>LNAP01004735.1_pt1 | contig 12399 bp, 12 predicted proteins | sample 602601 | NCBI WGS metagenome assembly LNAP01 (sample SAMN02440304, study PRJNA202911) | soil metagenome | biome: Subtropical and temperate rainforests or woodlands; isolation source: soil samples (1 kg each in a 20% v/v slurry with milli Q water) were... ... | reverse complement strand
GTTGGCGCTGTGCGCCGACAACAAAGACTCGTCACTCATCGGTCTTGGTCCACTGTTGTCCGGCTAAGCCTATCGTCGCTGTTGGCGCAGGATAGTCACCTCATCCCCTCATCGTCATTGCCGGGCTTGACCCGGCAATCCATGGGAGAGGTCAGGCGTTGCTTCCACCATGGACCCCCGGGTCGAGCCCGGGGGTGACGAAAGCGGGTGGGGTTGGCGCTGTGCGCCGACAACAAAGACTCGTCACTCATCGGTCTTGGTCCACTGTTGTCCGGCTAAGCCTATCGTCGCTGTTGGCGCAGGATGGTCACCTCGTCCCCTCGCCGCCGTTGCCGGGCTTGACCCGGCGATCCATGGGAGAGGTCACGCGTTGCTTCCGCCATGGACCCCCGGTCAAGCCCGGGGGTGACGAAAGCGTGCGGGGTTGGCGCTGTGCGCCAATGACAAAAGGACTCGTCATCGCGGCGCCGCGCGGCCGGTTTCTATATCCTGCAGGAAGCGGTCGAGAACGGGATTGAAATCAGCCGGCGCTTCCCAGAAGGGCGCATGGCCGAGGCCCGGCAGGCGATGGCAGCGTCCCTCCCACAAATTGGCATAAGCGAGGCTGTCGACGTAATCGAGATTGATGAAGCGATCCGTGCCGCCATTCACCACGGCGAGCGGGACCGGGCTGGTTTCCACGGCCTGGCGCTGGTCGGCGCCTTCCCCGGCACGCGCGGCCTCGAAGAGGCGCTTGCGGAAGCGGCCGTCGGCGCGGGAAACGGCCTGACGCAGGAAGGGTTCGGCCGAGTCACCGAAAATCGCCTGGACGAAAAGGTCGATATCGGCCGGTGACAGGTCCTGCCGGCTCGCCACCGCGAAATGCGGCGAGGGGATGAAGCCCTGCGCCATGCCGTTCGGGGCGACGGGCGGCGTGCCGGTGATCATCAAGCCGCGCAGGCCGGGGAAGCGCGTCATCATGTCGATGCCGATATGGCCGCCCAGCGACCAGCCGAACACGGCGGCCTCGGTCACGCCCAGTTTGTCCAGCAGCTCGACGGCGGCATCCGCGAGGCCGGAGCGCGTATAGCTGCGCTGGGGATCGGGCGCGTCGCCGGACTGGCCGTGGCCCGGCAGGTCGAAGGCGATCAGGCGGTGACGCTCCGCCAGCGATCCCTGCAGCTGATGCCGGAAGACGCCGCGACAGGAGGAATTGCCGTGGATCAGGAGGACGGGCAAGCCGCCGTCACCGCTCTCCTCGACCGCGAGAATGCCATGCGAGGTGACGACAGTATGCTGACGGGTCGGCATGTTCGGCGAAATGCTCATCTGGGGGAACCTTGTCGGGAGGCGATGAGCGACTATGCCTCGACGGCGCGGAGATTCCTATTCGTCATCGGTCCGCGATAGCCGGCGTGAAAAATCAGAGATCGAGCTGCAGCCGGTCGCCGCCGCCATCGTCGGGGGCGGCCGGCACGGAGCAGCAGATCAGCACCTCGCCCTCGGCGATCTCCGCCGTGGGCGGGGTGGTGTAGGAGACGGCGCCGGAGATGAGGCGCGTATGGCAGGTGCCGCAGGAGCCGCCGCGGCAACTGAATTCCGGCGACAGGCCGCGCTCTTCCGCCAGCGCCAGCAGCGAGCCGCTTGCCGGCGTCCAGCGCGCCTCCTTGCCTGATTTCAGGAAGGCGACCGGCACCGATTCCGTGGCGGGCTTGCGCTGCGGTTTGACGGGGGCGCCTTCGTCGGGCTTGCGCTGCAGGGAGGCGGGGCCGAAAGCCTCGGCATGGATGCGGGCATCGGCGATGTTGAGGCCGCGCAGCCCGTCATAGATCGCCTGCATGAAAGAGGATGGGCCGCAGAGATAGAAATCGTAATCGTCGAAAGGCAGCCTGGCGCGCAGCAGGTTCATGTCGATGCGGCCGGCGATGTCATAATCCTGTTCCTCGATGGCACCTGCCGTGTCGCTGAGCACGCGCACGAGATGGACGGCGCCGTTGGCGGCCGTCACCAGCGCCTCGATCTCGCGGTCGAAAGCGCGTTCCGCTTTGGCATGGGCGGCATAGAAGAACCAGGTCGGCCGCACGCCGCGCGTGCGCAGGCCTTCGAAGACGATCTGGCGCAGCATGGCCAGCATCGGCGTGACACCGATGCCGCCCGCCACCAGCACCGCCGGGCGGCGCGCCGCCGTGTCGATGGTGAAATTGCCGGCGGGGGCGCGCGTCTCGATCAGGTCGCCCTCCTTGACGACGTCATGCAGATAGCGGGAGATCAGGCCCTCGCGCTTGACGCTGATGCGGTAGAGGCCGTCCGAGGGCGCCACCGACAAAGTATAGGTGCGCAAGACGGGTGCGGCGCCGCCGGGCTTGCCGGGAGTAGCAGGCGTCACGCGGATCGGCAGATGCTGGCCGGCCTGATGCGGGATGAGGCCCGCCGCATCGGTCGGCGCCAGATGGAAGGAGCGGATAACGCTGCTTTCATCGACGATCTTCTCCACGCGGAAGGGGCGCCAGGTCTGGGCCAGCTTGATCGCCTGCAAGCGGCTGGCGGCCTCGTCCCAGCTGCCGGTCATCAGCGAATTGGGCGACCAGCCGTCATCATTGAAGGACCAGCGCAAGGGCAACGCGTCGGGGCGATAGAGGATGCGGCGGGGCTTGAAGCGCCACAGCCGCTCGGCGCCCTGGAAGGCGGCGATTTCGGGTGAGGCCAGAATGACCTCGGCATCGCCGGTCAGCTGCAACAGATCGCCGGCCGCGAAATCGGCGAAGCTCAGGCCGGCTTTCGGATTGACGAGGATATTGCCCAAAGTGTTGAAGAGCAGGTTGCCGGCGAAATCCGGGATGGTGAGGACGCCGTCCGCACCGACGCGCACGAAACCGGCGCGGCCGCCGCGATGGGAGACATCGACCTGGCGGCCGGTACCCGTGCCCGCCCGGTCGCCATCGACATAGGAGGCGACGAAGAAGGTATCGGCGGCGGCGATCATCGCGCGGGCATGGTCGTCGAGCGCGTCCAGGATTTGCGGCGCCGTGCCGCTGGGCGTAGCCGGATCGCGGCTGATGGAAAAGTCGCGGCGCTGGATATATTGCGGGCAGTTGCCGTAGCTCTGCTCGACCAGGAGATCGAAGCCCGCGCCATCACTGCGATGGACCTTGCCGTTCAGCCGGTTGCGCCGGCGGGTGTGGAGATCGATGCCCAGCAGGCCGATGGCCGCGCCATCCGCCATGCCCGCTTCCGCCGGATCGCCAGTATCGGGGGCGATCGCCAGATGCAGGCGCTTCTCATCCGGCGCCTGCAGGAAGCCCGGCCGGCCGGCGCGCAAGGTGGCCCAGGCATCGCCCGCCGCATCCACCGTGCCCAGCACCACGAAGGGCAGCAGCGGATAGAAGTCGCGGTGCTGGTCGAGCAGGTAATCGCGGATGATCCGCCGCCCCACTTCATCCATGCGCTCGGCGACGCCGACGCTGCGCTGCAGGGCGAGCTCACCTTCATGCCAGGGCGAGGGCCGGGTGGTTGCCGGGATGATGCTTTTTTCTGCGGTTGCCATGGCGGCTCTCCTGCGGATCGGCGCGGCAGATGCGGGTCTTCTCAGGCGGCCAAGCCGGCTTAGTTTGCGGCCAGGCCGATGGGCGTCTGCTGGAACGCGACGAAGCCGGGCAAAGCCTCGATGCGGGCCAGCCAGGCCCGGACATTCGCATAATGCGCGAGATCGACATTCCCCTCCGGCGCGCGGGCAATATAGCCGTAGAGTGCCACATCGGCGATGGTGGGAGTGGCGGCGGCGATCCAGTCGCGGCCGGCCAGTTCATCCTCGATCCGCTGCAGGATCACATGGGCGCGGGCGATGACCTCCTCGGCATTGTACTTCGCGTTGAAGACGGTGATCAGGCGGGCGGCGGCGGGGCCATAGGCGATCTCGCCGGCGGCGACCGACAGCCAGCGCTGCACGGCGGCAGCCGCAACCGGCGCCTCGGGCAGCCAGGCGCCTTTGCCGTAGGCCTTGGCGAGATAGACCAGGATGGCGTTGGAATCGGCAATGACCGTGCCGTTATCGTCCAGCACCGGCACCTGGCCGAAATGGTTCAATTTCAGGAAAGCCGGCGCCTTATGCTCGCCCTTGGCGAGGTCGACCTCGACCAGCTCATGCGGGATCCCGGTCAAGGAGAGGAACAGGCGGGCCCGGTGCGAATGGCCGGAGAGCGGATGATGATAGAGCTTCATGGCGCGTTTCCTTGCATCTGGGGACTTCGTCGAGGTGATGCACGGAGTTTGATTATTCCCCGGGATTTGCTGAATATCGATTGTCCGGAACTCACTATTCCTTAATATGGAATAGTTCACGGCCGTACAGGAGACGGGAGGATGGATCGCTGGCAGGCCATGAAGGTCTTCGCCAAGGTGGTGGAGGCAGGCAGCTTCGTGGCCGCCGCGCGGCAGCTGCATATGAGTCCGCCCGCGGTGACGCGGGTGGTGGCCGGGCTGGAAGAGGCGATCGGCACCCGGCTGCTGACCCGCACCACGCGTTCGGTGAAACTGACCGAAGCCGGCAGCCGCTATGTCGAGGATTGCCGCCGCATCCTGAACGAAATCGACGAAGCCGAGGCGCATGCGGCCGGCGCCCATGCAACGCCCAGCGGCACCCTCACCATCACCGCCTCGGTGCTGTTCGGGACCATGTATGTGCTCCCCATCATCACCGATTTCCTGCGGCAATATCCGACGGTGCGCATCCAGGCGCTGTTCCTCGACCGCATCACCAATATCGTCGATGAAGGCATCGACCTCGCCGTGCGCATCAGCCATCTCGCGGATTCGGGCCTGAGCGCCGTCCGCGTGGGCCAGGTGCGGCGCGTCGTCTGCGGGGCGCCCGGCTATTTCGCGGAACATGGCGTGCCGCAAGTGCCGGCCGATCTCGCCCGCCATAACATCGTCATGACCAACAGTGCCTGGACCTCGCTCGACTGGCGCTTCGGGCGCGACCAGAAGACCACCGTCACGGTGCATCCGCGCCTGCTCTGCAACGGCAATGAAGCGGCCATCGCCGCCGCCATGGGCGGCTGGGGCCTAACCCGCGTACTCTCTTATCAGATCGGTCCGGCTTTGGCGGAGAAACGGCTGCAGACCGTGCTCGCGGATTTCGAGGAGGATCCGCTGCCGATCCATCTGGTGCATCCCGCCGGCCGCCATGCCCCGGCCAAGGTGCGCTCCTTCATCGACTTCGCCGCCGCCCGGCTGCGCGCCAATAAAATGATCAACTAGGCTGTAAAAGGACGTGGTTTGATGAAAAGCGCCATCACGTGACCGGCCCGGTCAAACGCAGCCGGATGATTTTGCGGTTCCCTTTATCGAGACGGGGGAACGGCTGCAAGGGCAGTCGCACCAAAAGAAAATCATAACGGATCGGGAGAGTTCAATGCAGGCCGTGGCAAATGCCGAAACGCAATCTCAAAAGCTGACCATCCGCCGCCTGTCGGGGCGCATCGGGGCCGAGATCCGCGATATCAAGATCGGCGGCCATCTGTCGCCGGCAGAGGTGGCGGCGATCCGCCAGGCTCTGCTGGCCCACCGGGTCATCTTCTTCCGCGACCAGGGGCAATTCGACGATGCGCAGCAGGAAGCCTTTTCCGGCCTGCTGGGCGATCTGGTGCCGCATCCGACCGAGGCGGTGCGCGCCGGCTCGATCGGCATCCTGGAACTGGATGCGGCGGCCGGCAACGGCAAGGCGGATGTGTGGCATACCGATGTCACTTTCGTCGATGCCTATCCGCGCTATTCCGTCCTGCGCGCGGTGACCATTCCGGCTTATGGGGGCGATACCGTCTGGGCCAATACGGTCGCCGCCTATCACGACCTGTCGCCGGAGCTGCGCCAACTGGCGGAAAGCCTGTGGGCGATCCACAGCAACAAATACGACTACGCCGCCCAGCATGCCCATGCGACCGAAGCCGAGAAGCGCCATTACGAGAAGGTCTTCGCCTCCAACATCTATGAGGCGCAGCATCCGGTGGTGCGCCTCCATCCGGAGACGGGCGAGAAGTCGCTGGTGCTGGGCTATTTCATCCAGCGCTTCGTCGGCCATAACCATATCGATTCGGCCGCCTTGTTCCAGCTGCTGCAGAACCATGTGACGCGGCTGGAAAATACCGTACGATGGAGCTGGCGCGAAGGCGATGTCGCGATCTGGGACAACCAGGCGACGCAGCATTACGCCCTCAACGATTATGACGGCCAGAACCGCACGATGCGCCGGACCACGATCGGCGGCGAAGTGCCGGTCAGCGTCGACGGAAGGCTGTCGCAGTTGCTGCGCCAGCCGACGGCGCGGACGGTTGCCGGGAAGGCGTGACGGGGGCCCGCTGAAATCTCCCTCGACCGTCGAGCGAGGTTCGTTGAGCGAGATTTGCTGAGCGAGGTTCCGATGAGCGAGACGGATAAGGTATTCGCGGGTGCTGTTCCCGCGCTCTATGACCGCTATCTCGGTCCTTTGCTGTTCGCGCCCTATGCCGCCGATCTCACGGGACGCCTGTCGGACTTGACAGCCGGCCGGCTGCTGGAGATCGCCGCCGGCACCGGCATCGTCACGCGCGCGCTGGACCGAGTGCTCCCCGCCGACGTTCAAATCCTGGCCACCGATCTCAATCAACCCATGCTCGATCATGCGGCGCGGCAACTCGCATCCCCGCGCGTGAGATGGCAGCAGGCGGATGCCCTCGCTTTGCCCTTTGAGGATGGATTCGTCGACGTCGTCGTCTGTCAGTTCGGTGTGATGTTCTTTCCCGACAGGCTGCGGGCCTATCGGGAGGTGCGGCGCGTGCTCAAGCCAGGCGGGCGCTTCCTCTTCAATGTCTGGGACAGGATCGAGGAGAATGAGTTTGCGTATCTGGTCACGGGCGCCATGAAGAATCTGTTTCCTCAGGATCCGCCGATGTTCCTACAGCGGGTGCCCCATGGCCACCACGATTCGGAGACGATCCGGCAAGAGCTGCGGCAGGCCGGGTTCACGGACGTGACATGCGAAACGCTAGCCTGCCGAAGCCGGGCCACCTCGGCGCGCGATCCGGCGACCGGCTATTGCCAAGGGACACCGCTGCGCAATGAGATCGAAGCGCGAGATGTCGGACGCCTGCAGGAAGCAACCGACGCAGCGGCCGATGCCATCGCAGCACGGTTCGGCACCGGGCCTGTCGATGGCAAGATACAGGCGCATATTGTTTCAACGAGTGCCTGAGCATAGGGGCACGGACGACGTGCCCATACATATGCTGCGAGCCATCGTCGGCCGCGCGGCCGATGAGGCGGTCAGCGCAACATCCGCTGCGAAAGCCGCGCTGTTTTCGCCGCCGCACCGGGCGTTTCCCGCTGCGAGACCAATTGTGCGGGCTGCTGGAACAGGAAGAAGGTGTAGACCGGCGACATGTCGGTGATCACGAATTGCATGACGGCCCTGTCGCCAGGCGGCACCTCGGCGCCGTTGAAGGTCACCATATCGGCGGGTTCGTAGATGCGCTCGACATTGGGGAAAGTGGGGCTGCTGGTATAAGCATCGGCAATCGCGGCATCCTGGCCGAAGCTCAAGCCATCTTCGTAATTGCTGTGCCGCGTCTGCACTTCCCGCAATTCCAGCCGATAGCTGAGCCAGGTCTTGCTCGTGCGGTTGATGGCGATCTTCTTCATGGCGAAGGCGGCGGTATGGAATGACCCGGCGCGATTGCCGAACTTTGCCCCGAAACCGCGGATGACGAGAACCGGTTCATCCGGTCCGGTCACTTCCTCGGTCACGGTGATCGGGTCTTCCGGCGTACCCTTGCCGGTGACGCTGAGCAGGCGGAAACTTCCCTTCTCGTCACTGAAGCTGAGCCCCTCGACCTTCAGCTCCCTGGCGAGGGCGACCGCCGTTGCGAGATGGAGGGCACCGATTGACGCGATGAGCCAGGCTGCGATCGGCCGCGTGATGGTGACCCGGAACATGCGCTCCCTCGCCTGAGATGCCGCCCTCCGAAGATTAGGCCCGTCCCCGCCGGATCACGCAACCCCGATCGGCGGGTCAGGGAATCCGGGGATCAGGAATCCGGGGCTGGGGGGATCCGGGACTCAGGGAATAGGTTCGACGCGGTCGCTGACCGAGACCTGGATACGGCGCTCCCGGTAGAAGATGACCAGGCCGCTGCCGATGATGACGCCATTGCCGATGATGATGTTGAGCGTCGGCGCATCACGCCAAACCAGCCAGCCCATCACCGCCGCCCAGAGGATCGCCGAATATTGGAACGGCGCCAGCAGCGATGCCGGCGCCAGGGCCAGCGCCTTGGTGATCAGGACGAAACAGGCAGCGGCGACGATGCCGACCAGAAACATCAGGCAGATATCGACGGGGCCCGGCGTAACCCAGGCGAAGGGACTGGCAATCCCCCCGATGATGCCGGCACCGATGAACTGCCAGGTCACCAGCGGCAGCCAATGAGCATCGCGCAATTTACGCGTGATGACGATGGCCAGACCGAACATCGTCGCGCCGACCAGGGCGATGATCGCGCTGGGCGAGAAAGCGGCACTGGTCGGCTGGAGCGCAATGACGACGCCGACAAAACCGACCAGCACCGCCGACCATCGGAACAGACGCACCTTTTCGCCCAACAGAAAGGGCGACAAGGCGGTGATGATGAGCGGTGCCGCCATATAATAGGTCATCACATCCGCCAAAGGCAGCGTCCGCGTCGCGTAATAGAAGCAGAATGAATCCGCCGCCTGGCAGAGAATGCGGGTGATATGAAGGCCCCATTGGCCGTTGATGCGGAGACTGGCGCCGGTGACATAGGCGACCAGGAGCAGGACGGGAATGGCGCCGACCGAGCGCAGCAGCAGCACTTCGCCGACGCTGTAATCGGCCACCAGCCATTTTCCGAGCGCGTCATTGGCGGCGAAGAAGAAGACACCGGCGAGATAGAGCGCGATGCCCCTGCCGTCTTTATTGACTGTTGAAGATTGCATTCCGACTGTCATCAGCTGCTGAAAAGGAACGAGCTTTGCGTCGGTGCTCGGGGCCGCGCGTCTTACCTAGCCGAGCACTGCCCGGTCGGGAAGCCTCAAAATCGCGCACATGACCCGGATGTCATGACTCACGCGGACGGGCGGCGATACGGTCGGGATACCAGCCGGTGAATTTGACGGCACCGACCAGCGCCAGGATCGTGGCGATGATGCCGAAACGGGGCGACAGATCCGGCATATAGATCAGCACCAGATCGGCAATGACCATCACCGCGAAAGCCAAGGCCCAGACAGCCGTGATGACGTAATTGGTGCGGATGAAGCCCGGTGTCTGCCACAATTCCTGAGGCACTTTCTCGCGGGCGTATTGCAGGGTGAATGGCTTGCGCAGGGCGATCGAGACGAGCACGATCAGCAGAAGACCGCCATCCACGCGAAGCCGCACGTCCAAAATGGACCAGGCATCGCCCCCCATGACGGCATAGAGCGCCAGCCCGCCGAACAGGAGCGCCGTGCCGATCTCCAGTATCTTTGCCTGGCGATCGGGGCTGATCCAATCCCGCAACAGCAAGGCGGCCGAAACGGCGGTGCCGACGAAGAGCCCCTGGATCGGCCCGATCAGCCGGTCGATGACGGCAAAGGCGATGAATGGCGAAAAGGCCAGCAGAATCCCCATTTTGCCCCCCTTTGCTCACCGAAGATGCCGCAAAGAATCCCCGCCCCCGGCGATGCAAGCAGGAGACTAGCACGATTCCGAAGCCGGGCCATACCGCCGAGGCCCGCAGACGCCCGGGCAGTCGCTCAGCGTGCTGCCGTGGGCCGGGTCCGTCCCAAATGGTCCCTATGGGCCGCCGGTTATGACCGGGCTTCGACGGGAGCCGTGAGATGGCTGCCGACCGCGACGAGAAGGAGCTCGTATGCCCGGTCGATGATCTCGTCCAGGGATCTCGTTTTTGCGAACATGGCCTTGGCCGCGACCGAAATTTCATCCCGGCTCGGCAATTGCGGCAGATGGAAGGTGCCCAGCACTTCGGCGGCGCGATGATGAGTGCGGATCAGCGCCTCCTGCAGGGCGGATAATTCGGAACCGCGCAAGGCCGAGCTGACGGCCAGAGCGATGCGCTGCGAATTGAAATGGGCCGCAAGCTCTTCCGCCGCACGATTGACGACCCGGGTGCCCAGCCGCTGTTCGTTGCGCAGCACCTGTTCGGGCGGCGTCTTCAGGTCCCACACGACACCGAGCCAGGAGAGCGCCTTCAACAGATAGTAAGTGGGGTCGATTTCCCACCAGGTGAAACCTTGCCGGACGCTGCTTTGGTAGGCGTGGTGATTGTTGTGCCAACCTTCGCCCATGGTCAAAAACGCCAGCAGCCAATTGTTGCGGGAATCGTCGCCCGTGACATATCGCCGGCTGCCGCGCACATGGGCGAGCGAGTTGATGCAGAAGGTTGCGTGATAGGTCAGCACCGTGCTCCAGATGAACCCGACCGCCAGACCGGACCATCCGCCGATGAAAAAGCAAAGGGCGGCAAGAGCGACTGCCGGCAACAATTCGAATTTGTGCAGCAACATCAATTCGGGATAGCGCGCGAGATCGGCAACTTTCGTCAAGTCGGTCTTGTCGTGCTTGCGATCGAAAATCCAGCCCAGATGGCTGTAGATGAAACCCTTATGCCGGGGCGAATGCACGTCCTGCTCGGTATCCGAATGCAAATGGTGGTGCCGGTGCTTGGCTGCCCACCACAGCACGCTCTTTTGCGCGCTGCTCTGCGCCATGAAGGCGAGAATGAATTGGAATATCCGGCCGGTCGAATAGGCGCGATGCGAGAAATAGCGGTGATAGCCAGCACCGATCGCAAAGAGGCGCACCCAATACAGCGCCACACAGATCGCGACGGCCTGCCAGGTGACACCCGTCCAGATCGCCGCGAGGCAGCCTAAATGCAGCAGGACGAAGGGAATGGCGGACGGATAGAGGATGTCGTCCCGGCCGCCATCGACATCGATATTGCGGGACATCTCAGCGAACTGGCTTCACGCGGCCTTTCGGCTTTTTGGGCACCGCTTCCACGGGCACGGTTTCCTGGGCGAGGCGGAGGGCGCGCAAGCGCGCCGTCTTGTCGAGGACGGCAAGCCTCTCAGCTTCGTATTCCTTGGTTGCCAGTGCCGCATCCCGCGCACGCTGTTCCTTCGTCGCGATCCTGGCCGACCGCTCCTGGCTATCTCTCGAGGTTGGCATCGCTCTCTCCTCAGTTACTGCAGTTACTGCGCCGGTTTCAGACCGCATCGCCGCAAGTCATCTTGATACCTGCGTGCGACGACTGGTGACTCAAAGAAGAAACCCCGCGACCGGTGAACCAGACGCGGGGACTCCATACCATCAGCTTTGCCAGTACATCCGTGGTCAAAGCAGGATGGCTATCTTCGCTGCCGTTTACTCGGCGCGCAGATTTTCAGCGGCAGACTTGCCGGTGCGGCGGTCTGCGACAACTTCAAAGGAAATCTTCTGCCCCTCATTGAGGGTGCTCAAACCCGCGCGTTCGACCGCGCTGATATGAACGAAGACATCCTGATCGCCATTCTCCGGCTGAATGAAGCCGAAGCCCTTTTGGCTATTAAACCATTTAACAGTTCCCTTATTCATGGGAGCTCTTCCTTTAGATATGTGTATGTCCAAGCTGCGCTCGTTGCATCGCAGCCGATTCAGGTCGAGATTTTGGGAGAAAAGTCGCTAATCAGGCGCGTTATCCGCGGCAGGCCTCTGCTATTCGCCACAGGCCCAGCTCATTTGGCCTAATCTCTGCTATCCTACATGGTGACGATCGACAGCTTCGGCAAGGGCAAATCGTCTTCCGGCCCGATCCGCAATTACAGTCATACGCATTTTCTTGGGCACTCGGTTCCCCGCAAAGCGGCCACGCCACCGGCAAGCCGCTGCCGTCTTCAGCGGGAGACAAATCTTTAGGATGCGCTGCTTGGCTGTTTGACCGGCATTTTCTCGGCGTCATCTTCCGGCGCGGCAGCTTCCCAGCCGAAGACGCTGCGGCCGCCATAGGCATGGGAGAGACGGCGCTCTTCCGCGATCATGGCCGTGACGTCCGGTCCTGTTGCGCGGCGCTCCACATCCCGTGCCTGACGGTCGAGCCGTTTCAGCGCGGCCAGCTTTTCGTCCTGCCCGAGCTTTGCGCTCTGCACCGCCGATTTCAGCACCTGGATCGTCTGGTCATAGACATGCAGCGGCACCGGAAACGGATGCCGGTCCTTGCCGCCATGGGCCAATGAAAACCGCGCCGGGTCGGTGAAGCGATAGGGCGCCCCATGCAGCACCTCGGCAACCATCGCCAGAGCCCGCACGGTCCGCGCGCCGACGCCGGGCACCAGCAGGAGGTCCGCGAAATCGGCCGGGCCGCGATCCGCCGCCGCGGTGAGGCTGGC
>LNAP01004733.1_pt1 | contig 12401 bp, 20 predicted proteins | sample 602601 | NCBI WGS metagenome assembly LNAP01 (sample SAMN02440304, study PRJNA202911) | soil metagenome | biome: Subtropical and temperate rainforests or woodlands; isolation source: soil samples (1 kg each in a 20% v/v slurry with milli Q water) were... ... | reverse complement strand
TTCATAGAAGATCTCGTAGAAGTCGCCCATGCGGTAGAACATCAACTGGTCAGGGTGCTGGTTTTTCAGGCGCCAGTACTGCTGCATCATTGGCGTGTGACTGGATAAGTCAGAAATTGCTTTATTCATCAGTGGTTTAGCGCTATCTGCTTAAATGCGTGGGGCAAAAATGGGGCATTTCATCTTCTAAAGTATCAATGAAAGGCTGGGGTGCCGGCACGGTTGGAAAGTGTGCGAGGAGGTTACCATAGGGCGGCGCTATGCTCACTCGTGGATACCAGAAGCAGGATGGTCAAACGAATGGCTGTGTGCTATCAAGGCTCAAATTTTTATCGATCCAGGGACGAAAATGAGAGAGGCTTTTTCGCAACATTTTGCAACCGATCAGGATCGCAGAGTAAAGCTTTGGGAAAACTGTCTTTTTGTCTTTGATACTAATGTTCTCACAGGTATATATCGCCGCTCAGAAGAAGCGCGTGATGCGCAATATAAGCTGATGCGAGCGTTGGATGAACGTTTGTGGATTCCGCATCGTGTTATTTATGAGTTTTTAGACAATCGTGCGAAAATTGTGCACGATCAGGCGCAGCTTTATGTGGCGAGTATTACCGAGCTTCAAGGCATGTTGTCCGGTTTTGAAGTTGTGACGAAACATCCGTTTTTATCTGCTGAAGTATATGGTGAATTTAACACCGTTTCGCAAAAGGTGCTTGCGGAGCTTGAGGCTAGTCGCCAATTTTACGATGGCCGTATCACTAATGATGATGTTAAGGATGTCTTGGCTGAAATTCTTGCTGGAAAAGTCGGGAGTGCATTTACAGAGGAGCGACTTGTCGAGATAGTTAAAGAGGGCGAGCAGCGATACGCACAGAATATACCACCTGGCTTTGAGGATAAAGGCAAGCATAAGGGGTCAACTATTACTGAAGAAATCAGGAAGCGATACGGCGACCTCATTATTTGGTATCAGGTTATTGAGAAAGCAAAGGAAGAACAGCGCCCAGTTATCTTGGTTACTGGCGATCAGAAGCCCGATTGGTGGGCTGAGCAGTCAGGTAAAAAACTGGGGCCTCTTCCTGCATTAATAGAAGAGTTTAATGCTTTAACGGGACAAGACTTTTATCTCTACAGTTATCATGGCTTTTTGAATTTTGCCAACGAATACCTCGATCAGAAGACTTCGGAGTCTGTTATTGAAGAAGTCAGGGAGGCGGCTTTGGATGATGCGGTCGAGTGGCAGATTTTACACGATGATGGAACTTTAGATCAGGCATGGCTGTCTGCAAGTTTTGAAGATATAAGTGTCAGTCTTGGTCAGAACTCCAACATCGATCCAAACATTATCTCCGCTCGGGCAGCCGCACAACAATCACTAACGAATTTGATTGCTGCACGACAGGCGTATCAGAGCGCGCTAACAGCTACTAGAAGTCCAAATGATCCAAGAGAAGTGCGCAGAAGAAAGCGTGCTGCGGAAAGTATGGCGAAGCTCGAGGAGCAAATTATAGAGGAGCAACGGCGTTTACACGTATTGAATTCTTTCATACATAGTGATGGAAGGTCCTAGTTTTTATGTGTTTGGTGGCGTTGGATGTTTGTCCATATGAGGTCTAACTCGCGCGGTGATTCGTCATCCATCCATTTCGCATATACGTCCACCAGCATCGTGAAGTCTTTGTGCCCCATTTGTTTGGCTATAAAAGCGAGATTGCCGCGAGCAGTCAAGCACCAACATGCGTAGGTGTGTCGAGTCTGGTACGGGCGACGCGGTCGAATTCCAGAGCGTTTCTGAGTGGCTGCCCACTTCGTGTTCCAGGAGGTGGGGACGAACCAGTGGTTGATGATTTTCTTTCGAGCTTGCGTTGTCGGGGACAGTAGCGGCGTGACTTTTTCGACGCGGCTTTCGTGGCGGTTCATGTACACCTCGATCTCTCGTGGTGCGTGGTCGGCCACCAATCCCATCAGTATTTTGCAAGCCTCGACAGCTGGCGGCATCAACAGAACTGCCCGAGGCTTACCAGTTTTCGGGACTTTAAATGTGCCATCCGCTGTGATTGCTCGGATGATGTTGATCTGTCCAGCAACAAGATCGATGTCTTCGACGGCCAGTGCGCACATCTCACCTGGGCGAAGGCCGGTGTAAACCGCGAGAGTAATCGCTGCTGAGTCCTGCGGGTGGAGGCATCCTTTTGTGATCAGTTGTTCGAACTCGCCTTTCGTCAATGGGTCCGGTTCTTGTCCGATCATCGCGAATCGAATGCAGGCGGCAGATAGGCCCTTGCGGCAGTAGCTGTTGTTTTCGCACCAGGCTAGGAAGCCGGCAAACGTGGCCAGGTAATGGTTCGCGGTCGAAGGCGCCCGGGTAGAAATCAATTGCGTCCTGAGCAGCTGGATATCTTCAGGCAAAAGAATGCCGGCTAATCGATCGGGGCCGATTAGTTCGATGCAGATATCCAGCGCGTACCCGTACTTCTCCTCAGTCATCGGGGTGATATCGACTGCCTTCAGCGGCTTGTAGCGAGCCATCAGCGCGGCCAGGCGTTCGTCCTTTACATTGCTGTAGTTGGTCGCGTTTTTCGAGTTGGGAAAGTGGCGGGTGTAATCGAAAAGTCCTGTTTTGATCTCATGAATAATTGCCGCCCTGAGTAGGGCGGCATGTTTGATGTTGGCTTTGGTGACCGGAAGGCCGAGGGATTCGCGGCAGCGGATTCGCCGCCACATGAACACGATGCGAATGTTGCCGCCGTGTAATTCAACCCCTTTGTGCTTGGCCAGCTCAGCTTCTAGGCCGCTTGCTGCGGTGCGCTCTCGGCCCACTTGTCGTACTCCGTCATGTTGATTGCAATGCGGCCGTCTGGCGTCTTGCGCCAGATCCGGCCTTGAGCCCAGGTACCGTTCTTCACTTTGTGGCGAATGGCGTCTTCGCTATAGCCAGTGAGTTCGGAAGCGCGATTGATCATTACCCATCGAGGAAGACTCATTGAGCGACGTCCTGTGTGCTGTTGGATTCTGTGCTTGGGTCACAGAGCCTGTGATTACGTAATGCCTCAATCTCGTTTTCCAAGGCCAATTCACGGGCTAACATTTTGTGATGTCGGATTCTAAGAAGTTCGAGTTCATCTCTGAGCGTGATTTCTCGGCGATGAGCGGCATCACGCTGTTCGATTGAATTCCCAAATGATGTTGTTACGAAGTAGCCCTTGTCTCGGATCGCATCTAGAAATGCATTTGGAGGGGCATAGAGAACTATCGTTATTTCGCTCATGAACTCACCTTCGTCCACGGTCCAGGTACGCGAGCTGGTTTTTGTTTCTTTTGGAACGCATCCAGTTCTTTCGTTCGCAGCTTTCGAGCGTTGTTCAGAAGTACGAAAAGACGGCCATGCTCCGCTGTTTTTATGGCTTTGAGGTTAAGACTCGCGGCAAGGTATCCGACGAAAAAGCGCTCAGCGCTGAGCATTTCCTCATTCGTTTCAGCTCCCCTGACGAGCAACCCCATGCAACGTAAGGTTGCAAATTCAACTCCAACATATCTGGTCATTGAGCGCTCCATTTACGCTGGCCCAAGTGCGTATACCCCACAACAGGCTGCGCGTGCGGGCGATTTTGAGCGATTAGCGTTGCATCAGGTGGGGCTGCCCCGCGCAGCTTTTCGTGGGGTATAAGTGCCTCGGTAGTGGCGCTGAGAGGGGCAATAATGCCTGCTGCTGCGCAGCAGAGACTGTTTGTTTCTAGCGTGTCGACACCGGTGGCAGTGCAGAGCAAAGCGGTCGATGCTTGGGTGGTGTGCAGGTCCTTCTTCATGCCGCTTTCCTCCGGTGTTTGATAGCGAGTTGGTCCATCAGGCGTTGGTGAAACGTGAGCCGTGCTTCGGTGGCGGTCCATGGGCGGATCGTTTCGGCAGTGGGTTCGATGCCGATCAGGCAATCCCAGATGGTTGGATCGGCGGGCATTAGGTCTCGGCGTTCGGTTGCCAGTGCAACGAGGTCGGCATGACGGACGGATGCCGGTAGTTCAAGGGCGAGGTTAAATCGGGTGCAGATGCGGTCCCAAATCCATTGCTCGACGTCTTGATAGGCAGGCATCCATTGCTTCAGTGGTTGCACCATATCGCCGACGTAGGCTTCAGGTGCGTCGTGAAGGAGTGCTGCCAACTTGTCCTCTTCTGGCACCAGGTCGGCGACCATGCACGAATGCTGGGCCACGCTGTAGAACTCGCTGGTGTGGCCGTTGAAGCGGCACAGATGCGCCAGCGAGTGGGTGATGTCGCGTGGGTCGATCAGGTCGGCGTCCGGCTCATGCAGATCAAAGCGCTTGCCGGTCACGGTCAGAATCTGGCTCATGCAGCCTCCTTGACCAAGTCCGCCAGTAGCAGCGCATTCTTTGTGTCCTTGTGAAGTTTGCGCAGGACGTCGTTGCCGATCAGTGGGGCCAGTTGGCGGTCGAACTCTTTGCGAAAGCGCCTCACTTCATGCAGCTCGGTTGTCGCCTTGGTGAGCTGTTGTTGCAGCTCGCCGGCAACCTGTGGGGTCAGGCGCAGCATGGGGATAATTCGATTCATGCTGCATCCTCCTGCGCTACCGGCTCCAAAAGCGCCGCTATGGCAAGCGCTTGATCGCGGAGGATGAGTGAATCGCGTTCGAGTTTTTTGCCGGTGCGAAATGCGCTAAATGTCTCAGCCGCGATTCGCAGTTTTTCTGCAATTTCCAGCAGGGTTTGGCGTGCTGGTTCCCCCAGTTTTGAGATGGCCAAGGCGCGCTCGTAGTGGGAGTACAGTTGCTTGTGGTTGTTACGTGTCTGGTCAAGTGAGAGCTGCAGGTTGTGGATCGCCTCCGAGTTGTCTGCCTGTTGAATGGCCTTGCCTTCGTCAATGCCTTCAATACGGCCATCGATAAGGCCGCCGCGATAGCCTGCCCAATAGGTGAGGCCGACGAGTACGATCAGAACAATCAATGCGCAGATTTGTATTGCGTTCATGTGGTGTGCTCCTGGTGGTTTCGCTTGGCTGGTGGTGGCAGCCGTTTGGTGGTTGTTATTCGTCGTCTGGATCGGGTGGGTCAGCCAGTCCGCACATCAGCTTGGCCTGGTATTGCATGTAACCTTCCTCGCGCAAGGTGTCGTAACGCCGGTAGTCGACCGCAAGGAAGCAGCACTCATCGCAAAGACGGTCGGGTGTTTCCTCGGTCGACAGGGTCGTTCGGCAATGCCTGCATTGGTTGAGAAGCGACATGTCACGCCTCCGGTGTTTCGGTTGGCGGTCGTGGCATGTCTTCGTCTGCCTTGTAGGCACGGATGTCGATCAATGCGGCAACGTGCTTGATATGGGCATACCTCAAAGCCTTCACGCTGTGGTCGATGGTGGTCACCGGGAGTTGAATCCGCCCGCTGTTGATCGCCTCTGTGAACGTCTTTTCATTGAGGTTTTTGAAGTAGTGCACGCGCAGCTTTTCGAGGGGGATAAGCACGTCGCCGAAGAGGTGGTGCAGCATCTCGACGGTTGAGCTATCCGGTGCGGGGAGTAGTCGTAGCGGTGTTTGGTTGGCGTTATTCATGCGGCTGCTCGGCCTCCTTGCGTTTAAGTCGTGATGGGTGATTCCAGGCATTCAGGCAGTGACGTTTGGTCAGCTCCCGCAGATGCTCAGGCACTTCAAGGAGCGCAGCATTGCGTTCCTCGCGTGTGTGCATGGCGACGATCTGGCGGGCGTACTCTCTAGGCCACGTCACGGTTGTCTACCGGGATTTCTGGTAGGTTCAGTCCCAGTTGCTCGGCGAGCCAGCGAATGCCGGCTTGCTTCACTCGGGTTGACTGGCTGTATTGCATGCCGAGCTTCTCGTGATACCAGTTACCGTTTTTGACTCCCAGATACTCACGATCCCGATTCGGATAGGCCGGAAGGTTCTGCAAGTTGAGCAGCGCCTTTTCTCGCATGAGGCTGATCAGCTTGGGGCGGGTGATACCCAGGTGTTTGGCGGTTTGGGCGAGAGTGCGATCCATGGATCCTCCTTAGGCTGCGTGCGCGGCGGGAGTTGCCACGGCAGCCAGGTGGTTGATGGATTCGGCAACCTTTTCGTAGATCTCTACATCGGTACCACACACGGTGAAGCACTTAGTGCGAGGGCGTTTCACGCCGATGCTCATGATGGTGGTGACGCCGGTGCGTGTTTGGGTTCGATGGATCGCGACATGGATAGGCAGTTCGAAACCCATGTCGAGGCTCACGGAACCGCCGGTGCGAATTAGCTCGAATACTCGCTGTTTATGCTCGATATCAAACCGTGCGTATTCGCGGCTGGAGTGTGGAGTGTTCTGCAGGTCGGTTGCATTAGTGGTGTCGAGCGGGCCGTTTACGATCTCCTCAATGAAGTCAGCCAGCTTGAGGTGCATCTTCTTTTCGTTCGGCAGGGTCAGTGTGTGGCGCTCGCTGCCAGGCTCAATGACGAAGAGGGTGTCCGATGTGCTGCGTTCAACCTTGAGGCGAAATGCTACGGCCTCGCGCTTGGGGGCCGATCTGAGTACGTGATTGAAGGTGCCGCTCAAATTGACCTGGGCGTTGAGCAGCTGCAGGGTGCGGTTGTCGAGTTTGAACTTGCTCATGCTGCCCGTCCTCCGTCGTTTGGATCGAACGGAGCTGGTGCAGTACGGGCTTGCGGCTTGGATTTACTAGGGATGAACGTGCAGCCGCAATTGCGTGCAATGCGGCGAACTTCGAGGATGCGGAATGGTTCATCAGCAGTCGGATGGACATGCAGGGTTGCTGTGGTGTGCATGGTATTGCCTCGCTCTGTGGTGGAAGAGTGAGGTCAATATCAATCTTTAGTTGTTAAAAGTCAACAACCATTGGTTGATATTCTGCTTGTTAGCTTTTCGCTGGATTCTAATGATCAGTCCGATAGACAGCATGCTGGCGAAGTAGTAGCTTTTCGAAGGCTGAAACCTAAATATTGGTCAAGGATTACGCTGGTTGGAAGGTTTTTCTGACCAGACTGATGAAACTAAGGAAGAGAGTTCATAAATTGTCATCCGAATTATCGATCGAAATTGACTATGATTATAAGCGTGCAAACCCAGCAGCGGTTTTTGAAGCCATGGCTCTTTATATTAATGCGTATAAGGACCTTGGGCAGATACTTGTAAATTCAATTGATTTGAACACGGATTTTGAGTTTCAGCTCAATAGTATAAATGAAGGGTCGGTTATAAGTCGGATGGCCGCTTTAGCTGGTCGTTTTACTAGTGCTTGTGAGAATTCCTTGTATAGTTCCGGGATTGCTCTTTTTAATGATTTGTCTGGCCTGACTACAACAGGCACGGAGGAGGAGGTTGAAACTCTCGCTGTTAAATTGGAGGCGGATTTTTCTAAAGCTTTACCTCAGGATATAGTAGATCCGCAAGTAGATCGCCAGGCACTTGCATTTGTACTGGATAAGTTGTCGCAAGCCAATACAAAACTGTGTCCTAGTGAAACGGTAAATTTGTATACCGAAAATAAAGGTAATGTGTGTGAGCTAAATACTGATTGGAGATTTACGGGTAACCCTAAGAAAATGTTTTTAGGGAGAACGGAATCTTTCCAAGTCAGAGATAAATTGTATGTAAAAATATCTGTTAATGAAGGTAATTCTGTATGGACTTTCAAAAGCCCAGCAATGAATAGGCACTTTCCTGCTAGGATTACGCATAAGGACTGGCTTGATAGGTATCAGCGGGGGTTGGTCCAGGCAATTGGTCCGTTGGATTTGTTAGAGGTAGAGATTTCCTATGACGTTTACACGCCTCCTGAAGGACGGGGGCAAATCGAAATAAGGAATGCTAAAGTTTTAAATATCATTGATATTCATCGAAATAATGGTCAGCAGCATGAGCTTGATGCTTGAAAAAAAGGAACGTAGAGCGGTTTTCTCGGACTTATTGACTGAATATCTTTATGTCTTGATACCCTTTGTACTTCTTCTTATGGTTAAGGGGTATATGGGGGTGTGGGTTGAAATAATACTATCCCCAGATTGGTCTCTTGCTTCTTGTATTATTTTTGGGCAGATAACTACTAAGGTGTCTAAGGCCATAGCAGCACCTGGGCTAAAGGCAAGTCCTGAGTTTTTTGGTTTGTATACTGCCAAGAGATTTTTTTTGGTGGTGATTGCCTTGCTCTTTTATTTTGGCATGTTAGTTAAGCCTACCCAAGGATTGGGGTGGGCTCAGTTAATCCTTTTCGCTGTCGCTGCTAGATTTCACTTCACAGATGGCGTTGCAACATACCTGCTGTTGCGAAGGAAATAAAAGAGGCTAGGGCGTATTATTCAGGGATGAAGGAACCTACCACTTTTCCGCAAATATGTGTTTCTTCCGTGATGTCGATAATTGGGTATTGCGGATTAATTGGTCTCAGGAACTGGCGACCAGCATCCTCCACGAGAATCTTGAAGGTTGCTTCATTGGTGCGCGGCACCCTAGCGATAACACGATCGCCTGTTTTTGTCTCCGCCTCAGGATCCACAAAAATAATGCATCCAGTTGGATAACTTCTCCCTGGGCCTGGGTTAGTCATTGAGTCACCAAGGACTTTCAGTGCGTATCCATGGTTGCTGATAGGTACAGGGCAGGACAGCCATGAGTCGGCATCATACGCCTCAAAGTTCGAGATCGCTTCACACCAAGCTCCGGCTTGAACCCAAGAGATCAATGGAACCTTTCCAAAGCGATGGGTTATTTCGCCGACATTGCTATCTTCGCCGACGACCAGTTGGCGCACATTGCTTTCACCGGTCTGTTCTTTAGGCAGCACGCCGTATTCCAGCCATTCCCGGCGAACCTTCAGCCAAGAGCAGAGCGCAACCATGCTGTCGGCTTCGGCCATGGCTTCGCCGTTCAGCCATTTGCTGACGGCCTGAGTAGTTTTATCAACCCCTAGGCTCTTCAACTGACGATGGATGTCCACGCCACGACCCCGGCTGCGTACGCCGGCATCGTCGAGGGCTTCGTGTAAGCGCGAACTGAAAGCGGCGCGTAGTGCATTTTTATCAACCATAGGTTGAGAGTGCCACGGAGCTTGCGCAATAGTCAGTTGATGTTTAATATCAACTCCGAGTTGATAAATGGAGGTTGCCATGTTGGACCCCGCAGATTTTCCGAACGCCATTGCGTTCGCTTTTGAGGCAGTAGGCGGCATTGGTGCCGCCGCCAAGGTGTGCGACAGGAGTTATCAGGCGCTGAACAAGTGGCGCCTGGCGGCCAGCCTGCCGCGAACTGACTACACCGGTGAAACGAAATACGCAGTGCTGTTGGCGACAGCTGCAAAGCGGAAGGGCAACCCGTTTGAGTCTGCCTGGTTGCTGAATGCATCCGCACCACAGAAGGTTGCTGCATAGCATAGTCAGAAAAAAGGCGACCCAAGGGCCGCCCAGTTCCTCCCGACACGCACCACCACAGCGCTGTCGGGGCGCGATTAAGAAAAGCGGGCACACCACATGCAAACCGTCGATCTTTACCGCGTTTTCCAAGGCACGGATGCCTTGGTGTTGCTGCCTTTTCCACCACAGATTGGGCAGCTGTTGCGCCGGAGGTAAACGATGGATCGTTTGCCTCGGCACGGTGCCGGTATCGATCCCGAAGATCTAGCCGGCGTTTGGGCCCTTTCAAGCCACGCGGCAAATGTATCACCACTGCATGTCGCGCGGCACTGGCAACTTATAAGGATTAATGCCATGAGCCGAATCGCTCTGAGTTGTGTAGAACGGGCGCAGCGGGAAATCCTGCCGCTCGATCTAGCGCTTTACCATGCTGCTAGGGACTATCCCGGCGGCGCAGCAGCAATTGCCGCCACCACCGGCAGAAACGCCACCACGCTGCAGCACAAGCTATCTCCCACGCATCCAAGCCACTCCGTGAACATTCAGGAGTTCGGCGAGATCCTGGAGCTGACCAAGGACCGTCGCATTCTGGATGCGGTGCATGCACTGGTCGGGGATACGACTTGGCAGGAGTTGGCCGAGGCGTACACCAACGACATGCCTGAAACCTTGACCACCGGCATTGCTGAATATTTTCGGCAGGTTGCGGACTTGGCTGAGACATGGGCCAAGAGCATCGGTGACGGTGTGGTGACGGACCACGAACTGGCCGCGATTCGCCTGCAGGTGTTTCGCGGGATTCAAGGGCTGCTGGGGATGTTCAACCGCGCCACGTATGTCAATCAGACAACGCGGGGTGCCGATCATGGCTGACATTGCAGATTTTGCTAATGACCTGGTGCAGGAGCGGCTTGATCAAGCGCTGGCTGCACGTAACGCCGCCAAGCCTGCCTTGGCGGCGCATTCATTCCTATTCTGTGAAGGCTGCGACGAGCCTATTCCGGAGCCGCGTCGGTTGGCCTTGCCGGGTTGCACCCAGTGTGTGATCTGCCAGTCCATCGACGAAGTACGGGATGCCCGTCATGCTCGATGAGGTATTGAATCAATTCGCAGACTACGGGCTTGAGCCTGAACAGCCGCTGATCTTCGGTAAGCTCACCCGTTGCAAGACTGCCCAGGACAAGGGCAAGGAAAAAAACGGCTGGTACGTCGTACACGAGCATCGCACTGAGAAAAACGAAACGCTGATCTTCGGCAGCTTCGGTGATTGGCGTTCGGGCGAATCGCAAAAGATCAAGGTGAAGGCCGGGCGCATGAGCCCGGAAGAGCGTGAGGTCATGCGCGCTCGGCAGGAAGATGCTAAGCGTAAGGCTGCAGAGGTAGCGGCCAACGCGGCACGGCGAGCAGCCAACCGTGCGGCCGGATTGTTCAAGCGAATGCCGGAAAAGGGCAAGAGCGCCTACCTGGATCGAAAGCAGATCGTTGGCTTCAAGGTTCGCTATGCGCCACGTACTGGCGCATTTTTGGTGCCTATGTGCAATGTGCGCGACCAGATCGTCGGCCTGCAGGTGATTTTCCCCGCCAAGCAAGACGACACCGGCCGCGACAAGGCTTACTGGCCCTACGGCATGTCGAAGGACGGCGCCTTCCACCTGATTGGCCCGCATCCTGAACCCGGCGAGCCGGTGCTGGTGTGTGAGGGCTACGCCACGGGCGCCAGCCTGCACATGGCGACGTCGCTTACTGTTGCCATCGCCTTCGACGCGGGCAACCTGCTGCCGGTCTCCAAGGCCATGCGCGAGCGTTTCCCCGGTTGCCCGATGATCATTTGCCGCGATGATGACTGGAAGACCAAGCGCCCCAACGGCGCCCCTTGGAACCCAGGCGAAGAGAAGGCTAACAATGCCGCGCTGGTTGTCGGCGGTCAGGTAGTCGCTCCGGTGTTCTCCGGCGAGCGCGAGATCAAGTGGACCGACTTCAACGACCTGCACGTCGCCGAGGGATTGGAGGCCGTTCGCCGCCAGGTACTGGCGGTGGTGAAACCTCCTGCAGCTGGTGGTTGGAAAGACCAGTTGGCCCGTACCGAAAACGGCTCCCTGATCGCGCACATGCAAAACGTCGAGCTGATCCTGGGTAACGACGAACGCTGGGCCGGTGTCATCGGCTACAGCGTGTTCAGCTCCAAGATCGTCAAGTTGCGGTCTGCGCCCTTCGGCGGCGGTGCCGGCGATTGGGCCGACATCGATGACATGCGGGTGATGAAATGGCTCGCGCAGCAGTACAACTTGCGAGTGAAAGCATCCCATGTGATCGAGGCAGTCAGCGTGGTTGCCCACGACCATTCGTTTCACCCGGTGCGGGAGTATCTGGAGAAGCTGGAGTGGGACCGGGTGCCCCGGCTGGAAAGCTGGTTGACCGATGTGCTGGGCGTCCATGCCAGCGAGTATTCGGCGAAGGTCGGCAAGCGCTGGCCGATCTCGGCTGTGGCTCGGGTGATGCGCCCAGGTTGCAAGGCCGACTCGGTGATGATCCTCGAGGGTGGGCAGGGAGAAGGTAAGTCCACCGCCATGGGCATTCTCGGCGGTGAGTGGTTCATGGACACGCCCTTTGCCCTTGGCGACAAGGACAGCTTCCAGGCGATTCGCGGCAAGTGGATCGTGGAACTGGGGGAGCTGGACAGCTTCAACAAGGCCGAAAGCACCAAGGCTAAGCAGTTCTTCTCAGCGTCCACCGACACTTACCGTGAGAGTTACGGCCGGAGAACGAACGACGTGCCACGCCAGTGTGTTTTCGTGGGTACCACCAACCAAGAAGAATACCTCAAGGACGCCACTGGCAACCGGCGTTACTGGCCGGTGTTCTGCAACAAGGTCGACCTGGAAAAACTGCGCGAGATCCGTGACCAGCTGTGGGCTGAAGCGGTGTTCTGCTTCGAGGCCGGCGATATCTGGTGGGTGACGAAGGATGAGTCTTGGATGTTCGCCGAAGCCCAGGACGAGCGCTTTGTTGTGGACGAGTGGGAAGGTCCGATCCTGACCTGGTTGGAGGAGTCGC
>LNAP01004732.1_pt1 | contig 12403 bp, 12 predicted proteins | sample 602601 | NCBI WGS metagenome assembly LNAP01 (sample SAMN02440304, study PRJNA202911) | soil metagenome | biome: Subtropical and temperate rainforests or woodlands; isolation source: soil samples (1 kg each in a 20% v/v slurry with milli Q water) were... ... | reverse complement strand
TTGCGCAGTTCGGGTTCGGCTTTATAGAGGTCGGTCCTATTACGATAGATCCGGTTGCAATGAATACACCCATTATCCAGGATAACGAACGCGAGCGGCTCGTATTCCCGCATCCGTATGCGAATGCAGGAATCGATGCGGCGGAGCGGACGCTGAAGCGCAGAGCGCCGGCTGTGCGCGGAACTCCGCTGTTTGCACGCACCCGCCATAACGACGGAGCGACAGTGGAGGAGTCACTCGAAGCGCAATCGGAGCTGGCCGAGCGTCTGCTGCCTTACGCCGACGGTTGGGTTATCGAGGCGGCGGACAGCGGCTGGCAGGTGGAGGATAACGTTCGCTATATCCGCAAGCTGGCGAAGCTGAACCGATGGAAGGGGCGGGATCTGCCGGCCTTCCTTGCTCTGCCTCTTGCGTTGGACAGGCATCGGCTGGACGCCATCCTGGACGCGATGGCCGCCGACTCAGAACTATGGGCGGGCGTCGTTCTTGGGGATACTTATGCTGCGGCGGAAGAAGCCGAGCTTGGACCGAACGGGAAGGAACGGACGATCCCGCTTCTTCGAACGGTCCGCTCCCGCTTCCCCGAGCCGTTCGTTGTCATCGCCTCCGCAGGCGTGCATGAGCCGCATGATGCACTCGATTTGATGCGGGAGGGCGCCTCCTTCGTGCAGCTGTCGAGCGGACTCGTGTTTGCCGGTCCGAATTTGCCAAAGAGGGTGAACGAGGCGATTCTGCACGAGCGCATCCAAGCAACCCCGCCTCCGAAGCCGGACAGCTTCTGGAAATCGTGGGGGTGGATCGTGCTGCTCGGGATCGGCATGATGATCGGCGGCGCACTCGCCTGGCTGATCTCCGCCACGACGGTGCTGCTGGCGTACGACGAACAGTTTCTCGGGATGACGCGGACGGAGCTCGCCGCGCTGAACGGCAGGCTGCTGCACTTCATGTCGCACGATCGGACGACGCTTGCCGGTACGATGATCTCTATCGGTATCATGTACGCCTGGCTCGCATGGAACGGGCTGCGAAGACGACTGCACTGGGCGAGAACGGCGATGCTGACGTCGGGCACCGTCGGTTTCTCCAGCTTCTTTCTTTATCTCGGCTTCGGCTATTTTGACCCGCTGCACGCCGCGGTTGCCGCACTACTGCTGCCCCTCTTCGTGTTCGGGATGCGGCATGGCGGCGACTTGCCGAGCCGCGTCAGGCCGAACGGGCGCAATGACGCCGCCTGGCGTAAAGCGATGTGGGGGCAGCTTTGCTTCGTAGCCGCCGGTTTCGGCCTTGCCGTCGGCGGAACCGTCATCGCTGTTGTCGGCATCACCGGCATATTTGTGCCGAGCGATCTCGTTTACCTCGGTATGGAGGCCGAGACGCTGAACGAGATGAACCCCCGGCTGCTGCCGCTCATCGCCCATGACAGAGCGGGCTTCGGCGGCGCGCTGCTGTCGGATGCGCTCGCGATCCTCATCACCGCACTCTGGGGTATCCAGGAACGGGAACGATGGATTTGGTGGATGCTGCTCCTTGCCGGGCTGCCAGGCTTTATAGCCGGCATTGGCGTGCACGCGACGATCTCCTATACCGACTTCCTCCACCTGCTGCCTGCTTATTTCATCCTTGGGCTGTATGCCGCCGGCCTGTTCCTCCTTTATCCGTATTTATGCGGAAGCCATCGGCGAACCGCCGATGGCTAGGATTGAACGTATTCGATAATGAGCCCGGCCGTTTCCTCGATCGCTTTGTCCGATACGTCGAGAATGTGGCAGTCCAGCTTCGTCATGATGCGGTGCGCATACTCGAGTTCCTCGACAATGCGCTGCAGCGTCGCGTACGTCGCTCCATACGGCAAGCCCATCGCCTTAAGCCGCTCTGTTCGGATGCGCAAAATTTGCTCCGCATCCATCGTCAGCCCGAAAATGCGCTTCTTCGGAATTTCGAACAGTTCCTGCGGGATGCGCACTTCCGGAACGAGCGGAAAGTTTGCGACTTTGTAGCCCTTGTGCGCCAGGAAAATACTTAGCGGCGTCTTCGACGTGCGCGAAACGCCGATCAGCATGATTTCCGCCTGCAAAATACCGCGCGCATCGCGGCCGTCGTCGCATTTGACCGCGAACTCGATCGCCTCCACGCGCTTGAAGTACCCTTCATCCATCCGGTGCAGCAGCCCCGGCTTCGCTTGGGGCACCTCGTGCAGCAGCTCGACCAGCGCCTGCATCATCGGCCCCATAATATCGACGATACGCACGTCGGAACGGATCGCTTCGATGCGGATCGTCTCGCGCAGCTCAGGCTGCACCAGCGTATAGGCGATAAATGCGCCCTTCTCCGCCGCCTCCTGTACAATTTCGCGAATTTCGTCTTCATTCCGAATATGGCTGAAACGCCGAATCTTCACTTGCCTGCCTTCGAACTGGCGCATGGCGGCGCGTACGACCGTTTCGCTTGTCTCTCCGACCGAATCGGAGCAGACGATGATCGTTGGTTCTCTCAATGTGCTTCCTCCTTACAGTCGGTTCATACCCCACTCAAATAGGATGCGGGTCATCGTCGTTTTGCTGATCCGACCGACCAGTTCCAATCTTTCGCGGCCGCTCTCCGTCTTCGAGACTACGACGGGCAAAGAATCGACCTGGTGCTTGATCATTAGCTCCGCCGCCTCCAGAATGGCTAGATCCGGCTGTACCGTCACAATGTTCGGGTGTCTCGTCATGACAAGGCTGATCGGCATAGACGCCGCCTGCGCGTTTCCGAGCGTCACTTTCAATAAGTCTTTGCGGGAAACGATGCCGGCTAAGCCGTTGTGCTCATCGGTTATAATGAGGCTGCCCACGTTCTCCAAGAACATGGTAACGACCGCATCGTTCACCGTTGCTGTCTCCCGAACGGCAACCGGCATCCCCTGCACCTGTTTTACCTTCAGCTCCGCCAGCTTCTGGATATGTTCATCCGAACGGGTGGCGACCGTCCCAAGGAAATACCCGACCTTCGGTTTCGCGTCCAAAAAACCGAGCATGACAAGAATGGACAAATCGGAGCGGATCGTCGGGCGGCTGACGCCCAGACGATCCGCAATTTGCTCCCCGGTGATCGGCTCATGTTTCTGCACCAATTCTAAAATTTCCGCTTGCCTCGCCGATAGCTCGATGGGTATGCCCCTCCGTTTCACGATCCTTTACCGCTATTCGCCCGCCGGTTGTGCTTCCGTCGAGAGCGCCGCTTGGGCGGCTGCAATTCTGGCGAAAGGCACACGGTACGGGGAACAGCTTACATAATCTAATCCTATACGATGGCAGAAGAAAATGGAATGCTTTTCTCCCCCGTGTTCTCCACAAATTCCCGTTTTGAGCGCCGCGTTCACCTTTCTGCCGTCGGTAACGGCCCACTCCATAAGACGTCCAACTCCGTCCTGATCCAATACCTGGAACGGATTGTTCGGCAAAATGCCCTGCTCCAAGTAGGAGTGTAGGAACTTGCCCTCCGCGTCGTCGCGGCTGTAGCCGTACGTCATTTGCGTTAAATCGTTCGTGCCGAAGGAGAAGAAGTCGGCATGCTTTGCAATTTGGTCGGCGACGAGCGCGGCTCTAGGTACCTCAATCATGGTGCCGACTTTATAACGGCACTTCTCCTTATCGACGCCAAGCAGATTGTCGGCAAGCTCGTTGATCGACGTGCGGAACATCGCCAGCTCGTTCGGATGGCCCACAAGCGGGATCATAATGTCCGGAATGACCGAGACGCCCTTCGCGATGCATGCTTTGGCGGCAAGGAAAATCGCCTCGATCTGCATAATATAGATTTCCGGGTACAGCAGGCCGAGACGGCAGCCGCGCAGACCGAGCATTGGATTCGACTCATGCAGCGATTTCACCTTGCGGATCATTTTTTCCAGCGGCTCCTTTTCGGCGCCCGCCGGAAGCTTGCGCAGCTCCTCCTGCAGCTCCGCCAGCTCCGGAAGGAACTCGTGCAGCGGCGGATCGAGCAGGCGAATCGTCACCGGCAGCCCGTTCATCGCTTCGAACAATCCTACGAAGTCGCCCTGCTGCATCGGAAGAATGTCCGCCAGCGCCGCCTTCCGCTCCTGAATCGAGTCGGCCATAATCATGCGCTGGACGACCGGAAGCCGGTCCGCCGACATAAACATATGCTCTGTGCGGCACAAGCCGATGCCTTCTGCTCCAAACTCGCGCGCCTTCGCTGCATCCTCCGGCGTATCGGCGTTCGTGTACACCTTCAGGCGGCGGATGCTGTCGGCCATCTCGAGCAGCTCCGTCAGCTCCTGCGACATCTCCGGATTTTTCAGCTCCACCGTACCCAAGAACACTCGGCCGGTCGAACCGTCGATCGAAATCCAGTCGCCCTGCTTCACTTCAAATTTGCCGGCCGTAAACGTGCGCTCCGCGTTGTTGATGGAAATCGCGTCGCAACCGCACACGCAGCTTTTGCCCATGCCGCGGGCGACGACCGCCGCGTGGGACGTCATGCCGCCCCGGCTCGTCAGCACGCCCTCGGCCTTGATTACGCCGTGAATATCTTCCGGCGTCGTTTCCGAGCGAACCAGGATGACCTGCTTGCCGTCATTGGCCCACTCCTCGGCCGTGTCCGCGTCGAACACCACCTGCCCGACCGCAGCGCCCGGCGACGCCGGAAGTCCGACCGCGATGACGTCAAGCGACGCTTCCTCGTCGAGCGTACGGTGCAGCAGCTGGTCCAGATGCATCGGCTCGATGCGTCCGATCGCGTCCGCCTTCGTAATGAGCCCCTCTTTTACCATATCGACCGCAATTTTCACCGACGCCTGCGCTGTCCGCTTTCCGTTACGGGTTTGGAGCAGGAAGAGTCGGTCTTTTTCAATTGTAAATTCAATATCCTGCATGTCTTTGTAATGCGCTTCTAATTGACGGGAAACGTTCACCAGCTGATTGAAAACGGCCGGCTTCTCCTCGGCAAGCTGGCTGATCGGCTTCGGCGTCCGAATGCCCGCGACGACGTCCTCGCCCTGTGCGTTCGTTAAGTATTCCCCGTACAGCACGTTCTCGCCTGTCGACGGATTGCGGGTGAACATGACGCCGGTTCCGCTGTCGTTTCCCGTGTTGCCGAACACCATCGACTGCACGTTGACCGCGGTGCCGAGGTCATCCGGAATGTTATAGGCGCGGCGGTACACTTTGGCGCGGGAATGGTTCCAGCTCTTGAAAACCGCTTCGACCGCGAGGCGGAGTTGGTGCTTCACTTCCTGCGGGAACGGAGAGCCCGTGTGCCGGAGGATGAGCGCTTTATAGTTGTCGATCAGCTGTTCCCAGCCTTCGGCGGTCACGTCTTGGTCTTCCTTAAAGCCGTTCGTGCGCTTCATCTGCTCGATCAGCGTCTCGAACTGCAGCGACTCAAGACCGAGCACGACGTCGCCGAACATTTGCATAAACCGTCTATAGCTGTCGTAAGCGAATCGGCGGTTGCCGGACAGCTTCGCGAGTCCTTCCACCGTCTCGTCGTTCAAACCGAGGTTAAGTATCGTATCCATCATGCCCGGCATCGAAACGACCGCGCCCGATCGCACCGACACGAGCAGCGGGTTTTCCGGATCGCCGAACCCTTGTCCTTTCTTCGCTTCCAGCGCCTGCAGCGCATCAGCCATCTCATCATCCAAGCCTTCAGGGAAACGTTGAGCCGACGTATAGTAAGAAACACAAGCTTCCGTCGTAATCGTAAAGCCCGGCGGGATCAGCAGACCCAACGAGGTCATTTCCGCCAAATTTGCGCCTTTGCCGCCCAGCAGCTGCTTCATAGAGGCGTTACCTTCCTCGAAATGCTTTACCCAACGTGTTGCCACAGCCATCATCTCCCTAAATATAAATATGACGTAATATATGAACTTTTATTTAATTATGTCATACTATATGAAGGTGTCAACAAATAATTGAGTAAATAAGACGTGTTTTTTGTGAACTTTTTGTGTGATTCCATGGAAAGCGCACGGAATGCCGCCGAAACGGGTGCTGCCCCAAGTTGGCGCGTGCGCGGCGGGGGGATTTGTGTCGCTATGCGGCGGTTGGCGGTCGTGAAGTGATGGTTTCTTTCACTGCGCGGCGACAAGAGGGCGGCTGAGCAAGCAAAGCTGCGAAAAACAAGCAAGCCTGGACGCATGGCTGCAGCCGGGCTTGCGACTCCTTCGCATTATCCTTTTACAAGCCGGTTCGTCAGTGCCCCCAGCTTCTCCACCTCGACCGTCACGACGTCGCCCGGCTGCAACCACACGCGCTGTTCCTTCGGCATGCCGAGAATGACGCCTTCAGGCGTTCCCGTCAAAATGACGTCGCCCGGCTCCAGCGTCAAATGCTGCGAAATATAGCTCACAATTTGCGCGCATGAGAAAATCATATCCCCCGTGTTCGACTGCTGACGCACTTCGCCGTTCACCGTCGTGCGGATCGCAAGCTGCTGCGGATCCCCGACCTCGTCGGCGGTGACCAGGTAAGGGCCGAGCGGGCAAAAGCCGTCCCCGATCTTGCCAATCATCCACTGCGGCGTGCGCAGCTGCAAATCGCGAGCCGACAAGTCGTTCGATGTGCAATAGCCGAACACATGCGCAAGCGCATCCCCCTCGCTCACTGCCTTCGCCCGCCGCCCAATGACGATCGCGAGCTCCACCTCGTAATCCATCCGCGTCGTCACCGGCGGAATTTCCACATCCGCTCCGTGCCCCGTCAGCGCGTTCGGAAACTTATTAAACAAAATCGGTACCTCCGGCACCGCCGCCTTTGTCTCCTCCGCATGCTTTTTATAGTTCAAGCCGACACAAATAATTTTCTGGGGCGCCGTGACGCACGGACCGAACGTCAGCCCCTCCTCTTTCACGATGTAAGATGGCTCCGCCGCTTCCGGCAGCCCGTCTACAAACCGCCGCAACGCTTCCACCACCTCCGGTCCGCCTGCGATCACGTCCATCATCGAAAAGGGAACCGCCGCATCGGGATACGCCTCAAGCGCCTTCGCCACATCGACAACGCCGGCGTCCACTCGAACCCCCAGTATTTCGCGGCCATTTTCAACATAAGTCAACAGCTTCATCCAACAACACACCTCACCCTATGATCAAAATATTCTCTTAGTCCGGCTGCTTCCACCATATCCCCGTACACTCCGGGAGCACCCAGCCGGCCGGCGTATGCTCATGCTTGCCCGCCATATCCGCATCGAAAAAGAACGCGGACAAAATATCGGCCGGCGCCGGCCCCCCTGTTTAATCGGTCGTAATCGGTTGTCCTCACCCGATATACATCGTTATGATTCGGCACACAGGAACTCCCCTTTCCTGCTTTATTTTACCATGGAATCCGCATGAATGAGTGTAAGACGATCCGCTCGCCGAATATACTGGTAAAAAGAGGGCAAGTGATTCCGATGGAATTGTTGAAGCAATGCGACTGGACCTTGATTTCGTTCGTCGGCGCAAGTCTCCTCCGGGAATTCGTAACGCAGCCTCTCCCCAGCATCCAGTATTGGAACGGTCAGCGCGAATATCGGAAAAAGTATGGTACGATAGAGGAGCAGCGCAATCATCGAAAGTGAGGACGAAGCATGTCGCAAGGAACGTTAAGGCAAAATATCGCGCCCGGCCTCGAGGTCGATATCGTCCTGAAGGCGCATCAACGAACCGGCCAGCTTACGCGAGGGATCGTCAAGGACATTTTGACCAAGTCGCCTTCCCACCCGCACGGTATTAAGGTGCGGCTTACGGACGGACAGGTCGGCAGAGTCAAGGCGATTTATAAGTAACGGCCTTCAGAAGAAAGGGCTCCCGAAAGCCGCTCCAAGCGGCTTTCGGGAGCCCTCTCTTCATTGAGCGCCAAGGCGCCTATGCTGTTACGAGCCGCAGCGTATTGCGGGAAGGATCCTGCACAATCCAAGCGCCGTCGCGCTCTTCCACCGGCAAGCCGGCGGCTTGCAAGCGGACGAGCACCGCGTCGACGGCCTCGCGGTCCGGCAGCGCGAAGGTGTAGTATCGGAGCCCGGTGGCGCGCTCCGGAGCGGGGGGCGCTCCGACGCCCGCCCACATATTGATGGCTAAGTGGTGGTGATAGCCGCCGACGGACATAAACACGGCGTGGTCCTCAATGGCCGCCACAACGTCCAGTCCGATCACCTCGGTGTAAAACCTTTTGGCAGGGCCGATCTCGCTCACATGCAAATGCACGTGCCCCATCTTCGTGCCCTCCGGCATAAGCGGAGCAGGCTCGCTGCCGGCAAGCTCCAGCAGTCCCTCCCAATCGATCGGATCACGACCCATTTGTACAAGCCCGTCCTTCCACTGCCACGTCTCGCGCGGGCGGTCGCAATAGATTTCGATTCCGTTGTTGTCCGGATCGGCGATGTAAAGCGCCTCGCTCACCCAATGATCGGATTGGCCGATGTGGATACCGGCGTCGACAAGGCGCCGCAGCGCCTGTCCGAGCGCCTTGCGATCAGGCACGAGTATGGCATAGTGGTATAAGCCCGCCGTTCGACGCCGCGGCAGAACCTCCGCATCCGGAAGCTCCTCCAGAACGACAAGCGGCTCCTTCCCCCGCTCCGCAGCAAGCTCGGCAACGCCGGCTGTCTGCCGCAGCACTTCAAGGCCTACCACTTCCCGGTAAAATGCGATGGAACGGTCCAACGAACTTACCTTCAGATGTACGGCACCCATTTGCAGCGCCGGATCCAACGGCTGCGTCATAGAAGACCCACCTTCCTTGTTTCATCATATTGCTTGTAAATGTAAGGGAACGAACTGAAGATGTCAACGCAGGAAAAAGCCTGAAAGAAAGACGTTGACGCCAAAGAGAGACGCCGATATAGTTGATATATCAATTATTTGTATGTCATGTAAATCTGTCGATGGCGGATACGGACTTCCATAGATCATGTACGGGAGGATGCTTATGAATTTGCACGAAGAATCGATCGGCTTTCTCGTCAATTCCACCGGCCGCAGGATGGCTCAGCTGCTTACTACGCTTTACAGCCCGTATGAGGTTACGACGGAGCAGTGGTCCCTTTTGCGCGCACTTGAAACGGCCGGGAACATGAATCAGAAGGAGCTTGCTCAACGCGTCGGAAAGGATCAAGCAAGCGTCACCCGCATTCTGGACGGAATGGAGCGCAAGCAACTGGTGCGGCGGGAGCCGAATGCGCAGGATCGGCGCTCATATGTGATCCATGTCACGGACAAAGGAAGGGCGATGACAGCGACGCTGCTCCCGATCGAGGAGGAGATGCTGCGGATCGCGCTGGAAGGCTTGACGGAGTCCGAGCTGCAGCAATTAAAAGCTGTTTTGGGACGAATTACGGAAAATGTGACACAAGCCTTGATAGGGGGAACCACCAAATGACACAGACCGCTGCCGCTCCGCCCTCTGCCGGAAAAACGCCGCTCTGGACAAAAGATTTTGTCGCTTTATGCCTTAGCAATTTCTTCATGTTCATTACATTTTATACGTTAATGACAACGCTTCCGCTTTATGTGTCGGAAACGATGAACGGCAGCAGCACGGAAATGGGGCTTGCCGTCACCACCTTCGTCATCTCCGCCTTGTTCATACGGATCTTTGCCGGGCGATGGGTGGACGAACTCGGCAAACGCAACATGTATATCGCGTCGGCCGCCGCATATTTGGCGTCCACGCTGCTCTATTTCGCGGCGGACGGCCTCCTGTCGCTGCTCTTGCTGCGACTTGTCCACGGCGCGAGCTTCGGCGTCATCACCACGACGATGGCTTCCGTCGCCGCGGACCTGGTGCCGGATCGCCGTAAGGCAGAGGGGCTCGGCTATTTCGCGTTATCCATGAATCTTGCGATGGTGCTTGGCCCGTTCCTCGGCTTGACGCTCATTGCGGCCGCTTCCTTCGACAGCTTGTTCGCCATCCTTACGGCGGTGTCCGTCATCTCTCTGGCATGCGGCTTGCTTGTCAAGTTTCCTTCTGCGAAACCTCACGCCGTCAACGAGGCAGCCGCGGATCGGCCTGCGGGCTGGCGCCGCCTGCTCGAGCCTAACGCTCTCCCGGTAGGAGTTTCAGGCTTGATCGTATCGCTTGGCTATGCCGGGATCATTATCTACGCGCCGACCTTCGCGGCGGCCCAAGGGTATGAAGGAGCAGGAAGCTATTTCTTCGTTGTGTTTGCTTTCATGCTGGTCCTTTCAAGACCGTTCACCGGACGCTGGTTCGATACGTATGGCCCGCATGTGGTCATCTATCCGAGCATCGCGCTGTATACCGCTGGGCTCATCCTCTTAAGCCAATCGTATCATCCTGCATTGTTCCTGCTGAGCGCAGCGCTGATCGGGGTCGGGTTCGGCACCCTGTTCCCGGGGTATCAGACGATTGCCGTCAAGGCGAGTCCCGCCGCGCGCAGGGGGGTGGCGACCAGCACGTACTTGATGATGTTCGACCTCGGCTTCGTCGTCGGCTCGTTCCTGCTCGGCGCCATCGCCTCAGGCATGGGCGTGGCGGCCATGTTTCTGTTCTCGGCCGTTATCATCGCCGCCAACGCGGCGGTCTACTATTTCCTAAATCACCGCAGGAACAGCGCCGCTGCGACGGATATACCTTGAATTCGAAGAAGCGAAAGTATCGAAGCAAAGTGGGCGACACTCCCGGCCAACACGAACAGATGCCATACGGCATGATGATACGGGAACGCCCTCCACACATAAAATATCGCTCCTACAGTGTACAAGACGCCGCCGCCGACAAGCAGATCAATACCCGTCGCAGGAAGCGCCGCCTGCAGCGGCCCCCAAACGAAGACAATTAGCCACCCCATCACAATGTATCCGAGCGTAGACAGAAACAGAAATTTTTTCGTAAAAAACGCCTTGAACACGACACCGCCAACCGCCATCCCCCAGACGATACCAAAAATGGTCCAGCCGAGCGGTCCCCGCAGCGCAGTGAGCAAAATCGGAGTATACGTTCCGGCGATAAACAAATAAATCGACGAATGGTCGAACGTTTCGAACAAGTCCTTTATTTTTCCTTCAGGGAAAGCATGCACAAGCGTCGAAGACGTATACAGCAGCAGCATCGTTACGCCGTAAATCGTGAAGCTGACGACGTGCCATGCGGTTCCTTCGAGGCTGGTGAACACAATCAACAGAACGAGAGCGACAACACTAAAAACAACCCCAAGCGCGTGCGTGACGGCGTTCACAATCTCTTCCTTACGCGAATACACATACGTGTTAACCACTTGCTGCTCCCCCTTTGTACGGCTCTGTCGCAATATTGCATTCTGTATAGTATATCAGCAAAGCGACGGCATGTGCGAACGCCCATGCCAAAAAGCCCCGGCCGACAGGAACGCCGGAGCCGGAGCTTTTTGCGCTTATCCGTTTGAACCGCCGACTACCCGAATTTATACGTAATGCCGTAACCGCCCTTCGGATACACCCAGTGAATGTTGTGGGAAGGACATGCAATGCGGCACGTGCCGCATTCGATGCAGTTCTCGTAAGCCACGGTCGTCAGTTTTTCCTTCTTATCCCACTCGTACACATCCGACGGACAGAACGTGTTGCAATCCTTAGTCACACACTGCAAGCAGGTATCGCGGTCTTTTATAATGAGATGGGATTGGTCGTCACACTTGTACCGAATCGTAAACAGCTTATCCGCAACGCTTGAATTTCCGCTCATCCGTTCATCGCCCTCCATCCTTTCCAACCTAATTTCATCATATTCATGGAACCCCCCGCCGCGCTACGAATAATTTCAAAAGCCTTCTTCTGCTTCTCGGCTTTCGAGCCGCCGTCGATGAGGAACATTTGATACGCCGCCTCGTTTACGGCCCGCGGCATTTTGTTGAACAGCAGCTCCGGATCCGTTTCCTTCAAAAATTGATGCATGCCCTTATATTTCTTCAAGTCCTTGTGTATGAACGATTCACGAATGCCGGCATCGTAAGCCGAAAGCGAAGCCGCGGAGTAATCGCTCGCCTCCTTCGCCTTCACAATCGCTTCCCCGGCGAGCTTGCCGGACGTCATCGCCAGATTCGTGCCTTCGCGATGGACGAAGTTTACGAGTTGGGCCGCATCGCCGCAGACGACCCAACCTTCGCCCGACAGCTTCGGTATCGAATGGAAGCCGCCTTCGGGAATGAGGTGTCCCGAATACTCCTTTGTCTCGCCGCCTTGGATGAGCTTGCGGATCATCGGATGCTGCTTGACTGCGTCGAGCAGGGCATACGGCTTCACCCGTTTGTCCCGAAGCTGGTTCACCATGACCCCGACGCCCAGGGAGATCGTCTCCTTGTTCGTGTAGAGAAACCCCATGCCGGCCATGCCCAGCGACGCCATGTACTACGCCAGTCGTTCCCGCAACGGCAACTGGATGATCGGCGACATGATCCGTTTCAACGACCAATGGTC
>LNAP01011543.1_pt1 | contig 12405 bp, 10 predicted proteins | sample 602601 | NCBI WGS metagenome assembly LNAP01 (sample SAMN02440304, study PRJNA202911) | soil metagenome | biome: Subtropical and temperate rainforests or woodlands; isolation source: soil samples (1 kg each in a 20% v/v slurry with milli Q water) were... ... | reverse complement strand
CAAGTGCTCCGGCATCTCTTTGTAGACGTCTTCGAACATGGTCGCGGCGCTCGGAATCTGGCCGCCGGCGAGGGTGCCGTACTGCTCGGCTTCTTTCTGTGCGGCGATCACTTCGGCTTCCAGTTCGGCACTGACGGCGACGTGTTCCTCTTCGGACCACTGACCGATTTTCACCAGATGCTGCTTGAGACGCGCAATCGGGTCGCCCAACGGGAAGTAGCTCCAGTCGTCGGCAGGACGGTATTTGGACGGATCATCAGAAGTCGAGTGCGGGCCGGCGCGGTAGGTGACCCATTCGATCATGGTCGGGCCGAGGTTGCGGCGGGCGCGTTCGGCGGCCCAGGCAGAGGCGGCGTAGACCGCGACGAAATCGTTGCCATCGACCCGCAGGGAGGCAATGCCGCAACCGACGCCACGACCGGCGAACGTGGTGGCTTCACCACCGGCAATCGCCTGGAACGTGGAGATCGCCCACTGGTTGTTGACCACGTTGAGGATCACTGGCGCACGGTAAACGTGGGCGAAGGTGAGGGCGGTGTGGAAGTCGGATTCAGCGGTAGCGCCGTCGCCGATCCAGGCCGAGGCGATTTTGGTGTCGCCCTTGATCGCCGAGGCCATGCCCCAGCCCACGGCTTGCACGAACTGGGTGGCGAGGTTGCCGGAAATGGTGAAGAAGCCGAAGTCTTTGACTGAATACATGATCGGCAGCTGACGGCCCTTGAGCGGATCGCGCTCGTTGGACAACAGCTGGCAGATCAGGTCCACCAGCGGCACTTCGCGCGCCATCAGGATGCTTTGCTGGCGGTACGTCGGGAAGCACATGTCATCGACGTTCAACGCCAGGGCCTGGCCGCTGCCGATGGCTTCTTCGCCAAGGCTCTGCATATAGAACGACATTTTTTTCTGACGCTGGGCGACCACCATGCGGTTGTCATAGATCCGCGTCTTGAGCATGGCGCGCATGCCTTTGCGCAGGATCTCTGCCGGCACGCCTTCAGCCCAGGGACCGAGGGCATTGCCCTCGTCATCGAGCACGCGAATCAGGCCCTTGGCCAGATCAGCGGTGTCGGCCGGTTCAACGTCGATTGGGGGTTTGCGCACCGTGCCGGCGTCGGTCAGACGCAGGTAGGAGAAGTCGGTTTTGCAGCCTGGACGGCCCGATGGTTCGGGAACGTGCAGTTGCAGCGGTTCGTACGCTTGGTTCATGGCTTCTACGCTCGATCTTGTGAATTTCTTGTAGTGAGCTGACCGTCATTCTTCGGTGAAAGAAATCTTGTCCTACAACAATCATAGGCCGGGCCAAGAAGAATATTTCTCTCTGTTTCATTGCGCTGGTGATCATTTGAGGATAAAAAATCTGCATAAACATAAAAAACAGGTGGTTTTGTCTCATGCGCAAACTGGACCGTACCGATATCGGCATTTTGAACAGCCTTCAGGAGAACGCGCGCATCACCAACGCCGACCTCGCACGCTCGGTCAATCTGTCGCCAACCCCGTGCTTCAACCGGGTCAAGGCGATGGAGGAATTGGGCCTGATTCGTGAGCAAGTGACGCTGCTGGATGCCGACTTGCTGGGGCTGCATGTGAATGTGTTCATTCATGTGAGCCTGGAAAAACAGGTGGAGGAGGCGTTGCAGCATTTCGAGGAAGCGATCTCGGATCGCCCGGAAGTGATGGAGTGCTATTTGATGGCCGGCGACCCGGATTACTTGATTCGCGTACTGGTGCCGACCATTCAGTCGCTGGAGCGCTTCATGATGGACTTCCTCACCAAAGTCCCCGGCGTTGCCAATATCCGCTCGAGCTTTGCGCTCAAGCAGGTGCGGTATAAGACGGCGCTGCCGTTGCCGGCGAATGGGTTAACCCTCGCGAACTAAACGCAAATCCCCTGTAGCAGCTGTCGAGCACCGCGAGGCAGCGTTCGGCTGCGTAGCAGTCGCAGACCCTACAACCGAGTTCCTTCAGGTAAACCGCGGACGCAGCCTCGCGGTGCTCGACAGCTGCTACGGGTTACGTGTTCGATCATTAGAGTTTATTCAGAGGGATCTTCAAATAGGTGACGCCATTGCCCTCAGCCGGCGGCAAATTCCCCGCCCGCACATTCACCTGGATCGCCGGCAGCAATAGCGTCGGCATGCCCAACCCCGCATCGCGCCGGGTGCGCATGGCAACGAACGTGGCTTCGTCGATGCCGTCATGAATGTGAATGTTGCTTTTGCGCTGTTCACCCACCGTGCTCATGCACTGCGGTTTACGCCCCTCGGGCGGGTAGTCATGACAGACATACAGTCGGACGCCGGCAGGGAAGGCCAGCAGCTTGTGAATCGAGGCAAACATCTGGTTGGCGTTGCCGCCGGGAAAGTCGCAGCGCGCGGTGCCCACATCCGGCATGAACAATGTATCGCCCACCAGAATCACATCGCTGTCGATCAGATAAGCCATGTCCGCTGGCGTATGGCCGGGAACATGCAGGGCCGTGGCCTTGAGATTGCCGATGCGGAACGATTCATCCGGCGCGAACAGATGATCGAACTGCGAACCATCGATACAGAATTCCGGCTCAAGGTTGAACAGGGTCTTGAACACGCTTTGAACCTTGCTGATCGACTGACCAATCGCAATCTTCCCGCCCAGTTCCCGACGCAGATACGGCGCAGCGGACAGGTGATCGGCATGGGCGTGGGTTTCCAGCAGCCATTGCACCTGCAACTGATGCTGGCGAACGAAGGCGATGATCTTGTCGGCCTGGGTGGTGGCGGTTCGCCCCGCGGCGGGGTCGTAATCGAGCACCGGGTCGACGATGGCGCAGTGTCCGCCATCGTGTTCGTAGATGACGTAGCTGTAGGTCGACGAGGCAGGGTCTAAAAAAGCTTCAATCAAGGCAGGCATGGTGGCCGTTTTCTTTTAGGACAAGCCATGAGGGTAGTTTCATTCTCCCTGCGCTGACCAGCCCGCATCAATTCAATTAATCAAAAAAGCTGCGCGGGCTCTATTCTGTCAGTCATCGATACCGGGCGTTCCCGGCTTTTTTCGCGGATCACGAGTGTTTTATGTTGCTGGCAATTTTTTTTGGCGTGGTGATGGGGTTGGTTCTCGGTTTGACCGGCGCCGGTGGCGGCATTCTTGCGGTGCCGGCGCTGGTGCTGGGGCTGGGTTGGACCATGACGCAAGCCGCGCCGGTCGCCCTGTTCGCGGTGGGCAGTGCGGCGGCTGTCGGCGCCATTGACGGGTTGCGCCATGGCCTGGTGCGTTATCGCGCAGCGTTGCTGATCGCTCTGCTGGGGGCGATTTTTTCGCCGATCGGCATCTACTTCGCCCATCAGTTGCCGGAAAAAATCCTGATGATCCTGTTCAGCCTGCTAATGGTCATGGTGGCCTGGCGGATGCTGCGCCGAGAGCGCCAGGACGAAGGGCCAAGCGACCACGGCCACGCCAACTGGGGCCAGAAGAACTGCATGCTCGATCAGCAGACCGGGCGCTTTTCCTGGACCGCCAAATGCACCGCGACCCTCGCGGCACTGGGCGCGGTGACCGGTGTGGTATCGGGGCTGCTCGGGGTCGGTGGCGGCTTCCTGATCGTCCCTGCATTCAAGCAACTGACCGATGTGCAGATGCGCGGCATCGTCGCCACGTCGTTGATGGTGATCAGCCTGATTTCCGCCATCGGCGTGATTGGCGCGTTTCAGGCCGGGGTGCGAATCGACGGTTTGGGCGTGGCGTTTATCGTCGCGAGCATCGTCGGCATGATCATTGGCCGAAGACTTTGTGCGCGAGTCCCGGCCCGGGCATTGCAGATCGGCTTCGCCAGCATCTGTGTCGTGGTCGCCGCTTACATGCTGTTTAGAGCGGGCGTTTAGCAAGTACCGGTTCCTGTGGACGCCAGTCCGTTCCACAGGCGTACGCCTTAAGTTCCGGGCCTCGTCGACGGACGGTCTTACACCGAACTTGCCGCGCATCACCTGCCACTCCAAAGCATTTCAAAACCGCCTCCAAGGCAGCGTATGACGCCGCCGGTCAGCTTTCGATAATCGCCTCCGACATCCAGTCCCCCGCTGCGGAGCGCGTCATGCACAACAATAAGAACATCAAGCATCGTTTCTTGCCTGCTTTCATCGCCAGCCTTTCGAGCCTCGGTTTGAGCTCTATGGCCCAAGCCGAGATCGTGCTGTACGACAAGGACCAGACCACGTTTTCCACCGACGGCTACATCAACGCCTTCTACGTGAACAGCGATGTGGACCGTGCCGGCGACCAGTTCGACCGCAAGCAAGCACGGGTCAAAATGGGTTTTCTGCCCAACTACCTGGGCTTCAACATGGGCAAGCAGGTCGATGACCTCAAGCTCGGCGCCCGGTCTTCCTTCTGGGTGACCATCAACGACAGCGAAACCAACGGCACCGACACCGCCATCGACGTGCGTCAGTTCTACGGCACGGTGGCCAACCCTGAGTGGGGCGAAGTGCTGGTCGGCAAGGACTTCGGCCTGTTCGCCCGTTCCAACATCCTGCTCGATGAATTGCTCGCCGGTTACGGCCAGGTCAGCGACACCCTCGGGCTGGTGGACGGTGGCGGGGTGTCGTTCGGCAATATCGGCACGGGTTATCCGTATCCGTTCCCGACGTCGCAGATCACCTACCGCACGCCGGTGATGGAAGGTTTGCGGGTGGCCGTGGGGATCATGGACCCGGTGGACACCAACGACAGCAGCCCGACAGGCAAGGCGTACCAAGAGAACCCGCGTACCGAAAGCGAGATCACCTATCAGTTCGACCTCGCCGGGGCGAAGATCTACAGCTGGGTCAACGGCAGCTACCAGACGTCGGACAATACCGATTCCACCGTCGAGTCCGTCACCTCCAAAGGCGTCGGCTATGGCGTGCAGGCGAAAATGGGCGGCTTGTCCCTCACAGGCTCCGGCTTCCAGGCCAAAGGCATCAACCCGTTTTTCACCAACAACGCTGGCGAACCGACCCTGCGCAATGTCGACAGTGACGGTTACCTGCTGCAGGGCTCCTACAAACTGGGCAAGAACCGACTGGCCTTGTCTTACGGCAAGACCAACGACGACGGCAATGGCGTGGTCGGCAGCGGCGCGGATTACGAAACGCGCGGCGTTGCGCTGTTCCATGACATCAACGACAACCTCAAGCTGGTGGCCGAGTACAACCAGTTCGCAATCAACGGCCACGACACCAGCGACCAGGATGAAGACACCGACACCTTTGCGGTGGGGGCTGTGCTGACCTGGTAACCCTGTAGCGACGCCGCTTACTTGTGGCGAGGGAGCTTGCTCCCGCTGGATCGCGTAGCGGTCCCGATCCTGGTCGCGCATCGGCCGGTTGGGGACTGCTTCGCAGTCCAGCGGGAGCAAGCTCCCTCGCCACAAATGCGTCAGTCATCAAGTACTCAATTTGCCGACTCTCATCCCATCGAAGCGGCTACCCGCTACCCAAGTAGCATACGTCGCAGCTCACAGGCTTCGTACACTCCAGCCTCATATATGCGCACCTGCGGGAGGCGACGATGCAGCAGGTCCAGAGTGAAGGTGTGGTCAGTGCCATGTCCCAGGCCACCGATGCCCAGCAAGTGGCGCAGGAGCTGGCGCGACAACTGTTGCATCCGCACTTGGGCTTCGTGCTGTTCTTCTGTTCCGCCGAGTACGACTTGCAGGCGCTGGGCCAGGCCTTGCAACAAAGCTTCGGCGGTATACGCCTGGTGGGTTGCACCAGTGCCGGGGAAATCACGCCCTTGGGCTATGGCCGCAACTGCGTGACCGCGGTCGGCTTCGACCACCGGCATTTTTCCATCGACGCCGAACTGATCTGCGAGATGGAGCGCTTCAGCCTGATCGACGCCCAGCAAATGGTCGAGCGCCTGGTCAGTGGCTGTCGCAGCAACACGTTGGCGCCGATCAAGGGCAACAGCTTTGCCCTGACTCTGCTCGATGGCTTGTCCAGTCGTGAAGAAATGGTCCTCGCGGCCCTGAGTGCAGCATTGGGCGACATCCCGCATTTCGGCGGTTCTGCCGGCGACGACAATTACCTGACCCACACCCACGTCTATTTCAATGGCGAGTTCCACAGCGGCGCGGCGGTGGTGGTGCTGGTCAATACCTGGCTCGACTTTGAAGTTTTCACCACCCACCACATTCTGCCGCGGGCGGAAAAACTGGTGGTCACCGGCGCCGACAGCGCCTCGCGCCGGGTCTTTGAACTGAATGCCGAACCGGCCGCCGAGGAATACGCCCGGCACATTGGCGTGCCGGTGGCGGAACTCGATCACCGGATCTTCGCCGCGCATCCCTTGGCCGTGCGGATCAACGATCAGTATTACGTGCGGGCGATCCAGCAGGTTCATCCGGACCTGAGCCTGAGTTTCTACTGTGCGGTGGAAAACGGCATCGTCCTTACTGTCATGAAGCCCGGCCCCATGCTGCCAAACCTGCAAACCCTGTTCGAAGGCTTGCAGGAGCGCCTTGGCGATCTGTTGCTGACCATCGGCTGCGACTGCTTTCTAAGGCGTATGGAACTGGAAGACAGCGGCAGTCTGGAGCAGATCGGAACGTTTTTGCGTGACCTTCAACACCTACGGAGAACAGTTCAATGGCATGCACATCAACCAGACCTTCACCGGGGTTGCCATTGCCCGAGGCCGGTCCCCTGGACATCGTTGAGCTTCAAGCGCAGATCGCCAGCCTGCAGCGCGACAACCACAAGCTGCAGCGTATCAATGGCGCGCTGATCGAGCGGATCGAGTCCGGCATCACCCGCGGCAATGACCCGTACGCGGCGTTCCAGCATTCTGTGGTGCTGGCCGAGCAGGTGCGTGAGCGCACCGACGCCTTGAACCAGGCCATGGCTGAACTCAAGTCGGGCAATCGCTTGCTCAGCGAGGCACGCCTGCGAGCAGAAACCGCGCATCAGCATTTGATCGATGCCATCGAGAGCATTTCCGACGCGTTCGTGCTGTTCGATGCGGACCAGCGGATCGTGTTGTTCAACAGCCGTTTCAAGGCGTTCTGGGGCAACAGCCGGGTGCGGATCAACGCCGGCATGCGCCTGACCGAGGTCAAGCGACTGATGTCCGCCACCGGGCTGTTCACTGAAGAGCCGCGCGGGCATGCCGACGAAAACCTGCTTTATCGCCTGCAGGACGGTCGCTGGTTGCAAGTCAGCGAACGCCCCACCCAGGAAGGCGGGCGAGTGATCCTGTTCACCGACATTACCGACGTCAAACTCCGCGAAACCGTGCGCCGCGAGCAGGCGGTGGCGCAGAAATCCCACTTGTTGCAACGGGCGGTCGACAACCTGTCCCAAGGCGTGGCCATGGTCAACGCCGAGGGCATTCTGGAGTTGTGGAACCGGCGTTTCCTCGAACTCAGCGGCCTGGCCCCGGTGGCGGCCCATCGTCCGTTTGCCGAAGTGATCGGCGACAGCGAGCTGAATCTGCTGACCCCGGCCAGCCGGGATCTGAACGGACGGCATGTGCTGGAGTGCGAGCAGCGCCTCTACGATGGCCGGGTGCTGGAAATTCGCACCCATCCGTTGCCCACCGGCGGTTTCGTCAACACCTTCACCGACATCACCGAACGCTACCAACACGCCGAAGCGCTGAGCGAAAGCGAGCGCTGGATCCGCCTGATCACCGACCATGTGCCGGCGCTGATTGCCTACCTGAATGCCGATCTGGTCTACGAATTCACCAACAAGGTGTACGAAGAATGGTACTGCTGGCCTCGGGGTGTGATGCTTGGGCAGAGCCTGCGCGAAGTCCACAGCGAACAGCATTACCAGCGCCTGGAAGCCTACGTCGCCCGGGCTTTGGCCGGTGAGAGCGTGACGTTCGAGTTCGCCGAAACCAACATCAACAATCAGGAGCGCTACATGTTGCGCTCCTATGTGCCCAATCGCCTGGCCACCGGGGAAGTGGTGGGGATTTTCGTGCTGATCCGCGACATCACCGAACGCCGCCGCACCGCCGAAGCGCTGCACCAGGCCTATCAGAATCTTGAGTTGCGGGTGCGTGAACGCACGGCGGAACTGACCACCCTCAATGACCAGTTGCTGCGTGAGATCGACGAACGTCGGCGGGCGGAATCTCGCCTGCGTGAAGCCAAGCTCGAGGCCGAACAAGCCAACCTGTCGAAGACCAAGTTTCTCGCTGCCGTCAGTCATGACCTGCTTCAACCGCTCAATGCTGCGCGGCTGTTTACCAGCGCGTTGCTCGAACGGCGGGAGCCGGTGGCCAATGCCATTTTGGTGCGAAATGTCAGCAACTCCCTGGAAGACGTGGAGAACCTGCTGGGTACGCTGGTCGATATCTCCAAGCTGGATGCCGGGGTGATCAAGGCCGACATTGCGCCATTTGCCCTCAGCGAATTGCTGGAAAACCTTGCGGCCGAGTACACCCAGGTGGCTCGCAGTGAAGGCCTGGAGCTGCATTTCATTCCTTGTTCCGCCTTGGTACGCAGCGACATTCAGTTGCTGGCGCGGATTCTTCGAAACCTGCTGAGCAACGCCATTCGCTACACCTACAGCGGACGTGTGGTACTCGGTTGTCGGCGTCATCACCAGCGCCTGTCGATCGAGGTCTGGGACAGCGGCATGGGCATCGCCGAAAACCGCCTCGAGGAGATTTTTCAGGAGTTCAAACGTGGTGATGTGCAGCGACCGGATCAGGATCGCGGGTTAGGCCTGGGTTTGGCGATCGTGGAAAAGATCGCGAGGATTCTCGGTCACCGTATTCATGTGCGTTCGTGGCCGGGCAAGGGCTCGATGTTCTCGGTCGAAGTACCCCTCAGCGCTACGGCCCCCAAGGCGCTGCCGAGCCTGTTGATGAGTGAGCCGATGCTTGAACGCCTGCGTGGGGCGCGGGTTTGGGTGCTGGACAACGACGCGGCCATTTGCGCCGGCATGCGCACCTTGCTCGAAGGGTGGGGGTGTCTGGTGGTCACGGCGCTGTCCGAGCAGGACCTGGCGCGGCAAGTGGACAACTATCACGAAGAAGCCGATTTGCTGATCGCCGACTATCACCTGGACGACGATCAGAACGGCGTCGATGCCGTGGCCCGGATCAACGCCCGTCGCGGTTCGGCGATCCCGGCGATGATGATCACCGCCAACTACAGCAACGAACTCAAACAGCAGATCCGCGAGTTGGGCCACACCCTGATGCACAAACCGGTGCGGCCGATGAAGCTCAAGACCGCGATGAGTCATTTGCTCGGCAGGCCTTGAGATGATCGTTCCCACGCTCCGCGTGGGAATGCCTCAACGGACGCTCCGCGTTCGGCTCTGGAGGGACGCAGAGCGTCCCGGGCTGCATTCCCACGCGGAGCGTGGGAACGATCATCATCAGACATCAGCGGCGTAAGTACGACCCGAAATCAATGTCGCCGGCACTCAAGATCGCCTGCACCCGGTTGTGCACATTGAGTTTGCGCAGGATCGCCGAGACGTGGGCCTTGACGGTGGTTTCGGCGATTTCCAGGGTGTAGGCGATCTGTTTGTTCGACTCGCCCTTGGTCATGCGCTCGAGCACCAGCAACTGCTTGCGGGTCAAGGCCTGTAGCAGCTCAGGTGGGAAGCTCGGGGCATCGTTCATGCGCCTTGTACCGCTTTTTTGCGTGCGGATGATATCCGGCGGCAAATAGACATTGCCGTTGAGGATCTGCTGGATGGCTTCGGTCATCTGCACCCGTGGCGAGGATTTGGTGATGAAGCCCACCGCGCCGTAAGTGATGGCTTGCAGCACGACTTGTTTGTCCTGTTCGGCCGAGACGATGGTCGGCGCCTCGTTGCGCAGATTGATCAGGCCATTGAGGCCGTGCATGCCGGGCATGTTCAGGTCGAGCAGGATCAGGTCCAGGTCGTCGTGTTCCTGCGTCAACACCAGGGCGCTGTCCAGGTCGGCGGTTTCCATCACCTCGCTGCCCGGAAAACCATCGCTGATGACGTTATGAATGGCTTCGCGAAACAGCGGGTGATCATCGGCAATCAGAATTTTGTACATAGCCTTTCACCTCATTATTTTGATTAGGGTGTGGCAACAACTCGCACGCGTAAAGGTCAGGGGAAGGGCTCGGGCTGGGCAGGCGTTACGGGCAGGTTGGCTGCCTGCCAGGCGTCCAGGCCGTCGCGATACCAATACAGAGTCTTATAGCCCATGGCGGCGGCGCGCTTCACGGCGTTCCAGCTCAGCCAGCAATCGGAGCGGCAGTAGAAGACCAGCGGTTGTGCAAGATCACCTGCGGTCAATGTGTTCAGCTTACGCGCAAAATAGTCCTGCCAGTCAGGCGTCAGGTCACCGTCGCCGGTATTGGCCAGCCAATGGCTGCCGGGGAGGCTTTCGTGGGGCTGGTCCTCGATGAAACGTCCTTGCAGCCATTGCCGGCGGTAGACGTCGATCAATACTGGACGGGGTGTCTGGGTCAGCAGGGTTTGCAGGGCGGCGGTATCGATGATGTCGGCGCCCTGTACGTGATTCGGGGTCGGACTGCGGTACAGACCGATGCGATAGCCGTCGGCGGAAAACAGCGGTGTTTCGGCCTGCGCGACGCCCAGCAACAGGCTCAGCGATAGCGCAGCGAGAGAAGGGCGCAGCAGACGACGTCGGGCACGCGGCATGGGGTTCAATCCTTATAGTTATGAACCTATTACATGCCAGTCTCGGTGCGATTGGAATGCGACGATAGACAGGAAAACCGGTACTAAAGTAGTAATTTCGAACCGTTGATCGCTGATTGATCGTTCCCACGCTCTGCGTGGGAATGCCTCACCGGACGCTCCGCGTCCGCTCTGGGACGCGGAGCGTCCCGGGCTGCATTCCCACGCGGAGCGTGGGAACGATCAGTGTTACACGGCATTAGTTGGATTTGCGCAGGGCGGCGTGTTGCGGGTTGAAGGTGAGTACGGCGAGCAGGGCGAATACCAGCGTCAGCCCCACGCACACCGCCAGTGCCAGCGGATTGAAGCGTTCGTACAAGGCAAACCGCACCAGTTCCACCGCATGGGTGAACGGGTTCAATGCGCACAACCAATACAGCCACTCGCTGGACTCGCGCATCTTCCACAGCGGATACAGCGCCGACGACAGGAAAAACAGCGGGAAGATCACGAAATTCATCACCCCGGCAAAGTTCTCCAGCTGGCGGATCGCGTTGGACAGCAACAAACCCAGCGCGCTGAGCATCAACGCCACCAGCAGCAACGCCGGCAAGGCGATCAACAGCCCCATGGCCGGTGGCTGCACGCCGTACACCCAGGCAATCGCCAGAAAGGCGTACACCTGCAACAACGAAATCAACGAAGTCGCCAACAGTTTGCTGCACAACAGGAAAGTCCGGGGCAGGGGGCTGGTCAGCAGCACGCGCATGCTGCCCATTTCCCGGTCGTAGACCATCGACAGCGAACCTTGCATGCCGTTGAACAGCAGGATCATGCAGGCCAGTCCAGGAATGATGTAGACCTCGTAGGGTATATAGGTGTCGTAGGGCTCGATGATCGCGATCCCCAGTGCCGCGCGAAAACCGGCAGCGAACACCAGCAGCCACAGCAACGGCCGAACCAGCGCGCTGAGAAACCGCGTGCGCTGCAACACAAAACGCAGCCATTCGCGCAGCACGATGCCGCTGAAACATTGCCAGTAGGCATTCATTGGGCGGCTCCTGAAGTGGTCAGTCGAGCGAAGGCCGAACCCAGGTCACCACCGTGCTCCAGACTCAGCGCATCGGCCTGTCCGCTGGCCACCAACCGGCCCTGATGGAGAATCAGCAAGTCATCGCTGGGCTGCACTTCATCGAGCAAATGGGTGGTCCAGAGCACGCTGATGTTCTGTTCGCGGCACAAACTACGAATGTGTTGATTGAGCGCCAGCCGACTGGCCGGGTCGAGGCCAACGCTGGCCTCGTCGAGCAGCAGCAGGCGCGGTTCATGCAGCAGGGCGCGGGCGATTTCCACTCGGCGACGGTGGCCGCCGTTGAGTTCGCGAACCCGCTCGCGACGGCGTTCGGTCAAGGCCTGACGGGCCAGTTCGGCGTCGACCCGCAGGCCGGTCTGGCGCCGCGACATGCCATGCAGCGCGGCGTGATAACGCAGGTTTTGCTCGACGCTCAGGTCGAGGTCCAACGTGCTTTGCTGAAACACCACACCCAGTTGCTTGAGCGCCGGACGTGCGGCGTTGCGCAACGAACAGTCGCCGACGCGGATGTCACCGCGCTGTAAATCATAGAGCCGGGTGAGCAGGGCAATCAGCGTCGATTTGCCCGCGCCATTCGGACCGAGCAGCGCCGCAAAACGGCCGGGTGCCAGGTTGAAACTCACCTGGCGCAACGCCTCTTTCGCACCATAAGCGAAGCTCAGTTCGCTGACTTCGAGTGCGTTCATGGCGTCACCACCACGCCCC
>LNAP01004729.1_pt1 | contig 12407 bp, 14 predicted proteins | sample 602601 | NCBI WGS metagenome assembly LNAP01 (sample SAMN02440304, study PRJNA202911) | soil metagenome | biome: Subtropical and temperate rainforests or woodlands; isolation source: soil samples (1 kg each in a 20% v/v slurry with milli Q water) were... ... | reverse complement strand
CCCAGTGCGGCTCCATCGTCAACTACCAGTGCGATCCCCACGTTCGTGCCCAGTGCAGCTCCTAGTGCGCAGCCCAGCGCGGCTCCTAGCGCGGGTCCAACCGTGAACCCCACTGTCATCCCACCCACCTTGATGCCGACCCTGGCGCCCTCTAGTGATCCTTCAGTGACTCCAAGTGCCCATCCCTCGGTGAGCCCCTCGCGTATCCCAACGGCCTCCCCCACGGGCTGTTTCAAGTTCATCATCGGCTACAGTGAGAAGAGCTGCACGGAGACGTGCTCTGACCCCGAAGTAAATGGTGTGTGTGAGAACGATATCATCAACACCATCGACACGCTGCCGGACTTTACCAGTATGCTCACTTCGGCCATGCTTCTCGGAAGTGGTGGCAGCAGCCCCAGCAGTGTGGCTTCATTCTGCAGTGGTGGCGTGAACACCTTCCCTTTCGCAAACTCGCCGGCCGCGTTTGCCTATCAGCAGTACAAAGCTCTCCCCGCTCCGCACTACGTGGTCAGCAACTACTGCTACTACCGTCCCGCGGTGCAGGGTCCTAGCACAGACACCTGCGACACGAAGTACATCGTGCCTCCTTCGCAGCGCATCTGTGCCTGCAGAATCGCCAGTTGTGTGGACAACGGCGCGTACCCGATGCCCAACTATGGCCGCCGCCTGGAAGGGGTGGAAGAGGAAGTGAACCAGAGTGAAGGCGTGAGTGCAGTGGAGGCGCTAGAGACTGCCCTGACGGTCGCCACAACCAGTGTTGCCGAGGAGAAGGTGGAGGTTCTGAGCGCCACCGCTGCTGTCGTGAGTGCCCCCGCCTCTGCGATGGCTGCGCTGCAGGCCCTGCTGAGTGAGGTGCCGGTGCTGTACCAGATCGCTGGTGCCGCCGCTATGGTGCTCGCCTTGCTCTGCGCCCTCACCTTGTACACCGCCCTCAGCACCCCCAAGACTGCTCCGGAGACGCCTGCATATTGCAGCAGCCCCACCAAGGGCGTCACCTGGGCGGCCACACTCGAGCAGGCAGAGCTCAGTGATTCGGCGAAGAATCTCCCTCAGGCATCTCGCAACTCTCGCAAGAGAGAGGTGTACATTGAGATGCCGGAGATGTAAAAATGCAGAAAAGGGATGTATATAAGGAAGGTATTCAAGGAAGAAAAGAAGAAAGGAGGTATTAAACGAAGGTATGGTAGGGAGGTTTTTCAATAATTTGGTATTCAAAAGAGAAGGTATGAAAGTTTGACATTTAAAAAGCGCGTTGAGTGTTTTGTGTATATATAATAATATGATGGCAATGATACTGTGTGCAGAAAAAAGAACAGAGCAACAGTTGCAAAAGGTGTATATATTTGAAACCTAAAAGTGTTGTGGTGAATAAATGTGCACTGCGTTTAGAGCATTGTACAATATCTGTGGTGTATTTTTTTTTGAAAATTCTGTCCTGCCCTTGTGGTTTTGAATGTGTGCATATTATTTTCTGTTGGGATCAGTCCTCAATTGATTTTGTTTGCGCATGTGTGTAAATACGGACATATTTTAAAAAATCGGAGAAGTTTAAAATGTGGGTTGAATGTTGGTTGTGAAGGGTACGGTGTATGTGCGTTGCTTTAGTATGTATTGTTTCTATACTTTATATACAAACACAAAAAAGTAGCGCGCAATGTTTCTGTCTCTTAGTCTCTCCTCATTGTTTATTCCTAACTAAAGGTTGTTATCAACAAGTCAACTTTGCTTTCTTCATTTGACAACAACTTGAAACGCTGAATTGACAGAATTTAAGAATGCACTGTGGTCTATCCTTCTGCGTTAATGAGTTAAAAATAACATTGTAACTCAAAAATCGATTTCTACACTATGATCAGGGGTGTCAGACAACAATTCTACAACATCGCTATGAAAGTTAAATATGAATATATGAACATATGAACACACTTTAGATACTAACGTAACTCATAGTAGACGTATCATTATCCCCCGTTGTGGCGCCAGGCACGTGAGGGCTCACGTAACCGCCGTGCGTGCTGTTATTACGACTGGAAGCACCACTATTACCACTAGTAAGATTGGCAGGTCTACCGTGACTGCTGCTGTTGGCACCCAAGAAAAGCGCGCGGCTCATGTTGCTGTAAAAAAGAAACAGTAATTAGTATCTATGTTCTGTGCGTAATTTGAACAAGCAATCCGAAAAATACACACACCACACAGTAATAAATTACCACTACAAAGTAAAAATTGGGACACAATGTCTAACTTACCTGTCGTCATCATCAGACCTCTGCTGGGTACCGGCTAGAGGTCGCACCAGCTCACTACTGTTGATAATAATAAAGCAAATGCACAAACACAGTCAAATATGGACACTACACGCGGTAACTAATGAAAAGAACCCATTTTCAGATGTATCTTGTGTCAAGACCTACACCATATAAAATGAAAAAAGGAAAAGTTTATTTGCCCACTTACGTGCTGTTGTCACTGTCCTCACTGTAATGCTGCGAGATACTGCTGCTGCTGATGGCCAAGCCACTGTTACTCGCATTGGCGGTTCCTCTGTGGGATGAGCCACCTGAAAAGAACATTTGATCGGAATGATGAGGTTAGTAAGTTTAATTGCTAAGAAACGGCGGAGTTAAACACAATGCAACGTACAGAACAGTACTGGATATAGTTGCAAATAGAAATAGAAAACATAGTAAAAGAACTCAAACTTGTTGTTGTCACTTACTTAGTCCACCGTGCTTGCTGCTGTTGAGGTTATTCTTGCTCGAAGTGGGTGCAGACATGTAGTTCCACATGCGGCTCCAGCTAGTTGGACGGCCCCTGTGTGCGCAGAACAAAAACAACAGAGGTTAGAAATTAATGACAAATGGGAGGCAACTGTAGCTTCGTGGGATTAACTGCAAGAAAATTTCGATTTTCAAGGCCCGAGTCACAAAAAAAGATAAAAAAAAGCTCCCAACAAAAGCAAAGCAAAACAAAAACAAACAAACAAGAACAATCATGACTCACCGGTAGTAGACTTTCTGTTCGTGGTCGTCGTGAAGATGCTCTCCTGCGATGTTGTCAACCACTCGAGTGGCGACCTGCTCTCCATCCATAGACACACGACGGCGAGGTTTCTGTGTGTGTGAGAAAGAAGAAAAAGTTGGTGTGTGCGTGAGGAAATGGGAGAATGAGCAATAGAAGGGAATATGACAAAAAGATGCGATGTTGAGAACCAGTTCAAGACAAGGCTTAGAAAGCGATTTCATGGAACGCCACTATGCAAAAGCGTCTTGTCAACAGCGAACAGTATGTGCAAAAACGCAGTCGCAACATAGCATTTTACTTACCTTGACGCAGACGCGTCGGAGGATGAACAGGGCACCGGCCAGGATCAGCAGGGCAGCAACCACAATCACAATGATGTCAATCACTTGAAGAGGATGCTTGCTCTTGTCCCCCGCTGCAAGAAAGAAGAGAGAAAAGAGAAGAGGGATGAGAAAAGCATAAAAGATCCGAAGAATGTTCCCAAAAAAGCGGTGTCGCGATCAGTTGGCAACGAAAAAAAAAAGAAAAGAAACAAAGTGAGAAAAAAAGAAGATGGAACGACACGTATGAACTTCCTCTCGGGTAGAGATACAAATAATGCAAATAATAAAAACTACTTACAATCCGGCAAGTCGAAGATATAACGCTGCAGGTCTGGCGTGGCATACAGAGTGCTTAAATTACGCAACGACACATTGTAGACACTGGTGTCACTCTTGTAAATGTAGGCAAAATCTCCGTAGCAGGTTTTCACTTGCTGTGGTAAGTGTTAAAATTGATGCATAGAGGTAAACATTCAGTTCAGACAATGTGTGCAACAAGAGCAACATCTATAGTAAGGCTGTACTTGCCCACAAACACAAAACAAAGCGAAAAAAATAAGAACATCATAACTTATACGTACCGTCAAGAAAGCCTCTGCATTGTCACTGGCGCCAAACACCCCCTGGTAGCACTGGTCCAGCGCCACGTACCACTGATACACGCTGTTCAGGCTGCTGGTCCCTTCCCAGGAAATCACTTCGGGGGAATGATCTTCGGACACTACATACTGGTAAGCGTTGCCGTAAATATCCAAAAAGGATTCCGTGTCGGCCCCGTACGTGTTAAGCTGCTGCACGAGTTGGCTGACGAACCAAAACGAGTCCTTTTTCGCCACTTTCACGCGGTTCTGGAGCTGGGTGGAGGTGATGTCCACCGTCCGGGACAGTTCTGTTTCGTTGTAATACACTGCTTGTACGGGCTGGAAGATGGTGAACAGGTCATTGTTGTCGTCGAGATATGTGAGAAGCTGGTTGTAAGTCACTCCCGTGGTCTCGCAAATCATGTGGGCACTCAACCAGTCGGATTGCTGTGTCGGCGAGGTAAACACGATGCTTCCTGAGAATGATGGTAGGTTTTTGGGAGAAAAGCAGTCATTTAAGATGCATCCCATATCGGTATAAAGATGATTATGGAAAAGTACGAAAAGAAGTGGTGATTTGATGGAACAATTCAATATACTGTACGACGTACCTGTGTTGTTCCACAGAAGCTTTCTATTGACTGTATCAAAACTCGGAAGAAGTGAACCGACGTAATCTACGGAGACAAATTCAATGGTAAACTTCTGATCGGATGTGATGTCCCATACTCCCAGCCCCGCGTGCGTTATCCCGTACTTCTGGAAGTTCAATCCAGCTGTATCTCTGTATGCACGTGATACAAAAAAAAAAATCAGACGCTATTTCAGAAGCAGTAAACATAAAATAGAACCCATATATAACCCACACTGCTATGAGAGAACCTGGATAAGACCTAACCTGATATTTTGCGGTGTATTAAACGGAAAGGACGACTCCATAACGAAAAACTGTATTGTGTCTGCGTCGTCGAGCTCAGGGGCGGAGGAAACGCCGCTACGGATGCTGCTGCCCACCACCCTGGAAACCAGACATATACCTATCAAGCCCAAAGATAAAAACAGCATTCTCAAAGCACACAAGTCGTGATATCTCAGCAAACTGATCGAAATCTCCAACTGGATTTGGGGCAACTGGAAGGAAAGGGTTAACCTTCGAGCCACTCTGTTTGCCCAGCTTTAGTTGTTCATTTCTCAGCATCTATTACTCGGAAACCATGACCAGTCTTGCCAAGAAAAGCTCGCAAGAGCAAGACATTGCCTTTCCCAACCCACCAAAGGAAATTTCCTCGATCTCTGTGAATGGATCAGAACAGGCCAACACAACAATGGTGATTGCCACCTCGTGGGACAATTCGGTGAGTATTCATGCTTCTATTCTCGTTGTCAAACTTCGTGTTTATCTCATCTGTCGTCATGAATGTAGGTAAATTGCTATGAGTTGCAATATAACCCTCAGCTCTCCAACATTGTGCCCCAAGCCCAAATCAAGCACGACGGACCCGTTCTGTGCTCTGATATCAGCAATGTAAGTCGTAGAAACTGCATTTTACCTCCTGTCATTGTGTGTCATCGATGATATGAAACAATCGAAAGCTCGACACAAACGTTTGCTTCTGTCGAAGCCGACAACTCTACTTCTGAGTTCCGGTCTGCGACAGTCACCGTCGTTGCCTTCCCTGGATGGTTTGCACTATAACTTTGCATTTGCTTCACATACCGATAGTCAGCTCTAATACGTTCGCGTACCAGCTGAACTCCGGTCTTGTGTGGGCAATGTTGAATTTGCTTGCAAATTTGAGTTGAAAATGTGTACCCCTCAATGGATGTGCAACACGGTCGAAACCACGAGCAACATATGGGAGTTTTCAATATTTAGTTTTCAATATGAGATGCACATTCTATTCGTGTTGTCATACTCACTTTTCTTTCCATCAACACTGTCTCTCACTTTGTTGCTATCTTTCTTTTCTCTTTCTTTCTCTCGTTCTCTTCTCTCAGGATAACGTGACTGTGTTTACGGGTGGTTGTGACAATGCTCTCAAGATGTGGAATGTGACCCAGGGACCCAACGGTGCTCAGACCATTGGCAAGCATGACGCACCCATTAAGTAAGATCATTCGATTTGCTTCGTATCTTCTTGCTTTTTTTTCCCTTTTTTACTGTAATTCACTTTGTGGGAACAGATGGCCTTTACTCACACAGCTTGTTTTGTTTTTTGAGTAGTTTATATCCACATTTCTCTTAGCTTTACTTACTCACGCACCTTATTTTCTTCTTCTTTTTGCACCAGGTGTGTGAAATACATTCCTGAGAAGAGTCTTGTGGTAACTGGGTCCTGGGATAAAACGGTAATTTATTTTTTGTGTTGCTGCCGTTGTTGGTTTGCTCCTTTTTGTTGCGGTCCAATGCATGGCGCCGTAAAATTTTACTTCATATGATGCTGCTCTCTATTTTCTACCTATTCTTTTATTATCAACTTATCAACGCACGTTCTCTCCTCTTTTCCTTTCTTCTTTTCTTTCGTTTTCTCTCTTTGTGTAGATGAAAGTGTGGGACATGCGTACGCCTAACCCTGTCGCGACGCTGCCCCTGAGTGAACGTGTTTATTGCATGGACGCGCGCGGTCAAGTATTGGTAAGTGAGTGATTGTTTGCGCTGAGTTGTGTCTTGGATTTCTCGCATATCTGTTTGTAATATCTTATTTGCGAGTTTTCCGAATGGCAAATTGTGCTTTCTGTTTTTGCGAAGAGGGCAAATTTTGCTTTCCAACCCTGCAATTTGTTGTGTTTACCAGTTATTTTTATCATGTTGCTTTTATTTTGAAGGTGGCCGCCACAGCAGACAAGCAAATTCACGTCTACGATCTCAACAGCGGCAACAAGGTTTGCTTTGGACTCATCTATTTATCTATTTAATGTGTCCTAAAATTTATTTTCTCGCTGCTGGTAGCATTAAAGTATTACCTTTTGCTTCTTTTTTATTTCTTCCATGTTTAATTCTTTTTTTTTTCCTTTTCTGTTTATTGTTGCTGTTTAGGTCAGTGAGTTCAAGAGTCCTCTGAGCTACCAGACCAAAAGCCTGGCCATCTTTCACGACAAGTAAGATTAATTTGTTTATTTTGTTATGGTGTTTGTTATGAATTGAAAAATGTAGTGTGTTTTATCTATTCCCATGTCTACCGCAATGTCAAACTGATTCGAACATTTGCTTAGCATTTAAACTTTCATATTCTTACACATACTTACTATTGTTTATCTTTCTTTTAAAACTCTTTTTTGTTGCTTTGTAACACAGCAAGGGCTTTGCGGTGGGCTGCATCGAGGGCAGAGTCGGATTGGAATATTTCGATGAAATGCAAAACAAGGCGCAATTAGGTATACTTTTGTTTTGTGGATTAATATTTAGCTGTGGTCGGTTTAGCCTGCAGCTACTAATCTCTATTCATGAAACGGTTTTCCAAACATCACCATCACAACAATATTTACTTATCATTAATTTTATGCTTTTTTCCATAACATTATTTGCAGCTGCAAACCCCAACGGCCCCAAGCCCGCTACCAAAAACTTTGCCTTCAAGTGTCACAGGTACAATTGTTTTTTGTTTTCTCGTTTGTGTTTGTTTCTTGTCTGCACAGCCACTACTGGCAGCTTCTGTTTCTGATGACTCTGTTTCTGTTTGTCTCTGCACTCTTGATAGATTGATCCGTTTTACTCACTAACTTTTCATGTGTCCTTTTTCATTTTCCAATGTATTCATACGCACAGAGACGGCAACGACATTTTCAGTGTGAACGCCCTGCACTTCCACAATTTCAACACTTTCGCCAGCGGTGGCAGTGACGGAGTGATCACTTACTGGGACAAAGACGCACGGCACAAGCTAGTGGCCCATGAAGTGTACAAAAGACGCGCGCCGGTCACGGATGTCAAGTTTAATCCCATGGTAAGTGTGTGTTTTAGTTGGTTGTTTTGTTGAATGATGTTTTTGTTGGGCAACGTGGACTTTTTTAGGGCTTTCTTACGTCTATTTACAACATTCTTTTTCCCCCCAGTCTAATCTTCTTTTTGTGTTTTTGCGAATGCACCACGTACAGGGCAATTTGTGCTTTTATAGTATGAGCTATGATTGGTCCAGAGGTGCGGAAAATAACGACCCTGCGGTAAGTTTAGCATTGTATTGATTGAATTGCTGTCGGTAATGTATTGAGAAAACGCCTTATTGTCGCGCTTAAACCTGCATGTCAGTGAATATGCATGACAGTAAATATCATTTTAGTTTTATATTGCTTGTATCTTAATGACAATGCATTCATGTCCCTTACTGTCTTATTTTAGATGGGCAGCAATATCTATGTGCACAACGTGCAGCCTGTGGAAGTGCAGCCCAAGGACCCTAAGACCTTGAAGAAGTAATGAATAAGGGGGATTAGTTTTGAGTTTCCTTTCTTTGTTGGTTTCTTTTGTTAATAGATGGGAAAAGCTGAAACCACTTTTTTGTTTTCGGCCAAACGTTGATATGAGGCTTCTGAATCTAAACAATTTAATACTAACACTAGATTTGGTCGATATTTGTAATTTATCGTTCATTTTTGAGCCATTGTGCAGCGATGGGGAACATAAACAATGTAAATGGACCTTCCCTAGTGTAATCATTATCTTGTATGAACATTCTTTGCATTGGTTTTGTCTTTAGAGGTTGATTGAAGCGGCTACACAGGGAGACGAGGAACAGATCGTCAAATTATTGGAAGGAGGTCGAGTTAATCTTCATTATAAAGACTGGGTAAGTCATTTTGTGCCTTATATCTATGATGTATGCATTCAAGTATATGCTCGCTTATTTGTTCTACTGTTATTTCCACCTGGTATCCTTTTAAAGGACGGGGACACTGCGCTGCACTGGGCTTCTATTGGTGGACATCTTGACTCCGTGAACGTATTATTGCAATACGGAGCTAACATACATGCGACAGATAGTGTAAGTCTTTGAGCTATGGTTCGTTTACAGTAAATGCGTTAAAAGCGAATCCATATGCCCGTGCATCGACTGGATCCTCAGTTCAAATGTGACTAACATTCGATGCTTCACTTACTGTCTAGGGAGGAATGACGCCCTTACAAGGTGCTGCCAACTTTGGACAAATCAACGTAGTGCAACGATTATTGGAAGCGGGGGCCGATATTAATACAAGAGACACGGTTAGTTTGTTTTTGATACAGTTGTTGAAGTGTATGCATAGCAACAACGACTGGTTCTTCCTTTTCGTTCCGTTCAAGCGATGTTACTTCTCCGCACTATTTCATTTCCACATCCTCCACAGACAGATGGCACCACACCAATTGTTAAAGCATTGCTCAACTGGCACAATGACGTTGTTAAATTGCTGTTGAGCTTCAATCCGGATTTGAATATGAAGGATGATGTAAGAGCATGCTGTGCCAGCGTTTTGTTCACAACCCTTGATGTTGCTATTTTTATAGAAAATCTTCTTTGTGCACTTTCTTATTCTTGTTACCTTTTTTCTTTTTTGCATGCCAATCTTTCCTATTCTCAGTCTGGCTGGACGGCCTTGCACAATGCGGCTATGAGTGGCAACGGAGAAGCAGTACAAATGCTTCTAGAACATGGCGCGGATGTGAATATTCCCGACGAGGTAAGCGTTGATGTTCATATTTAAAACTTAGTCATATGTTTAAAACTTTGAGTGTTTGTTGTTCGTCTTTGAGATGCATCAAGTCTAGAACATCATGTAGTTAATCAGTGGATCTCATTTTGGTACAGGGTGGCGCCACAGCGTATACCTGGGCATTGAAGAAAGGGTTTGAAGAAGTGGCGAAACTTTTACAACCAGCAACAACGTTTTTTGATCAAGAAGCAGTGGCAGAAACCATGCTGCGGTAGTACAAGTTTTTGTAGAAAAGCCCTTGCCTAGTCTAATGTCACAAATTTAAATAAAAGACACATAATACAAATCCCACATCTTGCTTTTGTTTTCAGTTTCCCCAAGTTTGCTTCTTATTTTTAAGCGGTATACTGATACATGATACTGCTTTAATTTCACAGCATCACATCATAACTACTCGTTTATGCACTTGCATTTAGCCCTTCTAGGTCTCTTTGGCATTAGTTTCCGTAGCAGCAGTCTTGTTTGCAGGTACTGTTGAGTCAAATAATAAAAAAATCAATATTTTAAAATCAAATGTACGAATACACTCAACAGCCTAGCAATATCTCACCGTTTTGTCCATTGTTAGGACCACACAACTCTCCAGCCATAGCAGCGAGTCTTTCATTTAGCTCGGTCATCACGGCTGTGATCTGAAACACATATTTGTAAAAGTGCACCCGCATGGCGTCAGAAACATATTGCGAGACACTCTGAGCCAGCAGCCACCAGTTTGTCTTGATGTAACCCACAATGGATGCAAAGAAGGTGCTTACACCAACATTCATATTAAACTTCTTCTTCAAATCCTTGATGAATTCTTGCAAGCTGTTGTACATAGCATTGGCGGCCAGCTGAATGTTGCTACTTACGGAGTTTAATCTGGCCATAAGAACGTCCAACAGGTGTTTATATTGCTTTGGGTCGGTAGCTGCAGCGTACACTAAGTACCAGCTTTGAATAACGAAGTCCCCAATTGCGTTCATGGCGGCGGGGAAGTACTCCACTCTGCAGTATCGCAGAAGCGCTCCATCACTGGACAATTTGCAAGCGAGCTTTGCGGAAGTATAAATCGAAGATTTTCGATAAACCACGAGGCAATTTTGGTGTTCGATTTCAGTGCATTCTTGGTCGTTCCGGTCAAGTGCGTCAAGATACGCACGGACAGCATTGTTGGAACCATCAAAAACTTCACAAGCACACGCAAAAAGATACGCAGGGAATGCCATATTTTCGTAAATTAAGAGAAGGATGCTTGAACAGGAACAAGACCTGTTCTAGAAGCGAAGTGACATTCTCCAGGATTTGGTATTTGAAAAGGGTTACGAAAGTGTGAAAGTTAAGAAGTGTCTTATTTGCGACCCTCTCCATCCATTCTCAGCAGCAGCAACGTTTGAGAGATTCTCGTTAAAAAATAAGACCATGAGCTCCAGTGTTGATAGTGGAGATTACACCGGCTTCTTGCTGGCTGCAGTCACGATGTGTGCGTGGCAGTACTACCGCAGTCAGCAGAACGTGAAGAAGTACGAGAATGCTTACTGGGGCGAACGCAGAGGCCGTGCCAGAGTTGAGCAAGAAATGAAACGCATCTCAAACATTCAGCTGAACACTGACCAGGGATTTTTCGTCCAGCCTATTGGTGAAATTCATTCTTGCTACAGACAGTGCATTGGTACGCCCAGACAGGGTCTTTTGGCCCCAGGCAGCCGTGCCACGATCAAACTCACCAGCCATATCTCGCCTGAGTCTCTGGTTGGTTTAGACTCTTTCTCCCACGTGTGGATCACCTTCAAGTTTCACTTGAACACTAACACGCTCAAGGAATCGAAGAATTTTACTTCCAGAAGCACGTTTAACGCCAAGATTACCCTCCCGATGCTGAAGAAGAAACTTGGTGTTTTCGCTACTAGATCTCCTCATAGACCCAACCCTGTGGGTATCACCCTGGCCAAGATTGATAGATTTGACAAGAAAACGAACACGATTTATCTTAGTGCATGTGATCTCGTGGAAGGCACGCCGGTGCTCGATGTGAAGGTACGTCGTTTATTATTTGCCACGTTTTTTGTTATTGTGAATTCATGCCTTCAAGTCCACTATTGCATGCACTTGCATATGTTTATATCCTCGTCTAACTCGACAATTTCTTTGTTCTTTTATTTGTCAACAGCCTTATGTGGCCGCGTACGACACCGTTCCTCCGGAAGATTTCCGTATTCCGGAATGGATCCAGGAGACCGTATACACCCGGAACACCGTCAACATCCGTCCGCACTGCGAGGAATATGTACGCAAGATCCAGAACAAGTTAGTGCAGTATAAGAATGACCCCACGGCGTACCTGCAGGGTGAGCTCTTGTGTTCTTATGTTTTTGTTTGCCGTGATTTTTGTGTTTCTTTTGTTGGCTGTGAAGAAAACCTGCCCTTGCTTGATGGAGCACTGATAGCAAAATATAATCTTTGAGACCTGAGCCAAAATCTGTTGTTGCTTTTTGTGTGCTCTGTCTGTTCGAACGATAGATTTGTAAACTGACATGTGTACTATTGAACCAATATTTTTAAACTTTTTCTTTACTATCAGGTCTGAGGGAAACGCTGGAGGCAGAAGTGCGCAGTAAGTTCCAGACCAACCGGCGCATGAACGATGCCACGCAGGGTGACACTGTGGAGGTGAGTTTTTCACCCTTCTTGTCTCTGTTCTTCTAATGTTATTGAGTTTCTTGTTCTGGATAAAACTCCACTGGAAATGTTCAGATTGTTGTGATAGTCTCACATTTCTCATATATTGTTAATGTGTATGCAATCGAAT
>LNAP01004728.1_pt1 | contig 12407 bp, 12 predicted proteins | sample 602601 | NCBI WGS metagenome assembly LNAP01 (sample SAMN02440304, study PRJNA202911) | soil metagenome | biome: Subtropical and temperate rainforests or woodlands; isolation source: soil samples (1 kg each in a 20% v/v slurry with milli Q water) were... ... | reverse complement strand
CCGCCGTGGAAGCCGCGCGCGCCGGTGAGCAAGGGCGCGGGTTTGCCGTCGTTGCGTCTGAAGTGCGCAGCCTGGCTCAGCGGTCCGCCGCGGCAGCCAAGGAAATCAAGGACCTCATCGACCAATCGGTGAACCAGGTGGGTACCGGGAGCGAACTGGCCAGCGTGGCCGGCCAGACTATGGATGAAGTCGTGGACAGCATCAAGCGCGTCACCGATATCATGGGTGAAATCACGGTGGCCAGTCAGGAGCAGACTTGTGGAATCGAACAAATAAACCAGGCGGTGGCGCAGATGGATCAGGTTACGCAACAGAATGCCGCCCTGGTCCAGGAGGCTGCCGCCGCAACGCTTGCACTGCAGGACCAGGCCGATGAACTGGTCACGGCGGTGAGCATTTTCAGGACGCCAGCCATGTTCGGGCATGGTGTTGTCCCTGCTATAAGCAGGGCCGTGTATGTGTAGAACGCCAAGATGCGTCACAATACTGATTTGGTGTTTGACGGAGCCCTGATTTAATGACCCGTATCGTCCTTTTTGAAAACATACACCCCAGCGCAAAAGAAGTCTTTGTCGCGGCCGGATTCAACGACATCGTCACGCATGCGTCATCGCTGCCCCCTAAAGCGCTCAGCGAAGCATTACGCGGCGCGAACCTCGTGGGCATCCGGTCCCGTACCCACCTCGATGCCGCGCTGCTTGCCGATGCGGTCGATCTACGCGCTATCGGTTGTTTCTGCATCGGAACCAATCAGGTCGATCTCGACACCGCCATGCTGCATGGCGTGCCTGTATTCAACGCCCCATTTTCAAACACGCGTTCGGTTGCCGAAATGGTGCTGGGTGAGGCCATACTGCTGTTGCGGCGTATCCCCGAAAAGAACGACCGCGTGCATCACGGCCATTGGGACAAAACGGCCGACGGCGCTTTCGAAGCACGCGGCAAGACGCTCGGAATCATCGGCTACGGCAATATTGGATCGCAAGTGGGTACCCTGGCCGAAGCGGCCGGCATGCGCGTCATATTCCACGACGTCGAGGCCAAGCTTCCGCTGGGGAACGCCCGCGCCAGCACTGCTTTGCTGAAGCTGCTTGCGCAGTCCGATGTGGTGACCCTGCACGTGCCTGGGGGCAATGCCACCCGCAACATCATGGACGCCACGACCATCGCCGCCATGAAGCGCGGCTCCATTCTAATCAACGCCTCGCGCGGTACCGTGGTCGACATCGACGCGTTGCACGATGCCCTCGAATCGGGCCACCTTTCCGGTGCGGCCATCGATGTGTTTCCTACCGAGCCCAAAGGGGTCAACGAACCCTTGAACAGTCCGCTTATCGGTATGCGCAACGTGATTCTCACGCCGCATATCGGCGGCAGTACCCAGGAATCCCAGGAAAACATCGGTCGCGAAGTCGCCGAAAAGCTCCTGCGCTTTGTACTAAGTGGGACCACAAAGGGCGCCGTCAACTTCCCGGAAATTCCGTATCAGGAAGTGGCAGGCACCGCGCGCATTCTTCACGTGCACCGAAATCTGCCCGGCGCAATGGGTACGCTCAGCAACATGATGGCCGAGCATGGCCTGAACATTGTGAGTCAGCAATTGCAAACTCGCGGCGCCATCGGCTATGTCATCTCGGATGTCGAAGGCAAGGTTGACGACACGGTAATTTCCGTATTGCGGTCCCATCCGATCACAGTACGTTGCGACTTGGTGTAAACCAGTGCACCTGCCATGACGTCATACAACGATCCGGGGCGTACCGACGGAACGCCCACCGCCGCCGATTACCGGGCGCTGGCCACGTTCCGTTTTACGTTGCGCCGGTTCATTGCATTCAGCGAATCGGCTGCGGCCCAGGTCGGACTTATGCCGCAGCAGCATCAGACCTTGCTTGCCATCAAGGCGCTAAGCCTGGAATCCTCGCCCAGCGTTGGGAACGTGGCTGAGCAATTGCTTATACGTCACCATAGTGCTGTCGAGCTGATCGACCGTCTGGTCCGAATGGGCTTGTTGCTGCGTTGTCGCGACCAGCAGGATCGCCGCCGAGTGCGCGTCGCCCTGACGCCGCTGGCGGAACAGAAGCTGGCCGTCCTGGCCAGCGCTCACCTTAATGAACTGCGTGCGGTGCGGCCGCTGCTGGTCGACCTTCTGAATCACTTCCACGAATGACGCCTGTGTCCAGTCTTCCGGTCATTTGATATTCACGAGCTTGATCATGTGCTCGGACCGTGCGGGTCCACAACCGGCGTGTTCGGGCAGGATGTCGGCAAGCGTATAGCCATCGAGATGGTCCATGAACTTCTGCAGCGCACCCTCGATAATGCCCGTCAGCCCACAATAGCCGCTCAATGTGCAGCGGCTTCCCGTTGCAAAACATTCGACAAGATCAAGGTCGTTTTCGGTGTCGCGCAGTACTGCGCCCAGAATGATGTCTTCGGGGGGGCGTCCCAGCCGCATGCCGCCATTTTTCCCCCTCACGGTTTCGATCCAGCCACGCTGCGCAAGCCGGTGCGTGATCTTCATGAGATGCGGTTCGGAGATATCGTATGCGTGCGCAATCTCGGAGATTGTGCACAGGCGGTCAGGGTGCCTGCCGACGTACATGAGCAGGCGCATGGCATAGTCCGTCATGGTGGTCAGGCGCATATTGTCTCGAATTCCAGGGACTATTGTTTCTTCAGTACGGTGGTTGCCACCGGGTCTTTGGCCACGGGCGCGATATAGCGCGGGCGGATAAGCATGGGCACAAAGCGCCAAAGATAAAGTGCCATGGCCAGAATCCAGCACGCCGCGGCAGCATGCAGCATGCCGCCGCTTGCGACGGATGGCCACAGTGCCGCCAGACGAAACACCACCGAGGCGATCATCAGGTAATAGCTGGCGAGCATGCTGCCATCCAACGCGAGAGGCCGGCCGAGATGGCCCAGAGCTGTGCGCGTAAGCATGCCTATGATCAGCAGTGCAAATCCACCCATTCCGATGATATGAACGTGCACGGCCGATCGTGCCAGTACGCCGACGCCCAGGCCGCTACTGTGCAATGCCGCAAACAGCAAGCCTATGCCCATTCCCACGTAGCCCAGATACAGTATCCATAACATGGGCTTATGCAGTACGGCCACTGGCTTCCAGCTCGTTACCTGCCAAAGGCTGATGACGCCGACAACGCCAAGCGCCATTGCCATGTACACGGGCAGGCCCGCAACGCCCAATGCCACGGCGATTGCACTCAGCACCAATTGCGCCTGGCCACTGCGCACTTGCATCGGAAGTTCAAGGCCCGGAACCATGCGCATGGCGAAAAAGGGAATAACGCGCCGCCCGATCAGCAAGGCGATGATCGCCATGAAGATCAGGCCAAGATCAAAACGCTGCATGAGCAATAGATAGTCGCCTTCCAGCGCTGCCTTCAGATACAGCGCGTTGGCGACACCCAGACCCAGAATCAGCCACGGCACCCCATAATTGCGTCGGCTTTTTCCTTTCAGCATGACGCGCATAAGGCAAACCGCGCTGATGGCAAAGAATGCGGATTCGCTCAGGGCAGCGATCCAGAATCCCGTTGTGCCACCGAATAGATAGCCAAGCCGTGCGACGGCCCAAAGCACGGTGACCAGTGCCAGCGGCGTTCCCTTCAACGGATTGAAACCGGTCCATGTGGCGCTGGCGGTAAGGAGAAATGCGACGGCTATGGTGGCAATGAATCCCCACAGCATTTCGTGGGCGTGCCACGCCACGGCTGATAAGGGGTGGCCAATGAATTGCGGAGCAAAGATCCATATTGCGATGGAGATCAGTGCCCAGGCCGCGCCGGCAATGTAAAGGGGACGAAACCCGAGAGCGAGGAAGGCTGCCATGTCGGGGCGGCTGCCGGGCGCGGCGATACCTTTTTTAATTTGCTGCAGGTCAGACATTTCCTAGCTCCGAGGGGATACGATTAGGTTGGTTATTCATTTGGTAGCCGTACCAGAGGCTGCGAGCGATGCGTTGCGCGTATTCTTCGGCGCGGTCGGCCAGCGCCCGGTTTGGCAACTGCATGGTGGTTTCGTGGAACAGCGCCAGCCAATGCTTGAACATGTCTGCGTTTAGCTCGGGTAGGGCGACATGTTTGGGCATCGGGGTGCCGCTATAGGTGCCAGCGCCTATCAATAAGGAAGACCAGAACCGGACCATGATTTTCAGGTGTGTATCCCAATCGGAAATATGCTGGTTGAATATGGGCCCTAACAGGGCATCGGCCCGGACGCGATCGTAAAAACCATAGACGAGAGTGCTGATTTCTTCTTCGGTACAGAGTTCGGATCTTTCCACGGAGTCGTCCTGCGTAGGGGTGAGCATGTCCGGCGTGTGGACATGAATTAGGGTTTATAAGATATATTGTAGAGTAATCTTATAAAAAAATCGAGGCAACGCAATCCGCAGTGAGAATGGAATGGGCTCGGGAGACTGGCAAGGGCGAAAGAAATGGTGTGCGGCACCTTGATCGACGTATCACCGATCCGGGAGGCTGTTTTTTCCCGCCCCCAACGCACGCTGCATGAATACAACGTCGATCCATTCATTGAACTTGAATCCGGTGGCGACTTGCGTGCCCGCATGCGTGAAGCCCATGCTTCGATGCAATCCAATGGAGCTGAAATTGTTATTGCCGGCGATTACAGCGATCATTTGTCGCCATGGGCCTTGCTCGCACCGTTCTATGAGGGCGGCGAGCAGGGGCTTGCCCAGGCCTTTTCCGGCCTGGTTCTCCGCGAGGTAGATGGAATCTTCAATCGTGTACCGGTATGCGACCCGGGGGCGATATTGCGTGGCGTAGCAGTATCCGACCACTTCATCATTAAGCACTGCAACCAGATAGGGCATGCCGGCTTCTAGAGTCCGCGCGCGGCGCTCGCGCATTTCGTCCACAGAGGGAGGAACTTCCTCGAATGTTGCCGTACCATGTAGTACATGCTCGGCATAGATGCGTTGTACGGCTGCCATGTCGTCGGGCGTCGCATCACGAATGATCAGTGCCGGATGGGCGGTGGTCGCTACCACCCGGCCCGCACGTGCTGCCGCTTGCGCTATGTTGGCACTGGACATACTATTTTCCTCAATTCTATCGATGGCGGCTTGTACTGGTTTGTTGTGGGCTCGTTGGGCCCGAACGACCCTCGCCAGATCAAACCGGCTTTTTCTTGCCAGTAGCTAGTATAAACATCAGGAGTCAACAATGTCTTTGCCCATCAATTCCCTTAGCCCAACCTTCGCCGTTGCGCCGCAATTGGCGCCGGAGGACATGCAGGCGGTCGCCGAGGCCGGCTTCAAGAGCGTGATCATCAATCGCCCTGACCTGGAAGGCGGGCCGGATCAACCGTATTCAGCAGACGTCATTGCGGCGGCACGGGCGGCCGGCTTGGCGGTGGAGTATCAACCGGTCGTCTCCGGATCCATGACTGCCGACGACGTGGCGCGTTTTGCTGAGCTACTGAAAGAGCTGCCCGAACCGATCCTGGCCTATTGTCGTACGGGTGCGCGTTGCTCGCATCTGTTTCAGGCCGCCACCACACTTTGATCTCGATCAATTCAGGGTGTATACCCGATGTTTTTTCAGTCACTTCCGGTTAAGCTCTACGTATCCGTTAACAAAAGGACAACTCCATGTTCAAGAAAATACTTATTCCAACCGACGGTTCCGCCTTGTCCGCACAGGCTGCTAACAAAGGTGTGTGCTTTGCTCGCGAAATGGGTGCGGAAATCGTAGCGCTTTATGTGACGCAGCCGTTTGCCGCCACGGTCGGGTTCGACGGCATGGCAGCCGCTTATGCGATCACTGACGAAGACTACGACAAGACTGCCCGCGAACAGGCACAAAAATACCTGAAAGCGGTGCTTGATCGTGCGGAAACCGCAGGTGTAAAAGCCACCGGCAAGGCCGTCTCCAATTTCAACGTTGCCGACGGCCTGGTACAGGCTGCCGAAGATGAAGGCTGCGATCTTATCTTCATCGGCAGCCACGGCCGCAGCGGCCTGTCGCGATTGCTGCTGGGCAGCGTCACCGTGAAGGTGCTGGGTCTGGCCAAGACCGCAGTCCTGGTTTATCGCGTCAAAGAATCCGACAAGAGCTAGAAACCGCAAGTATCAAAAAACACCCCGTTCAGTGAAAGCTGAATGAAAGACACCCCAAAGGTTGGATAGCATTCCAAGCTTTGGGGTGTTTTTTTACGACCTATTGCATACTATTTGAATAAGGCGCCGGCCTTGATCAGGGTTTCCCATATCCCGATGCCCAGCTGGTCATGGGGTTGTTGAATACAGAAAATGCATAGGCTTGGCCTATGCATAATTGAACTGCCAGCGCCGCCGCCTGTTATACATGCATGCGGATTTGGTGTTGTGGGGCGAAAAATTAGTCCATCATGGCGGGTTTGGGCGTAAGTCTTTCCTTATTGCGTGTAATAGCGGTAAGCACAAGTTCGTTCAGGGCGGTTTCTCCGTGGCGGCCATCGGGATGGGTCTCGAGAAAGTTGAGCATCGCAACCCGCATGCGGGGCGCCCAGAACTTTTGTATATGGTTGCTTATGCCTTCGATTCCCTCCTCGCGATCAGGCATGGCCTCGAAGAAGCTGCCAATGCGATTGGCCAGGCGGATCAAGTGGTCGACATTGTTCAAGGGTGATCTCCTTTGTTGCCGAGATATTCGGGATGGCTGTATACGGTAAAAAGACTGCCCCGGGCGAAGCCGGCCAACAACAGGTTCAATTCATCCGCCATGGCCACTGCATAGGTGGTCGGCGCCGAAACGGCTACAAGCACAGGCATGCGCGCGGCGGTAGCCTTCTGCACCATTTCGAAACTGGCGCGACTGGATATGACGGTGATTCCGTCTGCCGCGTCGAGGGAGTGGCGCAGCATATGACCAATGAGTTTGTCCAGCGCGTTATGTCGTCCGACGTCCTCGCGAACGAAAAGGACTTCGCCGGTATTGGTGGCCCAACCCGCGCCGTGCGTGGCGCCGGTCAACAAATGCAGTGGCTGCAAGGTGCGCAACTGATCCGCCGCTTTGACGATTGCGGCAGGATCATGGCCACCGGCCAAGGAAACGACGGGAGGCAATGTGCGGCGTACTTCGTCCAGGCTCTCGATGCCGCATAGCCCGCAGCCCGTACGGCCGGCCAGGCTGCGCCGCCGGAGCTTGAGTTCATTCAGGCAGGCGCTTGCAATAGTGACCTGGATGATGAGGCCTTGTTCCGTTTCGACGATGTCCATGTCGTAAATGTCGGAGACCTTGCGGATAATGCCTTCGGTGAAGGAAAATCCATAAGCGAGGTCTTCGAGGTCGGCGGGCGTGGCCAGCAAGGTGGCATGGCTGATACCGTTGAATTCCAGCGCAACCGGCACCTCTTGCGCCAGCTCGTCGAGTTCGGCACGATAGGCGATGTTCGGGCCGGCACGTATCACGTGGCGGGTGGCGTGCCCCGCAGGGGAAGCGGGGCACGATTGCGCTCGGGGCGGCTCCTTCAGTTCCACCTTTGGCTATTCCTGAGAGCTTAGTATGGGAGCCGGCTCGGTGATTGGCTGTGCAGGCTGTGCCGGTGTTGCGGCAGGCTGCTCCAATTTCTGCCCTTCGCGCTGTCGTCCATCGAGCAAGCTTTGTTGAACGTCGCTGAAACGTGACCAACCGGCTTGCCAGGTCGAGGGTTCGGAAACGAGCCTTGCCTGCACCGCCGTGACTTTGTACTCGGGGCAGTCCGTGGCCCAGTCGGTATTGTCGGTGGTGACCACGTTGGCACCGGATTCCGGGAAGTGAAAGGTGGTGTAAACCACGCCCGGTTGCACGCGTTCGGTGATGTCGGCGCGCAGCACGGTTTCTCCGGCCCGGCTTTGTATGGCCACCATATCGCCGTGACGGATGCCCCTGTCTTCGGCGTCGTGAGGATGCATTTCAAGCACATCTTCACTATGCCAAAGCACATTCGGAGTGCGCCGAGTCTGGGCTCCGACATTGTATTGCGACAGGATGCGTCCTGTGGTGAGCAGCAAGGGGTACTTGCGCGTGCTGCGTTCGTCGCTGGGCACATACTTGGTGATCATGAACCGGCCCTTGCCCCGTACGAATTCGTCCACGTGCATAATGGGCGTGCCGTCGGGAGCTTCGGCGTTGCATGGCCATTGCACGCTGCCGCCGAGCTCGTCTATTTTCTTGAACGACACGCCTGAGAATGTAGGAGTGAGCCGAGCAATTTCGTCCATGATCTGGCTGGGGTGGCTGTAGTTCATGGGGTAGCCCAACGCGTTGGAAAGGGCGCACGTGACTTCCCAGTCGGCCAGGCCGGCTTTCGGCTGCATGACTTGCCTTACACGCGATATCCGCCGCTCGGCATTGGTGAATGTGCCGTCTTTCTCCAGGAACGAGGAACCAGGCAGGAATACGTGCGCATACTTGGCCGTTTCGTTCAGGAAGATGTCCTGGACGATGATGCATTCCATGGAAGCCAGTGCTTTGGCCACATGCTGTGTATTGGGGTCGGACTGTACGATGTCTTCGCCCTGGCAATACAAGCCCTTGAACGAGCCGCTGATGGCGGCGTCGAACATGTTCGGGATGCGCAGCCCGGGTTCGGGCTGCAGCTTGACGCCCCAGTCTTGTTCGAACTGAGCGCGCACGGTGTCGTCGGATATGTGTCGATAGCCGGGGAGCTCGTGAGGGAACGAACCCATGTCGCAGGATCCCTGGACATTGTTCTGGCCACGCAGCGGGTTGACGCCCACGCCTTCGCGCCCGAGGTTGCCGGTGGCCATGGCCAGGTTGGCGATGGCCATGACAGTGGTCGAACCCTGGCTGTGCTCGGTGACGCCGAGGCCGTAGTAGATGGATCCATTGCCATGGGTGGCGAACAACCGGGCCGCGGCACGCAGGTCCAGCGCTGAAACGCCGGTTACGTCTTCCATGGCTTCCGGTGAATTTTCGGGTTGGGACACGAAGTCGCGCCATTGCTGGAACGCCGGGGCTTCGCAGCGCTCGGCAACGAAGGCTTCGTCGACGAGGCCTTCGGTGGCGATGACATGAGCCATGGACGTGAGCAGCGCGGTGTTGGTGCCCGGTCGGACCGGCAAATGGTAGTCGGCCTTCACATGCGGCGCATTGACGAATTCGATCTGGCGCGGGTCGATGACGATGAGTTTCGCGCCCTCACGCAGCCGGCGTTTCAGGCGCGAGGCGAACACGGGATGGGCAGCACTGGGGTTGGCGCCCATGATGATGACGACATCGGTATGCATGACCGAATCGAAAGTCTGGGTGCCCGCCGATTCGCCCAGCGTGGTCTTGAGCCCATAGCCGGTGGGTGAGTGGCACACGCGCGCGCAGGTATCGACGTTATTGGTGCCAAAAGCGGCCCGCACAAGTTTCTGGACCAGGTAGGTTTCTTCGTTGGTGCAGCGCGAAGAGGTGATTCCGCCTATGGAATCGCGCCCGTACTTGGACTGTATGCGCTTGAGTTCGGATGCTGCATAGCCGATGGCTTCGTCCCAGCTGACTTCTCGCCATGGCTGGGAGATATCGCTGCGTATCATGGGTTTGAGCATGCGGTCCTGGTGAGTGGCATATCCCCAGGCAAAACGCCCCTTGACACAGGAGTGTCCGTGATTGGCCTTGCCATCTTTCCAGGGGACCATGCGAACTACTTCCTGGCCCTTCATTTCGGCCTTGAAGGCGCACCCGACACCGCAGTAGGCACAAGTCGTGATGACCGAATGCTCGGACTGGCCCATGTCGATCACCGTCTTTTCGATGAGCGATGAGGTCGGACAGGCCTGGACGCAGGCACCACATGAAACGCAGTCACTTTCGAGGAAGGAATCGTTTTGGCCCGCGGCAATGCGCGACGCGAAACCCCGCCCGTCCACAGTCAGCGCAAAAGTGCCCTGGACTTCGTCGCAGGCGCGAACGCAGCGGCTGCAAACTATGCACTTGGACGGATCATAGGCAAAATAGGGATTGGAGTCGTCGGTGGCGTCGTGAAGGTGACTGGCGCCGTTGTAGCCATAGCGTACATTGCGCAGGCCCACGACGCCTGCCATGTCTTGCAATTCGCAATCGCCATTGGCGGGGCACGTAAGGCAGTCCAGTGGGTGGTCGGATATGTACAGCTCCATGACGCCGCGACGCAGTTCGTGCAGCTTGGGCGTTTCGGTCCAAATGACCATGCCGGCTTCGACTGGCGTGGTGCACGATGCAGGATAGCCGCGGCGGCCTTCGATTTGCACAAGGCACAGGCGACAAGAGCCGAATGCCTCCAGATTGTCGCTGGCACAGAGCTTAGGAATGTTGATGCCAGCTTCCGCAGCCGCGCGCATGACAGATGTGCCTACGGCCACGTCGACTTCGGTGCCATCGATGGTGATTTGAATGGTCTGCGTGCTGATCGAGGCGGGAGTGCCGAAATCGCGCTCGCGTTTGACGACGGTTTCTAACATGGCGGGCTCCGTTAGGCGGTTTGTTCTGTAGCGGGGACGGTGCTTGGCAGCCCGAAGTCTTCGGGGAAGTGCTCAAGCGCGGAAAGGACTGGGTAAGGCGTCATGCCGCCCAGGGCGCACAACGAGCCTGCTAGCATCGTGTCGCATAAATCGCGCAGCAGGTGCACGTGCTGCTCACGTTGATCGTTGTGACGGATTTTTTCGATGACCTCGGTGCCGCGCACGGCACCGATACGACAGGGTGTGCACTTGCCGCAGGACTCGATGGCACAGAATTCCATGGCGTATTCCGCCATCCTGGACATGTCTACCGTGTCGTCGAAAGCCACCAGGCCACCATGGCCGACCATGGCGGAAATGGCGATATAGGCTTCGTAATCCAGTGGGACGTCCCATTGCGATTCAGGCAGGTAGGCTCCCAGGGGGCCGCCGACCTGAATGGCGCGCAAAGGACGGCCAGAGGCGCTGCCGCCGCCGAAGTCATACAGGAGTTCGCGTAGGGTGACGCCAAAGGCTTTTTCCACCAGGCCGCCCTGCTTGAGATTGCCCGCGAGCTGGAAGGGCAGCGTGCCTTTTGAACGCCCCACGCCGTAGTTGCGGTAGAAGTCGGCGCCGCGGGCAAGAATAGTGGGCGCGGTGGCAAACGAAATGACATTATTGATGACGGTTGGCTTGCCGAAAAGCCCGCGTATGGCAGGCAGTGGTGGCTTGGCGCGAACGAGGCCGCGTTTGCCCTCCAGGCTTTCCAGCAATGACGTTTCTTCGCCGCAGATATAGGCGCCCGCGCCGACACGTACTTCAAGGTCGAAGGCCTGTCCGCTACCCTGGATGCTGTCGCCCAGCCAGCCCGCCGCCCGGGCATGACCGATGGCTGCCTCGAGCGTGGCAATGGCGTAGGGATACTCGGAACGTATATAGATATAGCCGTAGCTGGCTTGCACGGCGAGCCCCGCAATGGTCATCCCTTCGATCAGGGCGTAGGGGTCGCCCTCCATCAGCATGCGATCGGAGAATGTGCCGGAATCGCCTTCGTCGGCATTGCAGACAATGTATTTCTGATCGGCGGCGGTAGCCAGGACGGTTTTCCACTTTATTCCGGTGGGGAATGCCGCGCCTCCGCGGCCCCGCAGACCGGAATCGACCATGGTGTCGACGATGGCCATGGGCTCCATGGAAAGCGCTTTTTCTAGTCCCTGGAAGCCTCCGTGAGCCTGGTAGTCGTAAAGGCTCAAGGGATCGATGATGCCCACGCGTGCAAAAGTGAGCCGTTCCTGGTTCTTCAGGTAGGGGATCTCTTCGGTGAGGCCTTGGCACAGCGCATGTTCCTTGCCCTCCAGCCAGCCGGCTTCGAACAGTCCCGTGACATCGGCAGCTTCGACCGGGCCGTAGGCCACGCGGCCCGCGGGGGTTTCGATTTCGACCAGTGTTTCGAGCCACAGGAGTCCGCGCGAGCCGTTGCGCACGATTTTTATATTGGCGTCGCGGCGTTGGGCTTCGTCCGTGATGGCGTGAACGACCGAGTGTGCGCCTACGGCGATGGCCGAGGAATCGCCGGGGACGAAGATTTTGATGGCGGGTGTCATGGTTGTACCCCTTCGGCCAGAAGCAATTGGTCGAGCTTGGCGGGCGTCATGCGTGCGTGCGGCTGGCCGTTGATCATGACTGCGGGCGACTGTGCGCACAAGCCCAGGCAATAGACGGGTTCGAGCGTGACGGCGCCGCTGGAAGCCGTACCATGGAAGTCGCAGCCCAGCCGCTGCCGGGCATGCTGGGCCAGCGCTTCGCTGCCCATGGCCTGACAGGATTCCGCGCGGCATATTTCAAGCACCACGGCTGCGGCCGGGGTATCGCGGAAGTGTGGATAAAAGCTGATGACGCCATGTATTTCGGCACGCGACAGCTGCAAGCCTTCAGCCAGCAGGGGAACGATTTCAGCCGGGATATA
>LNAP01008410.1_pt1 | contig 12408 bp, 9 predicted proteins | sample 602601 | NCBI WGS metagenome assembly LNAP01 (sample SAMN02440304, study PRJNA202911) | soil metagenome | biome: Subtropical and temperate rainforests or woodlands; isolation source: soil samples (1 kg each in a 20% v/v slurry with milli Q water) were... ... | reverse complement strand
GGCCACAGGCTCGGGAGCCGGTGCTGCCGCAACCGGGGCCGGTACCGGCGCCGGGGCTACCGCGGGCGGCAGCGTGGTGCGCTGGGTGATGAAGCCGGGAAGGCCGATCTCGGCTTCCACATCGGGGCCGAGCGAGGGCTGCGGCTGCTGCGCGGGATCGCGATAGGCGGTCTCGGCATTGTCGCGGGGCTCGCGCGGTTCGCGATAGGGGCGCTCGCCACGGGGCTGCCAGCTACGCTCGCGCGGCTGGTCACCGTCGCGCGGAGCACGATCTTCACGCGGGGCGCGATCCTCGCGGGGCGCCCGGTCTTCACGCGCCCGGTCTTCACGCGGCCGATCATCACGAGGACGCTCGTCGCGGGGACGCTCATCACGCGGCCGGTCGTCGCGAGGACGCTCATCACGCGGACGATCCGGGTTGCGGTCGCGGTTGTCGCGGCGCTGCTGGTTCTGGGTGTTGCCGTCGCGGTCGCGGTAATAATCGCGCTGGCCGTCACGCTGCTGGCCGCCTTCGCGCGAGGCGTAATCGCGCTGCTGGCCGTCGCGCTGGTTGTTGTCACGCGGCGCGTAATCGCGCTGCTGGTTGCCCTCGCGCTGCTGGGTGTTCTGGCCACCCTGCGGCTCGCGCTGCTGGCCCTCGCTGCCGCTATCGTCGGCCTCGAAATCCTCGTCCTCGTCGTCATTGCGCAGGAAGGGCTGCTGGCCCTGGACGCCGAACTGCGCCTGCGCCGCGACGATGATCCGGAAATAGTGCTCGGCATGCTGGAGGAAGTTCTCCGCCGCCACCGGGTCGCTGGAGGCCTGCGCATCGCGGGCGAGCTGGTGATATTTCTCGGCGATGGTTTGCGCGGTGCCGCGCACCTTCACGTCCGGGCCGTTGGATTCATAGACCCGGGTGAGGGGGTTCTGGCCACGACGGTTGTTGTTGTTATTGCCGCTATTATTGTTGTTGCGGCTACGCATACGCTTCTGCTGGTTATTATTTCGCATCGAGTTGATCTCTGATGCCGGTACGCAGGCCGAGGAGGTTCGCAAACCCCGGATCGGTGCAGTACGGGCGGGTCAATCGCCTTTGATATCCGTCGTTCCCGCTCATTCAGGCTTGTCGCCGTTCAAAACGGTACGTCGGGGGAAAATTCATTCGTCTGTGGTCGTTGGCAGCCGGGCCACCTTGGGGCTCGAATAAGCCCCGGCGTGCGCCGCAGGTCACCATCGACCGTCGGACTTCGTGCCATGGGAGCGCATCCTGCGATGCATCGCGACCGGCGTAGTCGACCGTGATTGACCCGGCCGACATCAAACCGATCTAAGATCCGGCCAGCGCAGTAACGCGCATCGGCCGACCCCATGCTTCATCGTGCAACCGCAAAGCCGCACACGACAAACCGGTGAAGCGCTCGTCCTTCCAGACACCTCTGCACCTGTCGCAGGTGCTGCTGCCAACGTCGATCACGATCACTCGAAGAAGGAGCAATCGCAGACCAAGCCGCTATGTGGCAGATGGTGTCTCAGGTCGATTCCTGCAACCGACACTAATCGGTTCGATACGTCGTTCCAAGCCCTTTTTTGCCGCAGGGCCCGTAATGTCAACGGGGCACGGTCACGATAGCGCGTGCGATGCCGGCAAGGTCGGCACGCGCCGGGCCATCCGCCGGCACCCCGTTGGCCTTGAGAAGGGCCGCGACATCGGCCTCCTGGCCGGCGCCGAGTTCCAGAATCGCGATACCTCCCGGGGCCAGCAGGCGGGGCAGGGCGCCGGCAATGGCGCGATAGGCATCCAGCCCGTCCGTGCCGCCGTCCAGCGCGAGGCGCGGGTCATGCGCGCGCACCTCGGTCTCAAGCCCCTCAATGTCCTCGCTGGTAATATAGGGCGGGTTGGAAACGACGAGGTCGAACCGGCCCTCCAGCGCCTGCGCCCAATGCCCGATCAGCACGCTTGTGCGCTCGCCCAGCCCGAGGCGGACAAGGTTTGCCCGCGCCTGCCGGGCCGCGCCTTCGGACAGATCGACTCCGACGCCGAAGGCATTGGGCCGCTCGGACAGAATCGCCGCGAGGATCGCCCCGCTGCCAATGCCGAGGTCCAGCACCCGCAGGGCCGCGTCGCGCTCGGGGAAGGCGCTAAGTGCCGCCTCGACCAGCGTCTCGGTCTCCGGGCGCGGCACCAGCGTGTCGGGAGCAAGGGCAAAATCGAGGCTCCAGAACTCCCGCCGTCCGGTCAGCCGGGACAGCGGCTCGCCCGTGCGGCGGCGGTCGGCCAGGCCAAGCGTTCGAGCCGCGTCTTCGTCCGGCACGATCGCGTCGTCGCGCACGATCAGATCGGTGTCGGTGACATCGAGCGCGGCCTTCACCAGCGCGCGCGCCTCGCGCTCGGGGGCTTCCAGGCCCGCCTCTGCAAAGCGCCGGGCAACCTCGCGCAGCAGCTCGGCGCGAGTTGTCATTGCCCCCAGCCGGTCGTCTCGGCCTCGGCCAGCAGCGCGGCCTGATATTCCGTGGTCAGCGCGTCGACCAGTTCGCCAAGTCCGTCGCCCGCCAGCACCTCGGGGAGCTTGTGCAGCGTCAGCCCGATGCGGTGATCGGTGACACGTCCCTGCGGGAAATTATAGGTGCGGATGCGCTCCGAGCGGTCGCCGGAGCCGACCTGCACCTTGCGCTCATTGGCGCGGGCGCTGTCGCGCTTCTCGCGCTCGGCCTCGTAGATTTTTGCGCGCAGCATGCCCATGGCGCGGGCCTTGTTCTTGTGCTGCGAGCGCTCGTCCTGCACGGCGACGACGGTGCCGGTCGGGATATGGGTGATACGCACCGCGCTCTCGGTCTTGTTCACATGCTGGCCGCCGGCGCCGGAGGCGCGGAAGACGTCGATGCGCAGGTCGTTCTCGTTGATGTCGACGTCGACTTCCTCGACCTCGGGCAGCACGGCGACGGTGGCGGCGGAGGTGTGGATGCGGCCCGAGCCTTCGGTGTCCGGCACGCGCTGCACGCGGTGCACGCCGGATTCGAACTTCAGCCTGGCATAGGCGCCGCGTCCGTGCAGGGCGGCGATGACTTCCTTGTAGCCGCCGGCCGCGCCCTCGGTCAGCGACATCACCTCGACGGTCCAGCCGTTCAGGCTCGCGAAGCGCTCATACATGCGGAACAGGTCGCCGGCGAACAGCGCCGCCTCGTCGCCGCCGGTGCCGGCGCGTACCTCCAAGATGACGCCGCGCTCGTCCATCGCGTCCTTGGGCAGAAGGGCGAGGCGAACCTCGCGCACCAGTTCCTCGATGCGCTCCTCAAGCTCATTGGCTTCCTCGCGGGCGAGTTCGGCCATGTCGGGGGCGCTGGAGGGGTCCGCCATCATGGCGAGCGCTCCGGCGCGCTCGGCCTCGGTCACGCGCAGCGCCTTCACCCGCTCGATCAGCGGGGTGAGATCGGAGAATTCGCGCGAGAGGCGCACATAGGTGTCGGCATCCGGCGAGCCGGAGAGCGCATGCTCGATCTCGGCATGGCGGGCCAGCAACTGGTCGAGGCGGGCGTCGGGAAGGGAACTCACAGCGCGGCACTCACAGTGGCAGGCCGGACTTCTCGGCGAAGGCCTTGAGCTGCGGGCGGATGGTGGCGAGGTGCGAAGCCGGGTCGAGCAGCGGTTCGACCAGAGCGGTCGCCGCCGCGAGATTCAGCTCTAGCAGCATCGCCTTCACCGGGCCGAACGAGGCCGGGGAGACCGAGAGCTTGCGATAGCCGATGGCGGCCAAAGCGAGGGCTTCAAGAGGGCGCGAGGCCAATTCGCCGCACAAAGTCACCGGCTTGCCGAACTCGGCGGCCTTGTCGGCCACCAGCTTCAGTGCCCGCAATGCGGAGGGCGCCAGCGGGTCGAAGCGGTCGGCGACACGCGGGTTGCCGCGGTCGGCGGCATAGAGGAACTGCACGAGGTCGTTGGAGCCGACCGAGGCGAAATCGATGCGCGAGAACAGTTCGTCGAGCTGGAACAGCAGCGCCGGCACTTCCAGCATCACGCCGACCAGCACGCGCTCGGGCAGGCCGTGGCCGTGGCGGCGCAGATGGGTCAGCTCGCGCTCGACGATATGGCGCGCCCGGTCGAATTCCTCGACCGCCGAGACCATCGGGAAGATGAGGCGCAACTCGCGCCCGGTCGCGGCCTTCAGCAGCGCGCGGATCTGGCTGCGCAGCAGGCCCGGCCGGTCCAGCCCGAGGCGGATCGCGCGCCAGCCGAGCGCCGGGTTCTCTTCCTCGATCGCCCGCATATAGGGCAGCACCTTGTCGCCGCCGATATCGAGCGTGCGGAACACGACGGGGCGCTCGCCCGCGGCATCCAGCACCGAGCGGTACAGCTTGAGCTGCTCGTTGGTGCGCGGGAAGGCCGAGGCGATCATGAATTGCAGTTCGGTGCGGAACAGCCCGATGCCGGAGGCGCCGGTCTCCTCGATATGCGGCAGGTCGACCAGCAGGCCGGCATTGAGGTGCAGGTCGATGGGCACGCCGTCCTTGGTGACGGTCGGCACGTCGCGCAGTTCGGCGTAGCGCTCCAGCCTCTTGGCGCGGAACCGCACCTTCTCGACATAGGCGGCCTCGACATCGGCGGGCGGGCGCACATGCACCTCGCCGCCGACGCCGTCGACGATGATGGCGTCGCCCGGATCGACCACGCCGACGATGTTCTCGACCTGGCCGACCGCCGCGATGTTCAGCGCGCGGGCAACGATGGTGAGGTGGCTGGTCGCCGCGCCTTCTTCCAGCACGAGGCCGCGAATGCGGGTGCGGTCATAATCCAGCAGCGCCGCCGGGCTCATGTTGCGCGCGATGATGATGGCGTTTTCCGGCAGCTTGTGCTGGTCGGGACCACCGGCGCGGCCGGTGAGTTGGCGCAGCAGGCGGTTCGCCAGATCGTCGAGATCGTGCATCCGCTCGCGCAAATACGGGTCCGTCATGCGCAGCATGCGGGCGCGGGTGTCGGACTGCACGCGCTCCACCGCGCCCTCGGCGGTGAGGCCGGTCATCACCGCTTCCCGCATGCGGGCGATCCAGCCGCGATCATGGGCGAACATGCGGTAGGCTTCGAGGATGTCGCGGTGCTCGCCGACGCGGGCGACGCCCTCATCCTCGAGCATGATGTCGATGGAGGCGCGCAACGTGTCGACCGCGTCGTCGACGCGCTTGAGCTCGCTCGGCACGTCGTCGGCGATGACCTTGGTCACCTCGATGCGCGGCTCGTGCAGCACGACATGGCCGAGGCCGATGCCGTCGGACAGGGCCAAACCCTTGAGATGGAGAGGCCGGCGGGCGGCGGGCTCGGCACCGGGCAGCGCCATGGCGGTGAGCTCGCCCGAGGCGATGATCTCCGCCAGCACCATGGCGGTGGTCTGGAGCGCCTCGATTTCCTCTTCGGTATAGGAGCGGTGGGCGCGGTTCTGCACCACCAGCACGCCGAGCGTGTTGCCGGCGCGCAGGATCGGTACGCCGAGGAAGGAGTGGTAGATTTCCTCGCCGGTTTCCGGGCGATACGAGAAGGCCGGGTGGGCCTGCGCGTTGGACAGGCTGATAGGCTCGGCCTCGCGCGCCACGGTGCCGACGAGACCCTCGTCGATCCGCATCACGGTCAGATGCACGGCGGAGCGGTTCAGACCCTCGGTGGCATAGAGCTCAAGGGTTCCGTCCACCCGCAGCACATAGACCGAGCACACCTCGGCCACCATGTTGGCCGCGATCAGCACCACGATCTTGTCGAGGCGGTCCTGCGCGCTGACCGGCTCCGCCATGACTTCGCGGAGACGCCTCAGGAGCACGCGCGGGCCGCCGAGCGCGCCTCGCATCGGCCGTCCTCGGTTTCCGGGAACGCAGTCCCGGGGCTGTCGACACAGCGGTGCAGCAGATGCTGCACCGTGCAATTATTTTCAGGCGTCGAGCCCGTATACCGAATGCAGCGTTCGGACGGCAAGCTCGGTATAGGTCTCATCGATCAGCACGGAGATCTTGATCTCCGAGGTGCTGATCGCGCGGATGTTGATGCCGCGCTCGGAAAGCGCCTTGAAGGCGCGCGCCGCGACGCCGGCATGGCTGCGCATGCCGATGCCGATGATCGAGATCTTCACGACATCCGTGGCGCCTTCGATGTTCTCGAAGCCGATATCGTCCCGCGCGGTGGCGAGCGCCGCCTTGGCGCGCTCGAAATCGGCGTGCGGCACGGTGAAGGTGATATCGGTGAAGCCTTCGGCCGAAATGTTCTGCACGATCATGTCGACGTTGATGTTCGCATCCGCGAGCGGCACGAATACGCTGGCGGCGATGCCGGGCTTGTCCGGCACGCGGCGGATGCTGACCTGGGCTTCGTCCCGCGCGAAGGCGATGCCGGTGACGACTTCACTCTCCACGATTTCCTCCTCGTCGCAAATCAGGGTGCCGGGCGGGTCGCCGGCGGTCTTAAGTTCCGGTGCATCCGGGTCGGTGAAGCTGGAGCGCACGAAGGTGCGTACCTTGTGCACCATGGCGAGCTCTACCGAGCGTACCTGCAAAACCTTCGCGCCGAGCGATGCCATTTCCAGCATTTCCTCGAACGCGACCTTTTCCAGCCGCTTCGCCCTGGGGACGATGCGCGGGTCGGTGGTGTAGACGCCGTCCACATCAGTGTAGATGTCGCAGCGATCCGCCTTGATGGCGGCGGCTACCGCCACCGCGCTGGTGTCCGAGCCGCCACGGCCGAGCGTGGTCAGCCGGCCGGTCGGCAGATGCATGCCCTGGAAGCCGGCGATCACCGCGACCTCGCCCTTGGCGAAGCGCTTCACGATCTCGTCGCCATTCACATCGAGGATGCGCGCCGAGCCATGGGCGTCGTCGGTCGAAATGGGAAGCTGCCATCCCTGCCAGGAGCGGGCGGGAATCCCCAAGTCCTGCAGGGCGATGGCCAGCAGGCCGGAGGTGACCTGTTCGCCGGAGGCGACGATGGCGTCATATTCGCGGGCGTCGTGCAGCACGGCGGTCTCGCGGCACCAGCCGACCAGCTCATTGGTCTTGCCAGACATGGCGGAAACCACGACGGCGACATTATGCCCGGCCTCGACCTCGCGTTTGACGTGCCGTGCAACGTTGCGAATCCGTTCCACGTTCGCGACGGAGGTACCGCCGAACTTCATCACCAGACGTGCCATTGATCGAAACCGTACCGTTTGTTCTTTTGTCGGGACCACGGGGAAGAGGGGGCCCCGGGTCGAAAAGGCGCGTATACATATCGGCGTCGCGCCCCGCCCGCAACGGCGGCGAGCAAGCTTGGAATCCTTACCGACAAAAGCCTCCAATGCATTCACTGGAAAGACATATGCTGGAAACCGCCGCCACCACCGTCGATCCCCGCGAAGTGGAGCGTTTTGCCGCGCTGGCCGCCGAATGGTGGAATCCGCGCGGCAAGATGAAGGTGCTGCACAAGTTCAATCCGGTGCGGCTGGCCTATTTGCGCGAGAAGCTGGTGGCTCATTTCGGCCGCGATCCTCGCTCTATCCGCCCGCTTGAGGGCCTGCGGCTGCTGGATATCGGTTGCGGCGGGGGGCTGCTGTGCGAGCCGCTGGCGCGCATGGGCGCGACCGTTGTCGGCATCGATCCGGCGGAAAAGAATGTCCGCATCGCCGCACTGCATGCCGAAGAGAGCGGCGTTCCGGTCGACTACCGCGCCACCACGGCGGAAGACCTTGCCGATTCGGGCGAGCGCTTCGACGTGGTGATGGCGATGGAGGTGGTCGAGCACGTCGCCGACGTCGATCTGTTCCTGCGCCGCTCCGCCGAGATGGTGAAACCGGGCGGGCTGATGTGCGCCGCCACCCTCAACCGCACCAAGCGCTCTTTCGCGCTGGCCATTGTCGGGGCCGAATACGTGCTCGGCTGGCTGCCGCGCGGCACCCATGACTGGAACCGCTTCGTGACGCCGGACGAATTGCAGGCGGCGCTGGAGGCCGGCGGCCTCAGCGTCATCGACCGCGAGGGCGTGGTGTTCAACCCGCTCGCCGACGAGTGGCGCCGCTCAAACGACACGGCGGTTAACTATGTGATGCTGGCGGAGAGGGTGGCGTAGCGTCTGGGAAGAGTCGTCATCCCGGCTGTCGGGGATGACGAGAAGACTTCCCCCTCCCAACCCTCCCCCGCAAGCGGGAGAGGGCTCGAGAAGAATCCGCCGCTGCCTTCCCCCTCTCCCGCTTGCGGGGGAGGGTTGGGGAGGGGGCTGAGGGAGGTGCCTCCCTCATCCGACGTCATGATCGGGACCGGCCCGGCCATGACGGCGTTGGACCGGGAGCGGCAGGGATGAAGAATCCGTCCTTGAGGCCCCTTCCGTTGCCGATCGGCCACACTACATGAGGGCAAGCGGATCGCCACAACGGGGTCCGCGGCGGTGGCCGGGATACGGGCGCCGCCGTCCCAAGCGACCGTTCGTGCCTCTTCTGGGCGGACGGGGGTCAGGAGGCTTTGAGACATGAATTTTGAAATCTATACCGAACGCGCGCGCGGCTTTGTCCAGTCCGCGCAGTCGCTTGCCCTGCGTGAAGGCAACCAGCAATTCACGCCCGAACATCTGTTGAAAGTCCTGCTCGACGACCCCGAGGGTCTTTGCGCGGGCCTGATCGGTGCTGCCGGCGGCGATGCCCGCCTCGTGCTCGCCGATACCGAAGCCGCGCTGAACAAGCTGCCCAAGGTGCAGGGTTCCGGCGCCGGCCAGGTCTATCTCGCGCCCGGCACCGCGCGGGTGTTCGAGGCTGCTGAGCAGGCGGCCAAGAAGGCCGGCGACGGCTATGTCACCGTCGAGCGGCTGCTGCTCGCGCTCGCCCTTGAGAAGGACAGCGAGGCCGGCAAGATTCTGGCGAAAGCCGGTGCCACGCCGCAGAAGATCAACACCGCCATCGAGGCGCTGCGCAAGGGCCGCACCGCCGACAGCGCGACCGCCTGACGCGCTCAAGAAATATGCCCGCGACCTCACCGAGGCGGCCCGCGAGGGCAAGCTCGACCCGGTGATCGGCCGCGACGAGGAAATCCGCCGCACCATTCAGGTGCTCTCCCGCCGCACCAAGAACAACCCGGTGCTGATCGGTGAGCCCGGCGTCGGCAAGACCGCCATCGTCGAAGGGCTCGCCTTGCGCATCGTCGACGGCGACGTGCCGGAGAGCTTGAAGGACAAGAGCCTTCTCGCGCTCGACATGGGCTCGCTCATCGCCGGCGCGAAATATCGCGGCGAGTTCGAGGAGCGGCTGAAGTCGGTGCTATCAGAGGTCGAGGCGGCCGCCGGCGGTATCATCCTGTTCATCGACGAGATGCACACGCTGGTCGGCGCCGGCAAGGCGGACGGGGCGATGGACGCCTCCAACCTCCTGAAGCCCGCTCTGGCGCGCGGCGAGCTGCACTGCGTCGGCGCCACCACGCTCGACGAGTACCGCAAGCATGTCGAGAAGGACGCCGCGCTGGCCCGCCGGTTCCAGCCGGTGTTCGTCTCCGAGCCGACGGTGGAGGACACCATCTCCATCCTGCGCGGCATCAAGGAGAAGTACGAGCTGCACCACGGCGTGCGCATCACCGACTCGGCCCTTGTTGCGGCGGCGACTTTGTCGAACCGCTACATCACCGACCGCTTTTTGCCTGACAAGGCCATCGATTTGATGGACGAGGCGGCGTCGCGGCTGCGCATGCAGGTGGATTCCAAGCCCGAGGAGCTCGACAGCATCGACCGCGAGATCGTGCGGCTGCGCATCGAGCAGGAAGCCTTGAAGAAGGAGACCGACGCCGGCTCCAAGGACCGGCTGAAGAAGCTGGAAAAGGAGCTCGAGGAGCAGTCCGACGCGCTCACCTCGCGCTGGCGGGCGGAGAAGGACAAGCTCGGCGACGCGCAGAAGATCAAGAGCGATCTCGAGAAGGCGCGTGCGGAACTCACCAGCGCCCAGCGCGCCGGCGAGTACCAGAAGGCCGGCGAGCTGGCCTATGGCACGATCCCCGAGCTTGAGAAGAAGCTTGCGGCGATCGAGGCCAAGGACGGGCTGGCGCAGGAAGCCGGTGCGATGGTGGAAGAGGCGGTGACGCCCGATCACATCGCGCAGGTGGTCTCGCGCTGGACCGGCGTGCCGGTCGACAAGATGCTGGAAGGCCAGAAGGAAAAGCTGCTGCGCATGGAAGAGATGCTCGCCACGCGCGTCATCGGCCAGAAGGAGGCGGTGGAAGCCGTCTCGACGGCGGTGCGGCGGGCGCGGGCGGGGTTGCAGGACCCCAACCGGCCGATCGGCTCATTCATGTTCCTCGGCCCCACCGGCGTCGGCAAGACCGAACTGACCAAGACGCTGGCGGCGTTCCTGTTCGACGATGACACCGCGCTCGTGCGCATCGACATGTCGGAATACATGGAGAAGCACGCGGTCGCCCGGCTGATCGGCGCGCCTCCCGGCTATGTCGGCTATGAGGAGGGCGGCGCCTTGACCGAGGCGGTGCGGCGCCGGCCCTATCAGGTCGTGCTGTTCGACGAGATCGAGAAGGCGCACCCGGATGTGTTCAACATCCTGCTGCAGGTTCTCGATGACGGCCGGCTCACCGACGGGCAGGGCCGCACGGTGGATTTCCGCAACACGCTGATCATCATGACCTCGAACCTCGGTTCGGAATATCTGGTGAACCAGCCGGACGGCGAGGATTCGGAGGTCGTGCGCGAGGAGGTCATGGGTGTGGTGCGCTCGCACTTCCGCCCGGAATTCCTCAACCGCGTCGACGAGATCGTGCTGTTCCACCGGCTGCGGCGCGAGCAGATGGGCGCCATCGTCGACATTCAGGCCAAGCGTCTGGTGAAGCTCTTGGAAGAGCGCAAGATCGGGCTGGAGATCACCCCGGAGGCGCGCGATTTCCTCGCCGAGAAGGGCTACGATCCGGCCTATGGGGCGCGTCCGCTGAAGCGCGTGATGCAGAAGCTGCTGCAGGACCCGCTCGCCGGCCGCATCCTCGCCGGCACGGTGAAGGACGGCGACATCGTCCGCGTCGAGCGCGGCGCGAACGAACTGCTGTTCGATACCCGCCAAAGCGAGGTCGAGGAAGCCGCGTGAGGGTGTAAGCCTGACGCTCAATCATGAGGGACGCCGACGGTGCGGCGTCCCTTTTTCATGCCGATGCCATCGCTTTGGCATTACCTTGCCGGCCTTGGGTGCACGCGGCACACTCGCGCCACCCTTGCGGAGGTTTCCTGCCATGTCCTTCACCGGCTTCGACCTGTTCGTCCTCGTCCTGCTGGTGCTCGCCATCGGCACACTCGTCGCCGGGGTGAAGACGGTGCCACAGGGCTACCAGTTCACGGTCGAGCGCTTCGGTCGCTACACCCGCATCCTGTCGCCGGGCCTCAACATCATCATCCCCTTCCTCGACCGCATCGGTCATAAGGTGAACGTGATGGAGCAGGTGCTGGACGTGCCGACGCAGGAGGTGATCACGCGCGACAATGCCACGGTCGCGGTCGATGGCGTCGCGTTCTTCCAGGTGTTCGATGCGGCGCGCGCGAGCTATGAGATCACCCAGCTCGACCTCGCCGTTCTTGCGCTCACCACCACCAATATCCGCACCGTGATGGGGTCGATGGACCTCGACCAGTTGCTCTCGCACCGTGACGAGATCAATGAGCGGCTGCTGAAGGTGGTGGATGCGGCTGCGGCTCCGTGGGGCCTGAAGATTACCCGCATCGAGATCAAGGACATCGTCCCGCCGGCCGATCTCGTGACCGCCATGGGGCGGCAGATGAAGGCCGAGCGCGAGAAGCGCGCCGTGGTGCTGGAGGCCGAGGGTCAGCGCCAGTCGGAAATCCTGCGCGCCGAGGGCGAGAAGCAATCGCAGATATTGCAAGCGGAGGGCCGGCGGGAAGCGGCCTATCGCGACGCCGAAGCTAGAGAGCGGCTCGCGGAGGCCGATGCCAAGGCCACGCAGATGCTGTCCAATGCGCTCGCGGCCGGCGACCCGGCGGCGCTCAACTACTACATCGCGGAAAAATACGTGAAGGCGCTGGAGGCGATGGCCACCGCCCCGAACCAGAAGATCATGGTGCTGCCCTATGAGGCCACCGCGATCCTCGGCTCGCTGTCGGGCATCGCTGAAATCGCCCGCGGGGCCTTCGGTGCGGATGCCACCGTCTCAAAGCCGCGCCCGCGTCCGACGGGTCCGGCGACAGGCGCCGGTCCGGCTGGCTGAGGGGATGTCGATGGAGAGCCTGTCGGTTTTCGGCGGCTGGGGCTGGTTCATCCTCGCCGGCCTGTTGCTGTTCGGCGAACTGATGGTGCCTGGCGCCTATCTGGTCTGGCTGGGCTGCGCGGCGCTGGCCACGGGCTTGGCCTCGCCGCTGCTGGGTATTGGCTGGCAGGGGCAGGTGCTGCTGTTTGCGGGGCTCGGGCTGGCGGCGGCGATCGCCGGGCGCCTGCTGCTGCC
>LNAP01011295.1_pt1 | contig 12409 bp, 12 predicted proteins | sample 602601 | NCBI WGS metagenome assembly LNAP01 (sample SAMN02440304, study PRJNA202911) | soil metagenome | biome: Subtropical and temperate rainforests or woodlands; isolation source: soil samples (1 kg each in a 20% v/v slurry with milli Q water) were... ... | reverse complement strand
CGGGTGCGTCGGTCATCGGTGCTGCGGAATCTTCGGATTCGGGATGTTCGGCGTGCGGGAGCGGCATTGCACCATCTTAGTGCAATGCCGCCGTCCGGGTTGACTCAGGCCTCGTAGGCCGATTCACCGTGCGAGGTGATGTCCAGACCCATGCGTTCGGCTTCCTCGCTCACCCGCAGGCCAAACACCAGCTTGGCGATCAGGAAGGCCACGATCGACACGATGCCGATCCAGATCACGGTCACGCCCACGCCCAGCGCCTGGATGCCGACCTGGCTGGCCATGTCGTAGTCGTCACCCTTCACGCCACCCAGCGAGCCGGCCGAGAACACGCCGGTCAGGATTGCGCCGACGATGCCGCCGATGCCGTGCACGCCGAACACATCCAGCGTGTCGTCCGCGCCCAGCATCTTCTTCAGGCCGGTCACGCCCCATACGCAGACGAAGGCGGCAATGGCACCGATGGCGATGGCGCCAAAGGGACCGATGGTGCCGCAGGCCGGGGTGACGGCAACCAGGCCGGCCACGGCCCCGGAGGCCACGCCCAGTGCCGAGGACTTGCCCTTGAAGAGCTTCTCGGCCAGCGCCCAGGCCAGGATCGCTGCCGCGGTGGCCAGCATGGTGTTGAGGAAGGCCAGCGCCGCACCGGCATTGGCTTCCAGGTTGGAACCGGCATTGAAGCCAAACCAGCCCACCCACAGCAACGAGGCGCCGACGAAGGTCAGCGTCACGTTATGCGGCTTCAGGGCAACCTGGCCGAAGCCCAGACGCTTGCCGACGAAGTACGAACCCACCAGGCCAGCGACACCGGCGTTGATGTGCACGACCGTGCCGCCTGCGAAGTCCAGCGCACCCTTCTCGAACAGGTAGCCACCGGCAGCCCAGACCATGTGCGCCATTGGCACGTAGCCGAAGGTGAACCAGATGACCGAGAACAGCAGCACCGCGGCGAACTTCGCGCGCTCGGCAAACGCGCCGATGATCAGTGCGCCCGTGATGCCGGCAAAGGTCAGCTGGAACACCACGAACACCATCTCCGGCAGGCTGACGCCAGCGGTGAACGTGGCCGCGAGCGATTCAACCGTCACGCCCTTCATGAACAACTTGTCCAGGTTGCCGATCCACGGACCTTCACCCGAGAACGCCAGGCTGTAGCCGTAGACGACCCAAAGCACCGCGATCAGTGAGAACACGGTGATCACCTGGATCAACACCGACAGCACGTTCTTCGAACGCACCATGCCGCCGTAGAACAGGGCCAGGCCCGGCACGGTCATCAGCAGCACCAGCAGCGTGGAGGTCAGCATCCAGGCCACGTCGCCCTTGTCGACGGTGGGCGCGGCTTCGGCTTCAGGCGCGGCTTCAGCGGCAGCTGGAGACGCCATCGGCTCCGGTGCGGCTTCGACCGGTGCTTGGGCAGCAGGCGCTTCGGTAGTGGCCGGCGCAGTGGAGTCCTGCGCAGCGACGGAAAAGGCGGTACCAGCAGCCAGCACGCCAAACATCGCGGCCAGGGCGACCACCTGCAGACGGGTGTTCAACCCGGAGAGCAGACGACAAGTCTTCATGTGTGGGGATCTCCGAGTGGGGGCTAGAGCGCGTCGGCGCCGACTTCGCCGGTGCGGATGCGGATGACCTGGTCGATCGAGGTCACGAAGATCTTGCCGTCGCCGATCTTGCCGGTGCCGGCGGCCTGCTGGATGGCTTCGATCACCGCCTCCAGGCGCTCGTCGGTGACGACCGTTTCGATCTTGATCTTGGGCAGGAAGTCGACGACGTACTCGGCGCCGCGATACAACTCGGTGTGGCCCTTCTGGCGCCCGAAGCCCTTGACTTCGGTGACGGTGATGCCCGAGACGCCTGTCTGCGACAGCGCCTCCCGGACTTCGTCCAGCTTGAACGGGCGGATGATGGCGGTGATCAGTTTCATGCGCATTCCCCGATGGTGGATGGAACGACCGGCGCAGCCGGCCGACGTTGGTGTACTGCGTGCTCAGCCCCGGCGCATCCCGCGCCGACGGGTGATGATGGAACGACCCATGGGCCGCGCCGGACCGACAGGACAAGGACCGGTCGGGTTCGGCGTGGGAGGGAGGGACGATGCGACCCATGGGCGCCCACGTTTGCCTTTCCCCGGTACTGCAATTCCAGTGCGCGATCACCCCTGTCCATTGCACCTGGCCGATCGCCGAGGCCAGGTGCGGAGAAAAGGTGCAGCGCTGGCGGTGGGTGGGAGGGGAGGTCCACCGCCAGCGCCGCGTTTGCTCAGTTGGCGTAGTACAGCTGGTACTCCAGCGGGTGGGTCGCTGCCCGGAACTTGGTGACTTCCTGCATCTTCAGGTCGATGTAGCCATCGATCAGGTCATCGGAGAACACGCCGCCGGCCTTGAGGAACTCGCGGTCGCCGTCCAGCGCGGCCAGGGCCTGGTCCAGCGAGGAGCAGACCTGCGGGATCAGCTTTTCTTCTTCCGGCGGCAGGTCGTACAGGTCCTTGTCCGAAGGCGCGCCCGGGTCGATCTGGTTCTTGATGCCGTCCAGGCCGGCCATCATCAGCGCGGTGAAGGTCAGGTAGCCGGACTGCAGCGGATCGGGGAAGCGCACTTCGATGCGCCGGGCCTTGGGATTGGCCACCCACGGAATGCGGCACGAGGCCGAGCGGTTGCGCGCCGAGTAGGCCAGCATCACCGGCGCTTCGAAGCCCGGGACCAGGCGCTTGTAGCTGTTGGTGCCGGGCGTTGATCGCCTTGGCATGCTTGAACACGCCGCCGATGTACCACAGCGCCAGCTGCGACAGGCCGCCGTAGCCGTCGCCGGTGAACAGGTTGGTGCCACCCTTGGCCAGCGACTGGTGCACGTGCATGCCACTGCCGTTGTCGCCGACGATCGGCTTGGGCATGAAGGTGGCGGTCTTGCCGTTGCGGAAGGCCACGTTCTTGACGATGTACTTCATCGCCAGCAGCTCGTCGGCCTTCTTGACCAGTGAGTTGAAGCGGGTGCCGATCTCGCACTGGCCGGCGGTGGCCACTTCGTGGTGGTGGACCTCGGTGGAGATGCCGACCAGTTCGAGGGTCTTGACCATCTCGGCGCGGATGTCGTGCAGCGAGTCGGTCGGCGGGACCGGGAAGTAGCCGCCCTTGACGCCCGGCCGGTAGCCGCTGTTGCCGCCTTCGTACTTGGCGCCGGAATTCCAGGCCGCCTCTTCCGAATCGACCTTGAAGAAGGTGTTGCCCATGTCGTTGGCAAAGCGCACCGAGTCGAAGATGAAGAACTCCGGCTCCGGGCCGAAGAAGGCCTGGTCGGCGATGCCCGAGGACTGCAGGTACGCCTCGGCGCGCTTGGCCACCCCACGCGGGCAGCGCGAGTACGCAGTCATGGTGGCCGGGTCCAGCACGTCGCAGGTGAGGTTGATGGTCGGAATCCAGGTAGGCGGTGTCGGCGTCGGGCATCAGGACCATGTCCGATTCGTTGATGCCCTTCCAGCCGCTGATGGAGCTGCCGTCGAACATCTTGCCTTCTTCAAACAGGCCCGGCTCGACGATGTTGATCGGGAAGGTCACGTGCTGCTGCACGCCACGCAGGTCAACGAAGCGCAGGTCGACGAACTCGGCCTTGGTTTCCTTGATCAGCTTTTCGACTTTGTCGAGGGACATCTTTGCTCCTGAGGATCTTTGGTGTGGTGGAATTGTGTGACGGGTGTATCGCAAGGCGCGTGCCAAGTCGTTTGGCTCGTAAGTGACTGTTTTGTATACAACCCCTTCACACGCCGCATCAGGGATTTGCTCTTTTTTGGTGCATATTGTGTTTTTTAGCACCATGGACGTGCATCCAGAAATCCTCGTATTCTTGGTACCCCCCTGTCGTGCCTGGTCCCATGTCCGAACTGCTCGCCGCGCTGTTGCTTGGCATCCTTGAAGGCCTCACCGAATTCCTGCCCATCTCCAGCACCGGCCACCTGCTGATCGCCGAGCGCTGGCTGGGGCACCGCAGCGACCTGTTCAACATCGGCATCCAGGCCGGCGCGATCCTGGCCGTGGTACTGATCTACCGGCAGCGGCTGTGGCAGCTGCTCGCAGGCTTCCTCAAGCCCGACCAGGCCGCGCTGCCGAGCATCGACGGCGATAGCCCGCGCGGCTATTCGCTGAAGCTGGCGCTGGCCTTCCTGGTCACCGCAGTGCTGGGGCTGGTGGTCAAGAAGCTCGGGTTCGCGCTGCCCGAGACGGTCACGCCGATCGCCTGGGCGCTGATCATCGGTGGGGTGTGGATGATCGCGGCCGAGTACTTCGCCGAGCGGCGCGCGCTGACGCTGGGTGAACGGGCGCGCATCACCTGGACCGTGGCGATCCTGGTGGGCATCGCCCAGGTGGTGGCCGGGGTCTTCCCGGGCACCTCGCGCTCGGCGGCGACGATCTTCATGGCGCTGCTGGCCGGTACCACCAAGCGCGCCTCGGCGACCGAGTTCGCCTTCCTGATCGGGATCCCGACGATGTTCGCCGCCAGCGGCTACCAGCTGATGGAGGTGGTGCGCTCGGGCCAGGCCGCGCAGGAGGACTGGGGCCTGTTCGCGGTGGCGTTCATCGCCAGCGCGGTGACCGCCTTCATCGCGGTCAAGTGGCTGCTGGGCTACATCCAGAGCCATCGCTTCACCGTGTTCGCGGTATACCGCATGCTCCTGGGCGCGGCCTTGCTGCTGTTCCTGCCCAGCGGCGCCTGAGCCACCGGGCTGCGCGACGAAGAGGCCTGCATGGTGCGGGCCTCCCTCTTTGCACCAAGATGATGCGTCACCCGGCCAGGACCTTGCCGTTGAGGGTGTAGGTGCCGATCCATTCGGCCTGCGCCAGCACGTGGCCTTCGATCGCCGCCAGCACGTCCTTGCCGGTGAAACCGGGCTTGAGCGGCAGCGTCTCCAGGTCCAGCGCATATAGCCGGAAGTGGTAGTGGTGCAGGCGCAGGTCGTTGTACGGCGGATACGGGCCGTCGTAGCCAAAGTACTGGCCGTCCAGATCGGCGTTGCCCGCAAAGTAGCCGGTGTAGTCGTTCAGGCCCTGGCGCGATCCGGCCGGGCCGGATGGATTGCGCTTGCCCTTGGCCACGAAGCCATCGCTGCAGCTGCCCGCAGGGATTTCTCGCACCTCGGCCGGAATGTCCACCATCACCCAGTGGAAGAAGTCCGCACGCGGCTGCTCGACCGGTACCTCCATGTCGTCGCGGTTGGTGGTGTCCGGCACGGTCGGCACATCCGGGTCCACGCACAGCAGGGCGAACGAGCGCGTCCCCTCGGGCACCTGGTCCCAGGCCAGGTGCGGGTTGCGGTCGGGGGCGAAGCCGTGGGCGTGGCCGCCGGCAAATTCGGCCGGGATCAGGGCGCCATTGGCGAAACTGTCACTGTGGATGCGCATGCAGGTCTCCTGCTTGGAAGAAGAGGGCTTGCACGCCAGTGTGCCGCGGCCTGCGGTGAGGGCGGGGCGAACGTGCTGGCCGCACCCCAGGGCCGGCCGTCCGGCCGCACCGCGCGTGGATCATGCAGGGCGAGCACCCGCCCCTGGGGCAGGTGCGGCAATCGACACGCGCCCCCTTCACCCGGCGGTCCGAGGATGGCCGGTCAGCAGCGGGTCAGCCGGTCGGTGACCCAGCGTTCGCCGAAGCCGTCGCACTGCGCGTTCTCGATGAAGCCGCAATGCCCGCCCCAGCGCGCCACTTCCAGCCTGGCGATCGGCGGCAGCTGCCAGCGGGCGAAGTCGGCGAAGGGGATCACCGGATCGTCCTGGGCCATCAGGATGTTGGCCGGCACGGCCAAGTTGGCGAGCCGGTTGCCGGCCACCGAATACCCGTCCAGATAGTTTTCCAGGGTGCCGAAGTCGGTTTCGTGCTCGACCATCCAGCGGGTCAGTTCGCGCACGCTCAGCGACAGGGTCTGGTCGTCATAGAGATGGCGCTCGGGGAACAGCGCGCGCTTGCGCTCCAGCGAACGGCGCCACCTGCGCTGGAAATACCAGTGGTACAGCGGCAGCCCACGTTCCATGCCGAGCAGTGCCGAATGCGGGTCCAGCACCGGACACACCGCGGCCACGTGCTTGAGCGGCAGGCCGGCCTCGGGCGCGCGCAGCGCCAGGCGCAGGACGAAGTTGCCGCCCAGCGAATAGCCGGCGGCCACCATCGGCCGCTGCGGGAAGCGCTGGGCCACGTCGCAGGCCGCGTGCAGCACTTCGGGCAGCAGGCAGGAGTGGAAGATCTCTTCGTTGAGATGGTGGGTGTCGCCGTGGTCGCGGAAGTTCAGCCGCACCACTTCGTAGCCCGCCTCCAGCAGGCTGGCGGCGGTCATGCGCATGTAGCTGGATTCGGCACTGCCTTCCCAGCCATGCAGCAGCAGCGCCAGGCCGCGCACTTCCATGCCCGGGATCAGCGTGTGCCAGCCCTGCAGGCGCACCCCGGCGCCGCCATCGAAGATGTGCTCGGTGCTCTGCGCGCCCAGCGCCTGCAGCCGGCGCAGGCCGCGTCGCCGGCGCAGGTCACTGGAACTGAGGATCGACTGCAGGTGCGCGTTGCGCAGCCAGCGCGGTGGCAGGTAGTCATCGGGCGAGGCTGGGTCGCGCTCCTGGCCCTGGCTGCTGGTGCTGGTCTGCGCCGGCGGCACGTGGTGCGCCGTGGACAGTTCGGGCCGGCCGCTCAAGCCGAACACCTCAGGCGCCCATCGCTGCGATGATGCGCGCGCGCGCGGTTTCGGCGATCTGGCGACGCCCCTGCACCTGGTCCGGGTAGATCGGCTCCAGGAAGCACACTTCGGCTTGGCGCGAGGGCTCGCCCAACAGCCGCAGGAAGTTGCCGAAGAAGCTTTCGCCCGGAGCAAAGGCCACCACCGTCTGCGCCTGGCCATGCGCGCCGTAGCGCAGCGCCACCGGCTGCACCGGCACCCCTGCCTCGACCGCCGGCTGGAAGATGCGCGCATGGAACGGCCCGACTTCGCGGCCATCGCGGGTGCGACCTTCGGGGAACACCGCCACCGGGCGGCCTTCCTTCAGGCGTTCGGTCATGGCCTCCATCACCCCGCCCAGCGACTCGGTACTGCCGCGCTGGTGGAAGATGGTCTCACCGCGCGCGGCCAGCCAGCCCACCAACGGCCAGCCGCGGATTTCCTGCTTGGCCACGAAGCCGACCATGCGCTGGCTGTGCACCATCTCGATGTCCACCCAGCTGACGTGGTTGCAGACCAACAGCACCGCGCCCTTGAGCGGCGTGCCGCGGCGGCGCAGGCGAAAGCCGAAGATCCGCAGCAGCGCCGCCGACCAGTGTTCCACCGAGAACTGCTTGAGCGTGCGTCCGGCCACCGGCAGGTCCGCCCACAGCGGCACCATCATCAACAGCAGCAGCGGCAGCATGACCAACACATGCACCAGCAACAGCGGCGTGCGCAGCAGGTACCGGAACGCGCGGCCGGCGCCGCCTGCCGCGGGCACCGAGGTGGGGGTGGAAATCATGAGGGCACGATACCGGAACGCCTCGGCGTCCTGCTACCGGAACGACCGAAGGCAGCGTTCGGTCCGGCCTGCAGGCTTGACCTCATCTGCACCTGACCGGTGTCGAAGCCACCCAGCGCCCGCCTCAGGCCGGCCTGGTCACCACGGCCAGGGTCAGGCGCGAAACGCACACCAGCTTGCCGCGCGCGTTCTCGATGCGGATGTCCCACACCTGGGTGCTGCGGCCGATGTGCACGGCGCGCGCGGTGCCGGTCACCAGGCCGGTCTTCTCGCTGCGGATGTGGTTGGCGTTGATCTCCAGACCGACCACGCCCTGGCGCTCGGGGTCCGGCACGCTCAGGCCGCCGGCCAGACTGCCCAGGGTTTCAGCCAGGACCACCGAGGCGCCGCCGTGCAACAGGCCGAACGGTTGGTGGGTGCGCGGCTCGACCGGCATGGTCCCGCGCAGCCAGTCCTCGCCGGCCTCGGTGATGACGATGCCCAGGTGCCCGACCAGGTTGCCGGCGGACATTGCATTGATGGCGTCAAGATCGATCGGGGCGCGGAACACCATGAGACCTTCCTTCTTTCCTTGCCGGTTACAGGATAGGCGCCAGGCCGGCGCCGAAGGCAATCAGGATACGCGCGTACAGCCGCTTGGGGCCGATGCTCACTTCCGGGAAATCGCCCACCGATCTGTAGCAGGTGTTGAACATCGGGTCATTGACCTGCAGCGGCTGCGGACACTGCTCGCTGGGCATGAACTCGTAGCTGGTGGCGTAACGCCAGGGCCAGATGTCGAACAGCGGCAACGCCGACGAGATCTTGTCCAGACTGTAGTTGAGGCCGGACACGATCGGCGGCTTTTCGCGCGGGGCGATCACCCATGAATTCTCCGGCGCGATGTCACGCCGGATGCTGGCTTCCAGCTGCTGGGCGAAGGCGCGGTCGGGGATGACCACCACCGCCTCGGTGTTGTAGTCGACCGAGCGCGGATCGAAGTTGTGGGTGCCGATCACCGCGATGTCATCGTCGATCACAATCGACTTGGCATGCAGACCCATGCGCACGCCGGCGCGCTTGAGCGGCAGTGGGTCGCTGGCCGGTCCCTTGCTCAGGAACGAGGGCCGGTTCTCGGTGCGCTGCAGGCGCCGGTCCACGCGGTTCTTCTGACGCGCGCGGCGGCTGGCGCGGTCGGCCTGTTCGTCGCGATCGACCATGCCGAACGGCCGGCTGCCCGGCATCGAGGTGCGGATGAGGGTGTCGCGGACATCCTGCGCCGGCGATGCGGTGGGTGTGCTGCCATCAGGCAAGGTCCCCGGCGGCAGCATGGTCGCGTAGTTCACCGGCGGATCCTGCGGGAACGGCTTGTATTCATACAGGCGGAAGCCCAGCGTGCGCAGGTACAGGCGCTTGTACTTGGCCGAGACCGAATACACGATCGGGTTGTCGGTGGCCGCCAGGCTGTTGGTGGACACCACCACCTGCGGTGGATCAGGCCGCTTGCGCAGGTCCTTGAAGAACGCCCGGGCGCGGTCGGACATGATCAGGTACGGGGTCTGCATCAGGATCTGGTCCTGCGCGTTGCGCAGCAGCGTTGCCAGCTCGCTGTCGGAGGGCGCGGCCGTTTCCGGATCGTCGGCGCGGTGCTTGCGCGGGGTGTCGGCGATGTAGCTGACCTTGCCCACCGGCAACGCATGGGCCACCAGGCGTCCGTCGATCACCTCCGGATCACTGGCGTCGGCGTCCATGTCCTCGACCCGGTCCGGGCGCCTGAAGGGTTCGGCCGGCATTGTCGGCACGCCCTTGTCCAGCAGCACCCTGCCGACATCGTCCAGGCGCTCGGCGACGATGCTGCGCGGCGCGTTCCAGAACTGCGCGAAACTGCGCGCCATGTCCGCACCCTCCGGGCCGGCGATCAGCACATCGCGGTCGCGGAAGTTGTACTCGGCATCCCAGTCGTAATAGTCGTCCTGGTAGTTGCGCCCGCCGACGATGCCGACCACGCCGTCGACCAGCAGCAGCTTGGTGTGCATGCGCTGGTTGAAACGGCGGAAGCAGCACAGCACGCTGGCCGCGTAGTCCAGATAGCCCGGCACGGCCTGGTTGAAGGTGGGGTTGTAGATGCGCAGGGCGAAGTTGCGATGGGCGCCGGACAGCGCCGCCAGCATGTCCAGGTTGGAAATGGCCGAGAGCTGGTCGATCAACAGCCGCACCCGCACCCCGCGCCGGGCGGCGGCCAGCAGCGCATCGAGCACCATGCGCGCGCTGTCGTCAGTGTCGAAGATGTAGGTCTGCAGGTCGACGGTGCGGCGGGCGGCGCGAATCAGGTTGAGCCGGGCCAGCAGCGCGTCTTCGCCGCGGTCCAGCAGCAGCGCATAGTGGTGCGGCGCGGTCGGGGTGGACTGGGCCATGGCCGTATCGGCCAGCGCACGCAGCGGCGAGGCCTCGGCGCAGGCATTGGCCTGGTCGCATGCCACCACCTGTGAACGCGCGGCCTGGGCGATGGCCACGGCCCGCGCGTGCTCGGCCTGGGACAGGCTGGCGCAGCCACTGCCCAGCAGGGACAGCAGCAGGGCCAGGGCCCCCAACGATTGCCTCAAGGCGTGCTCTCCGGCGGCTCGACCCGCGCGTGCAGAAGGAATTGATGGCCAGCTTCAGGCTGTCCATCTCGTAGTCGCTGCGGCGCACCGCGCCGGACAGGACCACGTCGCAATCCAGCGCCGGCCGGCTGCAGGCGGCCGGCTGCACGGTCAGCGTTTCCGGGCGGCGGATGCCACGGATCACCAGGTCACCGGTGATCTGGCCGCCGTCGCGCAGGACCGCGGTGTCGTAGGGATCGGAGATGAAAACCACTTCAGGCCACTTGTCCGCGTCAAAGAACGCACTGCCACGCGCCCATCGCGCATAGCGCTCATGATCGTTGATCTGCACGTCCGCCGTATACATCCGCAACGTCACCTGGTGGCGCCCGTCGGGCAGCACCGTGACCACGCCTTGGTAATGGGGGAACCGGCCTTCCAGGGTCTGGCCCCAGCGGGTGGACAGCGCGAAGCCCAGCCGGGTGTGCTGCTTGTCCAGGGGCATGGCCGGCGACTGCGCCGCGGCCGCCACACACAGTGTCAGCCCGATCCACGCGCAGACACGGGCCACGCGGTCAAGCTTCAGGGCCACCAGAACGCCGACAGGGTGGCTGCACCGGGTTCAACCGGACCTTCGCTGGCGAAGGCCAGCACCGCGATGGAGCCGGGCGGCATGCCGCGGTATTGACTGCTGCTGCCGCTGTGCAGCAGCGCGGCCAGCCGCTCCAGGCCCGGGTTGTGGCCCAGCAGCAGCAGGCGGTCGACATCGCGGTGCGCATCGGCCAGCCCGATCAGGGTGCCGGCGGTGGCCTCGTAAATGCTTTCCTCCAGGCACTGCTCGACGTAGCCGGTGACGCCCACGACCGCTTCGAGAGTCTCGCGGGTGCGCCGGGCCGGCGAATACAGCACCCGGTCGGGTACCAGCCGGTGTTGGACCAGCCAACGGCCGGCGGCCTCGGCCTCGAGCACCCCGTGCGGGGCCAGCGGGCGATCGAAGTCCGACTGCCCCGGCAGGGCCGGTTCGGCATGGGCGTGGCGCAGCAGGATCAGTTCACGCATGGGGACGACCGCCTCGGGCTTCAGGCCTGGGCGAGCCACTTGAGCAGTGGCTGCCAGTCCTGCTGATGATCACGCACATGGGCCGAGTGGTAGTCGAACAGGCTGCGGCCCAAGCCAGCCATGACCACGTAGCCCTGGGTGTCGCGCAGGGTGGCCACCACCGGATACGGCCACTGGCCCAGCATTTCCAGCGCCTGCTGGGCGGTGTTGGTCCACGGTTTGGCGCGATTGAGCACCAGGCCCACCGGCAACTTGCGCTTGCGCACGCGCGGCACCTTGGCCAGGGTGTTGAGGAAGCCGACCGTGGCCTCGATGTCCAGGCCCGAGGGCAGCACCGGCACGACCACCGCGTCGGCCGCTTCCAGGAACGACTCCAGGTCCTGAGCCATCGCCCCGGCGCGGCCGTCGACGATCACCGTGGCGGTGCCCGGCGGCAGCCTGGACGCCCACTTGCGCCCGGTCCCGCTGACCGACGACACCGCGCTTTCCAACCCGGCCCGACGCTCGGCCCAGCGGGCCGAAGACCCCTGCGGGTCAGCGTCGACCAGGACCGTGTGCTGGCCCTGCAGGGCAAAACACGCCGCCAGGTTGGTGGCCACCGTGGTCTTGCCCGCACCGCCCTTGGAACTGGCGACCAGGATCGTCTTCATGCGCGCGCGCCTTGCAATCGTCCGGGAAGCCGGAGCGTACACCGGGCGCGCACGTGAATGCGATCACCGCCGGCCCGGCCATGCGGACTTCGGTCAGCTGCGTTTCCGGCCCCGCCCGCACACCATGACGGCCCCGCAGGTCAGCACCTGCGGAGGGCTGCGGTGACTGGGCCTGGTGCGCATCCGGCGCCGACGGGGCGACTCGCCCATGCCGGCACGGTGGTTGACGCCCGCGGCCGGGCCAGCACCGATCGCCGGTGATGGCCGAGCCCCCACCGGCAACAGCGTGATCCAGCGGGCCCGGATGTACGCGCGGCCAGCGGCCCGGCGCGCGGGGATCCCTGCCCACATCGGGCCATGCATTGGCTGGTCGCGGCACGCCACGCCAGGACCCGTGAGCGCGGACAAATCCGCTACCGATCGTCACCAAACCCCTGGACTTTCATGGACTTATCGCTTGCAGCGTGTCGCTGCGCTGCAGTACGCTCGGCGTCCCCGCACGGACCGAAGGATTGGGACGAGGACATGGAACGGCCGTTGCAGTACCCCGGCAGCCTGGACGCCGCTGGCCCCGATGACGCTGGCGAGGTGCTCGCGCGCGTGGCCGCCCGGTTGATCCTGAGCCACCAGCGCGAGGACGGCGGCGTGGCCACCCGCGGCCTGGCCCGCC
>LNAP01004727.1_pt1 | contig 12411 bp, 9 predicted proteins | sample 602601 | NCBI WGS metagenome assembly LNAP01 (sample SAMN02440304, study PRJNA202911) | soil metagenome | biome: Subtropical and temperate rainforests or woodlands; isolation source: soil samples (1 kg each in a 20% v/v slurry with milli Q water) were... ... | reverse complement strand
TTGCAAGCCCTGCTCTGCAGCCGCGGCAAGGAACTGCGCTTCGCCCGCCGGCTCGACCGCGACCAGCAGGCCGCCGCTCGTCTGCGGATCGCACAGCAACTGTTTTTGTATTTCGCTTAATGGCGCAACGCCAGCCCCGTAGCTCTCGAAATTGCGCAACGTCCCGCCAGGAACACACCCTTCGCCAAGGTAGTAGTCAATACCGTCAAAACGCGGTACCGCCGCATAATCGATGCGTGCCGTCAGGCCGCTGCCGTCGGCCATCTCGAGCAAATGGCCAAGCAGCCCGAACCCGGTCACATCGGTCATCGCCTTAACCGACGCCAGCTTGCCAAAATGGCTGCCCGGCCGATTCAGGGCGCACATCGAATCACGGGCCACACCTACATCCTGCGGGCGCAGCTTGCCCTGTTTTTCGGCGGTGGTCAGAATACCCACACCCAGCGGCTTACTCAGGTAAAGCGTGCAACCTTCTGTGGCCGTGTCATTGCGCTTCATGAAGCGTTTTTCCACAATGCCGGTCACCGCTAGGCCAAAGATGGGCTCGGGCGCATCGATGGAATGCCCGCCAGCCAACGGAATACCCGCCTCATCGCACGCCGCGCGGCCACCGCGAATCACTTCACGGGCCACTTCGGGCGCCAGCACATTAACCGGCCAGCCCAGAATCGCGATGGCCATCAACGGATTCCCCCCCATGGCATAGATGTCGCTAATGGCATTGGTCGCGGCAATTCGGCCAAAGTCGAACGGATCGTCGACTATCGGCATGAAAAAATCAGTCGTAGACAACACGCCCCGCTCGTCATCAATCGCATACACCGCGGCATCGTCGCGCGACGCATTGCCGACCCACAGTTTCGGGTCAAGGTTCTGCGCTCCGCTACCCGCAAGAATGACCTCGAGTACTTTCGGAGAAATCTTGCAGCCGCAGCCTGCGCCGTGGCTGTACTGGGTAAGGCGGATCAGTTCGCTCATGGGGAACTCCGTGAAGTGATTCGTAAAGGCGCAATTTTACCGGCTAAGGTACCCCAAAGCACTCGATTCGATTGCGGCCGCGCGCCTTGGCCTGATAAAGCGCCATATCACTGCAAGAAAGCGAGTAATCGGGGCTAACATCGCTTGCCGTCATAATGGCCACGCCCACGCTGACCGTCATGACGATGCACTGATCGGCCAACTGCAATGGCGTTTGCGCAAGCTGTTGCCGCAAGCGCTGGGCAAACATCATGGCTTCGGTAAAATCGGTGCCGCGCAGCAGCAGGGCAAACTCTTCGCCGCCAACGCGTCCCGCCACATCGGCCTTGCGCAAATGGCTACGCAAGATGCCCGAAAAGTGCTTCAACGCCATGTCGCCCACAGCATGCCCTTGCGTATCGTTGATCGACTTGAAATGATCCAGATCGCACATCAGCACCGCCGCCGACTGGCTGCGGTCGCTCTTAATGCGAGCCAACTCTGCATCCATTTGCTCCATGAAGTGACGGCGATTGGGCAACTGAGTCAAAAAATCAGTGGTCGCAAGTTCCTTCAGCTCGGTGTCCATATGCTTGCGCTGAGTTACGTCAGTGATGAAACCATGCCACAGCGTACTGCCGTCCCCGAGTCGCTGGGGCTGAGCGTCGCCCTGGCGCCAGCGCAGTCCCAACCGTGGCAATTGGACACGGTATTCCAAATGCCAAGGCTGCAGATGGGTGGCCGAGGCTTCCAATGAGGCGCGGTAGGCCGCGAGATCATCGGGGTGAATCAGCGCATCCACAGCCGCCGCACTCGTCGCGACCTGCAGCGGCTCAAGCTCGTAAATATCCCTAATGCCAGCGCTGGCATACGAGAAGAACGACTCGCCATTCGGTAACAGCCGATATTGAAAGACCAGTCCCGGCACCTCGTTGGTCAGATGGGTGACTAGGTCAACAGTCTGCTGCAGTCTTTCCGACATCGCGCGCATCGCCGTTATGTCAGTCGTCGTACCTATCATGCGCAAGGGCCGGCCCTCGCTGTCTCGACTCACCACTTTACCGCGGCTGGAAACCCATTTATAAGTGCCATCCTTGCACCGAATGCGATGCTCGACTTCGTAGCTTGGCGTCTTTCGGTCGAAATGGTCTTGTATGGTTTCCTGAACGTAGGCAAGGTCGCTGGGATGAAGCCGCGTGTAGCTATCGGTAATCCGGTTGGTGAGCTCGGCTTCGTCATAGCCAAGAATCGCTTTCCAACCCGGGGAATAATAAATCTCATCGGTTTGCACATTGCGGTCCCAAACCCCGGTTCCGCTTCCCGCAATCGCCAGCGCCATTCTTCGTTCACTTTCGCGCACAGCCTTGGCCTCGTCCACCAGCCTGGCTTGGGTCTTGTCACGCTCGATGATTGCGGCCGCGAGACCAGCCACATCGTGCAAGAACTCGCGCTGCTCATCGTTTAATGACTGGGGTTGAGTGCCGAACAGGCACAAGGCTCCGATCCGGCTGCCGTCTGCCGCGAGCAAGGGCCACCCGACATAGAAGCGAATAGACGGATTACCCGCCACCAGGGGGAGATTACGCAAGCGTTCGTCAGCGGCAACATCGGGTACGACGAGCACCCCGTCGCCCATTGCCACGTCTGCGCACCACGAAAGACAAGATGGCAGTTCGCTGAACGAAAGCCCGTCGCATGACTTGAGGCAATGTTCATGTGCGTCAAGTTGCGTAATAAAAGCCACGGCAGCACCAACGTGCCGCCTGGCAAGGCGAATCAGACGATCGAACCGTTCGTCCTGTGCCGGGGCCGAACCGTCAATAGAGCTCAGAGTGCAGGTCTGGGTGGCGTTCATGGTCGGGCCTGGGAAAGCCAACTTATCCAATTAAATCGACGGCGGCCGTAAGACAACGGGTACAAATCGGAATCCAGTAACAAAAGCACGCAAACTATGAACTGAGTGTATCAAAATCAATTCAGAACCGTTACAGAACGGCCTGGAGCCGCGTCAATTATTTCAGTCTGCTGCAAAAGGCCGCCAACCGCTTGCCACCTGTGACCGGCATGACTACTCTGGCTTCACAACTAGTCAAACAGGGATTTCTCATGAATTTACAACGTAACTGTGCACGGATCGCAACGATAGGCCTGCTGGCATTTGCGTTGGCCGGCTGTGCCACGCACGATCGCAAATCAAACAATACGCTACTTGGCGCGGGGCTGGGCGCCGCAACCGGCGCCGTATTCTCGGGTGGCGACCCACTCTACACCGTTGGCGGAGCCGCCGCAGGCGGATTGCTGGGCAACATACTGACCGAAGACCGCAGCTACCGCCGCTCGAACAACTGGGATCGGGATGATAGGCGCCGTTCGTCGCACAAGCGAAACCGTCACGACCGACGCCACCGCTAAAGACCCTGCATCATCCTCGCCAGGCAAACCACCCAAAATACGCCTGGACGGGGATAGGAACGTGACGAGATTTTCAGGAACGACTAATTACCTGGTTTTCCTGAGCAGATCCAGCTCGACGTCATAGCTGGGATCGGGCTTCTTGAACAGGTACTCCCCGTTACGGACCGATGCCAGCACATCCGCCCGTTGCCGAACCGCCTCAAACGGGCTGCTGGCATCCAGTACCAGGAAGTTCGCCGGCTTGCCTGATTCCAGGCCATACTGATCCTCGATGTTCAGGGTCTTTGCACCGTTAAACGTAATCAAATCAAGACAGGTATCAAGCTGCTCGAACGACATGGTTTGCGCCAAATGAATGCCGTTATCGAGGATGTTCATCAGGTTACCGTTGCCTGCCGGATACCAGGGGTCATTGATGGAGTCCTGACCAAAACATACGTTAATGCCGCTTTCCCACAGTTCCTTCACGCGGGTCAGGCCACGGCGCTTGGGATAGCTGTCTTGCCGACCCTGCAGATAGGCGTTCTCGGTTGGCAGGGCAATGAAATTCAAGCCTGACTTCTGGAACAACCCCATCATGCGGAAAGCATAGGCGTTGTCCGCCGAACCAAATGAACAGGTATGACTCGCCGCGGTACGGCTGCCGATGCCTTCGGCCATGGCCAGCGCGTTCAGCAATTCCACAAAGCGACTCATTACATCGTCGGTTTCATCGCAGTGCACGTCAATCAGCTTATCGTACTTAACGGCCAGCTCAACCGTCTTGTGAATGGATTTTTCGCCGATCTCACGGGCCCATTCGAAATGCGGAATACTGCCCACGCAGTCGGCCCCCATTTTCAATGCCTCCTCAACCATTTCGTCGCCCCCTTTATAGGCGTACATTCCTTCCTGCGGGAAGGCGACGATCTGGATGGTGACGTTATCCTTCAATTGCTCGCGGATTTCCAGCATGGCCTTCAGCCCGGTAAGCTTGGGATCGTCCACATCGATATGGGTGCGGATGAACTGCACGCCCTTGGAGACTTCTTCCTGGATGCCCTTCAAGGCGCGTGCCTTGGCATCTTCATAGGTTTGGTGCTTCTTCACATCGTGCCAGCGGGCAATGCCTTCGAAAAGAGTACCTGTGTCATTTTTTGCTCCGTCATTTCCGCCGGTGTAGACATAATCCAGATGCAGGTGTGCGTCCACATAGGGTGGCACAACCAAACGGCCTTTCAGGTCGATTTCCTCTTCCGCCTTGGGCAGGTTCTTGCCGACTTCACGAATAACCCCATTCTCGACGAGAATCTCACTGGCCTCATTATTGCGATAGATCGTCGCATTAAAGAACTTCTTCATAATACTTTCCTTATAAAGTTGTCAATCAGGAACTCAAGGTACGCTTTGCCACGTATGCGATGATCGTGGCAGGAACGAAACAGATGATAGACAGGTACACAATCCCGAACACGCCGACTTCCGGCATGTTCGTAAGGATCAATCCGCCAACCCAAGTGGCAATCATGATTGAAAAATTAAAGACGCTGGATTGCACGGAAGTCGCCACGGCTTTCGCATCCGCGACTTGCTTGCTGACGGCGGTCTGATACATCGTCACTAACGGGCCGAATGCCAGACCCCACAAGAAAAAGGCCAGGTGAGAAAAACCGTTAGCGCCGCGAAACACGACAAACAGGATCATGGCAACGGCACCGAGCACTAGCATGCCTAGGATCAAACCGCGCAGGTAAGTATCAATGACCTTGGCGGACAACAGCACCGAAATGACAGACCCAATGCCGAAGATGAGCAGGGCCAGGCTGATCCCGCCAGAGAACTCGAGGTTGTCGACCAGCAGGGTGATGTAGGTATACGTGCCATAGTGAGCCGTCACCGACAGAAAAGTCAGCAGCAGAACAATCAGGACACCTGGTATTTTCAACGCGGCCAACGGTGAATTTTTCTGACTGAGTTTTTCACCCTCTACGGAAGGAAGATACTTGGCCGACAGGAGCGCGATGATGGCCACGATAACGCCCAGCGAAATGAATTCCGTACGCCAGCCGATTTGCGTACCGATGAACGTCATGAGCGGCAACCCCAGGCTGATGCCAAAGGTATTGCCCGACATGATGATGGTAATGGCCCTGCCATGCATGGCAGGGGGAACAAGCGCCGTGCCATAGGCGGCAATCATTGGCCACATCACGCCGGCGCAAATACCACCGACAATACGCATGGCGACAATAAGCGAGTATGAAGACGTCAGACCGACAACGATGTTAGAAACGGCAAAGCCGACCAACAAGGCCAGCAGCAGTTTTTTTCGGTTGACGGCCAATGTCATGCTGATCAGGGGAATGGCACACACGGCGGATGCCAGCGCATAAACACCCACCAGGAACCCTACCTGGGTTTCACCAATTCCCAGACCCTGCGTCATTTCCGGCAGTATTCCAGAGGGCACCAGCTCTGACAGAATGCCCACAAACGTGACACTGGCCATCAGGCCGAATATGAACCACGAAACGTAGGTCCGCCCGTCCGGCTTATCTGTTGCAATACTCGACACGATCTCCCCTTCACCGATTTTTTCCGGAAGGTAGCACTAAGCATTTTTTAACTGAACTACGCAGTGTTACCAGCCGATGTGTCGGTAATAATTAAACACTTGAGCACGAACAATCCGGGGTCATCCGAGCTCCTGGAAAATCGCCAAACGGTTCAAAGTGGTCTTGACTCGATGGCGAGACGATGAAAATATCGTATCAGCATACACGTGCAACTCAACCGTGAATTCAACGGTTATTGATTAAAATCAAACCGTACAGTACAGTTTTGTTAAATCGATGACGATAACCATCAAAGATGGCATTGACCCATGTACGATGTAATGTTGATGCTTGAAAAAACACCATCTAGCGGACTAATGCCAAGGGACTTGATCTGACTAACCACGAGCGAGTCTGATTAGGAGCTCTGCGATCAAACTCAGAAAAAACCGCGGTCCAGAACCTCACATCGAAGCACGCCATCGTCTGTAGTCCGCATTTTTGTTTGTTCTAACTGTTTTTGAAGTTGCAAACGGAGTGACGTAATTTGCAAACCGGATGAAAATCGGCATGATCTTCTGTCGATTTTCATTGAGTTTGGAACATAGCATTTATAAAAATCAATAGCTTACAGAAAACCCACTATCGAGTATGGAACTAGTTGGTCATTCAGTTTGGAATTTTCCGTACTTTCCGTCATTCAGTTTGGAATTTTCCGACAATTAGCCTTTTCATCCAATTTCTAACAACTTGTGCGTATAGCCTTGGCGCCACACCGAGCAGACAACTCAGCGAATTATGGCCAGAGAAGTAATCAGAAACTTGACTCATAACCTAACCCCATATTCCTTCAGTAATTAGTGCTGCCCCATATCGACCACCATATCTGTCCAATATGCCACTAATTGCTTGCTCGGAAAAATCCAGAGTCCTTGTTTAGGGTGATTTTCATTTGGTACGTAATCGGAGCGAGCAACCCGAGAGCCTTTTCGGTCGGTAAGTAACCCCTAGTTTGAATCAGCAAACCATCAAAGCTCGCTTGCGCCTCGGACTCGTTATTTTTATTTATTAGAGCCTTCATAATAGGTAAGGTTAGGCCTACGTCCAAGAGCTGGGAAAGTAATGCATCGCCCATGGAAGTTAGGGTCGTGATATTTACTTACAATCTCACGGGTGTATCTGCAGGATCCTGATAAGGCGTCCAGTAGTCGATCCATGAATCACTTTCTGCATCGAGATTACAAACCTCAGTGCATTCGCGGGCGTTTATAAGACAGGGGCTGTCGCGCTGTCTGTTTTCATATGCCGGAGCGAGGGTTGCTATTGAGACGCAGTGGGCATTTTTATCAAAAACCGGCAAAGTGCATTAATTGCGGGAAATTTTAGGGTTAGAGCATCAATTGCCGGATTCCACAACGTGCCGCATCATAATGCCGGGCCTCTTCAATAAAGAAGCCGTGCACTCCATCTAGAATGCACGGCGTTAGTTTGTTAAGACGCGTTTTACTTATTTTTTGACGACGCCGGCGCTACTAATGATGCCCTCCCACTTCTCGAGCTCAGCTGAAATAAAAGGTGTCATTTCTTTCGAGGACATTTGGCGAATGGTAAGGCCCGTGCCTTCCAGGCGTTCGCGCACGGAAGGATTGCTCAGCGCCTTGTCGACGGCGTCGCTCAATTTAGTAGTCAGGTCAGCTGGGGTGCCTCCGGGCGCAAATACGCCGGACCACGGCGATAGGTCGACTGCATCAATGCCTAGCTCATTGAATGTAGGCACGTCGGGCGCCAGAGGACTGCGAGCGCTTCCCACAACAGCGAGCACTTTGACCTTGCCTTGCTTGACTTGCTCCAGAAGGCTTACCGTTGTGGCGAACATCATTTGTACGTGATCGCCCAGCAGGTCGGCGATGGCTTGTGCTTCGCCGTTATACGGAACGCCGTTGAATTTAATGCCTGTTTTCTGAGTGAATTGAGCAGCCGCGATATTTCCAGTCGAGTTGCCATAAGCAAAGTGCAGTTTTTCAGGATTATCCTTGGCGTAGGAAATCAACTCATTGACGGTGCTAGCCGGCACTGACGAGTTAACGTACAAGAAAAATGCCGCTTCGCCAAGCATACCGACAGGTTTGAGCGCCACAAGGGGATCATAAGGCACTTCCTTGCGGGTCAATGGCACCCATAACAACTGGGTCGTTGTACCAACCAGCAAGGTCTTTCCGTCAGGGTTCGAGCGTATAACGGCCTGAGCGGCAATAGAGCCCTCTGCCCCGTTTCGGTTTTCGACCACAACGGGCTGACCGAGCGATACTTCCAGGCCTGAGGCGACGATGCGCGCCATGGCATCGACGGACCCACCGGCTGCGAATGGCACCACTAATCTGACGGGGCCGTCGACGACATCAGCTGCTGCAGAATGGCCAGCCGTTAAAAACAGAAAGGCTGCAAGCCCGGCTTTGAAAACTTTTGATTTCATGTGTCCTCCATCCGATCGTGTGATCGATATTTTTGTTAGCGAAACTTGATATTGATGTTCTTGGTGTAAGTGAACGCCTCGATTTCAGCGAATGACTCTTCGCGCCCAAGCCCGGAGTGCTTGATGCCGCCGAACGGCGCGCCAAGAAAGTGTTGACTTACGTTATTGATCCAGACGTAGCCTGTTTGGATACGTCGAGCGGCGCGGTGCGCTTTATCCAAATCCGTTGTCCATATTGAACCCGTCAAGCCGAAATTGACGCCATTCACGGCATGGAAGAGTTCGTCTTCATCGGACCACTTAAGTACCGACAAAACGGGACCGAAAATCTCCTCTTGAGCCACCTGCATGTGGTGCTCGACATCAGCCAAGATGGTGGGCTCATAGAAAAAACCATCTTTAAGCGCGGGTTCCTGGGACCTGCGGCCGCCACAGACGAGCCTTGCACCTTCGCGCAATGCCGTCCGAACATACCCTTCGACCTTTTGTAAGTGATCGTCGCTGATGAGCGCTCCCATAGTGGTTGTGGGATCGGTAGGAATTCCAGGCGTGTGTCGGGCGGGTAAAAGCTCTGTGACGCGAGCAAGGATCTCATCATGAATCGACTCATGAAGGAACAACCGGCTCGTTGAGCCGCAGCTCTGGCCGGCCCAAGTAAAGTTCATCCCCGAAATAATGCCGTCAACCAACGCGTCTTTATTGGCATCCGGGTATGCGATCAGCGCGTTCTTGCCGCCTAGCTCAAGCAGGATCGGTTTGAGATCATCGGAGGCCGATCGCGCAACCGCCATCCCGGCCGGAACACTTCCAATCAGTGTGACTTTTCGCACCAAGGAATGCTTGCTGAGGGCCTCACCGCACGTTCGGTCGCCGCAAAGAAAGTTGACAACGCCGGCCGGAAAAATATGGCCGATGAGCTCCGCCAGCTTCAGTATTGATAGCGGCGCTTGATCGGACGCCTTAATGACAACCGTGTTACCCGCGATGAGCGGGGCAGCCATTTTAGTCGCAGCGAACATAAAGGGATGGTTGTAAGCCACGATCCGCGCCACGACCCCCAAGGGTTCCTGCACCGTATAGTTCAGATTCCCGGGCCCCATCGGAATGGTTTCGCCCTTATTCTCGGTTGCGAGCCCCGCGAAGTACTCAAGCAGATCAGCGGCGAAATCAGCATCGCGCAGCAGTGCGGAAACCGGATTTCCATTGTTAAGCGCGTCCAACTGTGCCAGCGGCATTGCATTCTCGCGGATGACGTCCGCGGCTTTTCGAAGCAACTTAGCGCGCTGCATTGGCGGAGTCTCAGCCCATGCGGGAAACGCCAAGTCAGCAGCGCGCACTGCTGCGTCAACATCTTCGGCGTCGGCCAAAGGCACCGAACAAATCGGTGTGTTGTAAGCCGGATTAATGGTATCGGCAAAGCGCCCGTTTGTGGGCGCGTGCCAGGCGCCGCCGTAGAAGAGCTCCAATCTGTTTGGAAGGACGCCTGCAGGAATCTCATTATTTCTCATCTTGCACATTACTTTATTGGGTTATTTCCAAATTCGAAAATTCTTCTTGCAGTGTCGCCCAGCGCTTACCGCACTCGATGGCACCGGCCCGGTAGTGATCAGGCAGATCAAGATAGGGGGGACGGCATGGGCCTGGATCAATGAGGCCCGCGGCGGCGAAACGCAAATGGCCAATCTGAATGCTGTAATCCATAAACCCGGTCAAGTCACCGCCTGCGAACATGGCTAACTCGGCCCATTTACAGCGCTCACTGATCTTGGCTGCCTTAGTCCAGTCCCTTGCTTTGATGGCGCGTGACAGCGCATTGAGAGGGGCTGGGGCGCAGGCTATGGCACCTGACCATGCCGCTTTGATTGCATCCGGGTTAAGTTGCGCTGCACGCAGCCAGTCGCCTGCGAGCGGTAAAAGCCGACACTTCTCCCCCACAGTCCGTGCGTCATCATCAAACGCTGGACCGCCAACGTGTTTTGCAGCGACTACTTCCGGGATATCCGCAAGCTCACGGTAGGCGGCTTGGCTAATCTTGCCTTTAAATGCCATCGGGTTGTCGTAGACGATCAGCGGCACGCCTGGGAGGGCGTGGGCCACATCCTTATAAAACCGCACGAGCAGCTTGTCATCCAGAGCGAGCCACATGGGGCGCCCGACAAACAGGCCATCAGCGCCCGCAGCGATAAGTTCGGCGCCTCGGGTAATAGTGTCTCGTGTATTCAGGGTGGTGATGCCGGCAAAGACAGGCCGTTGCCTAGCAACAGTCTCAACGACGCAGCCCACAAAATCCCGGAGTTCCTGCGCAGTAAGGCTCGCGCATTCCCCGAACGTGCCTGTGGTCATGATGATGTCGGTACCTGCCTCAACGACAATATGGGTCATCCGTGCCGACTCATCCAGGTTCACAGTCTGTTGGCTGCCCCAGTGTTCGGCATCCGGTGTCGCAGGGGTCGGCACAATGCCGACCAGCCCAACGATATCTTGCGGTGTGATTTTCATGGTCTACCCTTTTCCCCTCGCACAACGGCGTTGTTCCTTGAAAGTGAATGTTCACAATTTTTCGCAGTTTATATGAAACTTTTTGCAATAGCAAGGATCCTAAGTAATTGCAGAACCCTCTGATAGAATCTAACAATTCTATGATCCAAAGGTTCCTAACCATGCAAAATATCGCTGCTGATTCCAGCCCAAAAAATGACCCTCAAGACAGTGATGACGAACTTGAATCGTCGATTGGTTTTGCGATTGCAGAGGTATCGCGGGTGACGCGTCGGGCACTCTATATGCGAATTGCCGAATATGGCGTGCGCGGCGGTAGTTGGTACTTGCTTCGGGTTTTGTGGAAGGAAGATAACTTAACGCAGCGAGAAATTGCCACGAAACTCGGGCTGACCGAACCTTCCGTGCAGGAAATGCTCAAAGCGATGGAAAAGGATGGTTTAGTCTCGCGGGAGCGCGATCTCGCCGACCGGCGGAAGATTCGTATCTCCCTAACACCATGTGCTCAGCGACTTAGGGAGCCGCTTATCGCGCTCTCCAAGGAGCTAAACGAGATCATTCTCAGCGATCTGGACGATCAAGAGCAGGCCAACTTCAAGAGCTACCTGCAGCGCGTCGTCGCTTCCGTTAATGGAACCATCCCTTTGGACCTGAAGGCGGAAGCGGCCGGCGCGTCGGCCAAAAAGCAGTAACCTATTTTTTGAACCTGGATTTATCCAGGACTGTTCTTTGCAACGCCCGATCCAGCGAGAAACAAGTTCTCGCACTGGCGTGGACTAAACGGTCATGCCATCACTATACTGACTGCCGAAGGGAGATAGGAATGTCCGCCCAACGGCACGCCGTAGTGGCGCGCAACCGCCCCGGTATGCGGATCGCCTCGTGCGTAGCCCCTTCCGCTTGCTTCAGGATGGCGATGATCTGGCTGTCGGTAAAGCGTGGGATCTTCATGCAAAGTTCCCTAAGTACTGCTGTTAGAAAACTCTACCTTTAAGACCGTTCCTTTTTCGAGAAGATTACCCGGCACCAATATTTTGGCGCTGGATTCCGCGCAGGTAAGCTAAACAGAGCTGATCGCATACCTGAGCAATCGGTGACGAGCCTTCTCTAATCGACTTTCTGAGCGCCGTCGCCACCAACGCACCTCTCCCAAGCGATCCATAAGTTCAGTTCCAACGAGCACCACCGGGACTTCAGTGATGTTCATCAAGCGCTTGAGCCAGTCGATAATATGGGTGGCTACCTTATCCGTGCCTGGAGAGAAAACGTGCTGGAACTCATCCAATACCACCAATTGCACTCGGTGCGCTCGCATTGAAGCGCCCCGGGATTTGTAGAGGCTCCAACATCTGAGAGAATGGAGCTATGAAGAAGCAGAACAAATTTTCCCCCGAGGTGCGTGAGCGCGCTGTGCGCATGGTGCAAGAGCACCGTGGCGAGTATCCATCGTTGTGGGCGACCATCGAATCGATTGCCCCGAAGATTGGCTGTGTACCGCAGACCTTGAACGAGTGGGTGCGCAAGCATGAAGTC
>LNAP01006499.1_pt1 | contig 12415 bp, 16 predicted proteins | sample 602601 | NCBI WGS metagenome assembly LNAP01 (sample SAMN02440304, study PRJNA202911) | soil metagenome | biome: Subtropical and temperate rainforests or woodlands; isolation source: soil samples (1 kg each in a 20% v/v slurry with milli Q water) were... ... | reverse complement strand
GAAGGACTGACCAAGCGATATCGTCCGGATCTTCCACCGGTTTTCGAGAACATCAACTTCGGAATTCAGAAGGGCGAGTTCGTCTGCATCATTGGGCATTCTGGCTGTGGCAAGAGCACCATTCTGAATGTCATCGCGGGACTGGAAGAAGCCACCAGCGGCGGTGTCATCATGGGGGGCAAAGAGATTTCGGGCCCTAGCCTTGATCGAGGCGTGGTTTTCCAGAGCCATGCCCTGCTCCCGTGGTTGACCGTAGAGGACAATATCGCCTTCGCGGTGCGCTCCCGTCATCCAGAGTGGAACCGCAAACAAGTTCTTGAGCATGGCGCCAAATTTCTCGATTTGGTCGGCCTCAAAGCTGCCGCGAAAAAGAAGCCCAGCGAGCTTTCAGGGGGGATGAAGCAACGTGTAGGTATCGCGAGAGCTTTTTCTGTTGAGCCTAAAATGCTGCTGATGGATGAACCGTTCGGAGCCCTGGATGCTCTGACTAGAGGCGTCATTCAGGATGAGCTCCTGAAAATTTGCGCGACTACAAAACAGACAGTTTTCATGATCACGCACGATGTCGACGAGTCCATCCTGCTGGCAGATAAGATCATGCTGATGAGCAACGGCCCCCACGCCAGAGTCGCAGAGATAGTGATCAATACCCTACCACGCGACCGTAGTCGCGAGACCATCCACCATGACCCTCAGTTTTACCGCATTCGAAATCACCTTGTTGATTTCCTGGTTCGCCGTTCCAAAGAAATTCAACAGAGTGGATCAGCCCAAAATAGTGAGCCACTGATCGCTCGCCCAGGTCTGGAGGAGGCCACACCCCCTCCAGAACCCTCCGGCGATAAGCAACCCAAAATAAGAATAGTTAACTGATCACTTAACAACTGCCAATCATTGTCCCCCTTCAGGCTGCTCTAAAGACGCGGCAAGGGGGAGCTCAACCTCATATTTTGAATTAGGGATGTTGAAATGCGGGTATCGGCATACGTAGTTGTTCCTTTGATGAGTATTGTTGTGAGCGCGGACGTCTGCGCAGCTGATGAAATTTCGGACATAGTCACCAAGGGGAAAATAGATCTCGGCTTGCGCTACCGCTATGAGTATGTAGATCAAGACAACGCCTTAAAGCATGCAAATGCCAATACGATAAGGACACGATTCGGACTGCAAAGTGGTTCATGGTACGGACTTACTGCCGCGCTGGAAGTTGATAATGTCAGTCGGATCGGTGAAGAACAATACAACGATACCCGCAACAAAAAAGTACTGTATTCCACCGTGGGCGATCCAGACGGTACTGAGATAAATCAGTTGTACTTACGCTACCAACAACCTTTTGGAGGGCTGACGGTAGGTCGGCAAAAAATCGAACTCGACAATCAGCGCTTTGTAGGCAGCGTTGCCTGGCGCCAGAATGAGCAGAGTTTTGATGGCGGAACTCTGCGGGTAACTCCTACTGACACCCTGACTTTTACGTACAGCTATATCGACAATATAAACACCCCTTTTGGCCCTGATGGAGACCATGGCTACCCAACCAACCCCGCAAATATCAAAGGGCACAGCCAGTTTTTCCACGCGAACTGGCGACCAAGCAAGGAGCTGTCTGCATCTCTATACAGTTACCTTTTAGGTCTGGACAATTTAGCTGTCGCGGCTAACGCGCTGCCCGGCACCCAGTCCAGTCGTACCACTGGCCTGCGACTAAGCGGCCTGCTTGCCGACTTTGGCTACGCGGCGGAGTATGCACGGCAATCATCTTACGCCGACAACCCCAATAACCTGGATGGCAAATACTACCTGGCAGAGCTTTCATATCAAAAGAACGGATATCAAGGGAAAGCTGGTTACGAAGTGCTAAGTGGCGACAATGGAAGTGCAAACAGGGCTTTTCAGACTCCCTTGGCAACTAAACACATTTTCCAGGGCTGGGCAGACGTGTTTCTCATCACCCCTAGCACAGGTATTCGTGATAGTTACGCGGGAGGCACAATCCCAGTCGTAGGCGGTAGTTTACAAATGTGGTACCACAAATTCGATAGTGATGCGGGCTCCATAGACTATGGAACTGAGTGGGACGTCTCGTACACGCACCCCATACCCTACATAAAGAACCTTAGCGTGATGGCCAAGTATGCCAGCTATAACGCTAACGATTACTCAGTTGATACTGACAAGTTCTGGCTCCAGGCTCAGTACCAGTTCTAACCACCCACCCAATGAAAGAGGAAGGGTATGATTCTCGATTTTATTTACGGTGCCGGCGTAGGCCTTGCCCTTGGGATGACAGGCGGAGGTGGGGTTCTGGCTGTGCCCGCTTTGATTCTTGGCCTTGGTTATACCCTTCCTCAAGCTAAACCCCGTAGGTAGCGCTGCCTTCATTGGCTGCCTAGATGGTTTACGTCGGGGGTTGGTCAGGTACAAGGCGGCTATGCTAATGGCTTTACTTGGAGCTTTGTGCGCCCCCGTTGGTTTGTGGCTTGCGAAAATCCTCTCAATAACCACTTTGATGATTATCTTTTGCACAGTGCTTTTATTCGTCTCGGCTAGGATGTTCGCGCAAGCTGCTTTCCCTAACAAACCTGAAGGCAACCAAGAGCAAAACCTGCTCGCAGCAAAGTGCTTAGTTAACCCGTCTACTGGGAGATTTCAGTGGACTAGCCGTTGCTTTGTAAGCCTGTCAACCATTGGAGGTATCTCCGGATTATTCAGCGGTATGCTCGGACTTGGTGGCGGCTTCATCATCGTGCCAGGAGTTCGGCAGTTTAGTAACCTCAGCATGCACGGTACTGTTGCCACAGCCCTGGCGGTCATCGCGTTCATTTCAGTGGGTACGGTAACCGCATTCCTGCTGGCAGGTGGCGTTATCGAATCAAGCGCATGGCGCTTTATTGGAGCCGCAGTGGCCGGGATGCTGGTGGGGCGCACCCTTGCACCAAAAATTCCGGGCAGTCTGCTACAAATAGTATTTTCTTTGCTGGTGTGTGTGGCAGCGGTGATGTTGCTAGTAAAGACGTTGATGCCATTTCTTCAGTGAGAGGTCACAGGATGAAAATACTAGTCAAAACGTTTACCGATACTCTGACAGGCACCTTCAGCTACATCGTATATAGCGAAGGTCGAAGGGAGTGCGCTGTAATCGACCCCGTTTTGGGGTACGACTTCAGATCGGGAAAAACCGACACAAAAGGCGCCGATGACATTTTGGCTTTCGTCATAAGCCACGGCCTTGAGGTCACATGGCTGCTTGAGACACATATGCACGCAGATCACTTATCCTCATCGGCCTATCTTCGCAGCAAGGTCGGTGGGAAAATTGCGGCGAGTGAGAAGGTAAAATCAGTACAAGCCGTATTCGGAAAGATCTATAACTTCGAGCCTGAGTATTACAAAGCGGAAGGTTTGTTCGACTATTTTTTCAGAGAGGATGAGCAATTCGAAATCGCAGGCATGCCAGCGATTGCTCTATATGTCCCTGGACATACTCCCGCAGATGTTGCGTATGTCGTCAACAATGAAGCCGCCTTTGTCGGAGACACCCTATTCGCTCCTGATTTGGGAACCGCTCGGTGCGATTTCCCAGGTGGTGATGCCAAACAGCTCTACGCGTCGGCTCAGCGCATTTTGGCTCTACCTGAGGAAACCCAGCTCTACCTATGCCACGACTATCCTCCTGAGGGCCGAGAGCGCCAGAGCGTCGTTAGCGTCTTAGACCAGCGCAGTAAGAATATTCACATCCGCCACGGAGTAGATATGGCCACGTTTGTGAAAGTGCGAGAGTCGAGGGACGCCACCCTCGCTATGCCCAATCTCCTTCTTCCATCACTCCAGGTTAATATCCGAGCTGGCGTGCTTCCCGAGCCAGCCAATAACGGGAAACGCTACCTGCGCATTCCTCTCAACGAGGAATAGTCCCCAATCGCTTCCGCACCTCAGACCGTGCCCCCCTTTATTAAGCACGGCCCAGCGGATATTCCCGCACTCACGCCATGCCATACCATACCTCTGCCCAAACCAACTCATTTCGTTTTCACCTTCCCCTCCCACGCCCCACCACCAATCATTCGTAGATGCTCCGTTTGCCACATCAAGCAAATAGGTCTTGGGGGATCACCAGACAAATGGGCATCAACTAGAAATCGCCCTCTGACCTAAGTTCGCTCAACCCCTAAAGTCAGACATTTTGTTAACAATGTTTACAAATTGGAAGGTTTCTGAATTTTTAACCTGCAATACAAATACAACCTATCATATTGATTTAATTGAATAAATTATGAATAACCACAGTTGGCACCTCGTTTGCAAAAGACCAACTGTCCAAACGAGCAGCTCCGCACTGCGTGCTTATCATCGAGGAGTCAACAATGTCCAAAGCAACCACCGTCAAAGCCTACCTCAGCCCAATTGATCGCGACGGTCTCATGGTTTTTGCCGAAAAAGGCCGCAACAACTCAGCGACTCGCGGCACAAACAAAGTCCATACCGTTATGCAAGGTATGTATCGCAGCCTGAGCTATGTTGGCCAGCATGATGCTGTTGTCGTCGACGAACCATTGCACCTCTTTGGCGAAGACACTGCTCCAGCGCCAGGTGAAATTGCCTTGTCGGGCCTCGGCGGCTGCTTGGCTGTTGGTATCACCGCTGTAGCAACCTGGAAGCAGATCAAGCTGACCAAGCTGGAGATCTTCATGGAAGGCGATATTGGTAACCCAGCTGCTTGGGGCGCCGGCGGCGCCCAAATGCAGCCAGAACAAATGGGGTTCCAAGACATTCGCGTCAAAGTCCTGATCGAAGGCGATGCCACTCGCGAAGAGCTGGACGAGATCGTCAAACATGCGAACTTCTACTCCCCAGTCGCCAACACCATGCGCAACCCAATTCCATTCAGCATCGCACTGGCTGACTAACCTCACTCACTTCAGAGAAAACCCTGATGATCTCGTCTCGCGAAGAAGTCACGAAACTGATTGTTGCTGCCAAAGTCAGCAAAGGCCTCAAGTGGGGCCAGATTGCTGAAGCTATGGGCCTGTCTAAAGAGTGGACTACGGCAGGTTGCCTGGGCCAGATGACTTTCGACAAGACCCAGGCTGAAGCAGTCGGCAAATTTTTTGGTCTCCCTGATGAAGCTGTAGCCTGGCTTCAGATCGCCCCGTACAAAGGGTCGCTGCCCACAGCAGTACCTACAGATCCTTTGATCTATCGCTGGTACGAAATGGTCAACGTCTACGGCACCACAATCAAGGAACTTATCCATGAGGAATTTGGCGACGGAATCATGAGCGCCATTGATTTCAGCATGGATATCCAGCGACAGAACGACCCTAAGGGCGACCGGGTGAATGTAGTCCTGTCGGGTAAGTTCTTGCCCTATAAGAGCTACTGATTCCTACCTAGCCAAACGCCTTCTCAAGTAATTGCGAAGGCGTTTTTCTTGGCTAGAAAACCGGTCGAGCACATTACCGGGAGATGGCTATGACAATTGGCCAGGACAACGGATTGGTGAGTTACCTAAGTCGATACTCGTTCGAGTCGACCTTAACTATTCTCGAAGGCGCCATCTTCAAGAGTGGCGCAAACGTTTACGCGAAAATCGACCACGCCAAGGGCGCGCATTCGCTCTCAGAGACCATGCCCCCTGCACCCTGCTCATCTTTGGTCACCCTAAAGGCGGGACGCCACTGATGCTGCAAAACCCGGTCATAGGCATTGATCTGCCGCTTAAGCTGCTTGCTTGGCAAGACCCCAAAGGCCGTACTTGGGTCACTGTGACAGGACTCGCCTACCTTGCGAAAAGGCATGGCATCAATGATGCGCTCAACGTCACACCTGTGTGATTTTTTTGATGTTCTTGTAGCGGAAATTTCCTAACTATTTCGCTGAGGTGCTCGACGCCACGGGCCAAGCTATTGCCATGTATCCGTGCCCAATTGGATTGGGCGTCACTGTGCCCTAAAGGTATCTCATGGAAATCAAAGACTACTGGGAAAATGTGTACTCCACCAAACCCACAGAATCTGTCAGCTGGTATCAGGAACATGCCAGCACATCGCTTCGCTTGATTCAGGGTGCCGCACTTCAATCCTCACGAATTATCGATGTGGGGGGCGGTGCGTCTACACTCGCGGACGACTTGATTTTGGTCGGATTCCGTGATGTCACCGTCTTAGATTTATCAGCCGCAGCATTGGCTGCTGCGAAAGGTCGACTAGGTGACCGCGCGGACTCGATAAACTGGATCGTAGGGGACATCTTAACCACGCCCTTTCCCCAGCATACCTACGATGTGTGGCATGACAGGGCTGTATTCCACTTCCTTACAGAAGATAAAGAGCGCAGGGCTTATGTGTCCAATGTCCTAAAAGCGGTTAGGCCAGGTGGCATCGTAATCGTGGCAACATTCGCCGAGGACGGCCCGACGCAATGCAGCGGATTACCAGTGAAACGATACAGTTCAAGCGAGCTTCATGAGGAGTTCGGAGCGCCTTTCGAATTGCTGGGCCATGAAACAGAAGAGCACCACACACCACTTGGTACGGTGCAGAGTTTCGTCTACTGCTATTGTAAGACAGCTTCCTGATAGCCAGCGCTACGTGAGACGGATGAATGATATCGAGGTCAGCCATATCTATATTTCGCAGGCGATGATGGTAAAAATTGCTAATGAAGTTTTTCAAAAGGATATTGATGGCCCTTTTGTAAAGCATTGCCCCATCGTCAACGATGCAAAACTCTCGAAGTTCTCTTGACTCTCAACGCAGCGATTGAAGCTGCACGTGCCGGCGAAGCCGGACGTGGATTCGCCGTGGTGGCCGATGAAGTACGGGCACTGGCCCAGAGCACTCATACGTGCCACCCAGAAAATCAGTCAACTGGTAGGTAGCATTAACCAGGAAACCGATATCGCCAGCCAATCTATCAACGTCCTGTCCACAGAGGCGACTCGTCTTTCTGAAGATATCGAACCCTACTAAGCTGTGCGCCAGTCTCGTAATCACTCACCTATACACCCCTTTATATGCTCGTTACAGCGGACGCTGACCCAGCGTTTCCCTACCAATTGCCCTGGACGCCCACAGACTTCGCAAATCGACAATGATGCCGCCTGGGCTTCGTCGACCGTAGTGCGGCACCAGTCATCACCACCCTGGTAGTAGAAACGTAACCCGCCAAACTTTTCCTTCACTTGCCGAGCCAGTATCGGAGGTACATTGGGGTTCTCATCGAGGTGGTTTGCGAGGCTTCGACAAAGCTCATCGAGCAGGTGTAGCCACCCTGGGTAACACGCAATTTCACGCACATGCTCGCTGGAAAAAATCTCGGGATATCGCCCCCGCAGAACGAGCAGCAGATCATCAGCCATGAGCCACCACCTCCATTGCTCGACGAATTTGTGGATATCTCAGCGCGGCTAACTCTGGCATGCTCATATGCTTTCTGGCACCACGGCTGGCGAGTTTATACGCAGTCGAGCGAGAGTTGGTTCAGGTGAGCCAAGTTACCCAGCATGTCATTGCTCGTCGAATCCTTCCGAGCCGCGTGAGCGATCTCTCCAGCGCTTGGGCGAGACACCAGACCAACGATTAAATGCGTGGGTAAAGCTTGAAGTCTCCGTGTAGCCGAGTAATTCAGCGAGTTTGGAGATGCTCATTAGGGTGTTCTCCAAGTAGTAGCACGCAAGCTCCCTGCGTACCGAATCGAACAGGCTGGAGAAAGTATGCCCCTCGTCTTTAAGTTGACGCGTCAATGTCCATACGGGCAGTCTCAACCGGTCGGCGACTTGGTCTACGCGTGGTACACCTGCGTGGATCGTCTCGATAATTTCAGAGCGCACGCGCTCGGCCAAGGTGAAACGAACCGAGTTAGATAGACGCAATACGCTGAAGCTTTGCTTGGCGATCAGTAGCAATTGAGGATCGAAGCCAGGCATAGGCCGTGAAAGATCTGACGCATTCAGGATCAGCGCATTCGCCCCCTGTTCAAATCGAACATCGGTGCCAAACGCTTTCTGATGGTCGTGCCAGCACTCTGGCCGGCCATGACTGAAGTGAACCTCTAGTGGAGCCCACCGTTCCCCCAGCGCTCTACGCATGACGTTGAAGACGTTACCCAGAGTCATCTCCGCATCATGCCGACGACTGACGATGCTGCCATCAAGCAACCCATACTCTAGGTGAACTCTTCCTTGGTGATAATTTAGCTTGAGCGAACTGCGGCTCTGAAACTCCGGAAAATAACGGCTCATGTTCAGCAGCGCTTCGTAGAGAGTGGCAGACGAAAGACCGATGTAACCCCATAAGCCAAGGCACTCAGGTCGGTACTGGTTGCCCAGCCAAAGTCCAAAATTATCGCTATTCGTTAGCAACGCTGCCGTATCGACAGCTTTCAAAAAAGCCGGTAGCGATATGGGCTGGTTTGGGTCATCAAGTACATCTGAATTGATCTCCGAGCGTTCGAAAATATCTTCAGGCTCTGCACCCTGCAGGCGCACGAAAGAGGCGAACCCGGATAACACTGCACCCATCACGGTCGTGGGCTGCGGGGCAGCTTGAGTAGGGGGGGATCGATGCATTTCAGAACTCCATCGTTGCACAGTCAGACAACTGGGCACATGCAACTCCTATACCTCCCCCTATTTTCCTCGTCGTTACGCCGTCTCGCCATACCTCCCCGGGATAAAACGCACCAACTCCGCGCTTAGCGCGCCAAGTCGGTTCGTTTACATGTGGGCTGATGACAAGAAGTTGTCATTTCAAAACAAGTTTTGTCACAGCCCGTTTCCCGATACTGGCATCAGCGTCGTGGCAGGCATTCAGCCTCTCCATGTACTCATGACCTGATAGCTATTGATTGAGGAGACTCCCATGGGAGAGGTTGAGAAAACAAAATTGAGGGGGACGCTTGGCGTAACCTCAATAGTAATGATGGTGGTAGCGACTGCTGCCCCACTCACCGTAATGGTCGCCAATACGCCATTGATGGTGTCGATGGGTAACGGCGTTGCCGCTCCAGTCGATGCGCTCATCGCAACCGTCATCATGTTTCTCTTCACGGTCGGCTTTGTAGCGATGTCCAAGTACATCAACAATGCTGGCGCGTTCTACGCCTTCATTCAGAAGGGCCTGGGCCGCTCCATCGGTCTCGGATCTGCAACACTCGCCGTCGTCTCCTACGCTCTAATCCTCGTCGCGCTGCAGGGCTACATCGGCTACACGACTGCCTCTGCGGTAAACGGATTTCTAGGCCTTGCGGTGCCTTGGTGGGTCTACTCTTTTTTGGCCGTAGGGATCATTGCTTATCTGGGTTACCGAGACATTGAGCTCAGCTCCAAATTTCTAGGCATCGCCTTGGTACTAGAGGTAGCAGTGGTAATCCTGGTCGACATTGCCGTGCTCATGGATAAAGGGCCTAACGGCTTGGAAGGTGCATCATTCCACCTCGAAAATATTGTATCCGGCTCCCCCGGCCTCGGAATTCTCTTCGCCATCTTCAGCTTCATCGGCTTCGAATCCACCGTCATCTATCGCGAAGAAGCCAAAGACCCTGAGCGCACCATTCCGCGTGCGACCTACACAGCGGTGTTGCTGGTAGGTGCGTTCTACGTCATCTCGATGTGGTGTGCCGTCAGTTCAATTGGTAAGGACAACATTGCCGCGTTTTCGGAGGCTCATGGTGCTGATATGTACCTAGCCGTTACTCAGCAATACTTCGGCGTGATCTTCATGGACGTGATGCACGTGCTGCTGATCACCAGCTTGTTTGCCTGTGCTCTGTCCTTGCACAACATTGTGGTGCGCTACAAATACACCCTTGGCCGCTTTGGTGTTTTGAACGACCGCTTTTCCAGCGTCCATCCAGAACACGGTTCGCCTCATTTTTCATCGGTCGTACTGTCGCTCTTCAGCGTAATCGCCTTCGCTTTTCTGATCGCCATCGGCGCCGACCCTGCTAGCCAAATCTACGCCTGGGGCGCTATGGCCGGGACGCTGGGCTACATGGCAATCCTTTCCCTGACTTGCGCAGCAGTAGTGGTTTTTTTCCGCCGCGAGAAGTCGACTGGCCAACTGTGGCAAACCTTCGTCGCTCCCACTGCTGGTCTATTTGGCATCCTTGGCTGCCTGTGGGTTGCTGTATCAAACCTGCCAGATCTGATCGGCGGTGAGAACGCTAAGGCAGTTTCGATCTTCGTCGTCTCGTTCCTGCTGGCCACCTTTGCCTTCGGTTTCTGGATTGCCGAGCGTTTTCGCACCCGTCATCCCATTCGTTACGAGGCTCTGCGCCAATTGGCGTAAGTGCATCCCCTTTGTTCTACACAAAAAGGAAACTTAAAATGATCATCAATCGCCTCTCAAATACCGCCACCATCGAAGAAGTCAGCGCCTCGTTGAAAGAGCATGGCTACGTAGTGATCGATGAGCTCGTAAGCACTGAAGTAATGGATAAAGTCGCAGCTGAAATGGGCCCGTACATCGAGACCACTCCATTCGGTGAGGACAAATTCGTCGGTTTCTCCACCAAGCGTACTGGCGCGATGATCCTGCGTTCCGAAACGTCCCGTGAACTCATCATGAACCCGCTCGTCGTAGGAGTGGCCGCCAACCACCTGAGCAAAGCGTCTACGTTTCAACTGCACCTCACTCAAGTGATCACCGTTCATCCTGGCTCACCTGCTCAGGTGTTGCATCAGGATCAATTGGCCTGGGACTTCTTCCAGTTTCCGAACGACTACGAAGTTCAGTGCAACACCCTTTGGGCCATGACGGACTACACCGCAGAGAATGGTGCCACTCGTCTCGTCCCTGATAGCCAGTTCGCCGGCACCGGCCAGAAATTCCCTCCAGAGGCTGGTATCCCTGCAGAAATGAAAAAGGGTTCAGTGCTGCTCTACACCGGCAAGATTTACCACGGCGCCGGTGAGAATAAGACCGATAAGGTTCGTCAAGCGTTGAATATCACCTACGCAGTAGGTTGGCTACGTCAAGAGGAGAATCAGTACCTGGCTACCCCACCAGAGGTCGCGCGCACCCTCCCTGATGACCTGCTGAAGCTGATGGGCTATCAGTGTGGCTGCTTCGCTATGGGCTATGTTCGCGACTTCGAAGATCCGCTCGCCTACCTGAAAGGCAGCACAGAGCGACGCTCCTCGGGCTTTAACGCATTGAGCTCGACAGCGAACGAGAATTCGGCTGACTACGCGAACTCGCTGGTCTGATCCCATTCACTGTAAAGGCAATCATATGAGCACTATCTCCGAAACAGCGATGGCATTTTTCGAAGTTTGCGAGTCTGGCAAGGGGTGGAAGGAATGCCGCTATTACTGCCACGACGATGCTCCGTTCAACGTCCAGGCCCAGTCCCTGGAAAGCTTGAAAACAGTAGAGGCATATAGCAATTCGATGCCTCACTTGCTGGAAATTATGCCGGACGCACACTTTGAGCTAGTCAGCGTAGCTGCCGATGAAAAGCGTCAGACTGTCATCGCATTCGCACGATTCTGCGGTACCCATACCGGCATCAATGAGCCGGTGCCAGCGACCGGCAGGGCTGTGGTGTCGGACTATGTGTTAGTCATGCGCATGAAGGACGGCAAGGTCGCGGAACTCACCAAAGTCTGGAACGACAGTCACGCAGCTAATCAGTTGGGCTGGGCCTGATAGTCAAGCTCTCGGAGCACCTTTAGGTGCTCTGGGGACAACAATGTAAGCAGGTGATATTTCGATATGTTACTTACACTACATGACTTGGCCGGACGGTTACGCCTCTATTACCTTGGAAATCAAATCTCCCGCCCCGCGACTAAATCCAAGCGACACTGCGGTGCTCTTCGACGGCACCTGTAAGGTCTGTAACGGCTGGGCACGGTTCATTATCCAATATGACCATGCTCATAGGATCCAGCTAGCGGCGGTACAGTCACCGGAAGGCCAGGAGTTGTTGCGGTGGGCCGGGTTGCCTCAGGACAACTTCAATACCATTGTTCTTGTCTCGAACAACAAGGTAGCCATACGACCCGAGGCGATGTTCGAGATTTTGGGTCGCCTGGACGCCCCGTGGCGCTGGCTAACAGTTGCAAGGGTTGTCCCAGCAACCATGCGAGACTGGATGTACAACAAAATCGCCCTGAATCGTTACCGGCTTTTCGGAAGGTATGACTCCACCCATCTTCCGACCGCCGATCACGACCGCCGCTTTTTGAAAGAAAACCTGTAAATATGGTCTCTGGATACTCCTCGAGGTCGGGCATCGCCGTGACTTGCTAGGACGTAGATTCCGGCGCTTCGCCCCGATGGCGTTGATCGGCGTAGCAACTCTGATTTAACGGTCGCGGTAGGAACGGCAGTTACCTGCCGCCCCCCGCACAGATCCGTACGTGCGGAACTACCGCATACGGCTCCTGCCTCGGGTATGTGACGCAAAG
>LNAP01004724.1_pt1 | contig 12422 bp, 15 predicted proteins | sample 602601 | NCBI WGS metagenome assembly LNAP01 (sample SAMN02440304, study PRJNA202911) | soil metagenome | biome: Subtropical and temperate rainforests or woodlands; isolation source: soil samples (1 kg each in a 20% v/v slurry with milli Q water) were... ... | reverse complement strand
GGGAGCGGCCGTTTTCATGGGGTTAAATGTGTTAGCCAGGCCGGAACTGTTGAGGATTTGACCCAGTTCGGGCCTCACTTCTGAAAATAACGCAAAATATAGAACGAAAACAGGATATGTAAGTTTGCGTGCTTCAAGATAATATAACAATATAACAGAATAATAGTTTAAATTGGAAGTTTAATTTACACAACAACTATCTGTTCATGCAAAAAGCAAACGTACCATAAAGCTGCTGCACGGAGAGCTTGTAACGGTCCAGTGTCACCGCTGCTTGAGTTTGCTTCTCCGTAGAATGCTTCGTCGAAGCCAGATTGCGGCCCAACGTGAGCATCCGATCATTGTATTCTTTGTCATTCGCGACACTCATGGTCGCCACTGCGTTCAAATCGAGGTTGCGGTTGAACGAGGCCGCGTGGGGGCTCCCCGTGAAGGAGAACTGCTTGCTATACGCCGAGTGCGTCTTGCGTCGCAATACCTTGCCGGTATTGGTGCTGTGGTTTACGTTGCGTGTGGTCAATAGGCGCTCGTTGTGGGCCTCGTACTCAGCCGCGGCGGCATGGATACTCACACCAGCTGCGTCCTCACGTTCCTCGTAGAACAAAAACCCTCCAGAGATGTCCAACCGGGTGTCCGCCGCGGGCAGTGTGGCGATCTGGGCAGCAGTGAGGTGCTTAGATTCTTCAGCGGGCGTGGTGGGGTTAATGGTCACCAGCACGCCTCCGTCGGGTAAGATATCGCCGTGTCTGTTTGTAGTTGGTGAAAATGCAAGTGATGGGGTTAATTAAACTGTTGTACTGTTGCATCGTTTTGCAGTTTTGTCTGTGTTGTCTATGGTACATCTAGTTTAGAAGAGTGTTCTTACCCAACAAACAGAGTCTCCTTTTGAATAAGTGCGAAGTCGATTTTTGTCTGGACGATCCTGCGGTAAGGACTTATAGCAGCGATACTCTTCGACGAGGTGCACAATGGCATCCAGAACTTGTACAACTCGTTCTCTAATACAGCTGCTAAGACATGCAATAGATCGCAGTGCACGCGGCCTTCTACTTTGAAGTAATACTGGCCGCCTGTCTCTTCTTTGTGGATACCAACTACTACATCCTGATTCGTTCCAGCTCCTGCTGTCCAGTCATTCCATGTATCACCATCTTCAAACAATGCGAGCAGATTGGCATTGCGAAGACCTTCCATTCTTAGCGTCGCTATGTCATCTTCTTTGTTTAACTCCCTGTCGATGACTGCCTGCAACTCGGGGTGGAGTTCTTGGGTGAAGCGTTCGATATTTTGCAGAAGAAAATATGCCTCTGTAATACGATCTTCCTGAAAGAGTCTTCGCGTTAGCTGCACATCTTCCAATAGATTTTGAAGTAGATCTCCCATGGTAACGGCCTTCGAAGTGCTGTTTAAGTTATCATCGAAATCCAACCAACTGCTCAAGGTACGTACCAGAACATGACTCTTTGTGTGCTGACCGTTGGTGCACAAAAAGACATTTATTGGCATGAACTTTTTTGCAATTGCGCGGGATTCCCAGTGTTGCTCCTCACATTCCAGTACGAGTACTGGCATTTGGAGACAAGAGCAGGACAATGGTTGTAGTGTTCGCACGCTTGTATATAACCATCATTTTGTTGTTTGCTTGTGGTGATGGAAGATTGAGTACCAGTGCATCGTCAGACGCATACATCGTGGCAGAGTGCGACGGAGGATTGGCTAATCGACTCAGAGCTCTTGCAGCATACCTGTTTCTTGCAGAGAGAAAATACAACGGATCACATACAACGTTCATTTGGGAAAAGAACAGCGCATGTCCTGGGCACTTTCTGTCCCTTTTCGATCCAGTGCCAAGGCTAATTTTTGCCACGAACAGCTCGAGAGCCATCGTGAACAAACATGCACTTGTCGTGTACAATAACACAGCTAGCCATTTCAATAGCATTGTCAGCGAAGAGTATAATGAATCATTTGCGGGAATGTACGAAGATATTCATCGCAGGTACTTCCACCCGACGCGCGAGATCGTCTCGAAAGTAAGCGCTTTCGTCAAATCGCACAACATGTGCAATATGTCCGCAATTCACCTTCGAACCACTGATCTGGACGCCATTTTGCCACCACGGAAGCGAACCAACTTCCGAATAGCTTATAAGTTTATTGACAACAGACCGGAAGGAGAGAAAGTCTTCTTGCTCACTGATAGCCCCAAAACGCAGCAGCATATGATTGAAAAGTACGGAGATAAGATTCTGGTATACCAAATGATCAAAAATGAAACAGAGTGGGGTACAGGTGAGCTCATGTATGTTCTATTGTGTACATTTAGTTTTGTGACACCACTACTTTATCTCCACAAACCACCATATTGCAGATTTGCCCCTGGACCATAGATACACCTCCTTGGAGCACACCCTCATCGACGTGCTGATCGCAGCTCACGCCATAAGCTTCAGAGCTGCGGCGTTTTCCAGCCTTTCGGAGCTAGTTTGGATGTTTCGAACTGCTGGTACTGTTTACCACTAGTGGGATACATCATTTATCGTGTATCTTATATTAACTGAGTGGACATGCATGCAGTGAAATATACCGACAATGCCAGAACACGACTCTTTGTGTGCTGACCGTTGGTGCAAAATAGACATTTATTGGCACGTTACTTCTTGATAATACTTTGGGTTTTACAAATAATTCGCTCATACAGGGCTGGTTGAAATACTTTTTGCGACAGACCGCCCAGCCAAAGAACGACGGGAATCACTTGGACATCCATTTCTGAGGCCTTATAAGTACTATCTGCGAATATGGATTACGAACAAGTTGTGTTGACAGCCATCGAAAAGGATGGTTCCATTGCTGACACCTGGGAACTGGCGACGCAGCTCAACATTGACCACCAAATTCTGGTCGGCGTGGTAAAGTCACTTCTTGTAGACAAGTACATCGTGGAAGAGGCTTTGTCGACAACATACTGGGCTCTTACTGCAGAAGGTGAACAGGTTGCTCAGCAGGGATCTCCTGAGATTCAGGTTTTGAATGGCGTTCCTTCTGAAGGCATATCGTTGAGTGAGTTGCAGGCTGCTCTGGGAGATATCGCCAAGATTGGTATGGGCGTATGCATGAAGAACAAGTGGATCAAAAAGGAAGGTGACCAGGTTGTGCGGTTGGCGGGCAATGATGTTCAAGACGACACTGCGAACGTTCTCAGATCTGTGTTGACTGGCGACACCGGCAAGAACGAAACTGAGTTAAAGAACCTTATGAAGCGCAAGCTGGTGAAGCAGGTGACAAGAAAGTCATCCAGGATCACCAGAGGCGAGGAATTCAAGCCTGTGAGAGTTCGCAAGGTTCTTTGCTTCGACAAGTCCAATTTGGGTAATAAGAACGAGGTAAGACCCGAGCCGTGCCAAGCGAATATTCTTTCTGAATTCTGCTTCTTCGACCAACTACTTACTTGCAACACACATTAATAATCACCATTCTAGATGGAGCCTGGAACCCACTGGAGCGAGCTGAGCTACAAGCCCATCAACCTCAAGGCTATGGGTGCCCCCGTGGGAGGTGGAAACTTCCACCCTTTGCTCAAGGTGCGTGCCGAATTCCGCCGCATTTTGATGGAGATGGGCTTCGAGGAGATGCCCACCAGCAAGTGGGTCGAGTCGTCTTTCTGGAACTTCGACGCGCTGTTCCAGCCGCAGAGTCATCCGGCCCGCGACGCGCACGATACCTTCTTCATGAAGAGCCCTGCGGCGTGCAATTCCGTGCCGGAAGATTACTACGCCGTGGTGCAAAAGACCCACGAGGATGGTGGCAACACCGGCAGCATTGGCTATGGCTGCAACTTCAAGCGCGAAGAAGCCACTAAGAACATTCTCCGCACCCACACCACGGCCATCTCGGCACAGATGCTCTACAAGCTGGGCCAGGAGTATGCTACCACGGGCGTGTTCACCCCCAAGAAGTACTTCTCGATTGATCGTGTGTTCCGTAACGAGGCCATGGATGCCACGCACTTGTGTGAGTTCCACCAGGTCGAGGGCCTCGTGGCAGACCGCAATCTGACTCTGGGTCACTTGATCGGCCTGATCAAGGCGTTCTTCGAGAAGATCGGCATTACTCAATTGCGCTTCAAGCCTGCCTACAACCCGTACACCGAGCCCTCCATGGAGATTTTCGGGTACCACCCCGAGCTCGGCAAGTGGACCGAGCTGGGTAATTCCGGTATGTTCCGACCCGAAATGTTGCTCCCGATGGGCCTGCCCGCCGATGTGCGTGTCATTGCCTGGGGCTTGTCGCTCGAGAGACCCACGATGATCAAGTACAAGATAGAAAACATCCGCGACCTGTTCGGCCACAAGGCGGATCTCGCGCGCCAGTGCAACGGCCCCATTGCAAGATTCTAAATGGTTTTATGGGGTGTTTTTGTGAATACTGGTGGACCAATTTTGCTGTAGTAAAAAAGTTGCCAATTTGTTAATTATAATGTAGGCAATCTAGAATAGTTTACTTTGTGGAGTTTGGGGAATTTGAAGGTTTCAGCTAGCTATCCACTAATGTACGATACAGTACAGCACTGCTGCTGTGCAATAAAACGAATTAACCGACTTTTTTATAACGGTTTCACCTCGCGGACACGGCGCACCACGACGAAATCCAAACTCGCACTTCCTCCATCCTACAATGCTGTCTGACTCGAACTTTCGTAAAACGTCGAAGTGTTCTTACTACAAGAACTTCTTGTCGAAGAAGCAGATTCCCGCTTTTCCAATCCAGCGTGTTTCGCCGGAGTTCCTGAACACCACGGAGCTGATCCACTCTACTGGTTTCAATAAGCCGTTTGTCATCAAGGCGTCTGACAATATCACGACGGTTGCAGAAAACAATTTGTCAGTTGATAATAAATTGGGAATTGTGCTTCCAAGCAGAGACAAAGACTTGACCTATGTGAGTGAAATCGTTGGACCGTCACACCCCGTAAAAATTATCGAGGTAGGACAACAAGCAGAGATATCAGACTGGACTCTCGGCGAATATGCCCAGTACTTGAAAAGCTATCGTGCCGAAGATCACAAGGTGCTCAACATGATCACATTAGAGTTCTCTGCAACTCCCTTCAACGCCAAGGTGCAAGCCCCTACTTTCGTACGCGACCTTGATTGGATTGATACTATCTGGCCCATCGAACGCAGAGCACGTGGTGACCATCCCAAAGTACAAAAGTATTGTCTGGCAGGCATGGCGGGGTCCTACACTGACTTTCACATTGACTTTGGAGGCACTTCTGTGTGGTACCACGTCTTGACAGGTCAGAAACGCTTCTATTTGGTGCCGCCCACAACCTCCAACCTCCGGGCCTTTGAGAAATGGACCTGTTCCAGCGCACAGTCAGATGTGTTCTTTGGCGACCTGTTGGACGCACCGGATCAATGCTTTCAGTTTGATTTAAACCCCGGAGAGACGTTTATGATCCCCAGTGGCTGGATTCACGCAGTTTTCACGCCTGTGGACTCCCTGGTCTTTGGCGGCAACTTTGTGCACTCTTATGCGATCCTGCGCCAGTTGCAGATATACAGCATTGAGCACCGCACACGTGTACAGAAAGCCTACCGTTTTCCGTTCTTTCGTCAGATCAACTGGTACTTTTTGGTCAATTTGTTGCCCCTCGCACGTGTCAAGTACTGTAATAAAGACGACAAAAAGCAAGAAAGTACCACCGAAAAGGCGTCTTCTTGGGTGGATGACATGATGAGTGACGACGATGAGCCTGAAATCGACGATCTGCAAGCTACCTGTGACGGGCTCAAAGATCCTATCGTTTTGTATCAACTGCCTTACTTGGTGAAAACCTGTGCGCTGTGGCACGCCGAGGGCGGCGGGCAAGAAAGAGGCGTTTTTGAGGTGTCTCTGGCGGATACAGGATGCAGTAATGTAGAGGAGGTGTTGGCTCAGTGGTGGGAGGTGCTGCTGGCCATTGCCGCAACACTTTCTAGTTCCCAGGATGCCACTGCCAAAGAGAACGCATCGGATGACTCGGCGCATAGCAGAGACGCCGCCCTGGCTCACATTCGCTCCATTCAAAGCCTACAAAAGTTAGATCTTTTGGATGATGCGGTGGTAAGGCCTGTGTTTGGAGCCTTTGAGCAGGATCTGCAAAAGATTCTGCCTGGGTCAGCGAAGCCAGTATCTAAAAGCGAGGAGAATGCAGAGCCGCTGAAACTGAAGTTTTCCTTCAAGCGCCCAGCACCCACTGCTTCTGCTTCAGTGACTTCTCACGAAGAGCTCGCCAAAAAGGATCAAAATGTATCGGAACTGGCGGAGGCAAAGTTCAAGTTTGCGGAAGAACCGCATACAACTCCTGCTGCCACTGCGTCACAGCCAAAGTTTACCTTGACCCACACTGCTTCTTCTGCTCCTGTGTTGACAAATGTTGTAGACAGTGCTGTCCCCAAGAAACCTATCGCACTGAAATTGACTCTAAAAAGTCAGCCAGTTGAGCCGCCAAAAGCCTCTAACAAAGCCACTGATGCCCCTGCGGTCAAGTCAACCAACACCGTCTCCTCTCGGTCGACCCGTCCGACCAGCTCCACCTCTCAATCCACCAGCAGTAGCGATAATATCGAGGCGATGACCGAGCGCGCGGGTGGCTCCCAAGGTGCGCGGCGGTACGGCACTCGGGGCTTGAAGCTCTCGAAGGACTTTTTGAACCGCGCCATGGACGTGGATATTGGAGACTATGAACCCGGAGACGGGTCGGGCGACGAGGCGCTGCGGGACGATGCGGAAGAGGAGGAATTTGCACACGAGTCACGGGACCGTTTCGGCAGAGTTATCGGCACAGCCAATGATGAACATGATGGTCATTCACACGCCGCTACACGCAACCTTACCAAAAAGAGCGACTTTTCCTTTCGGGAACGCGATGATGACGGCGCTGCTAATGTTCCTGGATCTGCTCCGACGGGCACGTTTCTAGACTCCGAGAATGAAGACAGCGATCACATGATGGGCTCCGATGCTGAAGAGGACTTTTCCGACGAAGATGGGTTTATTGTGAATGACTCCGCCAGTAAGAAAGGTGGTTCAAAACGGAAGCAATCCTCCGCGCGGGGGATCGAACCTGCGCCAAAGAGACTTCCCAAAGCGGAGCCTGTGGTAAAACAATACTTTGTGGATCGTTTGAGTGAAACGGCCGAGCGCAACGCCCGAGCCAATGCAGGCGTGGTATTGCATCACCAGCAACAATCTACCACCAGTGTGCCGCAGATCCAAGGCGTGAGAATCAATACGGGGAGTAAGAAACCTGCCGCACCGTTGAATAATCGGATGAAAATCATGAAGAAGCTTGGTTTGAAGTAGTTTTTGCTTGCTGAAACATTGTATTTGTGGATGGTTTAACTTAAATAAAATGTTAATTTCAGCACTTTTTGGAGCGTTCCCTGTTTCCCGAGGAGCCGTTGGTTCGCTCTTTGGCGATAAAAGTCTCATCTGCATTCTCTTGATCCTCGAAACGTTCTGAAGATGACTATTGTTCGATGCATGCTGAGTGTATTGGTGTTTCTTGTGCTTTTGTTGCATTGTGATGCAAGTCACATCAATATTATGTGTGACATAAACGGACACACGGTTCCAGCCGTCGTTGACACAGGTTCGGAAATTACAGTGATGTCAGCATCGTGTGCAAGGCGTTGCAAGATATATAATCTTCTGGACACGAAATTTGCCGCCAAAGTGAGTGGTGTGGGAACTGGAGAGATAATTGGCGCAGTTCAAGACCAAAGCTTCAAGATTGGGAAACTGCGATTTGGAAGTAAATTATCGATCTTGCGCGATTCTCGTCGAGACTTAATCATTGGTTTAGATATATTGGATCGTTTTCAAAGCGAGATTGATTTGAGTCAACGATCTGTGAAGTTGAAGGTCAGAGGCACAACTGTCAAGGTTCCGCTGGTGAATGACGTACGTCCATCCCAGTCACCTTCAGTGGCGCCTCCTTTGTCAGTGCCTGCGAAGATGTCGGTGCCAATGTCTGCGCCGATAACAGTGCAAGAGCTGAGTGGTGGCTTTTATGAAGAAGATGGTTTTGATGATGATTATGATTTGTATGATGATGAAGTGTCTATGGAAGGCGTGTAAATCTTTAATTTACATGCACTAGAATTAGATTTGTGTTCCACATTCAAAGTTCTTTAAGCATTGTGCACTTTGCATCGTTAGAAAAAGATATTTTCTTTTTGTACACATTTTATGGAACCGCACAGCTTACAAAATGTTACACAAATCTTTCAAACGACGTATTTGAAACGAACGCACCCAATTTAAGTTACCATAGATGCTGACGCGACACACGTGTGGTATGAATACATCATCATTACCATCAACTTTAGCAGCAGTATCGTATGTTTCATTCTTCACAGTTTATACCAACGAGTTATGTCCAGTATACAGCAGTGTGCATGATGTGCACATACATTACGACGTAAATTACGACATAGATTTGTACTTCTAAAGAGCTTGAACCTGTATATTGAAAGATCAACTGTTCTTTGTTGTACGCTTTTTTTAAAACTAATATTCACCAGGTAAGTTATCATGGATAGCTGCACCAGTCAGCAGCGCACCATCCCGATCGTGGCTGGATATACTGACTCGGTTACTTCTCAACTCTGGGAGCAAGTCCCCAGCAGCAGCACAAATCTTGGAACAAAGCAGCAGCAGATCCAGGAGATCTTGGATAAATTAGCTTCTGGAAGTGTGCTCTGAGCTTCACCATTTTAAGAATTAAAAAGTCAACACCTAAACAGACATCGCCTGTAAGCATGCAGGTAGGACAAGGAATTTTTAAACTGTGACGATATCCTTCTGAATGTTACACAATTTCGTTTTGAGAAGTCCTCAGCATCCAAACGATTATTAACTGTGGTAAGGAGTGGAGACGTTAAGTCCGTGAAGAACCTGTTGAAGGTTAGCATTAAACCAGGTTATTTTGGAATGAGATCCAAATCTCCCGAAGACTACGTGAATCATCAACACGGAAAGGTATCTCGTAGCAACTGAAGATATTTTTGCATCATCACCATCAGCACCAGTTTACCCACCGCTATTCTTTGTATTAGGGCGGTTGGACGGTGCTCATGTTAGCTTGCGGGTTTGGGCACGCTGAGATTGTAAATATGTTGCTGGCCGTTTCCGGTATCGTCGTTAATTTACAAGATATGGTAAGGTTCATTTAAAGACAGCAGTTACTTAAAAGTATGATACATCTTCTTATGTCTGCATTATCTCTGTAACATTACTGTGGATTATACGATAGGGTGGTTGGACAGCCCTCATGATTGCTTCTCAAGAAGGGCACACAGAGATAGTGCAGAGCTTGTTGGCTGTTCCTGGTATTGTCGTCAATCTGCAAAATAAGGTGATGTTTATTTAGAGACTACAACAGTATTCTTTTTGTTTAATTTTTAGAGCATAAATACATCTGCGTATGTCTGATGCTTTATTGTATTGTTGGTTACTACGTTAGAGCGACATCACAGCGCTCATGCATGCTTCCATTAAAGGACACACGGAGGTGGTGCGAGTGTTGCTGGCTGTTCCTGATATGAACGTAAATTTGCAAAATAAGGTGAGTTTTGTCATGATACAGCAGTAATTAGTTCTCAAAGTTTGATACACTTGCGTATGGCTGCATAATTTTACAATACTGTTGGTACTACGCTAGATGGATTGGACAGCGCTCATGTTTGCTTCCAATGACGGGCATACTGAGATGGTGAAAATGTTGCTGGCTGTTCCTGGTATTGAAGTAAACATGCGAATTAAGGTGAGGTTCGATAGAAGTTGATTATTCATTTATGAGGTAAACATGCAAATGTCTGGATTTTTAATATTAGGATGGAGGGACAGCCCTCATGCATGCTTCCTTTCATGAGCATACTGAGATAGTGAAACTGTTGCTGGCAGTTGATGGTATTGAGGTGAACACGCAGAATAAGGTACCGAACAACTGTATTCTGTTTGTAGATTTGTAAGGATATCTTCTTTTTCTTTGAAATGCTTTTTTTTGTTCTTTAAGGACGACTGGACAGCCCTCATGCTGGCTTCCTCTGCAGGTCACGCTCAAATAGTAAAAATGTTGCTGGATGTTCCTGGAATTGAAGTAAACATGCGGAATAAGGTACGAACCAAACAATTGCTGTTTGTAGATTTGTAAGGAAATCTTCTTCTTGTTTATTTTTTCATCTGAAATACTTTCTTTGTAATCTTAGTATGGCTTTACAGCCCTCATGATTGCTTCCTCTAAAGGTCACGTTCAAGTAGTGAGAATGTTATTGGCTATTCCTGTCATAAACGTCAACTTGCAGAATAAGGTACGTGCCATGATCAAGAACTGTTTTCTATTGCTGCACTACTCTATTTGACACCGACGAATCCATTGCGCTCTTGTAAAATGGCGGTTGGACGGCGCTCATGCATGCTTCCAATGAAGAGCATATGGAGATAGTGCAAATCTTGTTGGCTGTTTCTTATAAAAACGTGAATATGCAGATTAGGCATCATCCATTTCATTTATCAATTAACTAGAAGTGCTTACAACTGTAATTTATCTATCTCACACTTTTTCGTTAGAATGGTGGGACGGCCCTCATGATAGCTTCCTCTAAGGAGCACACCGAGATAGTAAAAATGCTGCTGGCTGATTCTGGGATAAATGTGAATATTCAAAATAAGGTGAGAAATTACATTTTTTGAATTTCAAAGAAATGTTTTATAATGCTAAGAATGGTGCCGTAATACGTTGTAGAATGGCAAGACGGCACTACATTTCGCAATAAATGACGTAATTAAGGGGCTCATAAGGACACATAGAGGTACAAGTATGATACAAATTCTTACACTTCTATTCTTTCTTATTACGATTTGGCCTACCAACGGCTGTTTATAAATTTGCTTTGCTACAGGATTCAATGCGAGAGATCACGAGAGCACTTCTTCATCCGTGCTTCCTAGAGACACTGCTAGCTTGTTTGATCCGGAGTTCTGTCGTCCAGACGTGAAGATTACTCAGGAACGAAGCTCATTTGAGTCACAGTCACATACAAATGTGAAGATTACTCAAAAGCACAGCTCATTGGAGTTACAGTCACATTTAGACGACAATACGCAAGATCCTGTGGCTGTGGAGCCACTATTGCAAAATAGTGACAAAAAGGCAGACCTTGTACCGGCAGCGTCACCTTTGGGCAATAAAACTTCAGAACCTGTTCATTTGAAGCCACCATTGACGGATAACGGCAAAGTCATCGTCCGTGCAGAGATGCCATTGTGTGAGGATAATACTCAAGACCCAGTCTCTTTTGATGATCCCTTTGAAGATAGTGCGTATATGGGGCCACTACAACTCCGAGACGATTACTTTGGTTGAATTATTAGGAAAATCAAGAGGGAATTGTTTGTTCAATCTCGTGTGTATATAACATTTGGGGGGTAATAATGTTGCAGTGAATGCTCGCTTCACTGTTTTTTTTTTATGTTTCTGTCTTGGATTGTGTTATGAAGAGCTGAAAGTGCCATCAAAACTAAACTTCGAGCATATGTTTATTTAGCCTTGTAAAAAAAAAGTCACTCATATATTTACATGACATTTTTCAGCAGAACATATTCCTCTAACAAGCAGCCCTATCGTATCATTAAACAGCACAAATGCGATGCAGGTAGTCCATCATCACTTTCAAATTCGAATAACGCGGCAGCGCGAGGGCACTACGGTCTGCAAAAAGCACAATTTCACTCACATCTGGTGACAACATCGCCACCGCGGTGGGTGGTAAAATATGTAGATAGAATGGTACTTCTTGAGGAAAAGATGAGTGCTTGAAGCCATAGAGTACTTGGTGAACCCGCGCGGGGCTGGTGGTAGGCGGCATGAGTTGTTTCAGCAAGGCTTGCACATTCTTGGTGGGGAGTTCGTACATTGCCGCCCAAAAGAGCTGGTAAAAATCAATAAAAAAATTAGTTGAGTCCGAAACGCACTTATATTGCAAATTAAATACGTGATTATCGCTAAAACGTACCATAATATGCGGATTCTCAGCACACAGGGGCGGTTCGTACGTGGCATGTCGGTGCAGCAGCAGCGCTGAGGGTGGTCCATAACCCAGGTCACCTGTGAGCAGCCCCCGCACCTCGTCATAGGAGAGCAAGTCCAGGGCAGGCTGTAAACAAACAATGAAATAATGTCACGAAACAAATCTACTCGCATACCTTCAGTGTATTGACTGTGCAAAAAAGAAAAACAAACATGCTTATTTTAAAGTATTTCGTACCTCCGGGAAAGTAGCGATGACTCCTGTGCGCACCGCCATGGCCAAGGCAAACGCTGTATCCTCTGACACTTGTGACAACTTCATGTTTGTGGCAGCAGACGC
>LNAP01004723.1_pt1 | contig 12423 bp, 4 predicted proteins | sample 602601 | NCBI WGS metagenome assembly LNAP01 (sample SAMN02440304, study PRJNA202911) | soil metagenome | biome: Subtropical and temperate rainforests or woodlands; isolation source: soil samples (1 kg each in a 20% v/v slurry with milli Q water) were... ... | reverse complement strand
AGCTTAGCCTCCTGGTCCAGAGCATCCTCCTCAGAAGTATAGCACCAGTCCTCGCAGCCCTGAGAATACTGCATCACCTTGAAGTCGACCTTTCCAGTCTTGGAGATGTGAAGCATCATCTCCGGATCAGTGATCGGATAGACATGGTTGTTGTTGAGGATACACGTGATCATGCAGTCTGTGCGTCCCTGAGCAATCACTTTGTCGAGAGTATGCCCGAATGGATTGAGCACAATGCACGTGACGCGCTTACGTTTCGTCGCCCAAGCCAGCATGTGTCGAGTCGAGACTCCCTCCTCAAGGAAATTCTTCTCATTAGCTTCAGCCAGTTCAGTGAGCTCCTCGATCAGCTGCGGGCGAGTGAACGTCGGCCATGCCTTATTTGCGGCAACGACGATCATATCAATTGCGCACTGGCCCTCGTTCTTGTTGATCTTCATGTCCTCGGGGAACAGCTTGTACTGGAGCGGATGGCCTGCGCGAGCCTTAACATCACGCATGACGACGTCCGTCTTCTCGGTAAATTTGATCTTGGTCATTCCCATGATTTCCACTTCGTTGTCATCATAATTATGGAGGAACTGGTCGTTCGTCGTGATGAATTTCTCGGCAAGCGCTTTGGCGATCTCTTTTTCAGATTCATCGCCGTTTGCGGTGTATTCGTCGGTAATAAGTTTGGTGTTATACCCACGATTCTTCACGCTCATTTGCAGGTTGAACGATACGATATACGTGCCCGGTGGCAAAATGCGCGCATTTTGCTGCTCCTCTTTCGGCGGGCGTGCATTTTGCTGCTTTGCGTCACGGACATTATCCGCTCGTGGCGGGCGTGCATTTTTCTGCTTCTTTTTTTCGGGCAATTCACCTCCCAGGGCAGCAAGCATTTTCTGCAATTTCGGAATGTCGAACTTGTCGGCATTTACGTTCACTCCCATTTCGGCCAGTTTGGCCAGCAGGTCTTTCTTCGTCATCTATATACTGTAGATATACAAGTCTTTAATAAAAAATAAATAACCTGTTTTCAGTAGACCCCTAAAAACAAGTCTTCAACCATGACTTGATGCGTGATATCAGACCAGACTTAGGCGGCTGAGACGGGGGTATGATCACCATATCTTCAATTGCCCAGTAGAGCCCAATGAGGGGACAGAAACGTTGTGTTTTGAACACAGACACATATCCTCGCATGGCAAGGGCTTCCTTTGCCATTTGAGTAGGGCTGGATCGGTAAACCAAATCTACTTTGTAGCCAGTATCAGTATCGGCAAATCTGAAACTTATGAACCCGATCTTTTTTTCGCCATCACGAGTACTCAGGAATAAAATATGAGTTCCATATTTCTCAATCGATTTTACGACTAGATTGAACTGTCGTTGCCAATGGTCTTGATCAGGAATCAGGAAGGGCTCAATGCAAAACTGAATAATGTCAAGTGGCAGGGGAGTGCTGTTCAGAAGCTCTTGTTCGATGGTCATTATTATAACTTCATTAAAAAGTTATCTTTAATAAAAAATAAATAATCCATTTTCATTTGATCAGGTTATTTCGGACCCAATAGGTCAAATTGGCATATTTAATGCCGTGCTCCTCCGCGATATCTGTCAATTTCAGACGTCGATCGCCGAGTTTGGAGCGGATTGACTCTTGCACTTCGGGCGAAAGTAGAGCAAATCCAGTAGGTTTCTTCTCGCGCTTCTTCGCCGCACGGACGCAGGTCTTGCACTTTTTGAACAAGCGGACTCCATGTTACGTAGCGTGCATGCTGTTGTCACATACCAATGATGAGATGAGGTGCGAAGCGATTGGTCTGATCTGGATGAAGAGTGAAAGAAGAGGCAACGAGGCTCTAGCCCGTTGACTCAGAACGATGGGATTGGACAATGACTGCGCAGTCAAATGAGAGGAAACGATAGAAAGGGAGGATGCGTCCGATAAGAAGAGGGAGAATATTAAATAGGATGGTGTGAAGGGCGAAGGATGATAGTGATGAGGAAAGCGATCGGAGTTGCGGAAAGAGAGTGCGACGTGCTGGCTGAGATGGGCTTGGCAGCAAGAACGAATGGTGAAGCACGAAGAGGGAAGGAAATGAAGGAAAGCGTAGAGAGGTGAAGTGGAAAGGAAAGGGAAAAATAAAGAGGGTAGATGCACTTCGTCACACCACCTTCTCCTTAAGTCCCCGCTAGGGCCGAGGACTAAAAGAGGTGGTCTCTAGTCGGAAGGAATCGATGCGCATCAGCTGCGGATGGGGAGTGAGAGGTCTCGAACGGCTTCAAGTACTTGCTGCGGTTCAGCGAAGGACTCGGAATAGTTTGGGCGGTTGCCGGCATGCTGGCGTGAAGGTCGTGTGATGATGGCTGGTGCTTGCGGCGTGTGAGCGGGTGGTGGAGCTGGCGGGAGTGTGAGTGTGGGTTGGATGTCGGTGAAGTCGAAGTGTCGGCGTTCGGCGTCGCTGAGCTGGCGATGAAGGCGTTTGCGAGCGTGGCGATTGGGATAGCGGCGACGTGGTGGAGCGGTGGGTGTGTTGGTTGGTGCGGTGGATGTGGCGCGTACGCGGTCTGCAACAGTTTGGACGACGCGCGGCTTCTTGGGGCGAGTGTGGAGTGCGAAGTGCTTGGGCGGTTCTTGCGAAGGAGATGAAGATGTGGCTGCGGGTGAAAGAGCATCGGGTGGAACGATCGGCAGCATGGGCCGCGTGGAGTTGGTGGTGGATAGAATGGTCGCGGCTGGATTGTGGTCTGCAGGTGCGGGCACCTTGCGAAGGTCATCGACGTGTACGAGTTGAATGGTGTTGAGCTTGCCGTTGCGATCTCGCGCCCCGATGTCGTAGTTCACGTCGCCGATGCGCGCGAGGATTTCGAAGGGGCCGCGGTATCGGGCGACGAATGCGTTGGCCTTGGGACCGCGGTCACGGTCGTGCTTGAGGTAGACACGGTCTCCAATTTGATAGGCGCGCGTTGATCTTGAGGTGTTTCGTTCTTCCTTGGCGGCGCGTCGTGCAGCCTCGATGCGCTCGGTCATGAAGTAGTGCGCCTCGCGAAGACGATTGATGATGTCGCGCACATATTGCGCTTGGGGCTCGGCTGCGGGGTCGAACTCGACTTCTCCAGCGAGGACTTCGCCAGGGATGAAGGGATGCCGTCCGTAGAGCGCGTAGAAGGGTGAGATACCGTCGCGCTCCTTCGGGCTGATGTTGTATGCGAACGTCGATGCCTGCAGGTAGAGGGCCCAGTTGGTACCGTAGACTTCTGAGGCGGTGCGCATGATGGCCTTGAGGGTGCCGTTGAGTCGCTCGACCATGCCGTTGGTCTGCGGGTGATGCGGGGAGATGAGCGTCTGATGGATCTTGAAGCCCTTGGTGAACTGAGTGAGGAGCTGATTGTCGAACTGGTTATCCGAGAGCACCTTGCGGGGCACGCCGTGTTGGTTGATGACGCAGTCGAGGAGGATTCTGGAAGTGGTGGTGGCGTCACAGTTGAGCGTGGGGACCGTGATGGCCCAGCCGGTGAACATGTCGACGATCACGAGGATGTACTTGAAATCCTGCGATTGGGTGAGAGGTCCGACGTAGTCCATCGCAATCACCTCGAAGGGCTGACGCGGATGTTCCATGTGCGGGTGCTCACGAAGTTCTTGAATGCGCTTGGCCTTGCTTCCCAGGCACACCGGGCAGCGTCCGACGTGCGCCTGGATGTCGGCGTACATGCCGTCCCAGTCGTAGCGCAGCGCGATCTTGCGGTAGGTGCGGCTGATGCCGGAGTGACCGCCGAAGGGTGAGTCGTGAAAGGTCTCCATGATGCCGGCTCGGAGCTTGTCGGGCACAACGAGGCGTCGCTGGAAGGACATGAACTCGCTGTGGTGCCGACCGTCACGGGGCTGACGAACGCAATAGAGCGCCTTTGTGTCGGGGTCGATGGTGTGCTGTGATGCTCGTCGAAGTAGAATGGCCAGCTGCTGCGGATTGAGGTTGTGTGGGGCCTGTTGACGCTCGAGGTACCGAATGAGTGGTTGCAGCTTGGGGTCGGCCCGTTGGGCCTCGATGAGCTGCTGAAGGGACTCCGGTGTCGACTCGAATAATTCGCCTCCAATGTTGTCGATGTCCATCTGGTCTTGGTCTGCCACCTTCTCCTTAAGTTCCGCGCCAGCGCCAGGGTCGACTGGTCGGCTCTTGACAGCACGAACGACGGGGTAGGAGGCGTGCGGTGTGCTGCGGATAGGCAGAGTCGTAGGCACGTCTTCCATGATGGCGTCTCCTTGGGCGTCGAGCGGGAGCGGGTTGCGCGAGAGAGCATCAGCATTGGCGTTGTCCTTGCCTTTGCGATACTCGACTGCGAAATCGAACTCAGAGAGGTAGAGCGCCCAGCGGGAGAGGCGCTTGTTGAGCGACTTGGTCTGCGGGAACCAGTGAAGAGCATGGTGGTCTGTGACGACGGTGAAGTGGCGGTCGACGAGGTAGTGCTCGAAGGTCTTGATGCCCCAGACGATGGCGAGGGCTTCGAGCTCGGTGGCGCTGTAGTTCTTCTCGGCGGGCTTGAGCTGCTTGCTGATGAAGGCGACGGGGTGTTCCTCACCGTCAAGCCGTTGCACGAGCACGGCGCCGAGACCTTCGTTGCTGGCGTCGGTTTGCAAGATGAATGGTTCCTTGAAGTCGGGCGCACGCAGGCACTTGGCACCGAGAAGTCCGCGTTTGAGGGAGTGGAACGCCGCGTCTTGCTCACCGGCCCAGACCCAAGGCTCGCCCTTCTTGGTCAGCTTGTACAGAGGGAGCGCCATCTTGGCGAAGCCATCGATGAACTTGCGATAATAGTTGGCGAGACCGAGGAAGGACTTGAGGTGAGTGACGTCCTGCGGCTGCGGGATCTCCTGAATCGCCTTCACCTTCTCGGGGTCGGGACGAATGGTACCGTTGTGGACGATGTGGCCGACGAACAGCACGGAGTCGTAGCCGAAATGGCACTTCTTGAGCTTGGCGCGCAGGTGGTGGTCGGAAAGTCGGCGCAGCACTTGCTCCAGGTCGATGAGATGCTGATCGAAGTCGCCGTTGGTGTAGACCACAATGTCGTCGAAATAGGCGGTGCAGATGGTGCCGATGAGGCCCCGAAGGACTTGATCGACGTAGCGCTGGAAGGCGCCGGGGCAGCCGGTCGCACCGAAGGGCATGACCTCCCACTCGTAGAGGCCGTCCTGTGTCACGAACGCCGTGGCCGCCTTGGAGTCGGGGCTCATAGGAATGTGATGATAGGCGTCCGCAAGGTCGATGACGGTCATGAACTTGGCGTCCTTGAGGCGCTCCAGGCAGTCCTCGATGAGCGGAAGCGGATAGGCGTCCTTCTTGGTGAGTGCGTTGAGCTTGCGGTAGTCGATGCACATGCGCTGCGAGCCGTCCTTCTTCTGTACGAGTAGCACGGGGGAGCCCCAGGGGCTGAACGATGGGGTGATGAGACCGTGCTGCAGAAGGTTGGCGACCTCGTTGTTGATGATGGTGCGCTTGAATGGCGGCTGGCGGTAGGGCGCCTGCTTGAGGGGCTGAGCGTTGCCAGTGTTGATGACGAACTCGACGCCTGTGGCGCGCGGGGCTGGATCACCGATGTTGAGCTTGGAGAAGACAACTCGGTTACGGTGCAGCACTTGGCGTAGGGCGGTCAGCTGTTCGGCGGTCAGCTTCTTGTCCGCGTCGAAATCCTTAAAGAACTCCTCGTCTGACGGCTCGTCGCCCTTGGATGAGCGTGGAGGGGTCGGGTCGAGGGCGGCGCGAACTTGACGGACCAGCTGGCGGACCTTGTGCTCGGCGCGAGTGTAGACTGGTAGTCGGCGGTCACGAACGAACTTGTTGAGTGCTCTCTCCTTCTCCTCCTCCTTCTTGAAGCGCCGGAGACGACGACGTACGTCCTTGACGGCGCGCGTAGTAACGACGCGCCGAATGAGGTGCACGAGGGTCGACTCGGCCTTGCGCTCGGGGAGTGGAGTGAGGGTGCGCACAGTACAGGCACGTCCGATGTGGCGACCGATGGGTAGACTGATAGTGTTGGCGGTTGTGTTCCGCAGAATTAAATAATGATGGGGCTGGAGACCTTGGTTGGGCGATTTGATGTAGCCCGTAAAGGACACCGTGATCTCGTCGTAGTCCCTGTTGTGGAGCGCGATGGGCTCAATAAATATATCCTCCTTCTTCTCCAGCGCCAGCTTGTCGAGGCCGCGGTCGTAACGCACGGCGACAGTGATGGCGCCGTTGGCGGGGATGATGGCGGCCTCGTGAAGCTGGAGCGGGAAGTGGGAGTCAGTGTCAGCGAACGCCTGCGCGGCTGCTGGCTCCTTCGTGGGGGCGGCGGCGGCTGGCTCCTTGGTGGAGGCGGCTGCTGCTGGCTCCTTGACAGGGGCGGCGGCTGGCTGTGCGGATGCTGACAGTTCTTGAATAGGCGCGAGTGGTACAGGCGCGGATGGGGCAGGCTTGCAATCGCCGTGCCAGACGTGGTCGTCGCCGACGAGATCCACGTGTGTGATGATTTTGTGTAGGGCAGGTTTGCCGAGGATGATCGGGTCTGTGCACGTAGCCACGATCAAGAAGCGGGAGGTTTTGGAATGCGGCACGCCCTTCTTCCCTCGGTAGAGAGTGAAGGGGATGTCGGCGATACCGATGACGGGGAGCGCATGCACGGCGTCGGCACCGGTAGGTGGAGGAAGAGGTGGTGGTGGCTTTGGGGCCGGGAGATCGAGCTTGTCCCACGTGTCCTTGCGGATCAGGTTCACGGAGGCGCCCGTATCGCAAACGGCGTCGGGCAAGAAGAGTCCCGGCAGTCGCACAGGAACGGTTGAATCGGGGAGGAATTCCTCATCGCTGCTGTGCGACTGCTCCCGTCACTGCTGGCTGATGCTGTTGGCGCGTCCCGTGCCTCGTTGCGCGATGAAGCTTGGCAACTTTTTGTAGGCGCCGTTCTCGTCACCGGGGCGGTAGCCGTCAAGGGTGGCGAGGAAGTGCAGTCCCGTCTTGCCGCGCTCCGACTCCACGAAGTTGCGCGCCTGCGGGTTGCGCTTGCAGCCGTCCCATGTATGGTTGAGGCCGCACGATGGGCAGGGGCCGCGAACGATGACTTTGGCTCCAGCGGTGTCCACGCCGTGGCGCTCGGGCGGTCCACCTCCCTGCGGGGTTGCGTTTGCTCCGCTGGCGGGGCCCGACTGCTGTTCGTGCTTGACTCCGGGCTTGAAGTGTCCCTTGTCGTCGCGCGGACGCTTGTTGGCGTTCTGCCGCTGTCGTTCGCGGTAGGCATCGTCGTGGCGGCCGTCATGCGAGCTTGCTGCGGCGGCTGCTGCGGGCTCTGGCGGGGAAGGACTGCGCGCACGCTTCTGCCCACCACGACCGCCGCGATTGCGCTGCCTGTTGCGTCCACCGGCGCCAGGCGCCTCGATGTGCTCTCCCTTCACTCCGGCATTGAGCGCACGGAGGGAGGATGCGAGCGGTGCAGGCGTGGCGAACGGGTCGAACGCCCAGTCCGCAGCTGAGATCTTCTTGCCGGCGTTGTTGACGTAGTCCTTGAGGGGGCGACTCACGCCATGAGTGAGGTCGTGGTAGTGGTCAGCGCCGATGATGGCAGCCTTGGCTCCTCGCAGATCCGACTGCTCCTTGGCGGTGCGAAGCACGTCCTCCTCGCTACGACTCTCGTAGATGACGTCGAGGCGCGAGAGGAAGTCCAGCCATGACTGCCCACCAGTTCCTCCTCCAATTTGAATGAGGCGTTTGACGTCACGCTCCAACGCCTGCGTGTAGGCGCGCTTCTTCTCCTCGAGCTGGCGTGGAGTGAGCGTGTGGCGTCCGGGGTATGCGATGTCCCAGGCGCGATTGAAGCGTTGCGTGAAGGCGTGCAGCTCCTCGTCGAATCCCTTCTCCATGGAGTGGAGCTTGGAGAGGTAGCTGGCGATTTCGACCTCCGTCGGCTTGTATCGCTCCTTGAAAAGCTGAGCGGCGCGGCGGTAGAAGTCCTCGAAGCTTTCGTTGTCGCGACGATGCATCGACAGCAGCTCGTCTCGCACTTGATCACCCTCCACCAGTGTCAGGGCCAAGATGTGGACCCACTTTCTGGCGGGGGCCTCGGTCAGATCGAGCCGGCTGCCCACGTCGCGAAGATGGGCCTCGGCCGTGGTGAGGCGCCTGTCGAAGGTAGGATAGTCCTTCATGGAGATCTTGTGCGAATGGCCACCGTCCTGGCTGCCCGCTGCGCTTGCTGCACTGTGGCCTGCGGCAGGCGCAGCGTGATAGTTGTAGTTGATGGGCACGCCGGCTGCAGCTGCGGCTGCCACGCTGGCGCGAAGAGCGCGCGATGCGGCGTCCTCATCATCGTCGTCTCTCCTTCCTCCGTTCCCTCCTCCTCCGTACGGAGGGCCAGGTGGGCCCGGAGGCGGAGGCGGCGGGGGCGGATGACCATTGTGGTTGCCGAGTGAGTGAATGTCGTTGCCGTTGGGGCGTGGCGGCGGCGGGTTGCCACTGCCACCGCTGCCACCGTTGCCACCGTTGCCGCCACCACTGGGTGGCGTTCCGTCGGGCGGGCCTTGGCCTCTTCCCGGGGGACGCCCTCCATTGCCGCCCTGGCGTTGCTCCTCGCTAATCTCCACGGCGCGGTTGTGCGCCGCTTCGGTCTGCGGGCGCTTGGTGTCGTAGCGCAATGGCTGGCGTCTGTCTGGCGCCTGACAGTGTGGCGTGGAGGAGTGGTTTGGAGGGCTTTCGTCCTCCCTCACCAAAGGATGGGCGAGTGGGAGGTCGCGCCTGCTGGTGAGCAATGGTGACCGGCTCACCGAGAGGGGCTCCTCGCGCTCGGAGGCGCTCCTCCTCCTTCTCGTCCACGTACTCAGAGTCACGCTCCGAAGGGTCCTGCGTCGAGTCAGACTCGGTGCTGGACGCCATGGTGAGCTGCTCGTCATCGATGCCAACGAGCTCCTCCAGCGCGTCGTCCTCGAGCTCGTTGTCGCTCCTGCCGCCGGGCGTGAATCGGTGGCCCAACCACGTACCGTTGGGCGGAGCGGTGTAGCGCACGATGCGGCCGGCGGGAGGTAGATAGACGACGCCGTCGGTGACCTTATAGGCCTGGTCAGCGATCAGGTCATAGAGGCCGCTGGCGGGGTCTCCTTGACGCAGATAGACCCAGTAGCGCCGCTTGCGTCCGAGGATGTCGTACTCGGGTCTGGGCGGCGGCTCCGGGCTCTTCTTCTTGGGGAGGCCGGGTGCTCGTCCGCTCGCGTTCGCATTTCTGCGTGCGCGCTCGGGGAGCTCCTCGGCGCGAAGGAGTGAACGTCGGTCTGCATCATCGGCACCGTCATCACTCTCCTCCTCCTCGTCCCCCTCTCCGATGTCTAGCTCGTACTCCCAACGCGGGTCATCGGCGGGGTAGAGGCGGCGCTTGAAGTAAGAGCGACGCCTCGGGTTTTTGGCCAGCTGCTCCAGCGCGAGATAGCGCTGGCGGATGGCCTGGTTGGCCGCGCGCACGAAGCGAGCAGGGTTCTTGAAGTAACGCAGAGCGACGCGATCGTTCGGATCCTGTTGGATGCGTCGCTCCATGGTGAGCGTCCAGTGCTCAGTGTTAGTGCCGCGCGCGATCTCAGCCATGCGCAGGAGCGAATCCTGCGTCGTTCCAGTCTGCTGCGAAGGATGCGAGGATGACGCGGCTGCAGCTGCGGACTCCGCGGGCGAGTGCTGGGGCGAGGATCGTGTCTGGAGGCGCCCCAGGAGGTAGCGACCGAGTACGCTTTCGTTGCGTGTCTCCTGGTCCATTGTCTCCTCGATGAGGCGCTGGCTACGCTCCGACTGCAGCTGCCTCTGGCGCTCTCTGGACGGCTCTGCGATGGGGAATGGCGACTGCTCGAGGAACTGAATGATCTTACGAGGGTTTTGCGTTGCCGCAGCCGCCTCGTAAGCCTGTTCGTGTTGCTCATGCTCGGTGTAGGCCGCGTTGTATTCGTCTGCGAGACCGGATTTCTCCAGTGCGCTGCCCTCCTTCGCGCGGGTGTTGCTGAGGCGGCCGGCATAGAGGTCGACCTCGACTCGATGCCACGTGAGGAAAGCCTCCCACATGGAGCGTGGCGGATGCGCGGAGTAACGTGCGTCCCACCATTTGATCATGCGCTGGCGTGCCGCCGGAGTGAGGACCTGCGGGTCGTCTAGCACGGCGGCGACTGCATCATTGTCTGCGCGTCCGTTATTCCATGCCCGATGAATGTCGTCCAAGGTGGAGCGGGAGTTGACCCACGTGATGTTGTCATGGCCGGAGCTCATGAAATCCGCGCGGGCCAGGAAGTGCTGCTTGGGGAGCATCTGCCAAGCCAACCCGGGGGTCGTGTCGCGTGACGTGGCCGTCGCACGCGGATCGAGTCCCCAGCTTGCGATGTGGCCGCGCAGGGATGTCGGGTCAACGTCGTGATTGGGGTGCGGTGGTACGCTGCGATCATTGCGGCCATCACCGCCTCCACGACGGGTTCGCTCTCGGCGGTCCCACTCGGCCTCGGAGAGGTCGTCCGTGTCGGTGCCACTGGTGGGCTGGTCGAGAGGGATTTTCGACCAATGTTTCGAGTGCCACATGTGAGTGGCACACGCCACAGCATAGCGCTCGGCCTCGTCGAGAAGGTTATCGACGTGTGTGTAGCCCGGCAGGAAACGCTCTCCGATGTAGCGCCAGAAGGCGATGGTCGAGCGCTTCCGGAACCGCAGAATGCGGCGAGCCTCCTCTTCCTGCTCCTCGTCCGTCGGCTTCTTGGGCTTCTTATAGGCCGGCATCATCTTGGCGGGCAGGTCAGCGTAGTAGTCGAGATTGACTTTGTTCGCGAAGTGGAAGATGTTGTCCCGAATGCAGCGAACGATGGGCCCCTCCTGTTGGGCCGGCTGCTTGACCATGTTGACCTTGACGATGTCATCGAGGGGAAACACCTCTCGCGTGAGGGCGAACAGGAGGTGCTGTCCAGGGTCGGAACCGGCGGCAATGATGTGTGCACGGCGGATGTAATCCACCAGCTGCTGCCCGCGCTCCTTGATGTCCTTTTGGAATCGTAGGCCATTGACGCCACTATCGTCTGCAAGGCGGTCCGGTCCCCAGCCGATGAGACGACGAGCGCTGGCAGGATCGACAGGGAGCTTGAAGGGAAGGGGGCCCTTCTTGCCGCCATCAGTCTTCTCCTCCGTCTCCTTCTGTTCGTTCCCGTTGTTGTTGCCGTCGCCGTCTCCATCGCCGTCTCCGTCGGCATTGCCGTCGTCGCCGTCTCCATCACCATCGCCGTCGTCGTTGGCGTTGGTGTGTTGGCCACGGGCGGACTTCTTGGTGCTGCCCTGGCGTCCCTTAGAAGCGGACGATGCCTTGCGACTAGATGCGGCGCGCCCGCTGCCACCTGTGTTGTTGGATGCGGCGGCTGCGCGCCCGCTGCGCTTGGGGGTTGAAGGTGCGGCGTCCTGCTGGGCGCCGGCACCAGTGTTGTCGGCCGCGGCACCGGTGTTGGCTGCTGGCTGTTGCACTGAGCCGAAGGACATGCGACGCACTGAGGAGCGCGTCATGACTGCCGTCTGCGACATGGCGATGATTGAGGCCCGGCGGTTCTGCCGCTTCGAGCGTGGATGATGGGGTGATGGGCCGTTGAGTGGCGTGAGTGATGAATGGAGTGAATGGGGGTGTCTCCTCGATGGTGTGGAGAGATCAGATGAATGTGCGCGATGGTGTTGCGACTGAGTTGTGCGATTGATGAGCAGCATGTGTACACGGGGAAGTTGTAAGTACAGTGCGCTGATGATTGATCCATCGGCGGACCCAAGGAACGTAGGGTCGGCACGAGGCTTCTCATGTGGCGGCAAGCCGACATCACAGAGGGATTGAGGCTACAACGGGTCATGACTCCCGGAGCACGAATGTTGTGGGCATCATGGCCATATGTGGGACACTCACCACGCACCACACTTGCGTGTTGGGCTCTGTGCGGGTGGTCGCAGACCGGCTCACAATGAGACTCGGCCGCGCCTGGTCATGTGCGTCGCACGTGTCGTTTGCTGTCGGTGCGTCCACCGCGACAACGTGGATAAAGAGGTGGGTCACTCTCTCCCTCCTCTCGGGTCATAGCTGTGGATAGCACGGCATACTGCAACGCAACGCAGCACAGGGTTGCCGCGCACGAGCGAGGTGGCGGACACGCGCCGTCGCAGGCTGGCTGGCCCACGATTGCGCTGACCGCTGCACTGTCGCTCGCATGCGTGCGTTCCCGCTGCGTGCAGGGCAGATGGTTCAATCCCGATAGTAGAGACCACCAAGTGTTACGTAGCGTGCATGCTGTTGTCACATACCAATGATGAGATGAGGTGCGAAGCGATTGGTCTGATCTGGATGAAGAGTGAGAAAAGAGGCAACGAGACTCTAGCCCGTTGACTCGGAACGATGGGATTGACAATGACTGCGCAGTCAAATGAA
>LNAP01004721.1_pt1 | contig 12425 bp, 9 predicted proteins | sample 602601 | NCBI WGS metagenome assembly LNAP01 (sample SAMN02440304, study PRJNA202911) | soil metagenome | biome: Subtropical and temperate rainforests or woodlands; isolation source: soil samples (1 kg each in a 20% v/v slurry with milli Q water) were... ... | reverse complement strand
CGCGCCGACCCCAAGAACCGTCTTGAATGCCCCAACCATGATATTCTCCTGTTCAGCCAGCCGCCTACGCGACGTGGAGTGACGGTTAGGGGATCGGTGGACCTGACTATTGAACGATCTTGCAGCCGCCGCGGCAGAGTGGATGCCTGCTTTGCCATGCTCAGACAATGTCTGCTTTGCGTAGGGGCCTTAAGGGCCGCTTCGGCGGCGCAAAGGTGCCGACGTGCCCCAACTCGCGAATGTCGGCTTTGGCGCCGCGGCCGTTACCAAATCGATGGCCGAGATGAGGCGGCGCGAAGCGGACGTGGAGTCTTATGAACTTAGGACAGGCGTGAGTTTGAACCCTAGAGCGGTTCTAATTCTTTGTAGTTGCGCATGAATTCGCTTCTGCTAGTGAACGTTGAGAGCGTTCAGCGGAAGGCCCGGAGGGGTAGCGAATTGAGTGCGACCGTCGCCGCCATCTTCCTGAACAATCGCAAGTCGCTGATCTGGAGCGTGATGCGCATCGTGCGCGATGCGCAGACAGCGGAAGATGTCGCGCAGGAGACCTATGTCCGCGCGGTTCGCGCGGCGGAAACCGCCCCGATCGAGCACGTCGAAGCATTTCTGCACCAGACCGCCCGCAATCTAGCGATCAACCACAAGCGACGCCATGACATGCGCGGCAGGATCGAGCGCAGCGATCTCCCGGAGACCGACGTCGAGAACATCGCGTCGTCGGCCCCTTCTCAGGAAGCCGCTCTCATCCAGCGCCAGCGGCTCCGCTGCCTCCACGCCGCCATCGCCAAGCTTCCGGAGCGGGCGCGGACCGTCTGGCTTCTGAGCCGGATCGAGAAATGGCCGTACCCCAGGATTGCCGAACATCTCGGTGTCTCGCCCAATACGGTCTTCAATGATCTCAAGCTTGCCCACGCCCATTGCGTTGAGGCTCTGGCTAAGATCGACCGCTGCTGAGCTTCGTCTCCGCTCCTGAAAATCGCGGGAGTACCGCTCCAAGCAGAATCTTTGTGAGATTCCGGCTTTCCGATTGTCTTAGGTATAAGGCCGTTCAAGCTACGGCTTGTCAGAGGATTCGACCCGAGTGCAACGCGACGGGGAACTCAGCGGTCAAGAACCGGGATTCGTCCATCCGGATCCGGCAATGGATGCTGCCCTGAATTGGCTGTTCACCCTTCAGGCCGCGCCGGAAAACCAGCAGATCAGGGCTGAGTTCGAGACATGGCGACGGGCGAACGCGGCGCATGCAGAAGCGTTCGCCGTGGTAGCCGATGCCTGGGTGCTTCCGGATATGGACACGGTTGCCCGCGAGGTTGCCCAGCGCACGCAATATCCCCCGCGAGCGGCGAGCAACGTCGTCCTACTCCCGCGCTCTAAGCGCCGCAGTTGGGCGAAAGCCGCGACGGCGGCCGCGGCGACGTTGCTCATCGCGGTAGGCGTGCAACAATATCCCGCGCTGCGCTGGCAGGCTGATTACCTGACCATCGCCGGTGCGCGGCAGGAGGTCATGCTCCCCGACGGGTCACGGATGATCTTGAACACGGCATCCGCTGTCTCCCTCGATTTCGAGGGAACAAAGCGATCCGTCACGCTACTTCAGGGCGAAGCCTATTTCGATGTCGTGCCGGACGCTTCGCGGCCCTTTACCGTCGCGGCGGCTTTCTCCGAGGTGAAGGTCAAGGGAACGGCCTTCTCGGTTCGATCCGACAGCGAGCAAGACACCGTCATATTGGAGCGCGGCCTTGTCGACGTCAGCCGGCTTCCAGATCGGGAGCAGACGGCTTCGTTGAAACCGGGTGAGAGCATCGTCGCCACTGACATGTCGCTTTCCGCTGTCCAGCAGGCGGACCCGACTACGTCGCTCGCCTGGCTGCAAGGACAGCTCATATTCGAGGACAAACCGCTCAATCAGGTCTTGGAAGAGGTCGCGCGATATTACGGCCACTCGATCATCGTCGCCAATGACCGGCTAACGCAGATCAAAATCAACGGCAATTACCGCCTCAACGATCCAGAGCGGGCTGTCCGCTCCCTTGCAACTGCGGCAGGCGCCTCGGTGACACGGATTCCCGGCGGCATCTTGATCCTTCGATAAAGGTGCAAGTTTTTTGTGAGATTTCCCTCGCCCGATTGTCAGGTCTCTATGGGCCGGACACATGAGTGCGCACCGGCCCCGACTTCAGGCAAAAGGGGCGACCTATGGGGCGGCATGCGTGGGCTGACGCGAGAGGGACGACGGGCAAGACGGATGCGCGCCACATCAAACGGCGCTTCGCCTCTCTGCTGATCTGCTCGACTGCTCTCTGCAGTCCGAGCTTGTTTGTTTCCACGGCCGTCCATGCCCAGGCCCGAGTTGCCGAGGCTGTGAGTTTCGATATCCCTGCCCAGCCGCTGCGCTCGGCGATAAACGCCTTCACCCGCTCTACTGGCTGGGAAGTCGGCTTCACCTCGCAAGCGGTGGACGGCAAACGATCGAGAGCAATCGGTGGCATGCTCCCGCCCGGTCAGGCTCTACAGGCCTTGCTCGCCGATACCGGCCTGCGTGTTGCCATCTCCGGACCGTCGACCGCCGCCATCGTCGACCCATCCTCCCAAAGCGATGCCGGCGTGGAAACTGGCGGCGCGGTGATGCTGGACACTATTTCGGTTGAGGGCGAAGCCATCAACAATTGGAACGCGCCGCCCCCCTATGCGGGTGGCCAGGTTGCGACCGGCGCCAAGCTCGGCATGCTCGGCAACATCAGCATCATGGACGCACCGTTCAACGTAACCAGCTACACTGCCAAACTCATACAGGAGCAGCAGGCTGTCACCGTCGCTGACGTGGTGGCGAATGATCCGTCTGTCCGCGTTTATACAAACGGTCTCGCCTCATCTGCCGGCGTCGGAGACTCGTTTTTCATTCGCGGCTTTTCCGTCGGAAATTACAGCGTCCTGCTGGACGGCTATGGCGGCATTGCTTCCAACCGCATCATTCCCGTTGAAACCATGGAAAGCGTGGAGATCCTCAAAGGTCCCAACGCGCTATTGAATGGGTACACCCAGTACGGATCGCTTGGCGGATCGATCAACGTCGTCCCGAAGCGGGCGACTGACGACCCCATTACCCAGTTGACCGCAAGCTACATATCCGATGGCAACTTCGGCGCGCACATCGATTACGGGCGACGCTTTGGAGCGAACAAAGAATGGGGCGTCAGGGTCAACGGCGTATTCCGCGACGGTGATACCGCGACAGACGGGCAGTCCGCCCAGCTCGGCGTGGGCACCATCGCGCTCGACTATCGCGGCCAAGATCTCCGCGCCAGCCTGGACGTGGGATATATCGATCAGAAGACCATCGCTCCGACCGGGGCGGCTGGTTTCGGCTTCGCCTCCGGCATGCCTATTCCGACGGCTCCCGATCTCAGCAAGCAGATTTACCAGGATTGGGAATATGCCGAGGCTAAGAGCGTCTATGGCCTTGGAAAATTTGAGTATGACTTGAACTCATCCTGGACCGTCTATGGCGGCGCGGGCTTCAACCACTACAACCAAGACATCCTGTCGACGGACATCTATGTCACCGACGTCGCCGGCAACGCTATCGCGACCGCCTATTACAGCCCCATTCAGGGCGATTCCGCATCGGCTCAAGCCGGCATAAGGGGTGAGTTCGAGACCGGCGTCATCGGCCACAAGGTGAACCTCAATACGTCCTATCTCTTCCAGACGATGAACCAGCAAAGCAATTATTACGGCTTCTATTCGTTCGATACCAATATCTATGATGCACCGACAATCCCGCGGCCTTCAACGGCCGGGTTCAGCGACAATCCACCGAAGTACTGGGACATCAACGCTCCGGCCGTGACAATCGCGGACACGATGTCGTTCTTCGACGATCGCATCCTGTTCACCGCCGGCGCGCGATATCAACAGATCAAGGTCGATGTTTTCAATCCCGATGGCACCATTTCGCAGGGCTATGACGAACAGGCGGTGACGCCGGCCTTCGGAATCGTCGTGAAGCCGATCGAAAACATGTCCGTCTATGCCAATTACATCGAAGGGCTGCAGCAAGGGCCTGTGGCCTGGCCCGGCACGGCGAATGCGGGCGAGGTCTTCCCGCCGATGCTCACCGAGCAGATGGAAGCCGGCATCAAGTATGATTTCGGCACCTTCACCGTGACCGCCAGCGTCTTCGAGATCACCAAGCCCAGCAGCATCATCACGACGGACGCGGCCGGCGAGTCGGTCTTCAGTGTTAATGGCGAGCAGCGCAATCGTGGCGTCGAATTCAACATGTTCGGCGAGGTAAAGAAGGGCCTGCGCCTGCTGGGCGGCGTCGCCTATACCAGGGGCACGCTGACGCAGACGGACAACGGTCTCTATGACGGCAACACCGCCGTCGGCGTCCCGGCTTGGCAGGGCAATATCGGCATCGAGTGGGATCCCGCCTTTGTCGAGGGGCTCACATTGTCGGGTCGGGTGATCGCGACCAGTTCGCAATATGTCGATCAGGCCAATACGCAGAAGCTGCCGGGCTGGACGCGGTTTGATCTGGGCGCCCAGTACAAAACCCAGGCTTTCGGCAATCCTCTCGTCCTGCGCGTCGCTGTCGAGAACGTCGCCGACACGAATTATTGGGCTGCCGTCAGCGACGGATGGGTCACGATGGGCACCCCGCGCACCTTCAAGCTCTCGGCCACCATGGACTTCTGAGCATGGAGGTCGCTCCGGGAACGTTGCGGCCGACACGCCGGCAGCTTTTCCGATTTGCCGTCGCAGCCGGAATGGTCGCCGCGCCCGGGTACCGCAGGGGCGCTGCATTCGCGGCCCCCTCCCATCCGCTGATCGCGCTGGACTTCGCTCATGCGCAATCGCTTCTGGCGCTTGGCGTCGAAGACTTCGGCCTGGCCGAACGTTGGCGGTATCAGCGCTTGGTGCAGGAGCCCCCGCTTCCGGACTCGGTCTTCGATATCGGCACCTTCACGGAGCCCAATCTCGAACTGCTCGCCGAGATCAAGCCGCGGGCCATTCTTCATTCACGGGAATGGCCGACCGATACAGCCCAGCTGAAGCGGATTGCGCCTTTGTGGGAAATGTCGATCTACACCGGCGCGCCCGCGCCGCTCGACCGGGCACGGCAGGCGCTTGTGCGCATCGCGGAGATCGCCGGCAAGGAACAGCGCGCGGCGGATTATCTCGCGGGCTTCGATGAACGAATGCGGACATTTCGCGCCCGTCTGCAGCCCTTCGCGGGCCGGCGGGTCATGGTTCTATGGGCGGCAACGCCGCGGGATTTCTGGACGCTGGGCATCGCCAGCCTCGTCCACAACGTTCTGGACCACGTCGGACTGCGCAACGCCATCACCGAGACCGGCGACAGCTGGGGGTGGCTGCCGGTGACGATGCACGAGCTCGTCAGGCTGGACGATGTGATCGCGCTTCACTTCGGTCCCGTTCCCCAGGCCCTGGACGGCAATCCCTTCTGGCAGAATCTCGGGCTTGTGCGGCAGCGCCGGCTCGTGGTTCTGCCCTCCAGCTGGCTGTTCGGCGGGCTGCCCGAGGCAGAGCGAATTGCCCGTCTGCTCGCGCACGGCCTGGAGGGAGCGAGCCATCTCGCCGTCAATTGACATGCAGCGCGGATGGCCTTCGCCCCTCTGGCCTACGCTTTTATGCATCCCCGCCGGAATCGCCGCGCTTCTGAGCCTCCATCAGGTCTGGCAGGACATACCGTCGGTCGAGTGGTGGCAGGCCCTGCTTGCACCCGCATTCGACAATCCCGGCCAGATGCTGGTGCATTACGTCACGCTGCCCCGCATTGCCGCGAGCCTGCTCGCCGGCGCTGCGCTCGCCTTGTCGGGCGTGATCTTCCAGCAGGTGCTTCGTAACCCCCTGGTAGAGGCGTCGACCCTTGGTGTCTCCGGCGGCGCTGGTCTTGCTCTCAAGGCATCGGCCCTGCTCGCTCCAACATTGGCGTGGCCGCCCGCGCTCATTGCGTCGCTTGGCGCCGCCGGGGCGATGCTACTGACATTGGGTCTCGCCTCCAGGAATATGGCGTCGCCGCTGCGGCTGATTTTGGCCGGCCTCGTCGTCGGCCTGTTTTGCGGCGTCGTGAGTTCCGTCCTGGCGCTGTTCTTCCATGAACAGCTACGCAGCGTCTTTCTTTGGAACGCTGGCTCTCTCGTCAATCTCGGCTGGGACGCGTCCACCAACATTGCGTCGACGCTCGCGGTCTGCGCCCTGTTGTCAGTCTTCCTGATCCGGCCGCTCGAACTGCTCGACCTGGACGATCACGGCGCCCGCAGTCTCGGCGTGTCGGTTGTCCCCGTCCGGCTGGCCGGATTGCTGCTGGCCGTCGTGCTCGCCTCGGTGACCATCGCATCTGTCGGCGTGATCGGCTTCATCGGCATCGCCGCGCCAGCGATTGCGCGGCTGGGCGGCATCCGCACATTCAGGAGCCGCCTGATTGCCGCGCCTCTGCTTGGGGCCAGCCTGCTCTGGTTCGCGGACCAGATCACGCAGGCCAATCCGCTGTTCCAAAACGAACTGCCGACCGGCGTCGTCACCGCCATTCTCGGCGGCCCGCTCATGCTCTGGATGCTGCAAGGACTTCGCGGCGCGAGCATCGGCGGCGATAGTCGCGATATGGGGGCGTCCGCCGAGTTCGAGCCGCCGCCTTTTGCTATCACCATTTCCGCCTGCGCACTCGCCCTGCTGATCTGGACATCGCTGTCCCTAGGACGAAACCTCAATGGCTGGATCTGGCATGGGGTTTTCGAAGCATCTGCCGTGTTTGAATGGCGCTGGCCCCGAGTCGTTGCCGCCGCGCTGGCTGGAGCGATGCTGGCCTGGGCCGGCATGATGATCCAGCGGGTCACCGGCAACGCGATAGCCAGTCCAGAAATCCTCGGCATCAGTTCCGGCGCAGCCCTGGGCGTCGCCATTCTCTTCCTGTTCGATCCGGCGGCGGCCCATGTGTTGAAAGTGGCTGCGGCCAGCGGCGGGGCGTTCGTCGTTCTGGCCTTTACCTTTGCCCTTATGAGAAATGCATCAGGTTCCCCTGAACGCATGGTGCTGACCGGCGTGGCGCTCGCCACGGTGTTCGGGGCCTTTCTCTCGGCTATCACCGCGCGCTTCGACCCCCGCATCGTCGGGCTGCTGTCCTGGCTCGCCGGTTCGACCTACTCCGTAACTGCGACAGATGTTGTCGTCCTAGCCTTGGTCGCACTTGGTCTTGCAGCAATCGTTCCGTTCACAATGCGCTGGCTGGAAATCCTGCCGCTTGGCGAGGTGACGGCGCGCGAGCTAGGGGTCGATCTCAGGCGCAGTCGCCTGACGCTTCTGCTGATCGCCTCGCTGCTCACGGGGGCGGCCGTGCTCACCATCGGGCCATTGAGCTTCGTTGGCCTGATGGCACCGCATCTTGCCCGCATGGCTGGGTTCCGATCCCCCCTCGCCCAGCTCTCGATGTCGGCCATCCTTGGCGCCTTCATCATGGTGGTGGCCGACTGGCTCGGACGCAATCTGCTGTTCCCGCACCAGGTGCCGGCTGGCATGCTCGCCGCACTGGTCGGCACGCCTTACTTCATGTGCCTGATGTGGAGGCGGCCGGGATGATCCCTGAGCTGTCGCCCGCCTTTCCAATCGGTCTCGCACATCTCGCGCAATCAGTGTCACTGATGGATGAGGGGCGGCCATCCGTTCCGGGACGACGCCTCCTCGAACGCGATACGCTATCCGCAGCAATCTTGCGGCTTCGACCCAGATACCCAAGGGCGAGCGCTCCGGTCCTCGCCGTGCTCTGGGCCAAGATGTATAGCTTCCGGCTCATCGCCGCGACCTTGCCACCAGCGCTACTGCTGGATCTGCAACTCCCCGTCGCCCTTGATGAAACGAGTATGGCGCTCGATCCAGAGGACGGGTGCCCGACTTGCCTGCACATTCCGCACGCGGGGTATAGGGCAAGCTCCGCGGACCCGTTCGAGCGGCTGCGCGGCACAATTCGTCACCATCTCGATCCGGTGCTGGAAGCTGTCTCGCTCCATATGCAGGCGCCGATTAAAGCACTGCGCGGCGATGCCGCCGTCAACTTCCATTACATCGCATCTGAGGTCACGCAGGCCGCCGCTAGCACGGGTCGCCAGCTGGACTGCGATGTCGGGCGACTCGCGACGGCAAAGACCTGGCCGGATGGCAAGCCCAACACTCTGCACGCTCCGTTCCTCATGAGGGAGAGCTGCGGCGGTCGCGACGTTCGAAGGACCTGCTGTCTCTATTACCAAGCGAGCGAACACGGCAGCTTCTGCGCAACGTGTCCGGTTGCTGAAAAGCGCCGGGGAATGAACTGCCGCGTGCTGCATCTATACCCTGAAGAGGTAAAGCGATGAGCGTCCCTCCCGGGCTTCCTCCCGTATGCCGGTCATCGGCCGAAACGAGTGCAATCGGCCGGTTATCTCCGTCCGGTGCGGATAGCCATGCAGCACTGTTCCGACTCGAGGAGCTGTCGTTCCAGACATCGGGGCGAACGCTGCTGGAACCCCTGTCGCTCACCCTGCCGGCGGAACGGATCGTTGGCCTCATTGGGCACAACGGCTCGGGTAAGTCGACACTGCTGAAAATCCTCGCACGCCAGCAGTCGCCGACGAGCGGCGCGGCGTATTTCGAGGACAAGCCTCTCGAAAAATGGGGCCATCGGGAATTCGCACGCCGGCTCGCCTATCTGCCGCAGCACGTGCCACTCGCGTCGGGCATGCTGGTCAGGGAACTAGTCGCGCTCGGTCGTTATCCATGGCACGGCGCACTGCGGCGCTTTGGCAAAGTCGACCGTGAGAAGGTCGCGGAAGCGATTGAGTTGACCGGCATCGGACCGTTTGCCGAGCGCTTGGTGGATACGCTTTCCGGTGGTGAGCGCCAGCGTGTCTGGCTGGCCATGCTGGTGGCACAAGACACAGAATGCCTGCTGCTCGACGAGCCCACCTCGGCCCTCGACATCTCCCATCAGATCGAGGTGCTATCTCTCATCCGTATACTCTCACGCGAAAAAGGCCTCGGAATCGTGCTGGTTTTGCACGACGTCAACATGGCCGCGCGCTATTGCGACGAGATCATCGCGCTGCATACCGGCCGAATGATCGTGCGAAGCTCTCCTGACGCCATTATGACCACACCTACGCTACGGCGCATCTACGACATCGACATGCAAATCGTCGTCCATCCAATCAGGGGAACTCCCATCGCATTGCCCTGACGCGCAATGGTCGAACGCTTATGTTCCCGAAAGCGCATTGAAGCCCGGCGTTACACAACTAATTTCCCATATCTTTGAGGCTGCACCCCAACGTTCGGCTTTGCAAAGGTGCCGACTTACCCCACCTCGCTAATGTCTACTTTTGGGCCGCGGCCGGTAACTGATCAATGGCCGAGATGGCGGCGCGAAGCGGCCGTTCACAACGGCGTGCCCGTTAGCTAGCTAGGCGCAATCGAGGGTTGGGAATTGTCAGAGAAACTCCATACGGAACAATGAAGCCAGTCGGCAGGGTTGGGTACACTAAGCATCTGAATTTACTGAATTTTGCCTCACCCCTAGGGCGCGCCAAACACCATCAATAGCCGTATATAGAGCAATATGGCTGCCGATGACCGCATCGGCCCCATCCGAGTGGGTTGCGCCGTACACCGCGGACTGTTCGCGACGGCGTGACACGGTGATCCATCTCTCAAATCACTGTCTGAGGACGTTCCGAGTTCGGCGGCGTGCCGACATCAACGTTGGTCGCCCGAGTGCCGATTCTGATGCAACCGACGCCTGATGCGAGCGACGTACAGGCGGAACGGGCCGTCACACTCCGACTGCGCGACGGTCGCTTTGCGCATCGAATTTCTTGATCAGGTATCCAAAGTTGCAAGAAAAAGAATGATGCTCGGCCAGGCGATCAACGCTGCAAGGACAGCGAGATCCATTACTATGAACCATAACGCGCCGCGAAAGATCACCGAGGTTGGAACAAGATCTCCGACCGCTCCTTTGATAGCGAAGATGTTCAAGCCGATCGGCGGCGTAATCATTCCGATCTCGAGCAGCTTGGTCAGAACGACACCGAACCAGATGAGATCGAAGCCCGCTTGCGAGACAAGGGGCAGGATAATCGGCAGCGTGGTCAGCATGATGCCGATAGGCTCGAGAAAAAGCCCCAGGACCAGGTAGAGCAGGGCAATAGCGACGATGAGCATCGTCCGGTCGGTGCCGAAGGTCGCCACGACGTCATTGAAGAAGGCGCCGGTCCCCGCAACGGTCAGCAATCGCGCCAACAAGCTCGCACCTATGCCGATCAGCATCAGGCTGCACGTCGTCAGAGCCGTTTCTCTGACAGCCTCCACGAATCCGCGCCACGTGAGCGTCCCTCGCATCAAGGCGATGCAAATGGCGATCACGGTCCCCACCGCTCCGGCTTCGGTCGCGGTGAAGATACCGCCGAAGAGGCCGCCGAATATGCCGACGACTACCGCCAGAACCGGCCAGATCTCGCGCAGGCTCGCCATGCGCTCGGTCCACGAACTCCGACCGACGGATGGCGCAAGGCGCGGATCAAGGCTCACCCGTACGACGATGACCACGACGTAGCCGATCGCCGTGAGCAGCCCCGCCCCTATGCCGCCCAGAAAGAGAGGCGTCACCGGGACCTGCGCGATGACGCCATAGAGGATAAGAACGATGGAGGGCGGAATGAGCGCGCCTATGGTGCCCGCGACGGCGACGGCACCCGTAGCCAGGCGGGCATCGTATCCCGCCTTCAACATCTGCGGGATGGCGATCCGTCCTATGGTCGCTGCACAGGCGACCGATGAGCCGCACATCGCCGCAAAGCCGGTCGCGCCGAGAACGGAGGCGAGAGCGAGGCCGCCGGGCACCCCCGCCAGCCACGCTCGCGCCGCTCGGAACAACCCGTCCGTCAGCCGAGCCTGGTGACAGACATGGCCGAGAAGCAGAAACATCGGCAGCGAGCTCAGAACCCAGTTTGCCGCGAAATGATAGGGGATGATGCCAAGAGCCGCCGCCGCGACGTGCCATCCCTTGAGCAGCCACAGGCCCGTGAAGGAAACGGCGATCAGCGCCGGTCCAATAGGCATGCCGAGGATGAGCAGCGTGACGAGCGCAGCCAGCACTCCTAGCCCGACCTCGGTGCCGTCCATGGGCGGAACTCATCGATCACGGAAAGGTTTGATGTCTCCCAGTAGATAGACGATGAAACGTGCGAACAACATCATTCCCATAAGGCCGGCGCCAAGCGGAATGACGAAACGCGCCGGCCACACCGGAACGATCAGACTGCCCTGCATCTGCACCACGCCAATATTCCAGTCGCGCACCGCGTCGGTCCAGCCGCGCCACGCCAGCACAGCCATCGCGATGCCTGCGGCGAGACCCGTCCACATCCGCACGTGGCGCTTAAGTCGAAGCGGGAGTAAATCCACAGCCGTGTCGACGGCCATGTGCCCGCGCAGCCTCTCAACCGCAGCGAGGGGAGCAAAGGCGACAATCACCATGTAATAATACGCCACTATGGTGAGCGTGCCGGGCAACGGCGTCCCGAGCAGCTTTCGCGCCGCGACGTCGAGGCTCACATGCACCATCATCAGGACGATTGCGATACCGCCAAGCAATCCTCCTGCTCGCGCCGCCGCATCGGCGCTCACGCGTATCCGTCTGCCCATGGCGCCCGCGCCTCACAGTCATCAACGGCGTTCAGAATCCGTGCTGGTCGACATCGACCTTTGAGTAAATCTCCGTCCAGTAGATTCGCTCCAAATCCTCCGCCGAAGAGACGTCGCGGACAAGGACAACCCATTTGCCAAGGATGACGAGGAACTCGTCGAGCATCTCGGCACCACGAACAACACCTCTCGCGGCATAAATCCGCGCCAGATTTTCCAGATCGCCGCGCACGAAACGCGTCGTAGCGGCGCGCGCATCGGCGGTGGCATCGTGAATCGCGCCACCGCCCGCATCGGTTCGCGCAAGCGCTTCAACCTCGCCCTGCCGGAAGGCCCAATTGGTCACTGCCGTCCCATGCGCAACGGCCTTCATGACGGCGACGCGCTGGGGGCTGGACAGACCCTGCCATATGTCGCGATTGACGTTGGCAAACGCCACCACGAACACGCCTCCGGGCACATTGGCCGTGATGTGAGGTACCGCGCCCGCCAAGCCGAAACTACTCACATCCGGAATGTCGAGCAGGATGCAATCGAGAATGCCCTGGTTCAGAGCCTCGAGCATCTCGTCGCCGGCCAATGTGACCGGGGTGGCACCGAGCGCAGCCGCCCAGCGCGCCCAATTGCCGCCGCCCACGCGCAGGCGCGCGCCGCGGAAATCGTCGAGTGTCCGGATGGGGCGGGTGCAGTTGAGCGCGTAGGGGGTGGAGGCCGCCGCGCCGGTATAG
>LNAP01016730.1_pt2 | contig 12427 bp, 10 predicted proteins | sample 602601 | NCBI WGS metagenome assembly LNAP01 (sample SAMN02440304, study PRJNA202911) | soil metagenome | biome: Subtropical and temperate rainforests or woodlands; isolation source: soil samples (1 kg each in a 20% v/v slurry with milli Q water) were... ... | reverse complement strand
TGAGCAAAGTATGCTCGCGGATTTTAAAGCCGATTTTTTCGTTTCTCAAGTCAGACTTGGCACGGAACCCGCTTTGATTGAGGCTTTTTTCAACCTCAAGCGCAAAATCAGCCTGCTTGTCGGTGATATTCAAGATCACCGCTTGAGTAGGCGAGAGCCAAGCCGGGAATGCACCTTCATAGTGCTCGATCAGCATGCCGATAAAGCGCTCGAACGATCCAAGGATCGCACGGTGCAACATGACGGGATGCTTGCGGCTGTTGTCTTCGCTGACAAATTCCGCACCGAGACGAACTGGCAGGTTGAAATCGAGCTGCAGGGTACCACACTGCCACACACGACCGAGGCAGTCCTTCAACGAGAACTCGATTTTTGGCCCGTAGAACGCGCCTTCGCCTGGCTGCAGGTCATACGCAAGGCCTGCGCTATCCAGTGCCGCAGCCAGTGCAGACTCCGCGCGATCCCACAATTCATCAGAACCTACTCGTTTTTCAGGACGGGTAGATAGCTTCAACTGAATATCGGTAAAGCCAAAATCAGCGTAAACATCGAGCGTCAGCTTGATAAAAGCTGCCGACTCCGCCTGCATTTGCTCTTCTGTGCAGAAGATATGCGCGTCGTCCTGAGTAAACGCACGAACCCGCATGATGCCGTGCAGCGCACCAGACGGCTCGTTACGGTGGCAGGCCCCGAACTCGGCCAAACGCATCGGCAGTTCGCGGTAGCTTTTCAGCCCCTGATTGAACACCTGAACGTGGCACGGGCAGTTCATCGGCTTGATCGCGTAATCGCGATTTTCCGACTGAGTGGTGAACATGTTTTCGGCGTAGTTGGCCCAATGTCCGGATTTCTCCCACAGGCTACGGTCAACCACTTGCGGAGTTTTGATCTCCAGGTAGCCGTTTTCACGCTGGATCTGACGCATGTACTGCTCAAGCACCTGATAAAGCGTCCAACCGTTTGGATGCCAGAACACCATGCCTGGCGCCTCTTCCTGGGTATGGAACAGGTTCAGGCGCTTGCCGATTTTGCGGTGATCGCGTTTTTCAGCTTCTTCAATACGCTGAACATAGGCAGCGAGCTGCTTCTTGTCCGCCCAAGCGGTGCCGTAAACGCGCTGCAACTGCTCATTCTTGGCGTCGCCACGCCAGTAAGCACCGGACAACTTGGTCAGCTTGAATGCTTTGAGGAAACGAGTATTCGGCACGTGCGGACCGCGGCACATGTCGAGGTATTCCTGGTGGTAGTAGAGGCCCATTTCCTGAGTGTCAGGCATGTCCTCGACCAGACGCAGTTTGTAGTCTTCGCCGCGCACGGTGAACTCAGCAATAACCTCGGCACGCGGGGTCATCTTCTTGACCACGTCGTACTCGGTTTCAATCAGCTGATGCATACGCGCTTCAATCGCCGAAACGTCATCCAGAGTAAAAGGACGCTCGTAGGCGATGTCGTAATAAAAGCCTTCTTCGATAACCGGACCGATCACCATGCGCGCAGTCGGGTATAGCTGCTTGACCGCATGACCCACGAGGTGAGCGCAAGAATGGCGGATGATCTCCAGGCCTTCTTCATCTTTCGGGGTGATGATCTGCAGAGTGGCGTCGCTGCTGATGATGTCACAGGCATCAACGAGCGTACCGTTGACCTTGCCGGCTACGGTGGCCTTGGCCAAACCAGCGCCAATGGATTGAGCTACCTCAGCTACAGAAACCGGGTGATCGAATGAACGCTGACTGCCGTCGGGAAGAGTAATAACAGGCATGGCGCTTCCTCTCCTAGTGGTGACCCCTACCAAAGGTCACATGGGTGGGATGAGCCAGTACGCGATTCGGCGGTCTACCCGCCTCACAGTGGCAGGAGCCAAAGGCCAACCTGAACCGAACCGCAGTCACTGGGGATTTTGTGGACTTGGGATGCTTCCAGAAAGCCGAAGCTCTGACAAGCGCCCAATAAAAAAGGGTCACCTAAGTGACCCTTTCAATTTGGTAGGCACGATTGGACTCGAACCAACGACCCCCACCATGTCAAGGTGGTGCTCTAACCAACTGAGCTACGTGCCTGCAATGGAGGCGCATTCTACGGAGGCAGCTAGAAGAGTCAATAGTTTTTTCCCTAACTACCTGAATAAACGTATTTTTTACTGTTCGGCCAGGCGTTTTATATTTTGCACGGAGGCTAGCCGGGCATTTTCAACTCAGGTAGGATCGGCCGATTCGTAAAAAATATAAAACAGAGGTTGCAAGATGGCACACACTCCTTACCCTCAGTCTTACTACGCTGCGTCGGCAAATGCCGTACCCGCTAGACCCGAATTGGTTGGCGACGTAGAAACCGATGTCTGTGTAGTGGGTGCAGGTTACACCGGACTCTCCACCGCCCTCTTCCTGCTGGAAAACGGCTTTAAGGTCACCATCGTGGAAGCCGCGAAAGTCGGTTTTGGCGCATCCGGCCGCAATGGCGGGCAGATCGTTAACAGCTACAGCCGCGATATCGACGTTATCGAGCGCACCGTCGGCGCCAAACAGGCCCAGTTGCTTGGCCAGATGGCTTTCGAAGGCGGTCGCATCATTCGTGAACGCATCGCCACCTACGACATTCAATGCGACCTAAAAGACGGCGGTGTTTTTGCGGCGATTACACCCAAACAAATGGGTCATTTGGAATCGCAGAAGAAGCTGTGGGAACGCTACGGCCACACCCAGCTCGAGCTACTAGACAGCAAACGTATCCGCGAAGTGGTTAATACCGAAAACTATATTGGCGGCATGCTCGATATGAGCGGCGGCCACATTCATCCATTGAACTTGGCGCTAGGCGAAGCTGCAGCTGTGGAATCGCTAGGCGGCACTATATATGAGCAATCACCTGCCACCCGCATCGAACGCGGTACCAGCCCGGTGGTACATACTCCGAAAGGTCGTGTGAAAGCGAAGTTCGTAGTCGTAGCCGGCAACGCTTATCTGGGCAATCTGATTCCCGAGCTTTCGGCGAAATCGATGCCGTGCGGCACCCAGGTAATTACCACCGAGCCGCTTAGCGATGAAGTCGCCAAGAGCCTGCTGCCGCAAGACTACTGCGTGGAAGACTGCAACTACCTGCTGGACTACTACCGCCTGAGCGGAGACAACCGGCTAATCTTCGGCGGCGGCGTGGTTTACGGCGCGCGCGACCCAGCAAATATTGAAGCGATTATTCGTCCCAAACTGATCAAAACCTTCCCCCAGCTAAAAGACGTGAAGATCGATTACGCCTGGACCGGTAATTTCCTGCTTACGCTCTCCCGCTTACCGCAGGTGGGGCGCTTGGGCGACAACATCTATTACTCGCAAGGTTGTAGCGGCCATGGCGTTACCTATACCCATCTGGCCGGCAAGATTCTTGCTGAATCGCTGCGCGGTCAGGCCGAACGCTTCGACGCCTTTGCCAGCTTGCCGCACTATCCATTCCCAGGCGGCGAATTGATGCGCGTGCCGTTCACAGCGCTTGGCGCTTGGTACTACAGCCTCCGCGACAAACTCGGCTTCTGATCCGAGCTGAAAAAAAACGGCGCCACTATCAGGCGCCGTTTTTTTATGCCCGCAAAATACTCAGCGGCTTTTACCATCTATCGCCTTGTAGGCGTTGCTTGCTGCCAAGGTCTGCCCTGCATGTTCGAGCTGCTTGGCCGCCTCCATCCAACGCTGGCGGTCAACATTCACCGGCAATTGCGCAGGCGCCTGCACCAGTAACGCCCAATGCCCAAGGTCGTTCCAACTGGACGTGAAATCCGCAAAACTCACAACCAGACGGTGACTCATCCCAGAACGCAGCAGCACACGTTGCTTAACGCGGTCATAGCCAATCAGCACAGCATAGCGAGGCGATGAGACAAAGCCGAAGCCATCGTTTACGCGCACGAGCACCGGGTAACCCGCTGCAACCTGCTCGAGCAAATCTGGCAATCCACCTTGTAGGGGATACACAAGCAAACCGAAGTCGTTGGTCACTCGAGTGATGCTTGCAGGCATCTCCTGCTCTTTGCCGGGCAGGTGCATTTTTTTCGCGACAAGGCCTGGCGTAGTGACCACGTCCTGTTGCGACAGCATGATCGCCAATGCACCAGGAGCGCTTTCAAAGGCTGTCTGAGCGAAGAACGGCACGCCATTTAACTCGACCCTTTCCGGCAAGGCGCGAACTGCGGGATCAACCGCGGCGCTGCCGCATCCAGAAAGCAAAAGTAAGCCGCTCAACAGGAGCAAACAACGAGCAAGGCAAGACTTGGTTATAAGAACTGACACGCGCACGCACTCTCAACAGGGCCATGGCAAGAACCGAGATGATACTGATGCATCATCTCCACCACCAACGTCACTTTATTCCAGGCAAAGAAAAGCCCGACCTAGGCCGGGCTTTTCTGAAACACCGCGCTAATTACTTAGCTTGGGCTTCTACTTCAGCTTCTACGCGACGGTTAACAGCGCGGCCAGCTTCGGTAGCGTTGTCAGCAACTGGCTTGGACTCGCCGTAGCCAACAGCGTTAACACGCTCGCCACCTACACCGTACTGATTAACCAGAACTTCACGAACGGCGTTAGCACGACGCTCGGACAGTTTTTGGTTGTAAGCGTCAGTACCAACGGAGTCAGTGTGAGGTTGCTGGGTATTGCTTCATGAAGTCAGCCAGGTTTTTGATGTCGCCATAGCTTTCTTCTTTGACTTTCGATTTGTCGAAGTCGAATTTCACGTCCAGCTCAACGCGAACCACTTCAGCAACAGCTGGGCAGCCGTCAGCGTCAACAGTTACGTTAGCAGCGGTGCCTGGGCACTTGTCGACGTTGTCGCAAACACCGTCGTTGTCGCTGTCGGAGCAAACTTCTGGAGCTGCAGCAGCGGCTACAGGCTCAGCAGCTTTTTTGCCGCCGCCGAAGTTAACGCCGATGCCGACGCTTGGCGCCCACTCGGTGTCGCCTTGGTCGATGTTGTACTGAGCTTCAACACCAGCACGGGCGTAGAAGTTTTCGGTGAAGTAAACTTTTGCACCGCCGCCCAAGTTGGCGAAGGTGGAACCGTTACGACCGCTACGGCCATTCTGGCCGATGCTCTGATCCGAGAAACCTGCCGAAACGTACGGACGAACTACGTCGCCTGGAGCGTTGAAGTGGTACAGAGCGTCGAGAGCGGTGTTCGAGCCTTTGATGTTGCGGCCGTCGTCGCTGCGAGCATTGTGCACTTCGTCATAGCCAAGGCGCAGTTCAACGTCGTCGGTCAGGAAGTAACCGATGGAACCGCCGAACAGGTTGCCGTTGTTTTTGAAGTCACGCGCGCTGTCGAACATTTCTTTCTTGGCGAAGCCTTCGACTTCTACTGCGCCTTGACCTTGGGCCAATGCTTGAAAAGAGGAAGCAGCGATCAGCGAACCGATAACAACGCCCAGTGTGTTCATCCCTATCTTGGTGGTCAGTAAGTTGTCTGACAAACGCAAGACAACTCAGGCGGCGATTCTAACAGGAATCGCCTGGTCGGTTAGAGGTATTTCACCCTAACTAAGTTTCGGCTACTCCCGAAAATTTTTCCCGCAGTCGGTCGAGCGCCCTTTTATATCGCATCTTGGTTGCACTTAAGCCCATGTGCATGATGTCGGCGATCTCTTGAAACTCGAGCTCTGCGACAAATCGCAGCACAAGAATCTCCCGATCAATCGGATTTACATGCACCAGCCAACGGTCCAGACCGCCAGGCTCCTGGACTACAGGGGTCTTTTCTTCGGAAGCTTCTTCCAAAGGATCCAAACTAAGCGCATCCAACAAACGTCTTTTTCGACGCTCTTTACGGTACTGCGTAATGCATTCGTTGTAGGTAATGCTGTATAGCCAAGTCTTGAACTTAGATTTGCCCTCGAAATTCTTAAGGCCATATAAGACTTTCAACATTACTTCTTGACAGACGTCATCGGCATCCCGGTCATTTCCGAGATAACGCGCACAAACGTTAAATAACGTTCGCTGGTATCGGCGCATTAGCTCTTCATACGCCCGCGTAATGTGGAACAACTCCACATGCGCACGCGCCACCAGCTCCTCATCCGAGAGCTCGCGGGGGTCGTAGCGGGAAGATAGCGATTGAGCTTTATTCAAAACGAGTCGGGCCGGCAGTCTGCAGCCCTGAACCTCAGGCAGTTCAAGATGGCGGCATACATTAGCAGGGATTGGCGTATTAGCGACTGCTCACCCGTTGCTCGAGGATCTCGCGATTGGCCAGCGACACCAGTTCGCCGTCATCAGTAAGCAGAGTGGTTTTCACGGTGCCGATCTCTTCAATCTGCCCTTCCACGTCGCCGACCTTTAGTTGCTGTCCCACCTCGTACAATTCACGCACGTAAATGCCTGCCAGAATCTGCGCAGCAATGTCGCGGCTACCCAAGCCCAGCGCCAGCGCCACAGCCAAGCCGACCGAGATCAACACAATGGCAATCACGTTGTTGAGCAGGTCAGTTTTGACTTCCAGTTGGCCGATGGCCACGGAGATGCTGAGGATGATCACCAAGCCTTGAGCAACGCGCGCCAGGCCGTTGGCGTAGTCCAGGCCAACACCATCGGCGGCACTACGTACAAGGCCGCTGACCAGTTGTGCCAGCAAGATGCCGATCACCAACACCAGCGCCGCGCCGAATACCTTCGGCAGGTAAAGCGCGAGCACATCCAACGTGGCGGAAACGCGCTGCAGCCCCAATGATTCAGCAGCAGAAACCAGGAAAACCAGAAGAACAAACCAGTAAACGATTTTGCCGATCAGCGCCGACACGGGCACTTGGATACCCGCACGACCAATCAACTTGGTTAAGCCAGTGCCGGCCATCAGGCGATCAAGGCCGACTTTGCCGAGCAGTTTCGACAGCAGGGTGTCGAGCAGCTTAGCAACGACAAAGCCGAGTAAAACCAGAATCAGCGCAACGAAAAGGTTAGGAATGAACACTGCAACCTTGGTCCACAGCGCAGCCATTGCCTCTTTGAGGCTTTGGGTCCAGAGATCGAGTTCCATGTTCAGTCAGCCTTATGGTCAGTGCGGGCGGAAGAGGCGCGGCGTGATACCGGGGATACGTGGTCGGAGCCGTTGGTTATGCCGATCATCAGCGCTTCGAGGCAGCGCCCCATAAGGCCGAACAGATCGCCGGCACCTACTTGGCGGTTGGCGGTTTTTAATACGCGCCCAAGGGTTGCGTCATCGTCGTGGCTGGTAGCCGAGGACTTGAGCAAATCTCGCAGGGATTGTTCGAATGGATCGTGCATGCGCACCTCAGGATTTCTCAGGGCTAGACGCGGCGGTTTTTTGCCAAGTCACATCAAACCCAACGTAATCGGCGAAAAAGCCACCATTGTCCCAACGCAACAGAGGCCATTAGCCCACAGGCAACCAGGAACCCATAGGGACTTTCAGAGCCAGGAATGCCGCCAACGTTGATACCCAGCAAGCCAGTAAGAAAGCTCATCGGCAAAAAGATGCCGGTGACAATACCAAAGCGGTACATCGTGCGGTTCATTCGCTCACTCATGCGCCGGCTTTCGGTTTCCAGCACCAGGCCCAGCTCTAGCTCTTCCAGATAACGGGTCAGGCGGTTGTTCAGTTCGTTCCAGTAATCACTGTCGTCATCGGCGAACCAGGCCAACTTATTGCGCGTCAGCTGCCCGAAGATATCCCGCTGCGGCGCCAAGAAGCGGCGCAGGCCGGCAGCGCGGCGACGGATATGCAGCATCTGGCCATGCTCGGGAGTAAAACGCTCATCAGCGTCAGCTTGCTCTTCCTGGCTGTCGACCAGATCAGACAAGTCGCTGACCAACGCATCGACCTTGCCGGTCATATGCTGGGCCAGGTAGAGCATCAGCTCGGACGAGGTTTTCGGCCCCTTGCCTGCTTCCAGCTCAGCGATCAAATCTTCGGTGGCGTGCAGCGGGCGCAAACGCAGGGAAATAACGCGTTGGGCCGCAGCAAAGATGCGCACCGAGACCATATCTTCCGGCTCGGCCCCTGGGTTCAAGTTCACCCCACGCAAAAACAGCAACAGCTCATCATTGGGCAGCGGCAGCAAGCGCGGGCGGGTATTTTCTTCCAGTAACAGGTCGCAGCTGAACTCATTAAGCCCGCTTTCATCGCGTAGCCAGGAGTGGGTTTGCGGATGTCCGCGATCCCAATGCAGCCACAGGCTTTGCTGCGGTTGCAGTTGCACGTCATCCAACTGCTGGCGGGTCAGCGAACGGGCGCCGCCCTCACCATCCAACACATAGGCATGCACCAAGCCCCACTGTGCGTTGTCTTCTTCGTGCATTCCCTCTCCTTTATAGAGCGTTGCGCCAGATAGCAAAAACCCGACTGACGCCGGGCTTGTGCGGGCACACACAATAAAGCGTTAGGCCGGCATCGTCAGCGGCTCTGGCGAAATGATGATGCCGTTGTTGTCGGCATACACGTATTCACCCGGGCGGAAAGTCACGCCGCCAAAAGTGACGACCACGTTAAGGTCGCCAATACCGCGCTTGTCGGTTTTCATCGGATGCGTGGCCAAGGCCTGCACGCCAAGATCGGTTTGCGCAATGACGTCGACGTCGCGAATGCAGCCGTAGATCACCAATCCTTCCCAGCCGTTCTTGGCGGCTTTTTCCGCGAGCATATCGCCCAGCAACGCGCGGCGCAGCGATCCACCGCCATCCACCACCAATACTTTGCCTTTGCCGTCGAGGTCGACCTGATCTTTAACCAGCGAGTTGTCCTCGAAGCACTTGATGGTGACGATCTCACCGCCAAAGGAATCGCGACCACCGAAGTTGCTAAACATCGGCTCAACCACCTGCACCAGCTCAGGGTAGGCGTCGCACAAATCGGGAGTGACGTATTGCATAGGGAAAACTCCTGGTTGGGGCTAAAAGGAACCGCTTAATCAGCGTTAATAAACCGGCATTGGCGCCATCTTAGCCCCGTGTACGTGACGACGAAACGTTCTATACCGCCGGTTCGCGCTCTGACTCGCCGGTCTGATGCGCGTCCGGCAGCTGCAAGTTACGCAACCAGTACTCGGCCAGCGGCCAAACCTCGGCTTGCGCCTCTTTGCTCACCAGCATTTCGACATGGCCAAAGTCATCGCTAAAGCCCTGCTTCTTACCCAGGCACAGGAAGCTGCGTTGCGCGGAACCGAATTGATCAAGCAGTTGGCGACAGCCCCAGGCTGGATCTTGCAGATCGCCATCGGCGCTTACCGCCAGTACGGGAACCTGCACATCCGCCAGACCTTTCCACCAATCGTTTTTCTTGCCTTCGCCAAAGCGGCCGAACAGGCCGTGCCAGCGCAGGCTTTCCAGGGCCAAGCCGATCGGCTCGTCTTCCGGGCCGCGTTTAAGGCGCGAGCCGGAGAGCACTTCAAAACGCTTGAGGATTAACCGACTGCCCCACTCCACCGGCGGGATTTTCAGCGGCCAATACACGCGACTGATCTGGCTGCCAAACATGGCCACCGAGGCCACGTGCGCCTCGTCCAGATAATGCCCGCCCAATGCCGCCGCCAGCGTAATGCCGCCTAGGGAATGGCCGATCCAGTGCGGCGCCTGGCCGGTTTGCTCATGCACAAACGCGGCGATTGCCGGCAAATCGTAGCGCGCGTAATCGGTCACGCGGTTTTTGCGGTAATCGATATTGCGCGGCGACAAACCGTGCCCGCGCATTTCCGCGATCCACACATCAAAACCAGCGCGCGCCAAGTACGGCCCCAAGCCAATGCATTTGGGCGAATACCAGAAGCGGCGATTGGAGAAACTGCCGGGGATCAGAATCACCGGTACGCCACGCTCTTCGCCGTGGTCAGCCATGCCCAAGCGGGTCAAGGCCAACTCAACACTGAAATCGGGGCTGTTGGAGGGTTTGAGACGATATACATCCTCGCTGAGGTCGCCGCGAAACTCGGCGCTCATCAAGGCTACGGGGAACAGTTCACTGCTACTTTGCATTCGACTTAACTGGCGGAAAAAAACTTGCAGAAAAAAGGGCGGAGTGGACCCGCCCTTTTTGGGTGTTTTTTTGTTGGGCTTCGCTTTGCTCAACCCAACCTACATTTACGTAAGTTGGGTTGAGCGCAGCGAAAACCAACATTGGCTCAAGACTGCTGCGGAATCTGCTCTTCAGCCAGGAAGAACCAGGTTTCCAGCACGGAGTCCGGGTTCAACGATACGCTTTCGATGCCCTGCTCCATCAGCCATTTGGCCAGGTCCGGATGATCCGATGGGCCTTGACCGCAAATGCCGATGTACTTGCCGGCCTTGTTACAAGCCTGAATGGCGTTGGACAGCAGCTTTTTAACCGCCGGATTACGCTCATCAAACAGGTGGGCGATGATGCCGGAGTCACGATCCAGGCCCAGAGTCAGCTGAGTCAGGTCGTTGGAACCGATGGAGAAGCCGTCGAAGAATTCGAGGAATTCTTCAGCCAGAATCGCGTTCGAAGGCAGCTCGCACATCATGATGATGCGCAGGCCATCCTGGCCACGGGCCAGGCCGTTGGCGGCGAGCAGGTCGATCACCTGGCTGGCTTCGCCCAAGGTGCGTACGAACGGCACCATGATTTCGACGTTGGTCAGGCCCATCTCATTGCGCACTTTCTTCAGCGCACGGCATTCCAGTTCGAAGCAGTCACGGAACGACTCGCTGATATAACGCGAGGCGCCACGGAAGCCCAGCATCGGGTTTTCTTCTTCCGGCTCGTAGAGCTTGCCGCCGATCAGGTTGGCGTATTCGTTGGACTTGAAGTCCGACAAGCGCACGATGACCTTTTTCGGCCAGAACGCGGCGGCCAGGGTGCTGATGCCCTCAACCAGCTTCTCGACATAGAAGCCAACCGGATCGTCGTAACCGGCGATGCGCTTGTCGACGCTGTCTTTGATGTCTTGTGGCAGACCTTCATAGTTGAGCAGCGCCTTAGGGTGCACGCCGATCATACGGTTGATGATGAATTCCAGACGCGCCAGGCCGATACCGGCGTTGGGCAACTGAGCAAAGTCGAACGCGCGGTCCGGGTTGCCGACGTTCATCATGATTTTGAACGGCAGATCGGGCATGGCATCAACCGAGTTGGTGCGCACGTCAAAGCCCAGTTCGCCTTCAAAGATAAAACCGGTATCGCCTTCGGCGCAGGAAACGGTCACGCCCTGGCCATCAACCAGAACCTGAGTGGCGTTGCCGCAACCCACTACTGCCGGAATACCCAGCTCACGGGCGATGATTGCGGCATGGCAGGTACGCCCGCCACGGTTAGTGACAATGGCGCTAGCGCGCTTCATCACCGGTTCCCAGTCCGGGTCGGTCATGTCGGAAACCAATACGTCGCCGGGCTGGACCTTGTCCATTTCCGAAACGTCGTTGATCACGCGCACTTTACCGGCGCCGATCTTCTGGCCAATGGCACGGCCTTCCACCAGCACTTTGCTGGTTTCTTTGAGCAGGTAGCGCTCCATCACGTTAGCGGTGGTGCGGCTTTTCACGGTTTCAGGGCGGGCCTGAACGATGTACAGCTGGCCGTCGTCACCGTCTTTGGCCCACTCGATGTCCATCGGGCGGCCGTAGTGTTTTTCAATGATCAGCGCCTGCTTGGCCAGCTCGGTAACTTCGGCATCGCTCAAGCAGAAACGGGCACGGTCGGCACGGTCGACATCGACGGTTTTCACCGACTTGCCGGCTTTGGCTTCGTCGCCGTAGATCATCTTGATGGCTTTGCTGCCCAGGTTGCGGCGCAGAATGGCCGGGCGGCCTGCTTCCAGGGTTTGCTTGTGAACGTAGAATTCGTCCGGGTTAACCGCGCCTTGCACCACGGTTTCGCCCAGGCCGTAAGCGCCGGTGATAAACACCACGTCACGGAAGCCCGACTCGGTATCCAAGGTGAACAATACGCCGGCCGTGCCGGTTTCCGAACGCACCATGCGCTGTACGCCAGCCGACAGGGCCACCAGCTTGTGATCAAAGCCTTGGTGTACGCGGTAGGAAATAGCGCGGTCGTTAAACAGCGAGGCAAACACTTCCTTGGCCGCACGAATGACGTTTTCTACACCGCGGATGTTCAGGAAGGTTTCTTGTTGGCCGGCGAAGGAGGCATCTGGCAAGTCTTCGGCGGTGGCCGAGGAACGTACCGCAACAGCCATGTTCTCGTTGCCATTGGCCATGGCGGCGAAGGCAGTGCGGATTTCAGTATTAAGACGCTCAGGGAATTCGGCTTCCATGATCCATTGGCGGATCTGCGCACCGGTTTTGGCCAGGGCATTGACGTCATCAACGTCCAGGGCGTCGAGCGCCGCGTGGATTTGCGCGTTGAGGCCGCTCAATTCAAGGAAGTCACGGTAGGCTTGGGCGGTGGTTGCGAAACCACCTGGGACCGAGACGCCAGCGCCTGCGAGGTTACTGATCATTTCGCCGAGGGATGC
>LNAP01004719.1_pt1 | contig 12427 bp, 9 predicted proteins | sample 602601 | NCBI WGS metagenome assembly LNAP01 (sample SAMN02440304, study PRJNA202911) | soil metagenome | biome: Subtropical and temperate rainforests or woodlands; isolation source: soil samples (1 kg each in a 20% v/v slurry with milli Q water) were... ... | reverse complement strand
CAGGCGCAACCATCCGGGTCTTCGGCGAACCGTTTGAGTTGTGCTGATAGATCTCCAGCGGCTGTCCTTTTTCATTAAAGAACACTTGCCCGATCCCCGCCGAATTCCACAGCCGTTCACCCGCTTCAGCATGTTCCGGGACATGCGGAACAATGCGCATGCGCCGGCGTTTGGTCAGCCAGTTCAGCGGTGAGCGGGGCGAGTAGAGCCAGCGGTTGAGGCGGTCGAACCACTCGAGCAGCGCGGGCGGGAATTCGTTTTTGATGCCGCTGCTGGTGATCTGCCAGATGCGCGGGCCGCCCTTGCGGTGTCGGATCAGTACTTCGTAGACGAAGGAATAATGCACATCGCCCGACAGCACCACGTAATTACCGGGTGTACGCGAGTGTCGGAAAATGTTCAGGATCACCTGGGCTGCACCGCGATGGGCCATCCAGTTTTCGGCGTCCACCAGCAGGGGATAACCGCACCAGCTGAAGACGCGCTGCACGGTTTCGATCAGTTTGACGCCGAAAATCGGTGCCGGCGAAACGATGATGGCCGACGGGTGATCGAGCAGATCCTGTTGCAGTTCGCTGAGGGCTTCCCAGTCCAGCAGACCCGAAGGCTGCTTGAGGTTCATCTCGCTGCGCCAGCGCCGGGTGCGGGTGTCGAGTACGACGATGGCCGGGCTGGTGGGCAGCACGTAATGCCAGTTCTGAAATCTCAGCAGTTCGTCAATCAACTCGTCCTGAATGTCACTGTCGAGGTAGCGGTCATGTCCGGTCGCGCTCAATCCGCTGGCCTTCTTCAGCACAGCGCCGAACGCATCCGGGTTGTTGCCCCAGCCCTGGCACAGCATGTAGGCAATCAGTGCATTGCCGATGATGCGCCTGGAGAACGGATGGCCGTAGGCCGTTTCCTCCCATTGCGCGGAAAGATTCCAGTCATCGGTAATGTCGTGATCGTCGAAAATCATCAGGCACGGCAGGTGCGCGAGCGCTCGGGCGACGCCTCCCAGGCCGGCCTTGAAGCCATCGATGCGCGTTTGCTCAAGCGCATAACGCTCGCGTCTTTCCGGTGTCAGTACCGGCGGTTGCGGGGCGATCAATGTCCAGGCAATCGGCGACCACACCAGCAGGTACATGGCCATGACTTCGGCGAACGTCACCAGATGGTTGTCGGCACTGCTGCTGGTGAAAATCGGCTTACGCGCCCCACCGAAAAATCGCTCGCGCAGGGTTTTGTTGCTCTCCAGCGCCGGTAACAAATCCGCACGATGGTAGTAGCTGGCGGGGTGCTCGTAGAGTTTGGCGCTGTCGCTGACCACTGCGCCTTCGAGGTGCTCTTCGAACAGCCCAAGCCGCTTGATCAAGGCATGGATGGCTCGCAGCATCGGCCCCGCGACATCGTCGGCATACACCTGATCGCCGCTCATCATCAACAGCGCCGGGCGTTTGTGTGCATCCGGCTCCGCCTCCAGCAAACGATCGACGCACAGCAAACCGTCCGTGGCCGGGTGGTGAGGTTTGCGGCAGGAACCGTGCAACAGATGATCGGCCCGTGTACGCAGGACGAAGTTTGGGCTACGGGCGTCTGCGTACAGCAAGTGCGGGGCCCAATCGGCGATGCCGGCGTCGTCAATCAACAGGTCGTATTCGATTAACGTGTCGCAGGGCAGGGCGGCGTCCAGCGACACATCGATCAAATGAACAAAGGCCTGGGTGCCCACCGCAATGACCGTGCACTGACTCGCGTCGAGGTGGATAGCGTCGCGGTCTTGCAGACGCAACGTCAGCGACAGCGCCCGCGACCCCACCAGCCACATCACCAGCCGCGTGGGCTCCAGACGCCGCAACAGCGGCCCGACCAGGACAGGGGGCAGGGATTGATGATCGTCAGGCAGCGGCAAAGACATGGACATCCGGGTTTCTGGAACAGAGAAGCGCGCGATGATAACGCAGCTGATGTCAATGAAACGCAACTGGCTCGAATCTGACAGTCAAGGCAACTGCTCGCTGCCCGCCGTCATTACATCCGTCTCGCCATTGGCCACCAGCCAGCGAAACAGCTCTGTGACGGACACCGTGTGGCTCCGCTCGATGCATCGCACTTGCGCCGGGCCATAGTGTTCGGTGTAGCGGCTGAGCACCAGATGGCGACAGTCCGCCGACAGGCGCAGGGTGATTTCCCGACAGTGCAGAGTGGCCGGGTCTTGCTGGGTGACCCGTTGCTGCAGAATCAGGCCATTGCCTTCAGAAACCATCGGCCGGTGCTCCTGTGCATTGAGGTTTGGTTGTTTGTGCCGAGCCTTGTTTTCCATCGGCGACGTAAGCGGCACGATGTTCGGCGACGACGTTGCGTAACGCGCTGTAGTAGTCCGGCAGTTTTTGCAGGCTGTCGGTCAGCGGTAAGGCTTCTGCGCGGCCATCGACGAAGCCGCCGACCGTGCTGATCGTGGCCAATGTGTCCACGGTGTCGCTGTTGCTGCCAAACGGATCGACCACAAAACCGAGCACCCGGCCGACCGCGTCGCGGCTGTTGGAAGTGCCGAGCAACGGCAGTTCGACGATCGGCCCGTTGCCGATGCCCCACACGCCGAACGTCTGGCCGAAGTCCGCGTCGTGACGCGGGATGCCGGCCATGCCGGAGACATCGATCAAGCCCACTACACCGACCGTGGTGTTCAGCACGAAACGCCCCAGGGTATTGGCCGAGCGCATCGGGTTGCCTTGCAGCAGGTCATTGATGAACACCTTGGGCTCGCCGAAGTTCGCCACAAAGTTATGCACACCGGTCTGGAAAAAGTCCGGCGAGTAGCGATAGCCGCGAGCGACCGGCGCCAGGGCATAGTCATCGACCACCCGATTGAACGCAAAAACCCCACGGTTGAACGGTTCCGCCGGGTCGTACACCGTGTAGGCGATGTCGGCGCAACTCACATCGGTGGCCGGCGGCTGACTGCTGCAACCCGCCAACCCGGCGGCCAGCACGGCAATCGAGGTGTTGCGGGTCAGCCAGGGAGCACAATTGAAAGGCAACATGAATGCGATTCTCGGGAGGAATTCGCCGAGATGCTGAGCCCCAAGCCTTGCGCAAAGATGTCTGGTTTATTGCGCCGCTGACGTTTTATTACAGGATTGAAATATATGACGCGCTGCCGTGAATGGTTTTAGATGGCGGTTCCATTCGCCCCTTAAGTGACCTTTGGTGAACAGCCTTTTAATTGTGGACGACGACCTTGAAGTCCTCGATCTCCTGAAAAAATTCTTCGTGCAGCACGGCTACAGCGTCGAAGTCGCCACCGATGGCGCGTCGCTGTGGGCGGCCATCGAGCGACAGCCGCCAGACCTGATCATTCTTGATGTGATGTTGCCCGGGGACAGCGGGCTGATCCTGTGCCAGCAACTGCGGATCCGATACGCGATACCGGTGATCATGCTCACCGCCATGGGGGAACTCAGTGATCGGGTCGTCGGCCTGGAACTGGGCGCCGACGATTACTTGACCAAACCCTTCGACGCCCGTGAACTGCTGGCCCGAGTGCGCGCCGTGCTGCGTCGCGTGGACGAGCGCCGTCCGGTATTGCAGGAACGGCCACGGCCGCTGATCGACTTCGCCGACTGGCACCTGGACGTCACGCGACGTGAACTGCGCTCGCCGGACAACGTGATGATTCCGCTGTCGGCCGGTGAGTTCGACTTGCTGCTGGTCTTCGTCGAACACCCGCAACGCATTCTCACCCGCGAGCAATTGCTGGACCTGGCGCGCGGGCATTGTCATGAAGCGTTCGATCGCAGCATCGACGTCCAGGTCAGTCGCCTGCGACGCAAACTCGAGTCCGATACCAAACGGCCGGCGATGATTCGCACGGTGCGTAACGGCGGTTACCTGTTCACGCCCAGCGTGACGCGGCGATGAGCGGGTTGAAGCGGATGCGCGCCCGAGACTGGCCGCAAGATACGGTGGCGCGCTGGATCGCGTTGACGATCATCCTGGCCATGCTCATTTCACTGGCGCTCAATGGGCTGTTTATCCAACTGGCCGGCGTCTGGGCGCGCCCGCCGCTGACCGAAATCGGCCTGCTGGAAAAAGCTGCCGCCATCACTCGTGTGGTCGAGGCCGCTCCGGCGCCCCTGCGCAACTCATTGGCGCAAGCGGCCAGCGAGAACGGCTTTACCGTCAGTTGGCATCCTGATAGGCACGATCTCAATTTGCCCGCCGTGGAAGATCCGAAATCCGGCATCGGCTCGACCATTCTGCAGCCCATGCTCAAGACCCCTGACCGACGCATCGAAGCCTATGAACCGGCCGACTGGACGGAACACACGGCCGATGCCCATTACGCGCTATTGATCGAGCTATCGGATTCGACATGGCTGATGTTCTCCGCGCCCTCGCGCAGTTGGGGGCTCGACGAAACGCCGCGCTACCTGATCGTCATCCTGCTGGTGCTGATCTCCACCGCCGTGGTCGCGCTGATCGCCACCCGGCGCCTCGCCACACCGTTGCAGCACTTCGCCGAAGGGGCCCGGCGCTTCGGCGTGGACTTTCGCGCACCGCCGATCGAACCGCTCGGCCCCCACGAAATCCGCCAGGCGATCCTCGCGTTCAATGCCATGCAGGCCCAGTTGCAGCACTTCATCCGCGACCGCACGCAAATGCTCGCCGCCATCTCCCACGACCTGCGCGCGCCCCTGACGCGGATGCGCTTGCGGGGGGAATTCATTGAAGACAGCGAGCAACAGCAGCGGTTGTTTCGGGACGTGGATGAAATGCAGGCAATGATCAACTCGGCGCTGGAGTTCTTTCGCGATGATGCGCGGCTTGAGCCTGCGACCCAGTTCGATCTGGCGGAATTGCTGCAAACGCTGCTGGACGATTATCGGGATCAGGGCGTCGACATTACGTTCAGCGGGCCGCTGCGGTGGGTGTATTTCGGGCGACCGTTGGGGCTTAAGCGGGTGATGACCAATCTGCTGGATAACGCGATCAAGTACGGCAGTGAGCCGGCGATTGAACTGAGCCCCGCAGCTGGCGAGGTGCGGATCAAAGTGCTGGATCGTGGGCCGGGGATTGCGGAGGCCAGCCTTGAACAAGTGTTCGTGCCGTTCTTCCGGTTGGAAGGCTCGCGGAACAAAAGTACCGGGGGTGTTGGATTGGGGCTGTCGGCGGCGCGGGCGATTGTGCTGGAACACGGAGGCGAGCTGACACTGCGAAATCGGTCGAAGGGTGGGTTGGAGGCGTTGGTGGTGTTGCCGGTGCATCCAGGTTCAGAGCTGATCTCTGCGCATTAGCTTTGAACTAAACGATTAAACGCCCCAAAAAATTGGGGCTAATCCAGATGCAGCCAGTTACACACAACTCCTGTGGGAGCGGGCTTGCTCGCGAATGCGATATACCAGTCACCATCATCGTTGACTGACACACCGCTTTCGCGAGCAAGTCGAACCGTCGCACCGCCGCTCCCACAGGTTTTTCGGTCAGGCTTGAGATCGTGTGAACCTAAGCCTCCCAGCCCGCGCCACTGACCGCCGCTTGTGCCAGTGGATGCAAGTCTGCCCCTTGATGCTCCGTCTGCCAGGCCAGCAATTCCTTGCGCATGCCGGGTGTCCAGTACATCTGCAGGTGATTACGCACGCCGAGCACGGCCTGTTGCTGGTCCGGTTCGGTGGCGAAGTACTGGGCGATCTGGTTGACCATTTTGATCAGGTTTTCAGTGCTCATCGGCGTACCTCGGCTTTAGTGCCACGCGCCTTACGGCGTTCGTCGAGCAGGCGGTGTTGGTTGTCACTGAATTCCTGATAGCGTTTTTGCCACTCGGACGGGTGATAGACGCGGCTGACTTCCACGGCCGTGACCTTGTACTCCGGACAGTTGGTGGCCCAGTCGGAGTTGTCGGTGGTGATCACGTTGGCCCCCGATTCAGGGAAGTGGAACGTGGTGTACACCACGCCCGGGGCGACCCGTTCGGTGACCCGTGCGCGGAGTACGGTCTGGCCGGCGCGGCTGCCGATGCCGACCCAGTCACCTTCGTTGATGCCACGGCTCTCGGCGTCGGTCGGGTGGATTTCCAGACGGTCTTCATCGTGCCAGGCCACGTTTTCGGTACGTCGGGTCTGCGCGCCGACGTTGTACTGGCTGAGGATGCGCCCGGTGGTCAGCAGCAGCGGATAGCGATTGTTGACCTTCTCCTCGGTCGGCACGTAGCCGGTGAGCATGAAGCGCCCCTTGCCGCGCACGAACTCATCGATGTGCATGGTCGGCGTGCCGTCCGGTGCCGCAGCGTTGCACGGCCATTGCAGGCTGCCGTGGCGATCCAGTTCGGCGTAGCTGACGTTGGTGAAAGTCGGCGTCAGGCTGGCGATCTCATCCATGATTTCCGACGGGTGCTTGTAGTTCATCGGGTAGCCCAAGGCCTGGGCCAGCGCGACGGTGCCTTCCCAGTCGGCCTTGCCGCCCAGCGGTTCCATGACCTTGCGCACCCGGGAGATGCGTCGCTCGGCGTTGGTGAACGTGCCGTCTTTTTCCAGGAACGAAGCGCCCGGCAGGAACACATGGGCGAACCTGGCGGTTTCGTTGAGGAAAATGTCCTGCACCACCACGCACTCCATGGCCGACAGCGCCGCGGTGACGTGCTGGGTATTCGGATCGCTCTGGGCGATGTCTTCACCCTGGCAATACAGACCCTTGAAGCTGCCGGCCAGCGCCGACTCGAACATGTTGGGAATGCGCAGGCCCGGATCAGGTTGCAGCGTGACGTTCCACGCCTGTTCGAACTGCGCCCGAACCACCTCGTTGGAGATATGCCGGTAACCGGGCAACTCGTGGGGGAACGAGCCCATGTCGCAGGAGCCCTGAACGTTGTTCTGCCCCCGCAGCGGGTTCACGCCCACGCCTTCGCGGCCGATGTTGCCGGTGGCCATGGCCAGGTTGGCGATGCCCATGACCGCGGTGCTGCCCTGACTGTGCTCCGTGACGCCGAGGCCGTAATAGATCGCCGCGTTGCCGCCGGTGGCATACAGGCGGGCGGCGGCACGGATGTCGGCAGGTTCCACGCCGCAGATGGCGCCAAGCACTTCCGGCGAGTTTTCCGGCCGGCTGACCAGCTCGCTCCAACGGGCGAAATCACTGCCCTCGCAACGAGCGTCGATAAAGGCCTGATTGAGCAAACCTTCGGTGACGATCACATGGGCCAGTGCGTTGAGCATGGCAACGTTGGTGCCCGGGCGCAGGGCAAGGTGCAATTCGGCGCGGGCATGCACCGAGTCCACCAGATCAATGCGGCGTGGGTCGATGACGATCAGCCGCGCACCTTCACGCAGGCGGCGTTTGAGCTGCGAGGCGAACACCGGGTGAGCGTCACTCGGGTTGGCGCCCATCACCAGAATCACGTCGGCCTGCATCACCGAGTCGAAACTCTGGGTGCCGGCAGACTCGCCCAAGGTTTGTTTCAAGCCATAACCGGTCGGCGAGTGGCAAACCCGCGCACAGGTATCGACGTTGTTGTTGCCGAACGCGGCGCGCACCAGTTTTTGCACCAGATAGGTTTCTTCGTTGGTGCAACGGCTGGAGGTGATGCCGCCAATGGAATCGCGGCCATATTTTTGCTGCAACCGGCGGAATTCGCTGGCGGCGTAGGTCACTGCTTCGTCCCAGCTGACTTCCTGCCACGGGTCGTTGATGTGCTGGCGGATCATCGGTTTGGTGATGCGATCCGGGTGAGTGGCGTAGCCCCAGGCAAAGCGCCCTTTGACGCACGAGTGGCCATGGTTGGCCTGGCCGTTCTTGTCCGGAACCATGCGCACCAACTGGTCGCCTTTCATCTCGGCGCGGAACGAGCAGCCCACGCCGCAATAGGCGCAGGTGGTGATCACACTGCGTTCCGGCTGACCCAGCTCGACCACGCTTTTTTCCATCAGCGTCGCAGTCGGGCAGGCCTGCACACAGGCGCCGCAGGACACGCATTCCGAGTCGAGGAAGTTGTCGCCCCCCGCGGCGGCCACGCGGGACTCAAAGCCGCGCCCGGTAATGGTCAGCGCAAAGGTGCCCTGGGTTTCTTCGCAGGCACGCACGCAGCGGTTGCAGACGATGCACTTGCTCGGGTCGTAGTCGAAGTAGGGGTTGGACGTGTCTTTCTTGTCGTCCAGATGGTTGTCACCTTCATAGCCGTAACGCACTTCCCGCAGGCCAACCTGGCCGGCCACGGTTTGCAGTTCGCAGTTGCCGTTGGCCGAGCAGGTCAGGCAGTCCAGCGGGTGATCGGAGATGTACAGCTCCATGACGTTGCGCCGCAGGGTCGCGAGTTTCGGCGTCTGCGTGTGCACGGTCATGCCTTCAGTGACCGGCGTGGTGCAGGACGCCGGATAGCCGCGCATCCCGTCGATCTCCACCAGGCACATGCGGCAGGAGCCGAAGGCTTCCAGGCTGTCGGTGGCGCACAGTTTCGGAATGGTGGTGCCCAGCAGCGCCGCGGCGCGCATCACCGAGGTGCCTTCCGGCACGCTGATGCTGCGGCCGTCGATGTTCAGGGTGACCTGCACGTCGCTTTCGCGGGCCGGGGTGCCCAGATCGATATCGGTTTTCGGGTCGAAGAGAGTAATCATTGCTCGGCCTCCGAGGCTTGCAGACCGAAGTCGGCGGGGAAGTACTTGAGGGCGCTGGCGACCGGAAAGGACACCATGCCGCCCAATGCGCAGAGCGAACCGTATTGCAGGGTGTCGCACAGGTCCTTGAGGATGATCACCTGCTGATCACGACCGGCCTGATCTGGCGCGGCCAGCAGGCGGTCGATCACCTCAACGCCCCGGGTCGAGCCGATGCGGCACGGCGTGCATTTGCCACAGGATTCCTCGGCGCAGAACTCCATGGCGAAGCGCGCCATGTGGGCCATGTCCAGCGTGTCGTCTGCCACCACCACACCACCGTGACCGAGCATCGCGCCCATGGCGGCGAAGGCTTCGTAATCCAGCGGTGTGTCGAATTGCGACGGCGGCACCCAGGCACCGAGCGGGCCGCCGACCTGCGCAGCCTTCAACGGCCGGCCACTCGCCGTGCCACCGCCGTAGTCTTCCACCAGCTCCCGCAAGGTCAGGCCAAAGGCCCGTTCCACCAGACCGCCGTGACGAACATTGCCCGCCAGTTGGAAAGGCATGGTCCCCAGCGAACGGCCCATGCCGTAATCACGATAGAACTGCGCACCCTTGGCCAGAATCAACGGCACCGAGGCCAGGGTCAGCACGTTGTGCACCAGCGTCGGCAGACCAAACAGCCCCTTCAACGCAGGGATCGGCGGCTTGGCGCGGACGATCCCGCGCTTGCCTTCAAGCGAGTCCAGCAGCGCGGTTTCCTCACCGCAGATATAAGCGCCGGCACCGACCCGCACTTCCATATCGAACGCCTGCCCGCTGCCGCCGACATTGGCGCCCAGGTAACCGGCGGACCGGGCAAGGCTCAGCGCCTGACGCAACGTGGCGACGGCATCCGGATATTCCGATCGCACATAAATGTGGCCGTAAGTGGCGCCGACGGTGATGCCGGCGATGGCCATGCCTTCGATCAGCAGGAAGGGGTCGCCTTCCATCAGCATGCGGTCGGCAAAAGTGCCGGAATCTCCTTCGTCGGCGTTGCACACGATGTACTTCTGCGCCGCCTCGGTGGCGCGCACCGTGCGCCATTTGATCCCGGCCGGGAACGCCGCGCCGCCACGGCCACGCAGGCCCGAATCGAAAACCGCCGTGGCAGTCTGCTCGCCACCAATGGCAACGGCCCTGGTTAAACCTTCGAAACCGCCATGGGCCCGATAATCGTCCAGGGACAGCGGCCGGGTAATACCGGCGCGGGCGAACAGCAGGCGTTGTTGAGACTTGAGATAAGGCAATTCTTCCACCAGCCCCAAAGCCAGTGGATGTGATGACGGTTCACCTTGCAGCGCCTCGAGCACCGACGGCACATCGGCCGCCGTCAGCGGACCAAAGCCGATCCGGCCTTGCGGGCTGTCCACTTCCAGCAGCGGCTCCAGCCAATACAAGCCGCGCGAACTGGTGCGCTGCAACTCCAGCGGCACATTGCGTTCCCGGGCCTGAGTGATCAGGGCCACCGCCACCTCATCGGCACCCACGGCACGGGCAAGGGAATCAGTGGGCAGATAAAGAGTCGGCATCATGCGTCCTCCCGGCAAGCGTCGAGCAAGGCATCGAGACGCTCGGCGCTGAGCCGCGCATGCACCCGGCCATCCAGCTCCAGAGCGGGCGAGCAGGCACAGGCGCCGAGGCAATACACCGGACGCAAACTGATGCTGCCGTCGGCGCTGCTGCCGTGGTCATCCAGTTGCAACCGTTCGCGCAACTGCGCGGCAAGCGCTTCGGCACCACGGCTTTTGCAGGACTCAGCCCGGCACAGCCGCAGGATATGCTTGGCCGGCGGCGCGGTACGGAAGTCATGGTAAAAGCTGATCACCCCGCGAACCTCGGCCTGACTCTGATTGAGGGCGTGAGCAATCTCGGGAACGGCCGCATCGGGGATGTAACCGATGCGTTCCTGAATATCATGAAGGATGGGCAACAGTGCACCCGCAGAGCCCTTATGGCGCTCCAGCAGACTGTTGACCAAAGGCAGGTGCAAACTCTCATCAGGCATTCAGCAATCCTCACGGTCACGGACAAACCAGATGGTTGTCGGTCGTCCGAAAGTGTCGGCTGCGGCACTCACACCACGTCACGGAATCGTGGCAATTTCAGGCCGTTGGCCAGGGCACCCTTGGCGGGCATCTTGTTGTGCCCGGCACGGTCTTCGCCGCACCTCTACTGGGCATAAAGGGCAGCTTGCCACGGCGCTTTTGATTGAACTGCACCAAAGCGACGTGTTCGGTTCTGCCTACGACTATCCCTTAAGTCTAGATGAGTGCGGCGTGGGGCGTTCACTCACCGGCCTAATGCCCGGAGGGCCTGTCGATGGATGATGTATAGCAAGCATTACAGATAAGAAACAGCATCAGATCCGTGGCCAATTCAGGGCGCAGATGCGTTGATCTGTCTCGCCGTAAACCGAAAGCCATTCACCCGAGCCCAATACCTCAAGGCCAATCCCAAACCCCAACCACCACACAAAATCCCCTGTGGGAGCCAGCCTGCTGGCGATAGCGCCAGATCAGTTCACGCAAAACACGGATCAGAATCACAACCCCTATAGGAGCGAGCTCGCGAAAAGCCCAGGAAACAAGGCCTGTCTCCTTCGCTGCCAGTGGACGGCAAGACGGCAAAACAGTAGCGTTGCGCCACTTATTTCATCTATGTAACGGACTACACATGCCCACTGTTGCTCGAACCTCGCGCCTGTTCTGCGCAATCGCCGTCGCCGTCGTGACGACCCCGGCGCTCGCCGCCGAATGGGATGAATCCCCGGAGTACGCCAGGAAGGCCTACCTCGCCGATTGCCAGCAATTACAGCGGGCAGTGACCGAGGTGCAGAGTGGGCGCCAGACGCCCAAGGATGCTTTGCCCACTATCGAGAGTTACCTGCGGACGTTTACTGTACATCGCGAGAACCTTCCCCAGGCAAACCTCGGCTCCCCCGATTACGCCAGCTGTGAGAGCGTCTTTCCCCAAGCGAAAGAGATCGCGATCAAAGGCCGTATTGAAACCGGCGAGGAGATAGATCAACAGCTCCAGCAAGCCCAGACCCAACACCTGAAATCTTCGGATTACGAGCGCGCTCGCTCTCTGGGCTTCAGCGACGTCGGCGAAATCGGGGAACTCGACCAGCACGCCGAGCTGGATGGTGAAGCGAATCTGAAGACCTTGATGATCCGCGTCGATTCTGGTTGCGGCCGCCATTTCCGCGCCGCGAAATACGTCGAACCTTATGTGATCTACACCGTCGGTCCTTCGGATGGCAGATGCGCCATTAACAGGAACGTCGCCGTGCTGGGCGGCAAAGCCGCGGAGTGGGGCGACTACATTGATGAGGAAGAGATCTTTCAGTACGTGGGATGGAAGAAATTGCCCGGACAGGATGGATTTCCCATCAACATTCGAGTCGTAAAGGTGCTGAAGTAACCCGCAGGGATTTTTCTTCGAACGGAGGATGGACAGATGATCGACTTCAACAACAAAGGCTTCTTCAAACTCAAGCAAAACGAAGAGTACGCAGAACGCGTCAGCGCACTGTTGCTGGAAGGCGAGCACGTCATCGACTCGTACAAATCCATGCGCGACGGCGTCGTCTTCACCAACAAACGCATCATCGCCGTCAACGTCCAGGGCCTCACCGGCAGCAAAAAAGACTTCACCTCACTGCCCTACAAAAACATCGTCGCCTACTCGGTAGAAACCTCCGGCACCTTCGACCTGGATTCAGAACTGGAGATCTACTTCTCGTCGCTGGGCAAAGTGAAATTCGAATTCACCGGCCGGACGTCGATGGTCGAAATCTCAAAACTGATCTCCCA
>LNAP01004717.1_pt1 | contig 12428 bp, 8 predicted proteins | sample 602601 | NCBI WGS metagenome assembly LNAP01 (sample SAMN02440304, study PRJNA202911) | soil metagenome | biome: Subtropical and temperate rainforests or woodlands; isolation source: soil samples (1 kg each in a 20% v/v slurry with milli Q water) were... ... | reverse complement strand
CCTGGTTGGTCTTGACCGTGCCCTGGTATTGCAGGACCAGCGCGGCAGCGGTGTCCAGGGTCTGCTTGGCGATGCTGTCCTGTTCGTAGAGGCCGCGATAACGCTCAAGGTCAACCTGAGCGTTTTTCAATTGCGCCTGGTTTTGCATCAGTGTGCCCTGGGCCTGGAGCAAGGCATTCTGATAACTGCGCGGGTCGATTTCCGCCAGCAGATCGCCGGCCTTGACCATCTGCCCCTCTTCAAAGGCGATCTTGACCAGTTCTCCCCCGACCCGGCTGCGCACATTGATGGTGTTCAAGGCCGTCACCGTGCCCAGTGCCTTGTAGTACACCGGAAAATCCCCTGCGACCGCGGGTGCGACGCGTACCGGCACCGCCGCACCCGAGCCGCCGAAGCCGGGACGCATCATCCCGGTCTTGCTGGTCCTGGCTGCCGGGGCCTCCTTCTGGGCGGTGCCGGTCGGCCAGAATTTCCAGCACAGGAAGGCAACAACCAACAGGACGAGCAAGCCAAACAGCCAGCGGCGGGAACTACGGGGGGACGATTGCATGGATTGATCAACCATTGGAGGCGAGGGCTTCTACTGTGGGAGGCTGAAAGATAAGCACTGGGGCGCGTTTAGAAAAGCGCCTTTACCGGCTATTTACCTTCAGGCTTACAAACATTTACTTTTCGTGGGGCAACATCAGCTATTTGGCCTAAACCGCTGAAGCACAAATAAAAACGGCCTGGACTAGGCCAGGCCGCAAGCATGCATCATACGTGTTACTGCAAAGCGACAGTAACGCGCTGCCGCAATTACTTCAGTACAGCCAGGGCCGCTTCGTAGTTTGGCTCTTCGGCGATTTCGCCAACCAGCTCGCTGTGCAGCACCTTGTCGTTTTCGTCCAGTACCACCACGGCGCGGGCGGTCAGGCCCTTGAGGGCGCCGTCGGCAATGGATACACCGTAGTCAACGGCAAAATCGGCGCTGCGGAAGTCCGACAGGCTCTTCACGTTTTCCAGGCCTTCGGCGCCGCAGAAACGCGCCTGGGCAAATGGCAGGTCGGTGGAGATGCACAGTACAACGGTGTTGTTCAGCTCGTTGGCCTGGGCATTGAACTTGCGTACCGACGTGGCGCAGGTCGGGGTGTCAACGCTTGGGAAGATGTTCAGTACTTTGCGCTTGCCGGCGAAAGTCGCCAGGGTGACGTCCGACAGATCGCCTGCGGTCAGGGAAAAGTCGAGGGCCTGGCTACCGATTTGCGGCAACTGGCCTTCAACCTGGACCGGGTTGCCTTTGAGGGTGACTTGAGCCATGAACGGAATCCTTATGCTGGGTTAGACGAAACGAATTCGAGAGGCGGAAGTTAACCACAAAGTGCGAATGACACCTATGGCCGAACACAAAATGTCATGACTGCGCCCGCGCCGGGCTGCTGTGGTTTAATTGCGCCGCGTTTGCCTGCCCTTGAAGGAATTCACCGTTGAAAAGTCAGCCTGCCACCCACGTCCTGGTTATCGGTTACGTCTGGCCGGAGCCCCGCTCCTCGGCCGCCGGCGGGCATATGATGCAGATCCTGGAAAGTTTTCTGGCGCAAGGCTGGGCCATCACCTTCAGCAGCCCGGCCGCTATCGGTGAACACAAGGCTGACCTGGCGGCACTGGGTATCCGCGAATGCGCCATCGAGCTCAATAACTGCAGTTTCGACGACTTTATCCGTGAACTGGCCCCGGATATCGTGTTGTTCGATCGCTTTATGATGGAGGAGCAGTTCGGCTGGCGGGTGGAGAAGCATTGCCCGGATGCCCTGCGCGTCCTGGAAACCTCGGACTTGCAAAGCCTGCGCGATGCCCGCCAGCAGCGCCTGAAAGACTACCTGAAGCAGCAGCCACACGCGGATGACTTCAGCCCCGTGTTCGCCCCGGCCCTGGACGAAGAGTTCCAGAGGATGGCCGATACCGACCTGGCCAAGCGCGAGATCGCGGCGATCTACCGCTGTGATATCAGCCTGATGATTTCCGATGTGGAGATCCAACTGCTCACCGAACAGTTCAAGGTGCCCGCCGCCCTGCTCCACTGGTGCCCGTTGATGATCGACGCCCCCAGCGAGGGGTTTATCCCCTATGAGGACCGCGCGCATTTCCTGAGCATCGGTAACTTCCGCCACGCCCCCAACTGGGATGCGGTGCTCTGGATGAAAAACAGCCTCTGGCCGTTGATTCGCCAGCAGCTCCCCGGCGCCCAGTTGCACATCTATGGTGCCTACACCCCCCCCAAGGCCACCGCGCTGCACAATCCGGCCCAGGGTTTTCATGTGATGAACTGGGCCGAGGACGCCCTGCAAGTGATGTCGGCTGCGCGCATCTGCCTGGGCCCGTTGCGCTTCGGTGCCGGGATCAAGGGCAAGCTGGCCGATGGCATGCTCTGCGGCACCCCGAGCATTACCACCCCCATCGGCGCCGAAGGCATGACCGACGGGCAGCCCTGGCCCGGGACGGTCGCCCAGAGCGCCACGGCCCTGGCCGCCGCCGCCGTGGCGCTATACGAAGATCGGCAAGCCTGGACCGAGGCCCAGGCCAATGGCCGTGCGCTGCTGGCCCGTCGCTTTGCCCCGCAGGTCCACGGGCCCGCACTGGTTGAACGCCTGCAACATTGCCTGGGCGAACTGGCGCAGCACCGGCGCAACAACTTTACCGGCAGCATGTTGCGCCACCACCTGCATAAAAGTACCCAGTACATGGCGCAGTGGATCGAGGCAAAAAACCGCGCTCTTTAAACACCGACGCTGGCGAGGTGGCGCGCAACGGGGCATTATCGGCTGCGCAACCACAATAAAAGCGACGCCAGCATGAGCCGAGCAACGCGCATCACCGACCCTTCCTACGAGTTGATGGACGATCACAACGGCCTGTCCATCATCTATCGCCAGCATGGCTTCCCCTGCCCGCTGGTGCGCTGGCACTTCCACAAGGAGTACGAGTTGCACCTGATTGTCGCCAGCTCCGGCAAGGTGTTTATCGGCGACTATATCGGCAATTTCCACCCGCAAAGCCTGTTCCTTACCGGCCCCAACTTGCCTCACAACTGGATCAGCCAGGTGGAGGAAGACGAAGTGGTGCCCAAGCGCGACATGTTGGTGAATTTTACCGATGAGTTGCTGGAAGGCGGCAGCCAGGTCTTCACTGAACTCAAGAGCCTCTCGCCGCTGTTGGAGCGGGCACAATACGGCATTGAGTTCCGCTGCCAAAAGACCATCGCCCAGGCGTTGACCTTGATGCAGCGCATCGAAGACACCCATGGGATGGCGCGGCTGGGGCATTTTTTTGTGCTGCTGGAGGCGCTCTGTGCCTGCGAGGACTACCAAGTGCTGTCGGGAGGAGCCACCGCGCAGTTGGCCGATGAGCACAGCATCGACAGGACCAACCGTGCGGTGGACTACATTTTTGCCCATTACGCGCGGGAATTGTCCCTGGAAGAAGTCGCACACTACCTGGGGATGAAACCCACCTACTTTTCCCGGGTGTTCAAGCAAGCCACCGGCCGCACCTTCATCGAGTTCGTCAATCGCCTGCGGATCAGCAAGTCCTGCGAACTGCTGGCCGATGGCGATAAGGCCGTGACCGATGTGTGCTTCGAGTCGGGCTTCAACAACATCTCCAATTTCAACCGGCGCTTCCAGCAGCTCAAAGGCATGACGCCGTCGCATTACCGACGCCTGGCGGTACAGCGCCTGACCGAGCAGAACCTGGCCTGAGCGGCTGAGAACGCTTCATTCACAACCGCCCGTCGCCACTGTCAATTTTGACAGTTACCTGCACGACCACCTTGGGTGTGTGATGTCTTTGTCCAGTTTTCCTGCACAAGGAGCACCCTCGATGAAGAAGCCCGCGCCACCTACTCCGCCCGCTTTACCTCGCCTGCCGCATAACCCCGAACCTGGGCAACCGACTGATGCAGACGAGTTGGCCCCACCCTTTGTCAGCGACCAGGTGATCCCGCTGCCGGGAGCTGCGCGTGGGCTCGGCATCAGCTCAACCCGGCCTTGGATGACCTTGCATTTACAGCGCTGGACCAAACTCGAGGTAGGTGACTCCTACAAGTTCTATATGGGCAGCGATCACTTTGCCATCGCCTCGGATCAGGTCAGGGATGAGGATCTGGACAAACATCTTTTGCAGCTGGTCATCTTTCCGGAGCTTATTCCGGAAAACTTTATCTATCCCTGTTTTGTCGAGGTCACTCGCAGAGGCACTGACATCCCCAGTACTTCCCCTCGTGAGACCTGGTATGTCAAGACCACTCGCCCGGGCGGGGTCAGTAAAGATCCTGCATTGTCCTATCACACCGAGCTGGTGATACACCTGCCGCCCGACCTGGTGGGCAATGATCTTGACCCCGAACGCGCCAAGGAGAACGTGGAACTGACAATCGACCCCTACCCCAATATCACGGTAGGTGACACTGCCGAAGTGCATTGGAACGGCCATCCGACCAAGCTGCGGATTGATGACGAGCATGTCGCCGGCATCAAGCCCATTACCGTGGTGATCCCTGAGTCAACCATCTATTTGGGCGGCAGTGGCGAGGTCATTATTCGCTTCCGGCTGTATGACAAGGTGTTCAACTATTCCGGTGAGCTGCAGCAGTGGTCGCAGGCCGTCACGGTGGTGAGCAATCTGGATCGTAAACTGCTCCCGGCAGCGCACTTCGTGGTAGGCGGGTACTCCGTCATTGACGTCAATCTCGATATCCATAGTTCAGGCTTCTTCTTGGAAATGGTGGTGCCCAGAAGGCTGCCTGATGGCACGCTGACACCGGCCGGGGCCTTGATTGTCGTGACGTTGAGCGGGGCCGATGCTGCGGGCGCGTCCTTTGAGAGGACCCTGGCGCCGTTTCCGGCGCGAATCGAACTGTCGTCCACCGTCCCGATAGACCTGAAAGACCTCGAAGCAGTGCTCAATGGGCACATGCAGTTCGAATACACCCTGACAACAGCCGGTGGCGCGTTCCTCGCCCGCTCCCAGCGCCGGAACATTACGGTTCATGGTACGAAAAGCACGATGCCGGCGATGACCATCGAGCAGAACGAAGGCGGCAACATTGACCCTGAACATCCCTATATCAAAGTCATCTTTCCGCGCTACACCCCTTACGACCGCAACTACAACGTGACACTGCGTATGGAGGCGGTGCGGTCAGGAGGCGGCCTGGTGTTTTATGAAGAGACCTTATTGGCAGGCGCCGAGCCGCCGCCAGAGCGGTATCGGATTGTCCTCCAGGAAAAATTCGAACGTTTCGTCGGGCTTGGCCCCGTCCGGGTGTTCTACCTCGTCGATAACGGCACGACACAGGTCATGAACCCCGCCATCCAGGCCATACGCAAGTCCGAGGTACTGGAAGTGACCTTTGGCCTGCGCTATGCCGATCTCCCAGCGCCGCAGATGCAATATGTGGACGAGTTCAACAATCTGGACCCGGCGCGCATAAAAGGCGGCCTGGTCCAGGCGACCCTGCCGTACACACGAACGATCCCAGGCGATGTGTTCAAGTGGACCTTGCTGGGGGCTACCAGCAACGGTTCGGCCAGTGACGAGATTTCCCTCAACTCCGCAACGGCGGGCAAACCCGTGTTGTTCAACCTGGATGAGGCGCTGATCGTTGCCAGCAGGAATGGCGAAATTCGCTTCAGCTATTCGCTGGTGCCTGCCAGTGGCGGTGCCACGCGCTACTCGGAAGTGTTGACCGTCACCGTCGGTGAAGCCCTGGACCTGCTGCGGCCGGAAGTGTTGCAAGCCCAGCGCTATCCCGACCAACTGGTGCCCGAGGCCGCGCTGCACGGGGCGACCATTGCCGTCACCTACCCGCAGATGCTGTCCAGCCATCGGGTGCTCGCGTGTTGGACCGGTATCCCGGAGATTGGGACCCATTGTGAAACGAAGGATGGCAATACCTCCAAGACCGTGCACTTTGAGGTGCCCCCAGAGGTGATTGGGGCCAACCTCAATGGCTACGGGCGCTACATCGAGGTGCAGTACTTCGTCTTGTTAGGTGTTCATCAAAAACCTTCGCCGGTGCTGAGCCTGTACCTGCTGGCGCCTGTGCTGCCCCTGCCCTACCTCGAAGGCCATACCACCAGCGTGCTGGACATCAGCCGGTTGATCGGTACCGAACGCGCCATGGTCGAACGCTGGAGCTTTATCAGTCGCTATCAACGGATGTGGTTTGAACTCAGTGGCACGTATGCCAATGACACACCGTTCTACGCTGTGCTGTTCGACGGCGATCTGGTGACCTATACCGGCGAACAGAACGGTATCCAGTCACCGGCACCGGTACTTGAGCTGCGCCAGCTCAAGGATGGCTCGCAATTTCTCATGCGTTTTGGCGCGACGTTCGACCAAACCAACAACAAGTCCAATGCCCTGTGGTTCCCGGAACGCAGGTATACCGTCCAGGCCGTCCCGGCGCAGTTTCCGCTACCCGAATTGATGGGGGCTACCGGCTCTGGCAGCTCGGTGACCCTGTTGCCACTCGTCGCACAGTACGGGGCCAAGGTAAACGCGACGTATAGCCCGATGTATACCTCCGACAGACTCACCCTGGAGGTGGTCGGCGCGCCGGGAGCAGGCTCAGGGCTGATCGGACCAAAAGACGGAGAAACGGATGGAACGGTCACCTTCGACCTGCCGGCGGCGCTGATTGCAGCCAATATTGGCAACCATGACACCACCTTCACCTTGAAATATACGGTCTGGCGCAATGGCGAACTCCGTTCGTCTGCAGTGTTGACCGTTACGCTGAAGGCTATTCCTGCGGCCGAACTGAACAAAACCGTGATCCGTATTGATGAAGCAGCTAACGGCGTACTCAATGTGGACGAGTTGATCGGTGATGCAACAGCAAGGTTGGGGACTTGGCCGTTCATTGCCAGGAACCAGCCCGTATGGCTGCGCCTGATCGGTAACAAACCCGACGGCACGGCACACAACTTGACCCTGCTGGATGGTACCCAGGGTGCACGGGTGAGTGATGGGTGGTTGAATCAAGGGTATCAATTGCTGACGGTACTCAATACCTACCTGAGAGACCTGGGGAACGGCACTCGACTGACAATGCAGTTCAAAGTGGCCCTCAATCACAGTACTGATGAGTGGCAAGCACTTGAGTTTCCCGTGGTTACGTATTCCATATTGAGCCTGCTGATCTCAGACAAAACGCCCTTTACCGGTGGGTTCATGAATGGCTGGATCAGCCAGTACCCCGAACAGAAAAGCATCCAGCGCGAGGCGGACGGCAACTATTACCTGCGGCACGGACCCATGACAGGGGATGGTGTCAGAATCTACAAAATATATACCCCGGTCGACTACGGGTATTATCGAGTCAGGTTCAAATACAGGGTCAACAAGTTTGCAAGCATTGGTGGGCCAACCAGCATGTATATTCATCTGGCTAATTTGACGCGCAACATTACCGTAACAAACCTTAATACACGGAACTATGTCGATGAGTACATGGGTTATTGGAAAGGCGGTAATTTTCAAGCCTCAATCGCGGTTATGAATCCGACAACTGGCGGGGTCTACGATATAGATGACGTCTGGATCCAACAGCGACACTTTCCGGGTTGAGCTACCGCAAACCAGGGGATAGGTGCAATGCACTTATCCCCTGGTTTTTATGCGTTGGCTCACCCAACAGACAGTGCTTTCCGAAAATATCAGGGCCTCACACATGCGGTCACACGCTCGTCAAACTCCAGCCCGACGGGACATGTAAAAGGATACTGAATCCAACGCTGGATCTCTTTGTCATACACACATCGGTAGAACCCCCCGACTCTGTCAGTACTTTTAAAATACCCCGCCTGAGTACAAGGAGGTTCGCGTGGTTCCGGAGGTGGTGTTTTACAGCCCCCGATAAAAACCGCCATAAGTAAGCCCAATGCGATTTTATAGAGGGTGTGGCCTTGGGGATTGACGCGAGAGCAGTTCATAAACATCTCCTGGTTAGGTTTACCAAACTATTAACCCTCTCCTGTTCTTTCCCGTCTACTGTCAGAAATAACAGGTCGCCGCTCCCCTGCTAGATATTGAACGCTTTGCAGCCCAGTGCAAAAAAGTATCACTTCAAGTGCTCCCAAGGATTTGTCACCGCGCCTGCAGAAGGCTGTAATCGACGCACACTCTTCCTGCCGCCTGGGAAGACACAACAACAAAAACTGTCCTTCTGCAGCCCCTGGGCGCAGAAATGGAGTGCGCGATGAATTTCTCAGCAAAAGCTCTGCTTGCCTGTACCTGCATGACCCTCAGCGCCGTCAGCCTTGGCGCGCAAACCCTGACCATTGCCACCGTCAACAACAGCGACATGATCCGCATGCAAAAGCTCTCGAAAACCTTCGAGGCCGAGCATCCGGACATCACGTTGAACTGGGTGGTGCTCGAAGAGAATGTGCTGCGCCAACGCCTGACGACTGACATTGCGACCCAGGGCGGGCAGTTCGATGTGCTGACCATCGGCATGTACGAAGCCGCACTCTGGGGCGCCAAGGGCTGGCTGGAGCCGATGAAGGATCTGCCGGCCTCCTACGACCTGGACGACGTGTTCCCTTCGGTGCGCGACGGCCTTTCGGTCAAGGGCTCGCTGTACGCCCTGCCGTTCTATGCCGAAAGCTCCATCACCTACTACCGCACTGACCTGTTCAAGGCTGCCGGGCTGAACATGCCAGCGCATCCGACCTGGGTGCAGATTGGCGAGTTTGCGCAAAAGCTCACCGACAAGAGCAAGGAGCAATACGGCCTGTGCCTGCGCGGCAAGGCCGGCTGGGGTGAGAACATGGCCCTGATCACCACCCTGGCCAATGGCTATGGCGCGCGTTGGTTCGATGAGAAGTGGCAACCCGAATTCAATGGTCCTGAGTGGAAGGACGCGCTGAACTTCTATGTCGACAACATGAAGAAGTCCGGCCCACCCGGCGCCTCGAGTAACGGCTTCAATGAAAACCTGGCGCTGTTCAACAGCGGCAAATGCGCGATCTGGGTGGATGCCAGCGTCGCCGGCTCGTTTGTCACCGACAAGACCCAGAGCAAAGTCGCCGACCACGTGGGCTTCACCTTTGCCCCGCAGCAGGTCACCGACAAAGGCACCTCGTGGCTGTATTCCTGGTCCCTGGCGATCCCGGCCAGCTCCAAGGCCAAGGACGCCGCCAAGGTCTTCAGTGCCTGGGCGACGTCCAAGGAGTACGGCGCGCTGGCGGCCAAGACCGATGGCATCGCCAATGTGCCGCCAGGCACCCGCGCCTCAACCTACAGCGAGCAATACATGCAGGCCGCCCCCTTTGCCAAGGTGACGCTGGAGTCGTTGAAAGTCGCGGACCCGACCAAACCGACCGTCAAGCCCGTGCCCTACATCGGTATCCAGTTGGTGACCATTCCCGAGTTCCAGGCCATTGGTACCCAGGTGGGCAAGTTCTTCTCCGGCGCCCTGACCGGCCAGCAGAGCGTGGACCAGGCCCTGGCGGCGGCGCAAACCACCACCGTGCGGGAAATGAAGCGCGCCGGCTACCCCAAATAGCCCAGGCTCACCACCGTCAATGTGGGAGCTGGCAAGCCAGCGCCTACATTGACCGCATTCCAAGGCCGATTCTGTTTGCCTCCAATGGGTTCTGATTGTCATGAATACGTCTAAAAGCCGCCTGCGCAACCCCGGCTGGTTCCTGGTCAGCCCCTCGGTGGCCCTGTTGCTGCTGTGGATGATCGTGCCGCTGGGCATGACCCTGTACTTTTCGCTGATCCGCTACAACCTGCTCTACCCCGGCGAAAACCAATTCGTGGGCCTGGAGAACTTCACTTACTTCATCACCGACTCGGGCTTTCTGCCCGGCGCCACCAATACCTTGTTGCTGGTGGGCAGCGTACTGCTGATCAGCGTGGTGCTGGGGGTGTTGATCAGTGCCTTACTGGAGGCCAGTGAGTTTTTCGGCCGCGGGCTGGTACGGGTGCTGCTGATCTCGCCGTTTTTCATCATGCCCACCGTCGGTGCGCTGATTTGGAAGAACCTGATTTTCCACCCGGTGTCCGGCGTGCTGGCGGCGCTGTGGAAGCTGTTTGGCGCGCAGCCGGTGGACTGGCTGGCGCACTACCCGCTGCTGTCGATCATCATCATCGTGTCCTGGCAATGGCTGCCCTTCGCCATCCTGATCCTGATGACTGCCATGCAGTCCCTGGACCAGGAACAGAAAGAAGCGGCACGCCTGGACGGTGCCGGCCCGATTGCGATCTTCTGGCACCTGACCCTGCCGCACCTAGCCCGGCCCATCGCCGTGGTGGTGATGATCGAAACCATCTTCCTGCTCTCGGTGTTCGCCGAAATCTTCACCACCACCAACGGCGGCCCTGGCTACGCCTCGACCAACCTCGCCTACCTGATCTACAACCAGGCGCTGGTGCAGTTCGATGTGGGCATGGCCTCGGCCGGCGGCTTGATTGCCGTGGTCATTGCCAATATCGCGGCGATCATCCTGGTGCGGATGCTCGGCAAAAACCTGACTGACAAGCCTTGAGGGCCGCGCCATGACACTTCAACAATCCCGCCGCCTGCAAAGCCTGTTGCTCGGCACCCTGGCCTGGGCCATCGCGATCGTGATTTTCTTCCCGATCTTCTGGATGGTGCTTACCAGTTTCAAGACCGAAATCGACGCCTTTGCCACGCCGCCGCAATTTATATTCACGCCCACCCTTGAGAACTACCTGCACATCAACGAGCGCAGCAACTACGCAAGCTTCGCCTGGAACTCGGTGGTGATTTCCTTCAGCGCCACCGCCTTGTGCCTGCTGATTGCGGTGCCGGCGGCCTACTCCATGGCGTTCTACGAAACCCAGCGCACCAAGGGCACGCTGCTGTGGATGCTGTCGACCAAGATGCTGCCCCCGGTGGGCGTGCTGATGCCCATCTACCTGCTGGCCAAGAGCATGGGCCTTCTGGATACGCGCATCGCGCTGATCATCATCTACACCCTGATCAACCTGCCGATTGTGGTGTGGATGGTTTACACCTACTTCAAGGATATCCCCAAGGACATCCTCGAAGCCGCCCGCCTGGACGGCGCCACCCTGTGGCAGGAAATGGTGCGGGTGCTGCTGCCCATCGCCAAGGGCGGCCTGGCGTCCACCGTGTTGCTGTCGCTGATCCTGTGCTGGAACGAGGCGTTCTGGTCGCTGAACCTGACCTCCTCGAATGCCGCGCCGTTGACCGCATTGATCGCCTCCTACTCCAGCCCCGAAGGTTTGTTCTGGGCCAAATTGTCCGCCGTCTCGACCCTGGCTTGCGCGCCGATCCTGATCTTCGGCTGGATCAGCCAGAAGCAACTGGTGCGCGGCCTGTCCTTCGGCGCAGTGAAATAACGACCCCTTATAAAAAGGAGGCCCATCATGGCCAACCTGAAAATCAAGAATCTGCAAAAAGGCTTCGAAGGCTTCTCCATCATCAAGGGCATCGACCTGCAAGTGAACGACAAGGAGTTCGTGGTGTTCGTCGGGCCGTCGGGCTGTGGCAAGTCAACCCTGCTGCGCCTGATTGCCGGCCTTGAGGAAGTGACAGAAGGCACCATCGAGCTCGATGGCCGCGATATCACCGAAGTGACCCCGGCCAAGCGCGACCTGGCCATGGTGTTCCAGACCTACGCGCTGTACCCGCATATGAGCGTGCGCAAGAACATGTCGTTTGCCCTGGACCTGGCCGGTGTGGACAAGCAGATCGTCGATAGCAAAGTCAGTGAAGCAGCACGCATCCTCGAGCTGGGGCCGCTGCTGGAGCGCAAGCCCAAGCAGCTGTCCGGCGGCCAGCGCCAGCGCGTGGCCATCGGTCGGGCGATTGTGCGCAACCCGAAGATCTTCCTGTTCGACGAGCCGCTGTCCAACCTCGACGCCGCCTTGCGCGTGCAAATGCGCCTGGAACTGGCGCGCCTGCATAAAGAACTGCAGGCCACCATGATTTACGTGACCCACGACCAGGTCGAAGCCATGACCCTGGCGGACAAGGTGGTGGTGCTCAATAGCGGGCGCATCGAACAGGTCGGCTCGCCGCTGGAGCTGTATCACCAGCCGGCCAACCTGTTTGTCGCGGGCTTTCTGGGGACGCCGAAAATGGGCTTTCTCAAGGGCCGGGTGACCCGTGTCGACGGCCAGTGCTGCGACGTGCAGCTGGAGGCCGGGCCCCTGATCAGCCTGCCATTGAGCAGCGCCAGCTTGAGCGTGGGCAGCGCCGTGACCCTGGGCATCCGCCCCGAGCACCTGGAACTGGCCGCGCCGGGCGATACCACCCTCACCGTTACCGCCGACGTGGGCGAGCGCCTGGGCAGCGACACGTTCTGCCATGTGCTCACCGCCAGTGGCGAGCCGCTGACCATGCGGATCCGTGGCGATATGGCCAGCCAGTATGGCGAGAC
>LNAP01016408.1_pt1 | contig 12429 bp, 10 predicted proteins | sample 602601 | NCBI WGS metagenome assembly LNAP01 (sample SAMN02440304, study PRJNA202911) | soil metagenome | biome: Subtropical and temperate rainforests or woodlands; isolation source: soil samples (1 kg each in a 20% v/v slurry with milli Q water) were... ... | reverse complement strand
GCATCCCTCGGCGAAATGATCAGTAACCTCGCAGGCGCTGGCGTCTCGGTCCCAGGTGGTTTCGCAACCACCGCCCAAGCCTACCGTGACTTCCTTGAACTGAGCGGCCTCAACGCGCAAATCCACGCGGCGCTCGACGCCCTGGATGTTGATGACGTCAACGCCCTGGCCAAAACCGGTGCGCAGATCCGCCAATGGATCATGGAAGCCGAATTCCCTGAGCGTCTTAACACTGAAATCCGCACTGCCTTCGCCGCCATGGCCAATGGCAACGAGAACATGGCCGTTGCGGTACGTTCCTCGGCCACCGCCGAAGACTTGCCAGACGCTTCGTTCGCTGGCCAGCAAGAAACCTTCCTGAACATCCGCGGCGTTGAAAACGTTATCCGTGCGGCCAAGGAAGTGTTTGCCTCGCTGTTTAACGACCGCGCCATTTCCTACCGCGTACACCAGGGCTTCGACCATAAGCTGGTGGCCTTGTCGGCTGGCGTGCAGCGCATGGTGCGTTCGGAAACCGGCACGGCCGGCGTGTTGTTCACCCTGGATACCGAATCGGGCTTCCGTGACGTGGTGTTTATCACCGGTGCCTACGGCCTGGGCGAAACCGTGGTGCAAGGCGCGGTTAACCCGGACGAGTTCTACGTTCACAAGCAAACCCTGGAAGCAGGCCGCCCGGCGATTCTGCGCCGCAACCTGGGCAGCAAAGCCATCAAAATGATCTACGGCGACGAAGCCAAAGCCGGCAAGTCGGTGAAAACTGTCGACGTCGACCGTGCCGACCGCGCCCGTTTCTGCCTGAGCGATGCCGAAGTTACCGAGTTGGCCAAGCAAGCGCTGATCATTGAAAAACACTACGGCCGCCCGATGGACATCGAGTGGGCCAAAGACGGCGACGACGGCAAGCTGTACATCGTTCAGGCCCGCCCTGAAACCGTGAAAAGCCGCACCACCGCCAACGTGATGGAGCGTTACCTGCTCAAAGAAACCAGCAAAGTGCTGGTGGAAGGTCGCGCCATTGGCCAAAAGATCGGCGCCGGTAAAGTGCGTGTGATCAACGATGTGTCCGAGATGGACAAGGTTCAGCCAGGCGACGTGTTGGTATCCGACATGACCGACCCAGACTGGGAACCGGTGATGAAGCGCGCCAGCGCCATTGTCACTAACCGCGGCGGGCGTACCTGCCACGCGGCGATCATCGCCCGTGAGCTGGGTATTCCGGCTGTGGTCGGTTGCGGCAACGCTACCCAGGTGCTGAGTGATGGCCAGGGCGTGACCGTTTCCTGCGCCGAAGGCGATACCGGGTTTATTTTTGAAGGCGAGCTGGGCTTCGACATCCGCACCAACTCGGTGGATGCCATGCCCGATCTGCCGTTCAAAATCATGATGAACGTCGGCAACCCGGACCGCGCGTTCGACTTCGCCCAGTTGCCCAACGCCGGTATCGGCCTGGCGCGTCTGGAGTTCATCATCAACCGTATGATTGGCGTGCACCCCAAGGCGCTGCTTAACTACGCCGGCCTGCCGCCAGAAATCAAAGACAGCGTCGACAAGCGCATCGCCGGTTACGACGATCCGGTTGGCTTCTACGTCGAGAAACTGGTTGAGGGCATTAGCACCCTGGCCGCGGCGTTCTGGCCGAAAAAGGTCATCGTGCGGTTGTCGGACTTCAAGTCCAACGAATACGCCAACTTGATCGGCGGCAAGCTCTACGAGCCGGAAGAAGAGAACCCGATGCTGGGCTTCCGTGGTGCCTCGCGTTATATCAGCGAGTCGTTCCGCGATTGCTTTGAACTGGAATGCCGTGCGCTGAAGAAAGTGCGCAACGAGATGGGCCTGACCAACGTCGAAATCATGGTGCCGTTCGTACGCACCCTGGGCGAAGCCAGCCAGGTCATTGACCTGCTGGCGGCCAACGGCCTGTCTCGTGGTAAAGATGGCCTGCGCATCATCATGATGTGCGAGCTGCCTTCGAACGCCATTCTGGCCGAGGAATTCCTGGAGTTCTTCGACGGCTTCTCCATCGGCTCCAACGACCTGACCCAGTTGACCCTGGGCCTGGACCGCGACTCCGGGATCATCGCTCACCTGTTTGATGAGCGTAATCCGGCGGTCAAGAAGCTGCTGTCCAACGCCATCCAGGCCTGTAATAAGGCTGGCAAGTACATCGGTATTTGCGGCCAAGGGCCTTCGGACCATCCGGACCTGGCCAAATGGCTGATGGAGCAGGGCATCGAAAGTGTCTCGTTGAACCCGGACTCCGTACTGGAAACGTGGTTCTTCCTGGCTGAAGCGCAGATCCCGCAGCAGTCTTAAGCCAGTGTTGGCTTTTCGCTGCGCTCAACCCAACTCACGCAAATGTAGGTTGGGTTGAGCAAAGCGAAGCCCAACAAAAAACAAACACCAAAAAAGGGCGGGGTTCCATTCCCGCCCTTTTTTCTGCAAGTCTTTTTCTGTCAGTTAAGTCGAATGCAAAGTAGCAGTGAACTGTTTCCCGTAGCCTTGATGAGTGCCGAGTTTCGCGGCGATCTCAGCGAGGACGTATACCGTCTCAAACCCTCCAACAGCCCCGACGCTAGCGTTGAGTTGGCCCTGACCCGTCTGGGCAAGGCCGACCATGGCGAAGAACGTGGCGTACCGGTGATTCTGATCCCCGGCAGCTTTTCCAATCGGCGTTTCTGGTACTCGCCCAAATGCATCGGTTTAGGGCCATCGCTGGCACGCGCCGGTTTCGATGTATGGATCGCGGAAATGCGTGGCCACGGCTTGTCGCCGCGCAACCTCGCCTACCGCAAAAACCGCGTGGCCGATTACGCCCGTTACGACTTGCCGGCAATCGCCGCGTTTGTACATGAGCAAACCGGTCAGGCGCCGCACTGGATAGGCCACTCGTTGGGCGGCGTTACCCTGGCAGCGGCGCTCGGCGGGCGCTATCTGGATGAGGCGCATGTGGCCTCGGTGGCGATGTTTGGTAGCCAGGTCAGCCGCGTCTATTGGCCGCTGAAAATCCCGCCGTTGGAGTGGGGCAGTCGTCTATTGCTCAAGCGCTTTGAAGTGCTGTCTGGCGCGCGCCTCAAACGTGGTCCGGAAGACGAGCCCATCGGCCTGGCCCTCGAAACCCTGCGCTGGCACGGCCTGTTTGGCCGCTTTGGCGAGGGCAAGAAAAACGACTGGTGGAAAGGTCTGGCGGATGTGCAGGTTCCCGTACTGGCGGTAAGTGCCGACGGCGACCTGCAAGACCCGGCCTGGGCCTGTCGCAAATTGCTCAACCAATTCGGCTCTGCGCAGCGCAGCTTCCTGTGCCTGGGTAAGAAGCAGGGCTTTAGCGCTGATTTTGGCCATGTCGAAATGCTCGTGAGCAAAGAAGCGCAAGCCGAGGTGTGGCCGCTGGCTGAGTATTGGTTGCGTAACCTGCAACTGCCGGCCGCACACCGGACTGACGAGTCAGAGCGCGAACCGGCGGTATAGAACGTTTCGTCGTCATGTCGACGGGGCTAAGATGGGCGCCAACGTGTGCCCATGGTCTCTGCTTAAGCGGTTCCCTTTAGCCCCATCCAGGAGTTTTCCCCATGCAATACGTCACTCCCGATTTGTGCGACGCCTACCCGGAGCTGGTGCAGGTAGTCGAGCCGATGTTTAGCAACTTCGGTGGTCGCGATTCTTTTGGCGGTGAGATCGTCACCATCAAATGCTTCGAGGACAACTCGCTGGTTAAAGATCAGGTCGACCTCGACGGCAAAGGCAAAGTACTGGTGGTGGATGGTGGCGGTTCGCTGCGCCGCGCGTTGCTGGGCGACATGCTCGCGGAAAAAGCCGCCAAGAATGGTTGGGAAGGTTTGGTGATCTACGGCTGCATTCGTGATGTCGACGTTATCGCCCAGACCGACCTCGGCGTGCAGGCCCTGGCCACCCATCCGATGAAGACCGACAAACGCGGCATTGGCGACCTCAACGTGGTCGTCACCTTTGCTGGCGTGACCTTCCGCCCAGGTGAATACGTGTATGCCGACAACAACGGCATCATCATTTCGCCCGAGCCGCTGACGATGCCGGCCTAACGCTTTATTGTGTGTGCCCGCAGAAACCCGGCGTAAGTCGGGTTTTTGCTATCTGGCGCTGCGCTTTATAAAGGAGAGGGAATGCACGAAGAAGACAATGCCCAGTGGGGCTTGGTCCATGCCTATGTGCTGGATGGTGAGGGCGGCGCACGTTCGCTGACCCGCCAGCAGTTGGATGACGTGCAATTGCAACCGCAGCAAAGCCTTTGGCTGCATTGGGATCGCGGTCATCCGCAAACCCACGCCTGGCTGCGTGATGAAAGCGGGCTTAATGAATTCAGCTGCGACCTGTTGCTGGAAGAAAACACCCGCCCGCGTTTGCTGCCGCTGCCCAACGATGAACTGTTGTTGTTTTTACGTGGAGTAAACCTGAACCCAGGTGCTGAGCCGGAGGATATGGTCTCGGTACGTATCTTCGCGGCGGCCCAGCGCGTTATTTCCCTGCGTTTGCGCCCACTGCATGCCACCGAAGATTTGATCGCCGAGCTGGAAGCGGGGAAGGGGCCGAAAACCTCGTCCGAGCTGATGCTCTATCTGGCTCAGCATATGACCGGCAAGGTCGATGCGCTGGTCAGTGACTTGTCCGATCTGGTTGATAGTCAGGAGGAGCAAGCCGATGCTGATGAGCGTTTTACCCCTGAGCATGGCCAGATGCTGCATATCCGCCGCCGTGCTGCCGGTTTGCGCCGCTTTCTCGCGCCGCAGCGGGATATCTTCGGGCAGTTGGCCTGGTTCGCCGATGACGACAGTGATTACTGGAACGAACTGAACAACCGCCTGACCCGTTATCTGGAAGAGCTAGAGCTGATTCGCGAGCGGGTCGGCCTGGTGTTGGAAACCGAAAGCCGGCGCATGAGCGAGCGGATGAACCGCACTATGTACCGCTTTGGTATCGTCACCGGCATCTTTCTGCCTATGAGCTTTCTTACTGGCCTGCTGGGTATCAACGTCGGCGGCATTCCTGGCTCTGAAAGCCCCTATGGGTTCCTGGTTGCCTGTGGGCTAATGGCCTCCGTTGCGCTGGGACAATGGTGGCTTTTTCGTCGATTACGTTGGGTTTGATGTGACTTGGCAAAAAACCGCCGCGTCTAGCCCTGAGAAATCATGAGGTGCGCATGCACGATCCATTCGAACAATCCCTGCGAGATTTGCTCAAGTCCTCGGCCACCAGCCACGACGATGATGCAACCCTTGGGCGCGTATTAAAAACCGCCAACCGGCAAGTGGGCGCCGGCGATCTGTTCGGCCTGATGGGGCGTTGCCTCGAAGCGCTGATGATCGCGGTTAACAATGGCTCCGACCACGTCTCCCCGGTATCCCGCCGCACCTCTTCCGCCCGTACTGACCATAAGGCTGACTGAACATGGAACTCGATCTCTGGACCCAAAGCCTGAAAGAGGCGATGGCTGCGCTGTGGACCAAGGTTGCAGTGTTCATTCCTAACCTTTTCGTTGCGCTGATTCTGGTTTTGCTCGGTTTTGTCGTGGCCAAGTTGCTCGACACCTTGTTGTCGAAACTGCTCGGCAAAGTTGGCCTTGATCGCCTGATGGCTGGCACTGGCCTGACTAAGGTGATCGGTCGCGTAGGCATTCAGGTGCCGGTTTCCGCCTTGGTCGGCAAAATCGTTTACTGGTTTGTGCTGCTGGTATTCCTGGTTTCGGCAGCGGAAGCGCTGGGCCTGCAGCGTGTGTCTAATACGCTGGACGTATTGGCGCTGTATCTGCCGAAGGTGTTTGGTGCGGCCATGGTGCTGGTGATCGGCATCTTGCTGGCCCAGTTGGTCAGTGGCCTGGTACGAAGCGCCGCCGATGGCGTTGGTCTGGATTACGCCAATGGCCTGGCGCGCGTCGCCCAAGGTCTGGTGATCATCCTCAGCATTTCCGTGGCGATCGGCCAACTTGAAGTCAAAACCGACCTACTCAACAACGTGATCGCCATTGTGTTGATCTCCGTTGGCCTGGCCGTGGCGCTGGCGCTGGGCTTGGGCAGTCGCGATATCGCTGCGCAGATTCTTGCCGGCATTTATGTGCGTGAGTTGTATGAGGTTGGGCAGCAACTGAAGGTAGGTGACGTAGAGGGGCAGATCGAAGAGATCGGTACCGTGAAAACCACCCTGCTAACCGATGACGGCGAACTGGTTTCACTAGCCAATCGCGAGATCCTCGAGCAACGGGTGAGCAGTCGCTAATACGCCAAGCCGCCATCTTGAACTGCCTGAGGTTCAGGGCTGTGGCGGCTATTCACCAGACTGCCGGCCCGACTCGTTTTGAATAAAGCTCAATCGCTATCTTCCCGTTATGACCCCCGCGAGCTCTCGGATGAGGAGCTGGTGGCGCGTGCGCATGTGGAGTTGTTCCACATTACGCGGGCCTATGAAGAGCTAATGCGGCGTTACCAGCGAACCTTATTTAACGTTTGTGCGCGTTATCTCGGAAACGACCGTGATGCGGATGACGTCTGTCAAGAAGTAATGTTGAAAGTTTTATATGGCCTGAAGAATTTTGAAGGCAAGTCTAAGTTCAAGACTTGGCTTTACAGCATTACCTACAACGAATGCATTACGCAGTACCGCAAAGAGCGCCGAAAAAGACGTTTATTGGATGCGCTTAGTTTGGATCCTTTAGAAGAGGCGTCCGAAGAAAAGACCCCTGTGGCCCAGGAGCCTGGCGGCTTGGACCGCTGGCTGGTGCATGTAAACCCGATTGATCGGGAAATTCTTGTGCTGCGATTTGTCGCAGAACTGGAGTTTCAGGAGATTGCCGACATCATGCACATGGGTCTTAGCGCAACCAAGATGCGTTATAAAAGGGCGCTTGACCGGCTGCGAGAGAAATTTTCGGGAATAGCCGAAACTTAGTTGGGTGAAGGCGATTCCTGTTAGAATCGCCGCCTGAGTTGTCTTGCGTTTGTCAGACAACTTACTGACCACCAAGATAGGGATTTACGGATGAAATTTAAGAACACCTTAGGCGTTGTTATCGGCTCGCTGATCGCTGCTTCCTCTTTTCAAGCATTGGCCCAAGGTCAAGGCGCAGTAGAAGTCGAAGGCTTCGCCAAGAAAGAAATGTTCGACAGCGCTCGTGACTTCAAAAACAACGGCAACCTGTTCGGCGGTTCCATCGGTTACTTCCTGACCGACGACGTTGAACTGCGCCTGGGCTACGACGAAGTGCACAACGCTCGCAGCGAAGACGGCCGCAACATCAAAGGCTCGAACACTGCTCTCGACGCTCTGTACCACTTCAACGCTCCTGGCGACATGCTGCGTCCATACGTTTCGGCAGGCTTCTCGGACCAGAGCATCGGCCAGAACGGCGCTGGTGGTCGTAACGGCTCCACCTTCGCCAACTTGGGCGGCGGTGCCAAGCTGTACTTCACCGACAACTTCTACGCCCGTGCTGGCGTTGAAGCTCAATACAACATCGACCAAGGCGACACCGAGTGGGCGCCAAGCGTCGGTATCGGCGTTAACTTCGGTGGCGGCAAAAAAGCTGCTGAGCCTGTAGCCGCTGCTGCAGCTCCAGAAGTCTGCTCCGACAGCGACAACGACGGCGTTTGCGACAATGTCGACAAGTGCCCAGGCACCGCTGCCAACGTAACTGTTGATGCTGACGGCTGCCCAGCTGTTGCTGAAGTGGTTCGCGTTGAATTGGACGTGAAATTAGTCAAAGAAGAAAGCTATGGCGATATCAAAAACCTGGCTGACTTCATGAACCAATACCCAGCAACCTCCACCACTGTTGAAGGTCACACCGACTCCGTTGGTACCGACGCTTACAACCAAAAACTCTCCGAGCGTCGTGCTAACGCCGTTCGTGAAGTCCTGGTTAACCAGTACGGTGTAGGTGGCGAGCGTGTTAACGCTGTTGGCTACGGCGAGTCCAAGCCGGTTGCTGATAACGCTACCGAAGCTGGCCGCGCTGTAAACCGTCGCGTAGAAGCTGAAGTAGAAGCCCAAGCTAAGTAATTAGCCTGGTGTTTGAGAAAAGCCCGGCTTAGGCCGGGCTTTTCTTTGTCTGGAATAAAGTGGCGTTGGTGGTGTAGGTGAGGCGGCAGTATCATCTTTGCCCTTTTCATTAATGTGATAGAGAGAGCGCGCACGTGTCGGTACTTATCGCTAAGTCTTGTCTTGCTCGCTGTTTGCTTGTGCTGAGTGGCTTGCTATTGCTTGCTGGTTGCGGCAGTGCACCGGTTGATCCGACGGTACGCGCTTTGCCTGAGCGGGTAGAGTTGAATGGTGTGCCGTTTTTCGCCCAGACCGCGTTTGAAAGCGCTCCGGGTGCACTAGCAATCATGTTGTCGCAGCAGGATGTGGTCACCACTCCAGGCTTGATTGCGAAAAAAATGCGCCTGCCCGGAAAGGAGCAGGAGATACCTGGCAGCATTACTCGCGTCAGTAATGACTTCGGTTTGCTGGTTTATCCCCTTAAGGCCGAGTTGCCCGACTTGCTGGCGCAGGTAGCTGCGGGTTATCCCGTGTTGGTTCGCTTCAATGATGGCTTTGGTTTTGTCTCGTCGCCGCGCTATGCCGTGCTGGTTGGCTATGACCGAGTGAAGCAGCGATTGCTGTTGCGTTCGGGAATGAACCATCGCTTGGTGGTGGGTTTTGAGAATTTCACTTCCAACTGGAATGACCTGGGGCGCTGGGCGGTATTAGTGCAAGAGCCTGCGCAATTGCCGGCAAATGTTGATCGGCAGCGCTGGTTGGTGGCTGCGACGCAGCTAGAGCATGCTGGGCAAACCTTGGCTGCCAGCACGGCGGTCAAAGCGATCAATGAGAAAAGTCGCTGAGTAATGTCAGCCATAAAAAACGGCGCCAGGCGCCGTTTTTTTATTTGGCTTCGGTTTAGAAGCCAAGTTTGTCGCGCAGGCTGTAGTACCACGCGCCAAGTGCGGTGAACGGTACTCGCATCAGTTCGCCGCCCGGGAATGGGTAGTGCGGCAAGCTGGCGAAAGCGTCGAAGCGTTCGGCTTGGCCGCGTAACGACTCGGCGAGTATCTTGCCCGCCAGGTGGGTATAGGTAACCCCGTGGCCGCTACAGCCTTGGGAGTAATAGATGTTGTCACCCAGTCGGCCAACTTGCGGTAAGCGAGAGAGGGTGAGAAGGAAGTTGCCGGTCCAGGCGTAGTCTATCTTTACGTTTTTCAACTGAGGGAAGGTCTTTATCAGCTTGGGGCGAATAATTGCTTCAATGTTAGCCGGGTCGCGTGCGCCGTAAACTACGCCGCCCCCGAAGATTAGGCGGTTATCGCCACTTAGGCGGTAGTAATCGAGGAGGTAGTTGCAGTCTTCCACGCAGTAATCTTGAGGCAACAGGCTCTTGGCCACCTCATCGCTCAAGGGCTCAGTGGTGAGCACCTGGGTGCCGCATGGCATTGATTTGGCGGAAAGCTCCGGAATCAGATTGCCCAGGTAGGCGTTACCGGCTACCACCACAAACTTAGCTTTAATTCGGCCTTGCGGGGTGTGTACTACCGGGTTGGCGCCGCGCTCGATGCGAGTGGCTGGCGACTGTTCGTAAATGGTGCCGCCCAGAGACTCAACCGCCGCCGCCTCACCCAATGCCAAGTTCAATGGGTGGATGTGTCCTCCGCTCATATCCAGCATGCCGCCGATGTAGTTCTCGGTATTCACCACTTCGCGGATACGCTTGTTATCCAGCAGCTCCAGCTGGGTATGGCCGTAGCGTTCCCACAGTTTCTTCTGCGATTCCAGGTGGCCCATTTGTTTGGGGGTGATAGCGGCAAATACACCGCCGTCTTTCAGGTCGCATTGAATGTTGTAGGTGGCGATGCGTTCGCGAATGATGCGTCCGCCTTCGAAGGCCATCTGCCCAAGCAGCTGAGCTTGTTTGGGAGTAGCGGTGCGCTCAATCACATCAATGTCACGGCTATAGCTGTTAACGATTTGGCCACCGTTGCGGCCGGAGGCGCCGAAACCGACCTTTGCAGCTTCGACGATGGTGACCTTGAAGCCGTTTTCTAGAAGGAATAGGGCGGTGGAAAGCCCTGTATAGCCAGCACCCACTACACAGACATCGGTTTCTACGTCGCCGACCAATTCGGGTCGAGCTGGAGCGGCGTTAGCCGATGCGGCGTAGTAAGACTGTGGGTAGGGGGTGTGTGCCATCTTGGAACCTCTGTTTTATATTTTTTACGAATCGGCCGATCCTACCTGAGTTAAAAATGCCCGGCTAGCCTCCGTGCGAAATATAAAACGCCACGCTGAACAGTAAAAAATACGTTTATTCAGGTAGTTAGGGAAAAAACTATTGACTCCTCTAGCTGCCTCCGTACAATGCGCCTCCATTGCAGGCACGTAGCTCAGTTGGTTAGAGCACCACCTTGACATGGTGGGGGTCGTTGGTTCGAGTCCAATCGTGCCTACCAAATTTAAAGGGTCACTTAGGTGGCCCTTTTTTATTGGGCGCTTGTCAGGGCTGCGGCTTTCTGAAAGCATCCTATGTCCAAAAAATCACCAGTGACTGCGGTTCGGTTCAGGTTGGCCTTCGGCTCCTGCCACTGTGAGGCGGGTACACCGCCGAATCGCGTACTGGCTCATCCCAACCCATGTGACCTTTGGTAGGGGTCACCACTAGGAGAGGAAGCGCCATGCCTGTTATTACTCTTCCCGACGGCAGTCAGCGTTCGTTCGATCACCCAGTTTCCGTAGCTGAGGTGGCTCAATCCATTGGTGCAGGTCTTGCCAAGGCCACTGTGGCTGGCAAGGTCAACGGCACGCTGGTTGATGCCTGCGACATCATCAGCAGCGACGCCACGCTGCAGATCATTACTCCGAAAGACGAAGAGGGCCTGGAGATCATCCGTCACTCTTGCGCTCACCTCGTGGGTCATGCGGTCAAGCAGCTGTATCCCACTGCACGCATGGTGATAGGCCCGGTTATTGACGAAGGCTTTTATTACGACATTGCCTACGAGCGTCCTTTTACTCTGGACGACGTTTCGGCAATTGAAGCGCGTATGCATCAGCTGATTGAAACCGAGTACGACGTGGTCAAGAAAATGACCCCGCGTGCCGAGGTTATCGCTGAGTTCGCCGCGCGCGGCGAAGACTACAAGCTGCGTCTGGTTGAGGACATGCCTGACACTCAGGAAATGGGCCTCTACTACCATCAGGAATACCTCGACATGTGTCGCGGTCCGCACGTGCCGAATACACGTTTCCTCAAAGCCTTCAAACTCACCAAGTTGTCTGGCGCCTATTGGCGTGGTGACGCCAAGAACGAGCAATTGCAGCGAGTTTACGGCACCGCTTGGGCGGATAAGAAGCAGCTCGCGGCTTATGTTCAGCGTATTGAAGAAGCTGAAAAACGCGATCACCGCAAAATCGGCAAACGCCTGAATCTGTTCCATACCCAGGAAGAAGCGCCTGGCATGGTGTTTTGGCATCCGAATGGCTGGACGCTTTATCAGGTGCTTGAGCAGTACATGCGCCAGATCCAGCGTGAAAACGGCTACCTGGAGATCAAAACTCCGCAAGTGGTTGACCGCAGTCTGTGGGAGAAATCCGGGCACTGGGCCAACTATGCCGAAAACATGTTTACCACTCAGTCGGAAAACCGCGATTACGCGATCAAGCCGATGAACTGCCCGTGCCACGTACAGGTGTTTAATCAGGGGCTGAAAAGCTACCGCGAACTGCCGATGCGTTTAGCCGAGTTCGGTGCCTGCCACCGTAACGAGCCATCGGGTGCGCTGCACGGCATCATGCGCGTTCGCGCGTTCACTCAGGACGACGCGCACATCTTCTGTACTGAAGAGCAAATGCAGGCGGAATCGGCGGCTTTTATCAAGCTGACGCTCGATGTTTACGCTGATTTTGGCTTTACCGATATTCAGTTGAAGCTATCTACTCGTCCTGAAAAACGCGTAGGTTCTGATGAGCTGTGGGATCGCGCGGAGGCTGCACTGGGTGCTGCACTGGACAGCGCGGGCCTTGCATATGACCTGCAACCAGGCGAAGGCGCGTTCTACGGGCCAAAAATCGAGTTCTCGCTGAAGGACTGCCTCGGTCGTGTCTGGCAATGTGGTACCCTGCAGCTCGATTTCAACCTGCCAGTTCGGCTCGGTGCGGAATTTGTCAGCGAAGACAACAGCCGCAAGCATCCCGTCATGTTGCACCGAGCGATCCTTGGATCGTTCGAGCGCTTTATCGGCATGCTGATCGAGCACTACGAAGGTGCATTCCCTGCTTGGCTGTCTCCTACTCAAGCGGTGATCTTGAATATCACCGATAAGCAGGCTGATTTTGCGGTTGAGGTTGAAAAAAGCCTCAATCAAAGCGGGTTCCGTGCCAAGTCTGACTTGAGAAACGAAAAAATCGGCTTTAAAATCCGCGAGCATACTTTGCTCA
>LNAP01007402.1_pt1 | contig 12430 bp, 10 predicted proteins | sample 602601 | NCBI WGS metagenome assembly LNAP01 (sample SAMN02440304, study PRJNA202911) | soil metagenome | biome: Subtropical and temperate rainforests or woodlands; isolation source: soil samples (1 kg each in a 20% v/v slurry with milli Q water) were... ... | reverse complement strand
CTGCCACATGGCGGCGAACACGTCCTTGGCGATCTTGCCCGAAATGGTCTGGTCGGCGATGCGCCCGAGCAGTCCGCCCAGCGCGGCCGGGCCGGTCGAGACCGCCCTGCGCGTTCGCCCGGCATCCCGACCACCGTAAGGCGGGTCTCGACCCGGCGCCGATGGCGCAATGAAATGCCGCTGCTGATGGTTCCCGCGAACGCCACTTCGGCCGGGTCTGTCGCTTCCGTCCCCTGCATGGACCCGCGGTGGCGGATGCGATGGCGGACGCGATGGCGGGTCCGATGGCGGGTCAAGACCCGCCCTACTTCGCTCGGCATTCCGAGAAGATGGCGGCTCCCACGCTTCGATCATTTCGATCACCCGATGGGCCCGGTCGATCGGCAGGCCAGCCCGCGCATTCCGACGCCCGGGTGCGGCAACTGGCAAAATGCCGGCTTTCCGCTTTCGCGATGCCCTGCCGATGCGCCTGTCGCAGTTCCACCTCCGCACCACCAAGGAAACCCCCTCCGACGCCGAACTGGTCAGCCACCAGCTGATGCTGCGCGCCGGCATGATCCGCAAGCTGGCCTCGGGCCTGTACACCTGGTCGCCGCTGGGCCTGCGCGTGCTGCGCAAGGTCGAGGCCATCGTGCGCGAGGAGATGAACCGCGCCGGCGCCCAGGAGATGCTCATGCCCACCATCCAGCCGCGCGAGCTGTGGGAAGAGACCGGCCGCTGGGAGAAGTTCGGCCCGCAGCTGCTCAAGGTGACCGACCGCAAGGACCAGGCCTTCTGCTATGCGCCCACCGCCGAGGAAGTGGTCACCGATTTCGCCCGCAACGAGCTGTCCAGTTACCGGCAGCTGCCGGTGAACTTCTACCAGATCAACACCAAGTTCCGCGACGAGATCCGCCCGCGCTTTGGCGTGATGCGCGCGCGCGAGTTCCTGATGAAGGACGCCTATTCCTTCCACCTGAGCCAAGCGGACCTGGCGCGCGAATACCGCAACATGCATGCGGCCTACACCCGCATCTTCAGCCGCCTGGGCCTGGAGTTCCGCGCGGTGCTGGCCGACAGCGGCGCCATCGGCGGCGATGCCTCGCAGGAATTCCACGTGCTGGCCGGCTCCGGTGAGGACGCGCTGGCCTTCTCCACCGCGTCGGACTATGCGGCCAACGTGGAAACGGCCACGGCTGCCGAACCGGCGCCACGCCCCGCGCCGGCCGAGGCGCTGCGCAGGATCGACACCCCCACCCAGAAGACCTGCGAGGCGGTGGCCGAGCTGCTGGGCATCGCCCTGCAGCGCACGGTCAAGTCGATCGCCATCACCGCCGCCGACGGCACCTTCGTGCTGGCGCTGGTGCGCGGCGATCACCAGGTCAACGAGATCAAGCTGGCCAAGGTGCCGGGCCTGGCCGGCTACCGCATGGCCACCGAAGCGGAAATCCTGGCGCAGCTGGGCAGCGAGCCCGGCTTTCTGGGCCCGATCAACGCCAGGCAGCCGATCCGGGTGGTCGCCGATCGCGATGTGGCGGCGTTGGCCGACTTCGTGGTCGGTGCCAACCAGGCCGGTTTCCATCTGGCCGGGGTCAACTGGGGCCGCGATCTGCCAGAGCCCGAGGTGATCGCCGACATCCGCAACGTGGTCGAAGGCGACCGCGCGGTCGATGGCGGGCAGATCAGGCTTGCGCGCGGCATCGAGGTCGGCCACATCTTCCAGCTCGGCCGCACCTACACCCAGGCGCTGGGCGCCACGGTGCTGGACGAAAACGGCAAGGCCGCGGTGATGCTGATGGGCTGCTACGGCATCGGCGTGTCGCGCATCGTCGCCGCGGCCATCGAGCAGAACCACGATGCCAACGGCATCATCTGGCCCGATGCGATGGCACCGTGGCAGGTCGCGGTGTGCATGATCAATCCCAAGCACGATCCGGCAGTCAGTGCGGCCGCGCAGACACTGCTGGAAGAACTGCAGGCGGCCGGCCTGGACGCGGTGCTGGATGATCGCGGCCTGCGCCCCGGCGCGATGTTCGCCGACATCGAACTGATCGGCATTCCGCACCGGATCGTGGTATCCGAACGTGGCCTGATCGCCGGCACCTATGAATACCGCGCGCGTCGGGCCGACGCGGCCGAGAACCTGGGGAAAGCCGCACTGCTGGAACGCCTGCGCGCAGGCTGAAATCCGCGTCATTGCAGCAACAAGGGGCCGGCCAGTTCCGGCCTTTTGTTTGCCAGTTAATCGGTGGATTTGTATCGAATAACCTATTCGGATTAGAATCGGGCGCACCCGGCAAGGGCCGGCCCCCTTTTCCATTCCAAATCGGAGTTATTCGATGTCGATAGACCTGTCCGGCCTGTCCCCCAAAGAACTCGCCTCGCTGATCAGCCAGGCGCAGAAGCGGCAGACGGTGATTGCCAAGCGCACACCCATTACCAAGGTCCGCAGCCGCATCCTGAAATTCGCCAAGTCGGAAGGGTATTCCCTCGAGGAACTGTTCGGCACCGCCGGCGCCGCTGCACCGACCCGCGGCAGGGGCGCCAGGAAAACCAGCCCCACCGCCGGCCGCAAGCTGGGCAAGGTCCCGGCGAAATACCGCAATCCGGCCAACAGCAAGGAAACCTGGAGCGGCCGCGGCAAGCAGCCGCGCTGGCTGGCCGCCTATGTCGCGGCGGGCAAGAAGCCGGAGGATTTCCTGATCAAGCAGCCGAAGAAGTAACCCCGCCGCCTGGCAGGTAAAATCGGTGAACGAAGAACGCCGGCATCGCCGGCGTTCCTCGTTGCAACCGGACCGGTGCGGCCGGTCGATTCAAAGCGCCTTGCGCGCCGGCACCAGCAGGTTGCCAAACAGCAGACCGGCCACCAGCGCCATCAGGATCTGCAACACCACCAGCAAGGTGGAATCGCGGCTGGGTGTGCCGCCCTGGACCAGCGCCATCAGGCTGCGCAGGCTGGCACTGCCGGGCACCAGCATGATGATGCCCGGCAGGCGGATCAGCGCACCGGGCCGGTTGAAACGCCGGGCAAACAGATTGCCCAGTGCGGTCATCACCAGCGCCGAGAGGAACAGTCCCACCGGACTGCCCCAGGCCTTGCCTGCATAACGCGAGATCAGATAGCCGCAGATCGCCGCGCCCATCACCCACACATAATCGCGGCGATGGGCCTTGAACAGGACCGCGAAGGCATAGCCGCTGACCACCAGCGCGACCCATTCCACCCAGTCCGGCTGCGGCCACAGCGCACGCACTTCCGGATACAGGTCCAGCATCTGCGCCAGGGTCACCGCGATGATGCTGCCCACGGTGAGCTTGATCACCGTGGTCACCGCGCCGGCAAAGCGTGCCGTGCCCGACACCCAGTGCTGGCTGGTCAGCTCGTTGAACGCGTTGGTCAGGGTCATGCCCGGCAGCAGCACCACCAGCGAGGCGATGATCACCGTGTTGAGGTTCAGCGGTGCGACCACGTTGGACACCAGGATCGCCACCAGGCCGGCGACCAGCGAGGCGATCGCGTCGGCGGCCTCGCGCAGTTGCGGGCGGCGATCGCCGAGCTGGGACAGCACGCCGATCAGCAGGCCGATCAGGGCCGCCGTGGCGATGTCCAGCCAGGGCAGCCGCCACAGTCCGGCCACGCCGCCGGCGGCCAGGCCGAAGGCCAGGACCTGCTTCATGCGGAAACCGGCCGAGGGCGTGCGGTCCAGCGCGCGCAGGTCGGCGTGGCCCTGGGCCAGGGTCATCTGCCCGGCGGCCACGGCCTCGGCGATGCGGTCGGCTTCGCTGAGCTTGTGCAGGTCGTTCTCGCCCGGCGCCAGGCGGATCACGCGGGTGGTGTCGCTGGCGCCCAGCGCGCGCCCGGGATCGGAAAAACTCAGGATCATGCCGGTCGGATTGGACCAGGGCTCGCAGTCCAGCCCCAGCCGCGCCGACAAGGCCAGGATGCTGCCCTCCAGGCGCTGGGCGGTGGTGCCGTAACGGTGCAGGCGCGCGGCGATCTCGCAGACGAAGGCGATCCGCTGGGCGTAGGTGGCAGGTGCAGGGGGGCGCGACATCGCGACAGTCTAGGGGGAGTGCGGCCCTTCCCCTACACTGGCGCGCCTGGCACAGGCCCACGCCACATGCCGCTTCGAACCTCCGCATGAACATCGGCCTGGGCCACGCCATGGCGCTGGGCAGCGCCGCGACCTGGGCCTTCGGGGTGATCCTGGCGCGACAGCTGGGCGCCACGCTGCCACCGGCGGCCTTGAACCTGTTCAAGAACGGCCTGGTCCTGGCCGTGCTGGCGCCGCTGGCGCTGATCAGCACGCACGGACAGCTGCCCGCATTGACAGGCACCCAGCTGGCGCTGTCGCTGGCCAGTGGCGTGCTGGGGATTGCCGTGGCCGACACGCTCTACTTCCGCGCGCTCAACGAACTGGGCGCCGGGCGCATGGGCGTGGTCGGCAACCTCTACAGCCCGCTGGTGCTGGTGCTGGGACTGGTGTTCCTGGACGAGCGTCTGGGACCGTGGCAATGGCTGGGCTTTGCCCTGGTGGCCGGCGGGGTGACGCTGGTCGCGCGCCCATCGAAGCGGGGGCAGCGCCAGTCGGGCCACAGCCTGCGCGGGCTGGGGATCGGGCTGGGATCGATCGCACTGATGGCGATCTCGATCGTCATGCTCAAGCGCGTGCTGGAAGCCCAGCCACTGCTGTGGATCAGCCTGCTGCGCCTGGCCGGCGCGGTCGCCGCGCTGTTGCTGCTGCGGACCTGGCCGCGCATGCGCCGGCATTTCCAGTTCGTGGCCGCGAACGTGCCCTGGCCGCGGCTGGTCCTGGCGGCGCTGTGCGGACAGGGGTTGTCGATGGTGCTCTGGCTGGGCGGCTACAAGTACGCGCCGGCCGCGGTGGCGGCGATCCTCAACGAGTCGGCTTCTGTCTTCCTGGTCATCCTGGGGGCGCTGTGGCTGCGCGAACCGCTGGGGCGGCGCGCGCTGGCCGGCGTGGCCCTGACCTTCACCGGCATAGCCTGTATGCTCGCCGCCAGACCGCCATGACGCCCGCCCAGACACAGCCCGAGGTCCGCATCGACCCGGCCGAGCCCACGCGGGCCAGGCTGCTGGGCAACTGGACCTTGGCGTCCGCGCTGGAAATCGGCAAGCAGCTGCAGGGCATCCCCGAAGCAGCCACCACCCTGGACGCCAGCCGGATCGCGCGCATCGATTCGGCCGGGGTGCTGGCCCTGCTGCGCCATGCCAAACGTCGCAACATCCCGCCCGAGAACCTGCACTTTCGCCAGGATCACAAGGCCCTGGTGTCCAGCATCGAGGACGTGGCCGACGACCGGCCCAAAAAGAAGCGCGACCTGGGGTTTCTGGCCGCGCTGGGCCGGCTGGGGTTCCAGGTCCAGGGCTACGGCCACAAGATCATGGCGCTGCTGAGCTTCACCGGCGAGAACCTGGTCAAGCTGCTGCGCATCGCCCATGAGCCCCGGCGCCTGCGGCTGACCTCCACCGTGTACCACATGGAACAGGTCGGCCTGGATGCGGTGCCGCTGGTGGCGCTGCTGTCCTACCTGGTGGGCGCGGTGATCGCGTTCCTGGGTTCGACCATCCTGCGCGACTTCGGCGCGGAGATCTATGTGGTCGAGCTGGTCTCCATCGCCACCCTGCGCGAACTGGCCGCGCTGATGACCGCGATCGTGGTCGCCGGCCGGACCGCCAGTGCCTTCACCGCCCAGATCGGCGCGATGAAGAGCCGCGAGGAGATCGACGCGATCCGCACCCTTGGCCTGGACCCGATCGACCTGCTGGTGATCCCGCGCCTGATCGCGCTGCTGGTGTGCCTGCCGCTGCTGACCTTCGTGGCAATGATGGCCGGCCTGGCCGGCGGCGTCACCGTGGGCGCGTTCAACCTGGACATTCCGCCGCAGCAGTACCTGGCGCGCCTGCACGACACCATCCAGGTGCGGCACATGCTGGTCGGGCTGGTCAAGGCGCCGGTGTTCGCCGTGGTGATCGGCCTGATCGGCTGCCTGGAAGGCCTGCACGTCGAAGGCACCGCGCAGTCGGTCGGCGAGCACACCACCTCGGCGGTGGTCCAGACCATCTCGCTGGTGATCGTCATCGATGCCCTGGCCGCGCTGTGGTTCATGCAGGTGGGCTGGTGAGGACGGGGCCGGGACTGGGGACTCGGGACTGGGGACCCGTCGAAGGCGATCGCGCGGTGCTGCACGCATGGAAGGCTTCGCGGTGACCAGTCCCCAGTCCCCAGTCCCCAGTCCCGACGACGACGATGCCGCCATCCAGGTCCGCGGCCTGGTCAACCGCTTCGGCGAGCAGACCGTGCACGACGGTCTGGACCTGGACGTGCGCCGCGGCGAGATCCTCGGCGTGGTCGGCGGCTCGGGCAGCGGCAAGTCGGTGCTGATGCGCTCCATCCTGGGGCTGCAGGTTCCCGAGGCCGGGCAGATCCAGGTCCTCGGCCTGGACGCGCGCAGTAACGACCGCGCCTCGCGCCAGCAGATCGAGCGCAACACCGGCGTGCTGTTCCAGGATGGCGCGCTGTTCTCCTCGCTGACCGTGGGCGAGAACGTGCAGGTGCCGCTGAAGGAACACCACCCGGACCTGCCCGAATCCTTCCGCTACGAACTGGCCCTGCTCAAGGTCAAGCTGGCCGGGCTGCCGGGCGAGACCGTCAACAAGCTGCCCTCGCAGCTGTCCGGCGGCATGCGCAAGCGCGCCGGCCTGGCCCGGGCGCTGGCGCTGGACCCGCCGCTGCTGTTCCTGGACGAACCCACCGCCGGGCTGGACCCGATCGGCGCGGCCGCCTTCGACCGCCTGATCAAGACCCTGCAGGAAGCGCTGGGGCTGACCGTGTTCCTCATCACCCATGATCTGGACACCCTGTACGCTATCTGCGATCGGGTGGCGGTGCTGGCCGACAGGAAGGTCGTCGCCACCGCCCCCTTGCCCGAAATCGAACGACTGGACCACCCATGGGTCCAGGATTATTTCCACGGACCGCGCGCCCGGGCCGCGCGCGCCGCGCGCTGACTGCGGAGAACAGGGATTTGGAAACCAAAGCCAACTACGTGCTGATCGGCGCCTTCACCCTGGTGGTGGGCCTGGGTCTGTTGCTGTTCGGCCTGTGGGCAGCCAAGTACTCGTCCGAAAGCAGCTGGCAGGAATACCAGGTGGTGTTCCGCGAGGCCGTCACCGGCCTGAGCGTGGGCAGCCCGGTGCAGTACAACGGCATCGCGGTCGGCTCGATCACCAAGCTGTCGCTGGCGCCGAACGACCCCAGCCAGGTCATCGCCAGGATCCGCCTGGACGCGAGCACCCCGGTCAAGACCGACACCACCGCCAAGCTGGCCATCACCAGCCTGACCGGTCCGTCCATCATCCAGCTCAGCGGCGGTTCGCCGGCCTCGCGCAAGCTCACCGAGGTGGACCAGCGCGACGCACCGGTGATCCGCACCAGTCCTTCGGCCCTGCAGAACATCACCGACACCGCCAACCGGATCGTGGAGAAGATGGACCAGGTGCTGAGCGACGAGAACGTGGCCGCGATCTCGGCCACGCTGGTCAACCTGCAGAAGATCAGCGGCGACATCTCCAACCGCGAAGCCGGCGTGCAGGCGTTGCTGGTGTCCGCGCGCGATGCCGCCAGGAAACTGGATACCACCCTGACCACCGCCAACGGCACCCTGTCGGACCTGGACAGGAATGTGGTCCAGCAGCTCCCGCAGACCCTGGCCAGGCTGGATGCCGCGCTGGCCAAGCTGGACTCGGCCGCCGGCAACGCCGACGCGATCCTGGGCGAGAACCGCCAGGCCATCAACAGCTTCGCCAACGACGGCCTGGCCCAGCTGGGCCCGACCTTGAGCGAACTGCGCGGCCTGATCCGCGACCTGCGCCGGGTCAGCGATCGGCTGGAAGGCAACCCCGCCCGCTACCTGCTCGGCCGCGACGCACCCAAGGAGTTCACACCAGAATGAAGGCACCGCTCATCCTGATCCTGGGCGCCGCGCTCGCCCTGGCCGGCTGTTCCTCGCTGCTGGGCGGCGGCGCCGACCGACCGACCGCGATCTATTCGCCGCAGGTGCAGGTGGTGCCCGACCCAGGCTGGCCTTCGACACCGGCCTCGATCGTGGTGGCCAAACCCAGCGCCGCACGCGTGCTGGACAGCTCGCGCATCGCGGTGCGGCCGACCCCGGACGAACTGCAGGTCTACCAGGGCGCCGCCTGGGCACAGAGCGCCACCGCCATGCTGCAGGACGCGGTGGTGCGCACGCTGGAGGATTCCGGCAAGACCACCGGCGCCGGCACCGCCGAATCGGGCATCCGCGGCACTTACAAGCTGATGCTGCACATCCGCCATTTCGAAGCCGACTACGCAGGTGGCCAGGTGCCCTCGGTGGTGCTGGTGGTCAACGCCAAGCTGGTACAGAACCAGGACCAGAGCGTGGCCGCCTCGCGCACCTTCAACGTGACCCAGCCCGCCGCCGGCACCGGCACCGCCCAGGTCGTGCAGGCCTTCGACCAGGCCCTTGCGCAGTTGACCAGCCAGATCGTCGGCTGGACCCTGGCCAGCACCCAGGCGCAACCAGCGACACCGTAGAAGCACACGCACCGTAGGAGCGCACCGCAGGGGCGCGATGGGGCTTTCGTAGAAGCACCTCAGGGCGCGATGGGGCTTCCCCGGTGAAGCCTCTCGCGGCCCTGCGGTCCGCTCCTACACGGTCCGGCGCAGGCTCAAACGCCCGCATCGACGATCCGGCGGAAAGTCAGATTGATCCGCGGCCCCACCGGCCTGGCCGTGCGCGGCAGGGCATGCTGCCAGTCGCGCTGGCTCGCCCCCCGCATCACCAGCAGGCTGCCCGGTTCCAGCACGAGGGCCTGCTTGACCGCATGATCATCGCGCCGGCGCAGCACGAACCGCCGCGCCGCGCCCAGGCTGAGCGAGGCGATCACCGGCTCCGGGCCCAGCTCCGGCTCGTCATCGCTGTGCCAGCCCATCGCATCGCGCCCATCCCGGTACATATTGGCCAGCACACTGTTGAAACCGACACCCAGCTCCTCCCGCAGCCGCTGCCGCAACGGCAACAGCGCCTCGGCGCGAAGGTCCGCCCCGAGTACCGATACACCGCCCCCGGATCCCCGATCCAGCAACTCAACCGCGGCGCGTCCACCCAGCGCCCGAACAGGCGCAGGCGATGGGTTTCCCAGGAGATCTGTCCGTGGAGCACACTGAAGTCAAGCTCCGCGATGGAAGGCGAGAGCCAATGCTGGATCAGTTGCCAGCCGCTGGCCGCAAGATCAACCGATCTGGTTTCGCGGGTAAAATGCATGGCAGTGTTCTTGATCCCTACAACATTGCCCATGATGGCATCCCCGCCAGCCGACGGAGGCCAGGCCAACACCGCACCGGGCCGGGTTTCATGATGCGGCGCCTGATCGCCGCCCGACGCACACTCGGTGATCTGGTACAGCGACACGGCGGCGGACTGCGAGGGCTGTACGTCCTGACGGGACGCACATGGAAAATGGGGCGCGTCCTTGGCCTCAAGGGCGTGATTCGCCGTTTTCGCGGCGCAGCGCAAGGCGTGCATCAGTCGCCTCCGCCCTCCGGTTTCCAGTTCCCTGCCCCCGCATCTCTGGCCGGCAGCACATTGCGCGTCGGCGTCATGGCACACGTCTTTTATCCTGATCTGGCCGAGGAACTGTCCGGATTGCTGCGTCAGATGCCGGTGGAGTACGTCTTGCTTGTCTCGGTCGTGGACGAAGAAGCAGCCGCGATCTGCATGAATGCATTCGGCAAGTTGCCCAATCAGTCGCGCCTGAGCATCAAGGTCGTGAAAAACAGGGGGCGTGATATCGCCCCGTTTTTTGTCTCATTCAAAGAGGACATCCTCTGCTTGGATGTCGTGGCCCATGTCCATACCAAAAAGTCGCTTTATACCGGTAGCGACCAGTCAGGCTGGCGCAACTATCTCCAACAAAGTCTGCTGGGCGGCCAGCACAGGATTTCCTGGATCCTGGGCATGTTCCTGGCAGAGCCAAAACTTGGAATCGTCTATCCGGAGAGCTTTACAGGCGTTCCTCTCTGGGCCCATACCTGGCTGGGGAACGTGAAAGCCGGCCGGGCGTTGGCCGCGCAGCTCTCCATCGCCATCGAACCACAACGCTATTTCGATTTCCCCGCGGGCTCGATGTTTTGGGCCCGCGTGGAAGCACTACGCCCGCTGCTAGGCCTCAATCTGTCCGTGCGCGATTTCCCCGAAGAACACGGGCAAACCGACGGCACGACCCAACATGCCTTTGAGCGATTGCTTGTCCTGAGCGTTCGGAATGCAGGATTCATCTCCGGCGTTCTTCCTGCAGATGGCGCTCTCTTGCTCACCGACGAGGGTGCCAGGAATTGGCACAGCTATTTCCAAGAACCGGTTGAAGCACGGCTGGAGGTCGCCGCATTCAGCGCAGGCATCGTTTCGGTCGACATCTTCGACACGCTTGTTACGCGCCCCTTTCTCTATGCGACAGGGGCGCGCGCTTATTTGGCCGATCTTGCCCGATCGATGCTCGATGTCGATAACTTCACCAGTCTGCGTCAACGCGCCGAACAACTTGCGAGGGCGCGCACGGGGCTGGACGTGGATCTTGAAGAGATCTATGAAGCCATGCGCGCTCTGGACGATGCTCCGACGGAGGAAACATTGGAGGCACTCCGAGAGCTGGAGCTACGCACCGAAGCCAGGACACTCAAACCACGCCAGCAGGTACTGCGAGCAGTTGCGAAACTTCGTGCAAATGGACGCCGGATCGTCGCCATCTCCGATATGTATTTGAACAGAGCGGATCTGCAACGCACGCTCCCCGGAGCGGTCTGGGCTGTTCCTGTGCACTGCTATGTCTCATGTGAAACGCAAGTCCGAAAGGATGACGGAAGTGCGTGGGCCGCGCTCCCCGCGATGGAAGGCGTGCCGGCCAGTCAATGGCTTCACGTAGGAGACAATGAACGGGCCGATATCCAATTGCCACAGGATCATGGCTACATGACGCCGGTCCATGTCCTGCGGCCAGAGACGTTTCTGGACGTAGTGCCAGCACTGCGCCCGCTGAGGCTGGCGAAAGGGACATCCGGACACTGGCAGGATCAGCTCATGACCGGCCTTTTGACTCGCCATCTTGCGGATGTCCTTGATCGGGATCCGCGTTGTGTCCTGGAAGGGCTTGAGATTTCAAGCCCCCATTCTCTTGGTTATCTCGTGCTCGGCCCGTTGATCACCGACTACACCTGCTGGCTCGTCCGGCTGGCGTCGGAAATCGGCGCCGGACAGGTGCTCTTCCTGGCTCGCGAAGGGCACCTGCTGCATCAGGCATTCAAGCTTGTGCGACAGGCGAGCAGCAGAACCGCCGGCTTGCGGGGTGACTACCTGCTTGCCTCGCGGCGCGGAGCCGGCATGCCCAGTCTCAGCAGGGCCGAAGACATTGAAGCCCTGCTCGGAAGTACATTCCAAGGCACATTGCGTCAGCTTCTGGAGTCGCGCTTCGGGCAAGAAGCCGCTTCGGTGGTCGCCCGAATACTGGGGCCGCGGACGATGGAGGACATGGTGTTCTTGCCCGACATGAAAGCTTCGCTGCAGTCGAAGCTTTCTCCTGCCATCGGTGCCCTTCTAGAGGCGGCCGACGATGAACGCTCGTGCTACCTGGAGTACTGGACCTCACTGGTCGGCGATGATTCGGTCGTGCTCGCCGATATCGGATATTCAGGAACGATCCAGAAATTGTTGTCACGCCTGACCGGACGCAATCTGGACGCCGCTTATTTCGCCGTGAACCAGCGCATCGAGGAATTGGCAGACTCGGGAAGTCGCGCTTGGGCACGATACGGGGATGCCAGAAACGCATCCATGGCAAGCTCTGAAATCTTCCGCTATGACTTGCTGTTGGAGGCACTTCTGACGGCACCGCAAGGTCAATTCCTTCGATTCAGGAAGGATGGCGGCAACGCCCTGACCAGCGAGCACGCACCACACGACGTTTCGCCACAAGGGCTGCGCCATATCGAGGACATCCACCAGGGCGCACTGGATTTTGTGCGTGATGCGTGCGAAGTCCTACAGGAGGATATCTCCATGCTGGAGTTCGATCCCGCATTGGTTCAAACCCCGCTGCGGTGTCTGGGCGAAGGCACCTGGAAGGCAGGACCCTGGCTCGCCGCGATCTGGATTGAGGACAGCTACACCGGCCGCGGTGCGGTGTCGGCGGACCCAGGCCGTAGCGCTTCAGCCCACGCGGACGCCGGTCTTCTCTGATACCTGCGCCTGGCTTACCCCTTCGGCCAGCTCCACCAGCTTCAAGCCTTCAGGGGTGACATCGAACACGCCCAGGTCGGTGATGATGCGGTCGACCACGCCCACGCCGGTCAGCGGCAGGTCGCATTCGGGCAGGAGCTTGTGGCCGCCGTCC
>LNAP01004714.1_pt1 | contig 12433 bp, 20 predicted proteins | sample 602601 | NCBI WGS metagenome assembly LNAP01 (sample SAMN02440304, study PRJNA202911) | soil metagenome | biome: Subtropical and temperate rainforests or woodlands; isolation source: soil samples (1 kg each in a 20% v/v slurry with milli Q water) were... ... | reverse complement strand
CGGCGCGCAACAGGCTGCACCGGTTCGCCACCGAGTTGCTCAGCGAGCAGGAACTGAACGACGGTGTGCTGCTGGCAGCGCTGGCCTTGATCGCGCTGCCGCTCATTCCCGCCCAGCCCATCGAGATGCTCGCCGGCATCTCGCCTCGGCCGTTGGCCACGATGGTGCTGCTGACGCCCGTGGCGAACGACAAGTTCCCATCCTTGTTGGCACCCAAACCATTGTTACTGGATTGCTCCTTGACCTCGCTCTGTGCGGCGGATTGCGAGACCAAGGACTGGTTGGAGGTCAACTGCGCCATCTCTTTGGACAATTGCTCCACCAAACCAATGTTGGTGGCGTTCACACTGGCCGCTAGCACGCTCGGCAGGGCGCGCGCCGCGGAGGCCACTACGGTAAGCAGTGCTCGGCGCAGGTGGTGCACGTTCTTGCCCTCGGGGCGGGTCATCAGCGCAGCCACGGGACGCACCAAGGCACTGCCGATGCGAATCAAAGCGGGGTGATCAAGCAGGAACACCTCTTGCACTACCTCGAGCAAATCCACCTTCAGTTTCGAGATCACCAGCACCAAATCTACGGGAGAAAGGCCTGCATCACCCTCGATGAATGACTGAGAAGAATAAAAATTGAGAAGGAATTATTAGAAGTGATGGTTCAAATTGTTCCACCAGCAAATAATTGACGTACCACTGGATCTTTCGTGTTTACTTCCGCCGACGCCGAGAGAAGAGTCTGCAAGGTAGGCAAGAACTGGGTAAAATTCAATGCAACAAACCCACTGGAGCAGCCATAGCGAAGCATTTCAGCCTGAATGCGGCACATGCCGTGGAACAACGCTTGACCATGCAAGGCTTTCTGGGCTCCATGCATCGACTCCAACTTGGAGTTCTTCAGGAGCGTAAAACGAGTCTCGGAGGAAACAGCTTTTGCCTGGGTGTTTTTGTCTTTGTTCTTCTTGCCATGACTGGATTTGCTGGCCCCCACGCCCAACACAGAGATCACCACGCCACTCTCGATAACCACATCGTTCCAATTCGCCATCCAATTGTCGACCGATTCTAACGACGAATACACTCCATATACCTGCGCCAGAAGGTTTATTTGGCTAGCATTGATTTCCTTGAGCTCACTGAGAACATTCAAACACGCGTTGCGGATAACTCTTGTATGAGGAACGAGGATTGGTCTGGCTTTGGATTCTCCCAAGATCTGGAAGATTCTCAGGCCAAATTGGGATACTCCAACATCGACATTTGAAACTATTCTGCATATGCTGGTGACAAGCTTCGTCAAAACCTTGGGAAGCTGAACTGAAACCTCGGATGTGTATTCCAGGAACATACTCTCCAGCAGCTCTAAAAGTGCGTTTCTTTCTAAAACGTTTCCAAGCACGACCTCAAGCAAAGTAGGCAGGCGATCCACAATTGCACCAAGTCTAGCATACGAGTGTCTGGAACAGTATTGCGCAAGCACCTGAAACGATTCAATGCGGTTGCCCTGTTTTTGTAATATATTGTCCAGTGCATGGTCTACCAACGAATTTACTTCAGATCCGGAAATAGATGACTCATCACCCAAGAGGATTGACGTCACCTCGTAATTGTTGCCAAATCTCTTCACGAAATCCATTGTGTCTTCGAGGATAAGAAGTAAATGGATTGCCAAGACTTGAGCGCATGTTGGTGGTCCTGAAAGCGATCTTAAATCCCGAAATCATTGTTTGGACTTTTAAACTAAATCGGTTACAAACTGTTGGGTTTAAATGTCATTTTCTAGAATGGACGATGATGTGGCAACAACGCACGTCAGTTTTACACTGAAACTCCGGAGTTTGCAACTTTTTGTGCCATAAAAGTTCATTGTTGCTCACAAGTAAGCATGGAAGAAGTGAAAGAAAGTAAAGAGAGCAAGGGAGTTAAGTTACCTTACTTCCACAGAACACTCTCCCCTGAGGAAATGGCTCTTATTGGCGACATTACACCAAAGGCGATTACGGTGGCCCCGGATGCCGCAGCAACTGGAAAGATTGCAAGTGGTTCGGCTTGGAACAGTGCACAAACATGGGAAGAGCGTGACTGCACAAAGTGGGCTCTGGAAAAGCTGCCCACGCTATTTGAGAACAAGGAGGATTTAGCCAAGGCAAACCAGTATGTCGTACAAATCAAGCGTTTGTCCAACTCACAGGGCAGTGCTCAAATAGCTCACGTACGCGGCAAGGCCCGTTTTATCTATGAGCTATCATTCGACCTTGAGTTCTCCGTTACTGACGAGAAGACGAGTAAGAAGTACAAAGGCAAGGTGGCGGTAAGCGATGTGATTAACGACCAGCTTGATGATATTGAGTTTGCGCTGTCCTGGACGGGTGCATCGCCCCCTAATGCTGAGTTGTCTGCTGTGCGCAATGCTGTGATCGGTGGAAGCGCATTGAAGAAGTTGATTCGCAGCAAGATTGCAATTTTTGAGGAGGATTTCAGAAAGTTATAAAGGAGAAAAGGCCGTATTATGACCTCCCTTTGTTTTTCTGTCAATAAAGATGTATGTGTGTATACTACTGTTGTAGGATATATCAAAGCGTGTACGTGCTTGTGTTGTTTGACACTTTAAGAACAGAACAATCGATGAAGCGCTTATTACGAATTGTCTTTCTCTCTGCGGCTCTTCTTAGGTACGAGATTAGTAGAGCCGTACTATGTAACCTGAGATTAGTAGAGCCACTGTCATAAAGGCCTTCTATCGTGTAAGTATTCATTGTAAAAGCTGGAACGGTCCGTTGAGAGAGGAAAGTGGATGGAAAGAGTCTCTTTTTGTGCCCTGCACCGTTTCGCGTTGAAGTGCCTTCGCTCATTCTTTTGGATATTGGTCAGCTTCGCCACATTCTATTGATTAAGCCACCCATCGATAAGCCAAATGTACTCGTTAGACAACCAGATTGACCCGTACACGGCCGAGGATTTCAATGCAGAGGCAGAAGCTCAGCATTTTTTCAAGTCCTATGGGGAGGCTGACATTGCGAAGAAGCTCAATGAGATGACCACCATTCAGCAGTCCATCGAAGTGGTATTGAGACAGAAAGTGAGAGCCAACTATGGAATGTTTCTGCTGGCTAACGACGAGATCCAGCAAGTCGATGAGGAAATGTTGGATTTAAAACACCTTGTCACCAACACCCAGAAGCTCATGGACGTAAGTAAATTAAGTCCTCCATCTGATGAAGTCCCAATGCAAATACTAACATTTCAACTATCAACTCATTTTGTAGGATGTACAAGGTAATCGCATTGCCGAGTCCAGGGCGATGCGCACAAACAGTTTTCTGGGCACCTTCGAGGGTGCTATGCCGCTGGACGGAAACGCCAGCACTTTAAACAAAGCCATCGCAGGTCAGAAGTAGATCATTGTCTTGTTTCTCAGCCCTAGGCAATACATTAATCGACGTGCTTCGTTTCATTTATTTCTTTTAATTTATCTCCAGATGCAAAGAACAATGTGCCCAGCTGGTTGGTAAAAGCCCCCGAGGAGCTTGCTCAGTTCATTGTGGAACAACAATATGCCAAGGCCGTGGTAATTGTGCTCAAAACGCGTGCCTATGTGAACACCATCAGCGAAGAAGTTAAGGCCTCTATGAGCCGGGCCCACACGGGATCCAGCAGCAATGCCACCGCGTCCGCCAACAAAAACTACCGCAACCCCGCGGCCGCCAACCAGGCCGCCGAGATCGCCGCGCAGGCCCAGCAAGCCCAGACCCAGGCATTGGTGGAGGTACTTCACCGGGTGGATGATTTATGTGCCCATCTGGCCACAACAATCCGCAAGAGTGTGCTGAATTTGCCCACTAGCTCGGTAAGTGGTGCTCCTTCTTCTGATATTTTGTAAACTTCTTTCACGCCAAATCTAGAAGAGTTGCATGCAACGCTGTCATTATGACTTTACTGGTGTTTCAAAGCATTATTTGTTGTACTTAACTTTTGTTTGTCTCTTCTCAACTGGTCTGTCCTGGTGTGCATACATAGCTGTGGGGCAAGGCGGAGCAGACCAAGCTGCTAAAGCTGTTGATCGCATTGGAGGAATTTGATATGGCCGCTGAGGGGTTCGCAGTCACCAAGGTATGCAGATATCGGTGTGTATTTATGTGTGCTTGCACGACTTGGTCGATTTCTATGTAGCACATTTTTGCTGTGTATCGTTGTGTCGCCGATGGTCAATATCTTCCGCCGTAGGACCGTCTAGCCTACTCCATTCATTTCATTTATTTCATTTCACAAGTGCACAATCTCATGATCACACAATTTTACTATTTGTCAACAACAATATTTTAGGTGGCCTCCATGAAGCGCTCCCTGCGGTCTGTGGAGTCTACGGGCGACACGGCCAGCTTTGCTTCCGAATTAAGTGTTTCGTTCTTTAACTCGCTGCAAGAAGGGTGCCACTCCTTCAAGACCCTCTTCGAGGTAAAAATAATGTGTATGTATTTTGCTCATTGAAACGCATCATTGTCTGTGAACAATTAATTTGCCTGCAGCTTTGCATTGTGAACACTTCAATTGTTTTTTCTATCCGCCGTGTAATCATTTCTTCTTTTTCCTTTCCTTTTCCTTTAATTTTCTTTTACAGGAGCATTACGACAAGCCGGAGATTCTAAACTTACTTCTGGACTGGGTACAGGGGCAGATTGCCTCGTACGTGGAAATACTTGTACCTCATGTAAGCTTCGTCTTATATATGTGTGTGTTCGTTGCCAAATATAATCAATATTGCGAGTGTCTGATCATCCTAAGGATGGGCAAGTTCTGTTCAGCTCTTGCTGACGATTCAATCTTTTCTGATGTCGTAATACTGCAAAAATATTCTGCCTATTAGATGCACGCGGCCATCTCGGACTTGTCGGGTAACGTGTTGAATCGGCTGCGCAAGGCGTGTGCTGCCGCGGCGGCTAGTGGAGGCGCCAATCCATTGTTCCGGGTAAGAATTTGTCTGATATGGCGTTGGTGTGTAAAATTTCCTTTTCTTTGTTCATGGCAGACATTTCATGTTTGGCGTCAAGCAGAATTGTCTTACCTATGATTTCTTGTTTGCATTGCTCTAAGCTTGTTGTTATGTGCTGTGATAACATTTCTTCATGCAGGAGTCCACCGATGCAGCCTTTCCGGACATGGACAACTTTTACGGCGCTGAGAGCGGACCCACCATCCGCTCCCTGATGGAGGTAATAATAATGCTCAATGGTTTGTAAGATTTTATTGTGCTTGTTGTGTGAATGGTTGTCGAACTGTGTTCGCGACAATTACGTGTAACCAATACAAAGTTGACAATAACCATTTAATTTTTGATGACTAAACAAACAGGAATTGTCTGGGTCCAGTCCACTGAGTCTGCTGGGTGATTGCTTGGAGGGAGCCTTCCGGGCTGCACACTGTGTCGACTCGCCTCAATTGCAAGGTGTGATTTATTTTCCATTTACTTTCCATTTCGTGCGTTCATTTTTTGATGAGCGCCAAAAACTTTCGAAAAGTTCTCATTACTTTATAGCCATCGGTCACCGATTTTCAAAATTTCTTTTGCTCCATTTTACCTTTCCTGATCCATGTAGGTTCCTCTTGTCTGGGGTGGGTACTCATGCCCGAAGTGCAGAGCGTAGTCACCGATTACGCTGAACGGTTCCTAGAACAGGTCGCCGTGCAGGTATAAGCAGTTAATGAAAACATGTATTCATTACACAATTTTTTGTCTCTTTAGTCTCTTTAAAAAGTGTTCTGGAATACCATCTGTGTTGTGTGTCATTCTTACTTTTTCAATACACTTACTTTTGCCTTACAATTTTTTTGTTTTTTGTTGCACTGTGCACATAACAGGTGCGGCAGGACTCCTGGCGTCCCGTGGTGCTGCGTGAATTAAAGATTCGTCCCCCTTTGAAAGCCGATTATTTTGTGGACGATGACGATCACCACCTGGGTAAGTGAAAAAGTGAAAACTGTCTTTGTTGTGTGTGAAAAATGTATTTGCTGTATGTGTTTTCTTCCATTTGTTTTTCCATTTGATTTTGTATTGGTCTTCTTGATCACAATGTAAAAGCTGTCTCGCCATTTACACACACTTCCTAGCGAGTGCACACTGTCTTGTTATTATTTCATGTTCTGATGAATAAACACTTGTTTCTCGTACATTAAACCATTTGCAGAGACGGAAGAAGGAGAGGACGGGTATGCCGAGGACGGGTCCCAACACGCGGTGGCGCGCTCCTACGAGTGGTTGGTTGCTGTGCTCACCCACTTGAGTGGTACGCATGTTTCATTCTACGACTTGTACTGCGTGTTGTTTTTCCTATCTTTGCTGAATAAAATGCAATGAACACAGCTAAGGGAAATAATGTATTGATTTTGTTACTCTATTTTAAACTATCAATGACCTGCTCCTTCTTCTTCTTTTTTGCAGACGAGCTATGGACGTTGTTGAAGGCTGAGAGTCCTGAGAGCGATGAAGATGAGCCTCACACCACCACTACTAGTAATACTGCCGCCAGCATCAACAGCAACAACAGCAGCAGCAATGGGGGCAATCCAAACAACACCAGTAATAATAATAACCAGAATCAGAATGGAAATAACGACCAGCGGCCGTCCTACAGCCGAGCTGATCTTTGCGAGGTAACGTATGTCATCAACGTTCTTTCCATTTCTACATCATCTCTTTGCATTCTCTCGGCCACGCACCCCGTCGTCGATTATTCTAAACTGGAAATTGTTCCTTTTTCTGCTTATAGGTGGAGCCAGTGGCGGTGGCATGCATGCTGAGAATCTTTTTGCGGTATATTCTGGAGGTGGAAGGCCTCGCAACGAAGGGCTTCACCAAGCAGCAGAACACCTGCTATCTCAAGACACTCGAGGTAAATCTTTTATTTTTGTTCGCTAACGAATTGTGTTTGTTGAACAATGCTCAGTGCCAAACAGGCCACTTCAAATTACGTTTTTCATTCATTAGTTAACGAGTGAATCGTTCTTTTTTATCACTCTGTTTGTCTGCAGGCGATTCTGTACCAGTTGCTCCCGAGTCTGCAGCGCCTGATTGCCAATTGTTTCTTCGCAGAGGGGGTTAACAGCCTGCACGCATCACCCAGTGTAAGCACCTGTTTGTTTATTGTTTTATTTATTTTTTTCTTCTTGTTTTTTTTTGCATCATAGATATTGTCCTTGGCACTTCCATCACTTCCATTGGCATTCTTTGTTGTTTTGCAGCTATCATTCTAAAACGTACTTTCCATTGCTTTCGTTGCACAGTATGTGTTCCAAACTCTCACCCCACGCCTAACGCGGCTCATCAAAGAAAAACAAGATCGGTAGGAGGACACAATTTTTCGAAATTTCGAGCTTGAAAAACCTGTCAGCCTAACGATTATTATTGGTATCCATGTTTGTAAATTGTGTTTTGTCAAGTAAAATAAACACGACAGTACTGCTGTAAATGGTTGATTCACTTTCACTTAAAGTCGACAACAAATCAGTTGCTTGATCTACGTCATTTGGCGTTATTTATAATATTACACAAATCCACATAACTACACGGTTTGCCATAAAGTTTAAACAAATAAAGTCTATAAAACTGTCATTTGCATCATATATCTTTGTGAACAAAGGACCGATAGACGTCCGTGTCGAATTGTTTTAGCTCGTGTTCAGGCACATTGTGTGTTAACATCCACTGACGAATCTTCAGTCGACCTGTATCAAAGACGTTTAATTGTCATAAATTACAGGGACGAAAATCAATGGAGCGAGTAGTGCACTTTTATGTTCGACACTTCCACGGTTGACATTAATCAGAACGGAAAACGAAACACACATATAAACGTACCTGATTCTACTAGCGCGCTTAGTTTGTGACTGTTCGCCTGGTCCACCTGATACCGCTGCCCGTGTGCACCTAATTGTTAAAAATAGAGCGAGAAGGAAGAAAGTGCAATTATATTCAGCAAATTGCATAAGAACAAGCCAGCTGGTCAGAAGCGCACTTAACTTCACTGAAAACAATTGCAAAACAACTACAAAAACGACGCGACGAACAAGACATAACGACCACGAACAGAATTTACTTCGAACATACCTGTGTGGTGCATTACAGGGACAGATTTTGCTTTAAAGGTCCGCTCTTTTCCATACACTAGCAACGATATAGAAAGAGACATAGAAGCGAGAAGCGTCACAAATAGAAAGAGAAATGTGAATTGTTGTTGCGGAAATAGGCGCAATTCAAAAACACTCCTAAAAAAAACTGACAAAAAGTGTGAAAATGAATAAGCTTTACCTAGACTGATCCAGTCGTCCATCCACCAGTCCACTAATTCTGGAGGGTAATAATTCATTTCGAATATTTCCATGTGCAATCGAGTGGTAAAGTCGTGGGTTAATATGCGTTCGTTGCCCTGATTGCACAGTGGCCCAATTACTCCATAGGGCTTGCTTAGTTTCTGTACGGAAAGTAAGAGTAAAAAGTGGAATAAAGATTGAATTAAAAAACCCACATTTGAAATACTGACAAACCGATGTAATGTATGTTACTCCATTGTCCATAACTGGCGTATCACACGACAAAAAATTGTAAAAACAGAAAAAGAAAGAGAAAAAGAAGCATATTTGTTTACCTGCATGCCGGCGACAAACTTAGCAGGCCAGTTGACCATCAGTTCTGTATCGTCATTAATCCGGTAAAAATAATCGGCACCAGCGTTGTAAGCCGCCCGTGCCATTTCGAGGAACACCGGTCCGGGCTTTTTAAGGGTGTTGTTGACTTTCACCAGACGAAGTGTAACGGTAATTCCGTTGCGATGCATGGGCGACTGGATGTTGGATTTAAACCATGCGTTCACTTCGGCCATGCCCTGTGGTAGGTATGAGTATGGGTGTGAGAGAAAGACATTAGTTGCGTTGTGTCAAAGCATAAAAAATGAACTCAACGAAAAATATCTTTCAGTAGAGCCCATAATAATACACACTGTAAATCACACCGACGCACCATCAAACAAATACCACAAAAATATACATATCTTACCTCCGCGCTGTCATAGAAAGGATCACCTTTGTCATAGCCCAACACATATTCATACCGAAACCCACAATCCAACGTGCGGATCATGGAGGGCAGGAGGTACATAAACAAGGACAAGTTCTTGGTGGATGGCTTGTTGACTTTGCGGGTAGTGGTGGCAGCCATAATGGCGATTAGAGGCAAGGAAGGGACTTGGTTGGAGTGGATTAGCGTCTTGCTCTTCTTTTTGTCTGATGAGTGAAGTCGGAAGAATATACAATATACAGTGAGAAGATTGCAATGGAAAAGTACATACAATATGCTGAGGAGTTCAATTTGCTAAAACAACTGAGTTCGAATACTTCCAATTCAATGCAAATATAATATAAATTTGTACCTGTAGTTATTGTACTATTGCCATTGTGATCAGGACAGAACGAAATGGGACGTAGACCCATGCGCTTGGTCGTAAACACCAAATCGCATCTTCGTCCTTTCCATTGTTCGATGTAGTTCATCGGCAACTTGCCCCACGAGCGCATTGGAATCACACCATATTTGGCTTTCACGTCGTTGCACCAAGCTATAAAAGAATTAGATTTTCAAGGTGAGAATGGAAGAAAAAAAACAGCCTGAGACAATGGTACATTACACACCTGAGTTGTCTTTGTCTACGGCAGGCAGGGCTGGAGTAGCACTGTCCTTCTTCTTGTCTTTCTTTTTGTCTTTCTTCTTTTTGCTCTCCGTTTCTGCTATTAATTTGGCGGCGGCTAATTGAGCGGCGGCTTCGCTTCGGTCGAGGTTATCCACAGCAACAATCTGAGCTACTTTGTCTGTCGCCGCCTGTACCAGTGCGTCGCAATTAAACCGCGTCCAAGCCCTATCAAAACGCATCAAAAGAAGTACGGTACACACATTAAGTGGTGTTTGCTGAGAAATGTCAGTGAACGAATGGACTTACTTCTGTTGTTCGGCGTTGAGTGTTCCCCACGACTGACCCGGCACAACGGCGTTCTTTTCCACAAACTCTCGACACGCCTTTTGTTCTTCTGTTTCAATCTTTTCAACAGACACCGCAACAGACTTCTCTGGAGTTGCTTCTTCGTGTGCGATCACAGCAGCTTCACTTTCGACCGTATCGGCATGATGATCTGCGACGTCACCGTTCATATTAGTATCACTTGTATGTTTCTCAATAACAGCCGGTTGCGAGGCGAGCTCCTCATTAGACGCTAAGTGAAGCGTTGCCAAATTCGATTCTATAGCAGCCTTCACATCCTGTTACAAGGAGTATAGAGGGATTAGTATGATGAGAAACAGATCGAAACTGAAGTGTGAAACTTACATCTCTTAAATGCTGAACTGTCTCTGCGTCCACCTTCTTGTATACAAGAATGAAGGACGCATATAGCGAGCATGCAACGACTATCGCGAAGACTAAGATCCGCAGATAGGACATTTTATGCAACGAAATGCAGCACAAGCTAAACAAACTCAACCGCCCGCGCATTTGGTGCTCAATGTACCATTTTAAAAAGCATTTATGCATCATAAATGGGAAATGATTACTCATAAAAGGGTAACAGTACTTTCGTTGATTATGCAATAATACCACACACTAGGCACGTCGGAAAATAATTGTCGTCATTTTTTTGCCTCACAAGCAAGAATGGGATTGAGCAGGTTGTTTGTTCCACTCATGGCCCTCCAGGTTGGTTTGCTAGGTATGTTTTCTTTAATACTTACGCGATTCTGAAGGTTAGATGTGAAAGACTTCTTGTGTACTTGTTAGGCAGTACAATGGGCAGAGCAACAGCATTTGCACCAGTCCGATTTATGTCCCGTAAGCCGAACAGTGTTCTTCAAGTCTCGAAGGCAGTGAATCAAGTAGTTAGTTCTAAGATATCGAAGCCTGAGAAGGATCCAGGTATTGTAAAGGGAACAAAGTTGCGAATTCTGCGATACCCGAACCCTCTGGTGAGTTCTGATTAATGATAGCTTATATGTCAACTGCACTTTCTCAAAGAAGCTCTTTCGTTGAACAGCTGCGAGCGGAAAACAAGAAGGTGACTATGTTTGATCAGGAGCTAGCAGCCACGGCTGCCAATATGCTGAAGGTTATGTATGCAGCACAAGGCATCGGTCTGGCGGCCCCTCAGGTAGGCATCAACCTCAAGTTAATGGTGTTCAACCAATTTGCAGATGCACAGTCAAAGGAAGTCCGAGAAGAACATGAAAAGATATTCGTAAACCCCGCCATCGTGAAGATGTCTGATGAGTTGTTTTCCGACGAGGAGGGTTGTCTGAGCTTTCCGCACATCTACGGACAAGTCATTCGAAGCAATCAAGTGGATGTAGAGTATCAGACACTCACAGGGGAGCACAAAAGCGTCACGTACGAAGGCGAGCTGGCGCAGATCTTTCAACACGAATATGATCACCTGGATGGAGTATTATTGGTGGATAGAATGGACGAAGATGATAAAAAGTTAATGCAGTCCCGGCTGGGTAGGCTTATTGCCAAGTATGGGCCTGGTGGGGCACTGTAATGGGTGAAGTGATGTGATGTACATGTACAAAGTGTTTTGTGTTTCTGATGTACATAATATCCATACGAGAATTTTAAGGACAATCTACCATACGTTATTTATGGGTAGCTTGAGATCAAAATAAGAATTGACAAAACAATAATCCTTTCATACCCGCTCGTAATCCACACGATGTTAAAGTTTGCACTATTCTTATACATCAGTCGACTCAGCATATCTGTAGTGGAAGCAAATTAAGTAAAACGTTATACTTACCAAATCATCGAAAGTGGAAAAGTCCAACCTGATCTGAGCTGGTGGTTGCCCTGCTGCCGACTCAGGCGCAGTGGGCAAAGTGTTAAAAGTAGGAATCGAGTTATAGTTCTCAGTCTCAGGAGGGGCGGCAACAAGGATATCGTTCTTGAAATGAATCAAGAACCAAATTTGTACGATGTACCCAAGGAACATGAATACAGAGAAAGTACACAAAGACTTCATAGCTGGAACATTCCTACACTCTGGTCCAAGCTCAAACGAAGAGAGTACCCGATGATCTTCTTCGCCTGACAGGTATCTGTGCTGAGGTTCACAGTCCGCATATTGCCCCCAGAAGATGGCAGATTGAAGAGACATGAACATGAGAATGACCGAACCGCCCAGAATAACGCCAAAGTTTACTCGCGTTGCATACACTTTCAGGCCGTAGTATGTTGCAACTGTAAAAGCGATGTATATTATTCCTAGAAACAGCGCGTTGAACCCAGCGAAATTGTTGCCCCCGACAAAGCAAGCCGAGATGAAGTAGGAAGCAATTAAAAGCGCTTGCCCAGGCAACAGCCGATCAAGAAGCTCACCATGTAGGTACATTTAACGAATAATATTAGCAATCA
>LNAP01004713.1_pt1 | contig 12435 bp, 15 predicted proteins | sample 602601 | NCBI WGS metagenome assembly LNAP01 (sample SAMN02440304, study PRJNA202911) | soil metagenome | biome: Subtropical and temperate rainforests or woodlands; isolation source: soil samples (1 kg each in a 20% v/v slurry with milli Q water) were... ... | reverse complement strand
GTGACAGAAACACCGGCGAGTGCGTGTGCTACCCCAACTACGATGGAATTGCTTGCGAGCGCTCCATCTGCCCCAACAGATGCTCTGATGCTGGTGTTTGTTTCACCCAGAAGCAGCTCGCCACTGAGGCTTCTCGCATCTATGACACTCCTTGGGACGCTCAGAAGCAAGTAGGATGCGTGTGCGATCTCGGAAGACGTGGACCTGACTGCTCATTATGTAAGTTCTATATCTTGCATCTCCCGCTACTCTGACGTTTTTCTCACCATGCCAACCTTTTCCCCTTTTCTTCCTCACAGTTGAGTGCCCCTCCGGTCCCGATGTGCTCAAGGGTTATGGTAACGAGGCGGGCCGTGACTGCTCCGGCCGTGGTCTGTGCGACTACTCGTCCGGCCTGTGCAGCTGCTTCCACGGCTACTATGGCACCAAGTGCGAATACCAGACTGTCCTCGGTTAAATGCTTCTCCGTCTGGAGATCTTTTATATCGACCTGACCGCCTCAGCTGCTTTCAGCAAACAAAACCCCATTATATTCCTGATATGATTAAGAATAATTTGATATAAAATAAGTATATAACCTGTGTGCCTCATTTGTGTGTGTGATTTAAAGGGAAGTAACTTCTGCGAGGGATGGAAGGCATGTGTAATCTCATGTTTTTCCAACTTCCCCTTGTGTGATTTGTGTATACATGTTATTCCTTGTCGGTCATTTAACCAACGTGTGCATCGGTATCCACAACAACACAATTTTTCCCATTCAAATTAAACCCTTTACGATCAGCGACTGAAGTGTGCAGCGATAAAATAAACCAGTCCAAAATCATTGTTACAAATTGTTGGCAAAATGAAGCAGAATGGACAAAACTGCTGCGATCAAGTTACAATAGATGTTTCATATACTGCAAAAGCGCGAAACTCTTCTCTATAGTAGACTCAACCACAAAAGATAAAAAATAGACAAGCAAAACCGCCAAAACACCTTCAAAACTAGAATTAATCTTTCTTCTTGGCGTTTTGTTGTTCTGCGTCTCGCTCCGACTTCTTCTTGGGCGTGTTCAGGCAGAGCCACACAGCGCTGTTGCATTTGAAGCCCGAGCCGAAGCCCACCTGCAGCACACGCTGGCCGCGCTTGAGCTCCATGCGGTTGCGGATGTAGTCCATCTCGTACCAAATGGAGCTTGAGGAGGTGTTGCCGTAGGTGTACAGCGCATGGCGGGAGGCCTCCACGTGGCGGGGAGTGAGGTTCAGATTCTTCTCGATGCCGTCGATCACGCCACGACCACCTGCGTGGATGCAGAAGTGGTCCAGGCCGCGCTTGAAGTCAGGAATGTACGGGTTGATCTTTCCAAAGTCAATGCCAAAGGTGGCGGTGGCTTGCTTGGCCAGCATCTTCACCAGCATGGAGAATCCAGTCTTCACCTGCTCACTGAGGGGAAGCACGTGGGGACCCAATGTGGTGAAGTTCTTCTCCAGGGCGCGACCGGCCACCTTGACGATGTCCTTGGAGAGACGCACACCGCGCTCCTGGTTCACGTCCTGGGTCTCGTACACGCAGCCGTAGGAGTCCTCCGACACATACTGCGTGCGGACCACGTGAAGCAATTTGAACTGCGCGCGGAAAGCGTCGGTCCATTTGTTGGACAGGATCATCGCCGCACCACCCACTCGGAACAAAGTGTTCTGCAGCAGGAAGCCACGGTCGTTGCCGAGGTAGAGGTTCTGGGTGAGGTTCTCGGTGGAGATGATGAGGGCCGTGCTGTTGGGCTTCGCGGCCAGCAGGTGCTTCACGAGCTCCACGGAGATGATGCCCGCAGAGCAGCCCATGCCGGAGAGATTGTAGGAACTGGTGTCGGCGCGCATGCCGAACTCGTTGATGATCATGGAGCACAGCGAGGGCGTGGGCGAGAAGAGGCTGCAGTTCACTACCAAGATGTTGATGTCCTTCGGGTTGGTCTTCGTCTGCGCCAACACCTTTCTCACGCTATCAAACATAACCACCTAAATATTGTTGCAAAAAGGATTATCGATCAATACCCTGGCCATTTGAGTCATTGAATCGATGTGAACTGGAACATACCTCGCTCTCAGCTCTAGCGGCTTCTGCAGAACTATCTCTGGGTAAGCCTTTAAGGCATCTTGAGATTCCCGGAGGCCAAGCAGTGGCAGGTCCACATCCACTTTGCATTAACATACGCTCCTGGAAGGCCATGCTCTCCTCTGTGAAGCAGCCCTGCAGGCGCATCATCTCTAGAATCTGTTCAGGAGTGAACTTCCAGTCTTCAGGGGGCTCGAAGCAAGCGAAGTCGATAAGATAAACAGTCTTCTCCCGTGTTCCGAGATACCACAGCAGAATAGCTGTGACTGCAATGGCCTTCAAAGCAAAACTTAAGGCTTCTCTGCGCTGGAGCTCCACAACTGCAACATCATGCGTGAATAATGTCTGCGGAGAGAGACATTTGGCAGCAAGAACTACATGAGCGACCGTCACAAACAAGGAGAAAATAAATAAAATCGAACTTACATGAAAGTCTAAGCGGTGCCGAAACAAAACCATGGTAATTTGGGCTGTGAGAACCACCAGGACGAGGTACCATATGATTGGCACATAGCGACGAAACACTGTGAACCAATCAATCAGACTCACCAAACGAGACTTTGAGACCTGATTACCGTAGCAGGTAGAAGTAATGGCATTAAGTAACATTGTATGTATGTTTATTGCAAAATATTCAAAAGACGCACCTGATACTCTTTTTTACCCCCTTCTTCCTTGAAATCGTTCATCTCACTTGCCGTACTTGAAGAACGCTTCATTGACATGCTTATACTTACTTAAAGATTGATCTTGCAATTAAAATCCTTTGGAACCTAAGAATTGGAACGACTATACACCGTATCAATGCTCTGCAGACAATGCTTGGGACCACACAAGCTAGAAAAATATCCCTTCGAAATGGATGATGCGTGAAGTTGAGCAGATTGGGGGTGTACTTCCCTCATCTCGTTATGTGGGTGAAAATGACTTGTATCCATACATAAGTTGGGAAGTTATGGGTGTTTCTTTATATATGCGTGAATTGACACAAACGCGCAACACCGGAGCAGAGGTTGCAGTGCGTCACTTCCTTTTCGGCAGTCAACGTTCAACACATTCAACAGCGGATATAACGTAAAGTGTTTTCCTCCATCTTCACAGTGTTCTAAAAGGTACACTTCAATGGAAGCAACGATAACAGATAAGTTGAGGCTCTATGGGTCTATGAGAGGACTCGCACTTGACGCAACGTTCCGTTACGTCCCAAAAAATATGCTCAGTCACAGTTCTGTCTTTCACACGCTCATTTTGTTTTGTACTGGATCGTTGATAGCAGCTGTGTTTACAACAACACGAAGGTTGAGTTTGTTCAGTTTGCATCCGACATGTATGACCATTGGGGCAATCTTGTTTTTCGGAGAGGGTATCGTATCGTATCGAAATGGTACCTTGTTGGAAATCCTCAGTCCGATAATGCAGCGTGATAGAAAGTCAAAGGTATGTAATTCATTTGTCGTCCGAGTTTGCTACGTTTATTCTATTTGTTAAATTGTTCGTACTGCAACGACGTTCTGTAGGTACGGGCAATCCATCAGACACTTCAGATGGGCGGCGCATTGTTTGTAGCCTTAGGCATGTTGTTCATCGTCGCACATAAGCTGGAATACGACAAAAGCCTTCTACCCACCTCTATTCACTCCATTCTGGGTAGTGTGGTGTTGCTGCTGATCGCGGCACAGGTGGTTTCGGGGAAGGACAAGGTGGCGCAGCTGGAAGGTAGCAACAGGCGGGTGCGGCGGTGGCACGGCGACGCTGGCCTACTACTCTGGGACCTGATGTGTCTTACAATACTTCTTGGCTTACTGAGCTTTCTGAAAATATCGTTTGCGGCCTGTGTGGTGGTGCTGAGTGTGCTGGGAGTGTGGCTGGCCGTGCATGCGCAGATGCTGACCCGGGCCAGCCTCCACAAGTACGACAGCTCCAACAGCATGGACGACTGCCCCGTCGCTGGTTTCTCTGTTGGCAGCTCTGTCAGTGGCAGCAACAACAGCAGCTTAGGCCTTGTGCGTGATGATAGTTTCGGCAATGTTGATATTGAGGCATCCGCTGGGTCTCAGGACGGGATGAGCGACTCCGACAGACTTATTGAGAATAATGAAAATGTGTCCAGCGAAGCGACACACAACTAAGATAATGTATTCAGCTTGTTTCTTCGGATTGTAAACTTGTTGCCCAGTCTTTTGTGCACTATGCCTACAGTTTCTGGTTTTGACTGTATGCCATTAGGAACGCAAAAAGGTTCGCTTTAATGAAAATAATAAAACTTACGGTATGATACGTTGTTAAGAAAAAATTTGAGTGTGGCCTGTGAGAGACATGTGAACGGCAATACAACGTTGTTTGCAACGTAGTAACCCTCTTCCGCCGTTCGAACCGTTCCGGAAGAAGATCTGCAAATCTGGCATCGCGCGAAGAAAGTGTTCTGGTGTTCGCTCGTTGAGCCGTAAATTTCCTTCTAACGTTGCCCTCAGCATCAGTCATGGAAACCATTACTTCGCAGAAGCCCATCCAACCGCAAATTACAGTCAGCAATCTCTTAGCCTTGCCCAGCATCGCTCAGGTGATCGGTAAAAAGAGGTGGACTAGAGACATGAGAAACTGTGTGGCCGAAGTGCTACGAAACCGTCGATTTGTTGATAGAACCGGTGCCACAAACTCAGAATTGCAACAGTACGAGGAAATGCGCAGTACCGTGCAGGCACTGCTGGAAGGTGATGAAGAGGTGAGTAGCCTTCGTTGTGTACGACCCCTTGCTCCGAACAAACTTTTAATCCGAACAAACTTCTTCTTTACCAATAGTTTGCGGCGGCGATGGATCCCCACTACATCATAGTGCAGTTCCCTTCTGGTAGAGTCCCTTCTCAGTATCGCGAATGGCTGGACTCTGCCAACAAGACTATTGGTGGTACTGATCCCACTGGTCTCCCTCCTGGAACTTTCATTGTTGACGGAAGCAACGAAAACCTGCAGCCCTTGAGCTTGATCGATCCTACCCTGGAGACCCTTAACGTGCTGATGGTCAATACTGAAGAGAATGCTCACTACGTTGCGGGACAACTTTTGGGTCGCGGTCTCCACACGTGGGTTTTCACTGCCCAAGATCCACCTCTTTTTCGCTAAGGTTGTTAAAAAGACTCAGTCACAATTAGCAAGCACTTTCATTCGCAATTGTCAGATTTTCTGGTTTTTGTTTGGACTTTTTCGTCAAGCTGTTGTAGTATTACACAGAAATGTTGTGAAGGGAAATAATCGTTGCGATTGACATTATTTTACAACCCATTGAATGAAAAACTAAATGGAGATGAATGAACTTCTTCAGTCGCCTCAGTTGCCACGGAGGTTTTCACTGGTGCTTTCTTCTCTGGGCTAGCGCTTTTGTTGAATATGCCTTTCATAGGCGCAGCAAGGCGAGTCAAACCCGGAGGCGGTGGCAGCCAGTTAGGGTCGCGCACCTTGGCTGGACCGATTGCGACAAGATTCCGCCCCATGCCGTACTTGAAGCGCAACTTAGTGGCCTCGTCTAGCTCGGGATCTTTCGAGGAGATAAAATGCGGACCCCGCTGCTGCGATGCCGGCTCCGAAGCTACCAGATGAGCGAACGCCAAGCCAGTTGGTTTAGGGGTGACACTTGCAGGTTTTGCCTTGGCCTTCGGTTCGGGTTTCTTGCTTTTGTTTTTCTTCGATACTTTCGGCTCTGGCATGGCAAACTCATCGTCGGATTCAACGATTGGTTTACTTTCTTTGGTCTTTGTTGCTTTGGTGGTCTTCGACTTGCCGGTCTCTTCTTTTGCGTCAACAACTTCATGCACAGAAGCTGCATCTGCTGGGACCCCCAGCTCACCGCTCTTCTTTGCTTTCTTCTTCTGTAAATTCTTTTTTTGAGACTTTGATAAGGTTTTCTCTTCATTCTCTGTTGTATTATTATTTGTTGCACCATCCTCCGCCAAACTTATTTGTTGATTCTCGACGGAAATTTGTACCTCTTTTAGCAAGCTCTCCATTTCGTCGACTTCATCATCAACAGGCTCTAAATTTTCGGTTACGTTGGAATCGTCCTTCTCAGCAACCCCCGCAGCAGGTTTCTTTTTCTTCTTTTTGTTCTTGTTTTTCTTCTTGGTGGGAGCATCCTCTTCCAAGTCTTCGTCGCCGCCGAGCTTGAACGAGAATTTGAAGACACTGGCAGAAGCAGGCTCCTTCCTCGTTGCTTTAAACAAGCTGTTCATGCTTCAAAGTTTCTCGTAAATATGGCGGGATGGATCGATGGCGAGGGTGACTTCGAAATGATTGGTCAGAAAGGGTTATGTATAATTGAACGCTGGAACGAATTGAGAATGTCAGTCTCTTTGTACATGCATTGAAAATATATACACAAAATATACAAACCACATACTTACACGATGAATAGTACGCAATGCAGTATAAAGCTAGAAATACTATCTACTCTGCGAAATTGACAATCTTGTCGTCTGCGTCCATGCAGGGCGGGTGAGGGCATGTCTCAATGCTCAGATCAGCGTAGAAGCGATTGGCCTTGCCTCCGATGGTGGCGCGCATTTCGTCGATGATGCGGCAGGAGTTACTGGCCAACGTGCACACATAGGCTTCACTGCGCAAGGAGTAATACAGATTCAGCAGCATAGAGATGTACTCTAGCTTGTCGTGCACCGCCACCGTTCCTAGAAAAGATAATTGAAAAGCAAGTCATGTAGGATCAAAACATCGTATATTAATGAGATTTTATATATATTTACAGCTGAAACTACTCACCTCTCTTGTTCTTTTCGTCCCAGGTCTTGACGGCTGTTTGTGTGGCCCTGTGAGTGGTTCAAATAGAGTCCTTCGATGAAACACAGAACCAAACAGAGAGATATGCATACATATAATACGATATTGTGCGTTTACCTGTCGAACAGGTTAGTGTAGACGACGGTCCAGTGGTTGGCCTTGCCCCAGGCGTTGGCTTGCTCAATCACCGCAGGGTCCTCGGTGGTGAGGAAAATAGTTCCATTATACGGCACCGTAGGCAGGCTCTGTTGGCCAGGCAGTGGGGCCGGAGGAGCGTTGCTGGGGGCACCGTAGAGATTCACTGCTGCTGCATCGTTGTTGGTGCCGGTGGTGGCGTTGGTGCCCGGTAGACGTCTCGACACAGCATTTCTACGGTCTCGGTCAGTAGCGCGCTCGGCATCGACATGCACTGCTGAGGTTGCGACAGTCGCCGCCTGAACTCTACGTCCCCGGAGCCGCCGACGAGCTGGGTGGCCAGCAGCAGTGGAATTGGCAGCGGCCGCAGCGGCGAGCTGCTCGAGCTTGGCGCGGATGTAGTTGCCACTCTGAGGCACCATGCCGCGGTCCCACAGCAGCTGCGTCACGCGAGCGTACTCGGTGAAATCCAGCAACTTCATCTCAATCCCCTGCAAAAGTCAAACACATAAGGAATTAGTACTATGCCCGAAAGTAGAACAACTTCAAATATATAAAAAAGAATACCAAATTTACCTTGTCTCCGTGCCGCACAAACATAGTCACAGTATCTTTGTAGTCGAGCACGGGCAGCGTGGTGTGTGTCGCCAGCAATGCCAGCGTGGCTCGGTTGGGGCGCGTGATGTAGGTGGCGGAGACGGCGCGCCACCAGTAGTGGTCTGCGTGCTCTCGCATGGGACTGCAGTCGATCAAAGGTCGCATCTGGTGAGGAATGTACTGGCGCAGGTCGTAGGGCCCACCGCCGGTGGTCTGCACCAGGTTAATTCCCTGCATGCTATCTAGACTCTTTATCATCTGCTCGAGCCCACCCTCGTCTTGGAAGGCAGCCCTAGAAAGTAACGACACCAGACATATGAGGTTAAGAGAAACACAACAACAAAACGGGCGCGAAAAGGTGCAATATCGTGAACGGCTTACCTGAAATCTCCCATGTAGTAGGTACGCAATCTGTTAACATCGCCACCTGAAGTGAAAGAGTTGAAAACCGAAACCCGCTTGTGAGGAGACAACAAACCAATGTGAGAAAATAATACAAGAATAAACCTACCAACGTTCTTCGTGGCGTCCCTGATCGTGCACTTGCTGTAGGGCATATAGAAGCAGTTCATACCAGGCTCCCACCGGTCTTTGTTGCGGCAGAACTCGATGTTCGTCTCGAAAAAGAAATTATCGCCGTCCTGTGCATTCATACACACGACCAAGAGTGAGAAAATTGGCAGCACAGTGATAATGAACCGTTGTAAAACTTACCGGATGTGGCAAATAAACTCGACCAAGGTGTAAAGCCATTCCCATCGCGGCACCTATATGCACAGAAGTTTCAATACATAAATGGTGAGGTTCAATTTCATAAAGCCACCCCACAAAACGCACCTTCCATGTGAATTCTCGATCCAAACCCATAAGGCCAGCCTCCACTTACTAAGTACTTTGCCTTTGAACAGTCCTCAGGGTTCTGGTTTTTCCATATAATCTCAAGACCTTCTTTCGAGTTATACAACGTTTCGCCATATTCAACATCGTATTGGGACATAATGTTTGGCCAGAGTTTTAACTTCTCTATAAAATCGTGCTTATAAGGACGCGTCGCTTCTTCAAAGCTCGGACATTCACTTCGATCCTCAAGACGAGAGAATGAATAGTTGTAGCCGTGCCATGACAGTACGTTGTGTGCTTGCATGAATAGGACGAGCAAAGTAGCGCCTCTCAACATGGTAAATCGAGTGGTTTATCGAAAAGAGAACGATTTGTCTGTAATATGAAGTAGGCAGACACAAGATGAAGCAATGTAAGTACGAGAAGGTGGTACTACTCCAAGGTACTGTAAGTTTGCCAGCAGGCGTCCCATCGGTGAGAGTGAGGTGCGGCAGTTACATAATCCACCGGAAATGCATATTCTTTGATATCGAATTGGTGTTAAAGTTTACTGTATGTTCAAGGTGCCAAATTGGTGTTTTTATCTTACATATTACAGAGTCGACACTAGTTTAAGGAAGAGATCCTTTCTTCAGTTCTAACGCTTTTAATCTCATATGATAGCCAGTGTCTGTGTAGCCGTGGGAGAGCATGCCTATGGTGGGGATGGTGGTGGCCACGGTGGTGGTCGTGGCAGAGGCCAGGAGCCCCTCCTTGCCCTCGGCCTGCAGCAGCTCCTTCATATGCAGTGTGCGGAACACATAGTCGATGAGGTTGGCCGCGCGGTGGAAGCGCATCGCGTGAATGTATCCGTTGAGGGCCACGCGGCGGGCCAGGGCCTTGTCCTTGCGGTAAGCGTCCAACTTCTCGAACAGGTCCGTCTTGTTGTTGTTGTCGTACACCACGAAGTGCTTGTCGTGAATCAGCGGGTAAGGTCGGGGTACATACATCTGGTCAACGAAGATGAGAGCTCCCGACGCCAGTGACTCGCACAGGCGGAAGTCGCCTTCCCAGCCGGAAGGGTTCGCAGTCACGATGATTTGCGCCCGGTGCATGCTGTCGAAGTAGCCCGTGCTGATTACCGTGCGACTCGCGCCGTTGACTGGCTTGTCCAGCGCGCCTTTCACGCCTCTGGCTTTCGCGTACTCCGCCACCCACTGAGACACTCGGCTGCGGGCTGGGTCGTGCGGTGAGGCCCGCAGCGTGCACAAAATCTCGATGTCTCGCTTCGCCTGCAGTGTGAACATATTGCTCACATACGCATCGGCAATGGTATACGACATTGGGAGAATGTCGGTGCGTTTCACGTAGCCCATGTAGGACTGAAAGATGCCATCCCGTCTGCGCACATACGACCGTTTGAAGTACAACTTTTGTTGTTCTTTCTCCCCCGTATCAAACAAACTTGGACCATCACCTTCGTCCAAAATTAAAAGCTTGCTGAGATATTCAGGTTTGTTACATTCAGTTTTGCCCCACGCGGCAGATTCCGGCAAGTAAACTATGACGTCTGCAGCTTCAGGCGAAGATACTAGAATAATGTTCGGGTGGTGCAGCAATCCTTCTTTAATCAAAAAGAAAAAGCGCACACCATGACTAACTTTCTTGCAGTAGTAAACCTTGTATATTTTTTTCAATTGTAGAATTGGTTGGATGCATCTCGTCTGGTTCACACATTTAATCAGAGCGACTGGGTTTGCTGTCAATGTTGAATCCAGCGGACGATGTGCTGAATCCGAGTGGTTGAATGTAATCAACTGTCTGGATGTGTGCAAACCATTTGTGTAAGTTGTTAGTTTTTCAGATGGAGCTCTTCCAGCAGGGAGTTGTCGAGCACCAACCGCAGCCGTGGATTGAAAGTCAGCAGACAGTTGACGGCGCAATATAGTTGCAGTGAAAATAATCACCAGACAAGTTGCAAGCACTGTTAACAGTGAACGAGCGGACATGACAGCGTTTTCAACACTCAACTGCAGCGCAATGTCGAGGTACTCAACGCAAAACTGCTCCGCTGGACCTGGAAATATTTGGCGGGCTACTGAATGCATACGCTACATAACAAATGTGCTTTACATAAGCAGTGCTTTGATTTACGACACGCAGTTGTGTTGTTGTGATGGGATTTCCTGAAAATTTGCTTTGATTGCTGAAGTATTCCACACATATTTGGTTTAGCTCATTTTACATTCTTATAAGGTGCTTAAATTACATATAAAACATGGATTACTTGCGGCAGATCGAGGAGGATCTCCGCAATATTGGCATTGAGTCAAAGGTGAACAAAAAGTATCCGGAGGTGTCTGATGCGTCAGAACGTGCTCTTGATGCATTGAAATCGATCAGAGAGGTTTATGTGTCTGATATAATGAGAAAGAACAAGTCTGCCAAACTACCCCAATCGTCTGACATACTTGCACCATATCTGCTTGTGTGCAATTACGCTGATGGCAGCTCAAAAGTTACGTTGATGGCACTCAATGGCATTAATTTACTACTGATGTATGACCTGGTCCCACCAAGCGATGTTAAAAATATATTGAGAGTGCTTAATATCCAAGGATCTTCAAAAAGCAATGACATTCAACTCAAGGTTCTTCAGGTTGTACTTCAACTTGCAAATAACTTGAATCAAAACGCTGCTACTGCGGAATACCTCACGGAGTCAACTTTTTGCGCCTTTCTGACACTGGCCATGCAACTATGTGATGCAAGTAGCAAGAACAACGTTTTGTCGGTTTCTTCCACTGCGCTGGGGACCGCTCGACAGATCGTTGCGCAGGTGATGGATGGAGCGCTGGCATTGTTTCCGAAACTTGGTGATCCGTCCGCTCCAACCGAGTCTGGCGTCGTAGAAGTAACGGTCGATCAAGCTAGTTCCAAGTATTCCCTCACGGCAATCATGCTCGTTCGAGAGATGTGCCTGTTCGTGCAAAACATGCCCGGTGATTGGATTCGAGGAGTGACGATGCCGCAAGCCTTCGCCCTGGACCTGCTGACTGAGATCCTCACAGATTCCAAGCTTCTCTTTCAGAGAGTACCTTTCTTTAAGAAGCTTATTCAGGATTCTGTTTTCCCCGCAATCAAACATTTGCTGAAATGTCTGCAAGAGGATTACCTTCGACACGCGCAGCAGAGTGGCACTGCGGTGGCAGCCAGCTTCACCAGCAAGGTGGTCAAGCTCGCTCGCTGCATCCTGCTCAACTTCGTCGTGGACGCTGCACGCAGCAGTAGCAGCAATACCGACAGCGGTACTGGTACTGGGGAGGCGTCGAGCCATTTGAACGCAGAGGGGGTGTTCATAGTGAGCATGTTAGTGCACTCCCTGCAGCCCGACCGCGCTGGTCCCGGTCACAGCGGCAGCAGCGGGGGTGGAAGCACAGCCGGTGCGCATTTGCCGGGAATGGGAGAAGAGGCAATTGCTGCGGCAGGTAGCAACAACAATGTGCCTGCAGAGAGCAGCTTCAAGTCGCGCTGGGAAGAAGCCTCGTCCTTCCTGGGAACCAACATTTTGTCTCGTTTTTCTGCCCCCACGACCGCCGCCGCCACTTCCAGTGGGGGTAACGCTTCCTCAGGCAGCCGCAGCTCCAACAGCAAGGGCATTGGTGGGGCAGGCGGAGGGTCCGGGGGCCTCGGAAATGGGTTTTATGTGACTCTTCCCTCTTCTCCGAATGGCCCCGGCGCGGCGCTTCCTTTCAACTCTTCCTCTGCGAGCGCCTTGCTGAATGCAGGGCATGGCTGGCTCGGCGGCAACAGTGGAGCGACGCAGCTTCCCACTTTCCCTGCGCTTTGCTGCCTGGAGGCATTGTTGGCCTTCCTTCTGTCCGATTTAACAGCACTATTGGCTTCGGATGCGAGTCTTTCTGCGTCAGGTGCATCGGCTGCTTCGGCCCGCACCACGGCCACCATGACAAGTCCTTCGAAGCTTGGAGGTGGGGGCGATCATA
>LNAP01004710.1_pt1 | contig 12442 bp, 9 predicted proteins | sample 602601 | NCBI WGS metagenome assembly LNAP01 (sample SAMN02440304, study PRJNA202911) | soil metagenome | biome: Subtropical and temperate rainforests or woodlands; isolation source: soil samples (1 kg each in a 20% v/v slurry with milli Q water) were... ... | reverse complement strand
GATCGTTCCTCGCAGGTGGTTGGCAACTCTCCCTAGCAAGCGTCATGCCCCGCGCCGCAAACCTGGCGGTTGCGGTGTTTTGTCAGCCAAGTCTGGCAGGAACGCACCTTTATCGAGCTTCGCGGCACCACGGCGGCGCTCGCAGGCGTCTTGTTCTAACCGGCGGCGGGCGCGGTGCCCGCCGCCTTCAGCCCATCAGAAGAAACCCAGCGGATTGATGTCGTAGCTCACCAGCAGGTTCTTGGTCTGCTGATAGTGGTCGAGGATCATCTTGTGCGTCTCGCGGCCGACGCCGGACTTCTTGTAGCCACCGAACGCGGCATGTGCTGGGTAGAGGTGGTAGCAGTTGGTCCACACGCGACCGGCCTTGATGCCACGGCCCATGCGGTAGGCGCGGTTGATGTCGCGCGTCCAAACGCCCGCGCCGAGGCCGAATTCGGTGTCGTTGGCCATCGCCAGCGCCTCGGCTTCGTCCTTGAAGGTGGTGACGCCGATCACCGGACCGAAGATTTCCTCCTGGAACACGCGCATCTTGTTGTTGCCCTTGAGCAGCGTCGGCTGGATGTAATAGCCGGTCGCCAGCGAGCCTTCCAGATGCTCCACGTCGCCACCGGTGAGCACCTCGGCGCCTTCCTCGCGGGCGATCTTGAGGTACGACATGATCTTGTCGAACTGCTGCTGACTGGCCTGGGCGCCGACCATGGTCTCGGTGTCCAGCGGGTCGCCGCGCTTGATCTGCGCGACCTTCTTCATCACCGCTTCCATGAACGGCGCGTAGATCGATTCCTGCACCAGCGCGCGTGACGGGCAGGTGCAGACTTCGCCCTGGTTGAAGAAGCCCAGCACCAGCCCTTCGGCGGCCTTTTCGATGAAGGTCGGCTCGGCCTGCATGATGTCCTCGAAGTAGATGTTCGGGCTCTTGCCGCCCAACTCCACGGTGCTCGGGATGATGCTCTCGGCGGCGCGCTTCATGATGTGCGAGCCGACCGGGGTGGAGCCGGTGAAGGCGATCTTGGCGATGCGCTTGCTCGAAGCCAGCGCCTCGCCGGCCTCGCGGCCGAAGCCCTGCACGATGTTGAGCACGCCCGGCGGCAGCAGGTCGCCGATGCATTCGAGCAGCACGGTGATGCCCAGCGGCGTCTGCTCGGCGGGCTTCAACACCACGCAGTTGCCGGCGGCCAGCGCCGGGGCGAGTTTCCAGGCGGCCATCAGGATCGGGAAGTTCCACGGAATGATCTGCCCGACCACGCCCAGCGGTTCATGGAAGTGGTAGGCCGCGGTGTGCTCGTCGATCTCCGCCGCGGTGCCTTCCTGGGCGCGGATGCAGCCAGCGAAGTAGCGGAAATGGTCGGCCGCCAGCGGGATGTCGGCGTTCAGCGTCTCGCGCACGGCCTTGCCGTTGTCCCAGGTTTCGGTGATGGCGAGCTTTTCCAGATTGGCTTCGATGCGGTCGGCGATCTTCAGCAGGATCAGTGCGCGCGCCTGCACGCTGGTCTTGCCCCAGGCGTCGGCGGCGGCATGCGCGGCGTCCAGCGCCTTTTCGATATCGGCGGCGTCGGAGCGCGGGAATTCGGCGATGGGCTGGCCGTTGACCGGCGACAGGTTGGTGAAGTACTGACCGCCGACCGGCTCGACGAACTGACCGTTGATGTAGTTGCCGTAGCGGGGTTTGAACGTGACCAGGGCACCCTCGGTGCCGGGATGGGCGTAACGCATGGTGAGTCTCCGGTTCTTGCAAGGGTCGTGAAAACGGCGGTCGTTTCAGCGTAGATCAGCTTCAGGCAGTCTGCGACCGAGCCGACATTCGGGTGCGGCGCCCGCGCCGAGCGGCCGATGCGGCGCGGCGCTGTGCTAATCTGCCGCGCAGTTTCCGGCCCCTGCCGGCCGCCCCCGACGGGCGTCGCGCAGGCATTGCAGAGGTCTTCAATGCACATCCATATTCTCGGCATCTGCGGCACCTTCATGGGCTCGCTCGCGGTGCTGGCCAAGGAGCTTGGCCATCGCGTCACCGGCTCCGATGCCAACGTCTATCCGCCGATGAGCACGCAGCTCGAAGCCCAGGGCATCGAGCTGATGCAGGGTTACGAACCGGCGCATCTGCAACCCGCGCCCGACCTGGTGGTGGTGGGTAACGCGCTGTCACGCGGCAACCCGGCGGTCGAGTACGTGCTGAACAAGGGCTTGCCCTACGTCTCCGGCCCGCAGTGGCTGGCCGATCACGTGCTACAGGGGCGCTGGGTGCTGGCCGCCGCCGGCACCCATGGCAAGACCACCACCAGCAGCATGCTGGCCTGGGTGCTGGAGCATGCCGGCATGAGTCCGGGCTTCCTGATCGGCGGGGTGCCGCAGAACTTCGGCATCTCGGCGCGGCTGGGCGACACGCCGTTCTTCGTGGTCGAGGCGGACGAATACGACAGCGCCTTCTTCGACAAGCGCAGCAAGTTCGTTCATTACCGCCCGCGCACCGCGATCCTGAATAACTTGGAATTCGACCACGCGGACATCTTCCCGGATCTCGCCGCCATCGAGCGGCAGTTCCACCATCTGGTGCGTACCGTGCCGAGTGAGGGGCTGATCATCCATCCAGAGTCGGAAACGGCGCTCAAGCGCGTGATCGGCATGGGCTGCTGGACGCCGGTGCAGACCACCGGCGAGGGCGGGCTGTGGCAGGCAAACCTGCTCAGTGCGGACGGCTCGCGCTTCGAGGTGAGCTTCGACGGCGCCGTGCAGGGCGTGGTGGAGTGGGAGCTGACCGGCCGACACAACGTCAACAACGCGCTGGCCACGCTGGCGGCGGCGCGGCATGTCGGCGTGGTGCCGGAGCTGGCGATCGCCGGGCTTTCCACCTTCAAGAGCGTCAAACGGCGTATGGAGAAGGTTGCGGAAGTGCGCGGCGTGACCATCTACGACGACTTCGCCCATCACCCGACCGCGATCGCCACCACCCTCGACGGCCTGCGCAAGCAGGTCGGCACGACGCCGATCATCGCCATCATCGAGCCGCGCTCGAACTCGATGAAGCTCGGCGCGCATCGCGAGGGATTGGCCGAATCGGTGGCGCTGGCCGATCAGGCGATCTGGTATGCGCCGGCCAATCTCGGCTGGGATCTGGCCGCGACGGTGGCCGATTCGCCGGTACCGACCACCGTCTGCGATTCGCTGGAGGCGATCATCGCCAAGGTGAAAGCTGACGCCGTGCCGGGTACGCAGGTGGTGGTGATGAGCAATGGCGGTTTCGGCGGCTTGCACGGCAAGCTGGCCGCGGCGCTGAGCTGATTGCTCAAGGTGGAAAACGCTTCGCGGTTTTCCACCCTACGAGGATCGTGGGTAGGGTGGAAATCGCCGCAGGCATTTCCACGTGGATCGGAGCAGATTGAATGAACGGACCGGAACGCATCACCCTGGCCATGACCGGCGCCTCCGGCGCGCAGTACGGTCTGCGCCTGCTCGACTGCCTGGTGCAGGAAGACCGCGAGGTGCACTTCCTGATCTCCAAGGCCGCGCAGCTGGTGATGGCCACCGAAACCGATGTGGTGCTGCCGGCCAAGCCGCAGGCGATGCAGGCCTTTCTTTCCGAATACACTGGAGCGGCGGCCGGGCAGATTCGCGTGTTCGCCAAGGAAGACTGGATGGCCCCACCGGCTTCCGGCTCGGGCGCGCCGACCGCCATGGTGGTCGTGCCCTGTTCCACCGGCACGCTGTCGGCAATCGCCACCGGCGCCTGCAACAACCTGATCGAGCGCGCCGCCGACGTCACCCTGAAGGAGCGCCGCCAGCTGATTCTGGTGCCGCGCGAGGCACCGTATTCGAGCATCCATCTGGAGAACATGCTCAAGCTGTCGAACCTGGGCGCGGTGATCCTGCCGGCCTCGCCAGGCTTCTATCATCAGCCGCAGACGATCGACGATCTGGTGGATTTCGTCGTCGCGCGCATCCTCAATCTGCTCAACATCCCGCAGGACATGCTGCCGCGCTGGGGCGAGCACCACATCGTCAGTGATGACTGAGATGATCGGTCGATCGCTGCTGTCCTTGCTCACCCTGACGCTGCTCGGCGGCTGCGCGACCGTGCGCACGCTGGATGCCGCCAAGCCCGGCGCGCCGATCATCTATTCCGGCACCCGCCTGGATTGGTACAGCCTTCACGGTGGCTGTTGCCCGCTGGAGCGCTTCGGCGCCGAGGCGCCACGGCATGCAGCGCTCGACCTGCCTGCCAGCGCGGTGCTGGACACGCTGCTGCTGCCATTCGCGGTGGCGACCGAGCTGGGTGTCGGCCTGGGCGTGCGTGGCGGTCTCTGAGGTGTAACTGATCCAGGTCCAGGCCGGTTGATGGCGCGGCAGGCATAATCCGGCCGAACGCCCTTGGCGCAAGGAGAGCAGGAGTGAAAGAGCAGGCCCAGTTCCACATGAGCTACTGGTTGATCGCCATCCTGGCCTTCATCGGTATCCAGTACTTGCTGTCGGCGCAGCAGGAGATCGCCACCATCCCCTACAGCGAATTCGAGCAACATCTCAAGGATGGTCGCGTCGAGTCGCTGGCGATTACCGAGCGGCGCATCGAGGGCACGCTCAAGCAGCCGCTGCCGGGCGGTCAGCGCCGATTCATCGCCAATCGCGTCGAGCCGCAGCTGGCCGAGCATCTGCAGCAGTTTCCGGTGCGCTACACCGGCAAGGTGGAAAGCACGCTGATGCGCGACCTGCTGTCGTGGATCGTCCCGGCGGCGCTATTCTTCGGTATCTGGCTGTTCCTGCTGCGGCGCATCGGCAGCGGCATGGGCGGCGGCGGCATGATGCAGATCGGCAAGAGCAAGGCGCGGGTCTATGTCGAGACTGACATGAAGGTGAGCTTCGCCGATGTCGCCGGCGTCGACGAGGCCAAGGACGAACTGAAGGAGATCATCGATTTCCTGCGCGATCCGCAGAGCTACGGCCGTCTCGGCGGCCGCATGCCCAAGGGCGTGCTGCTGGTCGGCCCGCCGGGTACCGGCAAGACGCTGCTGGCGCGCGCCGTAGCTGGTGAGGCGCGGGTGCCGTTCTTCTCCATCTCCGGTTCGGAGTTCGTCGAGCTGTTCGTCGGCGTCGGCGCGGCGCGGGTGCGCGATCTGTTCGAGCAGGCGCGCGCGCAGGCGCCGGCGATCATCTTCATCGACGAGCTGGACGCCCTCGGCCGCGCCCGTGGTGCCGGGCCGCTGTCCGGCGGGCATGACGAGAAGGAGCAGACGCTCAACCAGCTGCTGGTGGAAATGGACGGCTTCGACACTTCCAGCGGGCTGGTGCTGCTGGCGGCCACCAACCGGCCAGAAATCCTCGACCCGGCGCTGCTGCGCGCCGGCCGTTTCGACCGCCAGGTGCTGGTGGACCGGCCGGACAAGATCGGCCGGGTGCAGATCCTTCACGTGCACCTGAAGAAGTCGAAGCTGGGCGCCGATGTCGATCCGCAGGCCATCGCCGCGCTGACGCCGGGCTTCACCGGCGCCGATCTGGCCAACCTGGTCAACGAAGCGACGCTGCTGGCCACCCGGCGCAATGCCGAGGCGGTGGGCATGGAGGATTTCAACGCCGCCATCGAGCGCATCGTCGCCGGCCTGGAGAAGCGCAACCGCCTGCTCAACCCGCGCGAGCGCGAGATCGTCGCCTACCACGAGATGGGTCATGCGCTGGTGGCGATGGCGCTGCCGGGCGTCGATCCGGTGCACAAGGTGTCGATCATTCCGCGCGGCATGGGCGCGCTGGGCTACACCATCCAGCGGCCGACCGAGGACCGTTTCCTGATGACCCGCGAGGAGCTGGAGAACAAGATGGCCGTGCTGCTCGGCGGGCGCGCCGCCGAGTGGCTGGTGTTCAGTCATCTGTCCACCGGCGCGGCGGACGATCTGGCGCGCGTCGCCGACATCGCGCGCGCGATGGTCACGCGCTACGGCATGTCCAGGCGCCTCGGCCACCTGGCGCTGGAGCGCGAGCCCAATTCGTTTCTCGGCAGCGAGGCGCTGCTCGGCTTGAAGCCGCAGCACGATTATGCGGAAAGCACCGCGACGGCGATCGATGAGGAGGTGCAGGAGCTGGTGCAGTCCGCCTTCCAGCGCAGCCTGACGCTGCTCGAGGCGCGGCGCGAACTGCTCGAACGCTGTGCCCGCCAGTTGCTGCAGCAGGAAACTCTGGATGCCGAGGCGCTGCGCGCGCTGAGCGCCGCGCAGCCGGTCGCCTAGGGCGCCAGCCGGATCGGTCGCTCAGCCGGTCCGGCGTCGGGCATGTTGCGCCAGCGCCCACTCGACATGCTCGCGCACCAGCTCGGAAGGATCGTCACGCCGCGCCTCGAGCGCCTCCAGTACCGGAATGCTCGACGGCGCATTGCCCAGGCCCACCGCCAGGTTGCGCAACCAGCGCTCGTAGCCGGCGCGGCGCAACGGCGAGCCTTCGGTACGGCTGAGAAATTCCTCTTCGCTCCAGCGAAACAGCGCCGCCAGGTCGGCGTTGTCCAGGCTGTGGCGCGGTTGGAAATCATGCTGCTCGGTCGGCCGCGCGAAGCGGTTCCACGGACACACGATCTGGCAGTCGTCGCAGCCGAACACACGGTTGCCGATCTTGTTGCGCAGCTCGACCGGGATCGGCCCTTTCAGCTCGATGGTCAGGTAGGAGATGCAGCGCCGTGCATCCAGCAGGCGTTCGCCGACGAACGCTTCGGTGGGGCAGACGTCCAGGCAGGCGTGACAGCTGCCGCAGTGGTCGCGCGTCACCGGTTCGTCGACCGGCAGGGCGATGTCGACGAACAGCTCGCCGAGGAAGAACCAGCTGCCGGCCTTGCGATTGAGCAGCAGGGTGTTCTTGCCGATCCAGCCGAGTCCGGCCTGTTGTCCGGCGGCCTTTTCCAGCACCGGCGCGCTGTCGACGAAGGCGCGGAACCCCAGCGGGCCGACCACCTGCTGGATGCGCTCGGCCAGCTGCTGGATGCGCTTGCGGATCAGCTTGTGGTAGTCGCGACCCAGTGCATAGCGCGAGACATAGGCCTTCTCCGGGTTGGCCAGCTGCTGGGTCATGCGGGTGTCGCCGGGCAGGTAATCCATGCGCAGCGAAATCACCCGCAGCGTGCCCGGCACCAGCTCGTCCGGCCGCGAACGCTTGCTGCCGTGCGCGGCCATGTAATCCATCTCGCCCTGATATCCGGCCGCCAGCCAGGCATCCAGGTGCGCTTCATGCTCGCCGAGGTCGACGCCGGTGATGCCGACCTGCTGGAAGCCGAGCTCGCGGCCCCACTCCTTGATGGACTGGGCGAGGGCGGCGGCGTCGAGAGCGGAGCTGGGCATCGGAGAGTACGGCGGCGTGGCGGGCGGGTGCGTATAATTCTGCCAGACATTCCGCCGCGATGATCCCAGCACCGATGACCGATTCCCTGCCCGTCGCCCTATACACCGCCGCCCAGGTGCGCGAACTCGATGCGCGCCTGATCGCTGCCGGCACCCCCGGTTTCGAGCTGATGCAGCGTGCCGCCCATGCCGCCTGGCGCGCCCTGCGTCGACGCTGGCCCGATGCCGGGGCTGTCACCGTGCTGGCCGGGCGTGGCAACAATGCCGGTGACGGCTATCTCGTCGCGGCACTGGCGCAGCGCGCCGGCTGGCAGGTGCGGGTGCTGGCGGTGGGGGATGTCCAGGCCTTGCAGGGCGATGCCGCGCAGGCGTTGGCCGAAGCACGAGGATGCGGTGTGAGTATCGAGCCCTGGCATGCCGCGGTGGCGCTGCAGGGCGTGTTGGTGGATGCGCTGCTCGGGACGGGTATTTCCGGCGCCGTGCGTGAGCCCTATGCCGGCGCGATCGCGACGATCAACGCCAGCGGTCTGCCGGTGCTGGCCATCGATCTGTCCAGCGGGCTCTGCGCCGATACTGGGCGGGTGCTCGGGCAGGCGGTGCGTGCCGATCTGAGTGTCACCTTCATCGGTCTCAAACTCGGCTTGTTCACTGCCGAGGGTCCTGATCGCGTTGGCACGCTGGTGTTCGACGATCTGCAGGCCGATCCGGGCATCGTCGCGCAGGTGGCGAGCGAGGCTGTACGCCTCGATCACGGCTCGCTGGCGCGGCTCGCGCCGCGTTCGCCGACCGCGCACAAGGGCAGCTTCGGGCAGGTGCTGGTGATCGGTGGCGATCTGGGCACTGGCGGCGCGGCATTGCTCAGCGCCGAGGCGGCATTGCGTGGCGGCGCCGGCATGGTGAGCCTGGCGACCCGGCCGGAGCATGTCACCGCTTCGCTGGTGCGCCGCCCGGAAATCATGTGCAGTGGCGTCGAATCGACTTATGCGCTGACGGCGCTGGTCGAGCGCGCCGATGTATTGGTGGTCGGCCCTGGAATGGGTCAGGCGCCCTGGGGGCGTAGCCTGCTGTCGTTGGCGGCCCAACATGAGTCGCCCCAAGTGTGGGATGCCGATGCGCTTAACCTGCTGGCGGCTGGCAGCATCGAATTGCCGGCAGCGAGCGTAATCACGCCGCACCCGGGCGAGGCTGCGCGTCTGTTGCAATGCTCGGTGGCCGAGATACAGGCTGATCGCCCCGCTGCGGCGCGTGCGCTGGCCCGTCGCTACGCTTGTGTGGCGCTGCTCAAGGGCGCGGGTACGTTGATCGCCGATTCAAATGGCCGACTGGCGCTCTGTGATCGCGGCCATCCAGCGATGGCGAGTGCCGGCCTCGGTGACGTGCTGGCAGGGGTGATCGGTGCCGTGCTGGCGCAGGGGCTTGCGCCATTCGATGCAGCCTGTCTGGGCGCCTGGCTGCATGCCGCCGCCGGCGAACGTATCGGCCAGCAAGGCCGGGGGCTAGCCGCCGGCGATCTGATTCCCGTGATCCGTCAGTTGCTCGAGGAGCAGTCGCCATGCCTGAAGTGACGCTGTACGCCGAAGACGAGGCGGCCATGCTCGCCCTGGGCGCGCGGATCGCGCAGGCGACCGGTGGACGCGGAGTAATCTATCTGCACGGCGATCTCGGCGCCGGCAAGACCACGCTGTCGCGCGGGCTGATCCGCGGCTTCGGCCACGAGGGCAAGGTCAAGAGTCCGACCTTCACCCTGGTCGAACCTTACGAGATTGGCGACGTGCGGGTGTTCCACTTCGATCTGTACCGCCTGGTCGATCCCGAGGAGCTGGAGTTTCTCGGTATTCGCGACTATTTCGAGGGGAGCGCGCTGTGCCTGGTCGAGTGGCCGGAACGCGGTGCCGGCGTTTTGCCAAAGGCCGACCTTGACATTACCATTACGCCGCATGGGGCCGGCCGTACGCTGCGCCTGTCGCCGCGGGGCGAACGCGGTGACGCCTGGTGCGTCGTCCTGACCGCCGGAAATCAATGAAACGCATGAGGTTGGGTATGCGCATACGCGCGCTGGTTAGCGGTTTGGCGGTCCTGCTGGCTGCCGTGCAGGTTTTTGCCGCCACCGACGTGCAAAGCGTGCGTCTGTGGCGGGCACCGGACAATACGCGGCTGGTGTTCGACCTGTCGGGCCCGGTGAAGCACAACGTCTTCACGCTCGAGGCGCCACACCGCATCGTCATCGATGTCACCGGCGCTACGCTCAAAGCACAGCTCGACCAACTGGCACTGCAGAACACGCCGGTCGCCGCCTTGCGCGCCGGGCAGCACGACGCGAACACGCTGCGCGTGGTGATCGACCTCAAGGCGCCCGTCGCGCCGAAAAGCTTCAGCCTCGCGCCGAATCAGCAGTACGGGCATCGCCTGGTGGTCGACCTGTTCGACCAGGGCGCCGCCGCGCCGGTCGCTCAGGTGCCGGCCAACAGTGCGCCCGCCAAACCGGTGCCGCCAGTGTCGCCGACGCTGCCTGCGGTCAAGCTGCCGGTGTCGCCGGGTGGCAAGCGTGACGTGGTCATTGCCATCGATGCCGGTCACGGCGGCGAGGACCCGGGCGCCATCGGCCCGGGCAAGATCTACGAGAAGACCGTGGTGCTGCAGATCGCCAAGGAGCTGCAACGGCAGATCAATGCCGAGAAGGGCTTCCGCGCCGAGCTGGTGCGCACCGGCGACTACTTCATTCCGCTGCGCAAGCGCACCGAAATCGCTCGCCAGAAGGGTGCCGACCTGTTCGTGTCGGTGCATGCCGACGCCGCGCCGCGCTCGTCGGCCTATGGCGCTTCGGTATTCGCCCTTTCCGACCGCGGCGCCACCTCCGAGACGGCGCGCTGGCTGGCCGACAGCGAGAACCGTTCCGACCTGATCGGCGGTGCCGGCAACGTCAGTCTCGACGACAAGGATCAGATGCTTGCCGGCGTGCTGCTGGACCTGTCGATGACCGCCTCGCTGTCCTCCAGTCTCAACGTCGGGCAGAAGGTGCTGAGCAACATGGGCCGCATCACGCCGCTGCACAAGCGCCGCGTCGAGCAGGCCGGCTTCATGGTGCTGAAGTCGCCGGACATCCCCTCGATCCTGGTCGAGACCGGCTTCATCTCCAACCCATCCGAGGCGCGCAAGCTGCAGACGGCCAGCCATCAGCAGTCGCTGGCGCGCTCGATCCACAGCGGCGTGCGGCAGTTCTTCCACGAAAATCCGCCGCCGGGCACTTATGTCGCCTGGCTGCGAGACGCCGGCAAACTCGCCATCGGGCCGCGCGAGCATGTGGTGCGTTCCGGCGAGAGCCTGGCGCTGCTCGCCGAGCGCTATCAGGTCAGCCTGACCTCGCTGCGTAGCGCCAATCAGCTGCGCAACGACACCATCAAGGTCGGCCAGACGCTCAGCATCCCGGCCACCACGCTGGCCTCCCAGCCATGAGCGAATTGCGCCGCATCCAGCTGCTGAGTCCGCGGCTGGCGAACCAGATTGCCGCCGGGGAAGTGGTCGAGCGGCCAGCCTCGGTGATCAAGGAGTTGCTGGAGAACAGCCTCGATTCCGGCGCAACGCGCATCGAGGTGGATGTCGAGCAGGGCGGGGTCAAGCTGCTGCGCGTGCGCGATGACGGCTGCGGTATTCCGGCGGACGATCTGCCGTTGGCTCTGGCGCGCCATGCGACCAGCAAGATCCGTGACCTGGAAGACCTCGAGCGGGTGATGAGCCTCGGTTTTCGTGGCGAGGCGCTGGCGTCGATCAGCTCCGTCTCGCGCCTGACGTTGACCTCGCGCACGGTCGAAGCCGCTGAGGCCTGGCAGGTGGAAACCGAAGGCCGCGAGATGGAGGCGCGGGTGCAGCCAGCGGCGCATCCGGTCGGCACCTCGGTGGAAGTGCGCGACCTGTTCTTCAATACGCCGGCGCGGCGCAAGTTCCTGCGTACCGAGAAGACCGAGTTCGACCATCTGCAGGAAGTGATCAAGCGTCTGGCGCTGGCGCGTTTCGACGTCGCCTTTCACTTGCGGCACAACGGCAAGGGCGTGCTGGCGCTGCATCAGGCGAGCGACGATGCGGCGCGGGCGCGGCGGGGGGCGGCCGTCTGCGGGCCGGCGTTTCTCGAGCAGGCGCTGCCGATCGAAGTTGAGCGCAACGGGCTGCGTCTGTGGGGCTGGGTCGGCCTGCCGACCTTCTCGCGCAGCCAGGCCGACCTGCAGTACTTCTATGTCAACGGGCGCATGGTGCGTGACAAGCTGGTCGCCCACGCGGTGCGCCAGGCCTATCGCGATGTGCTGTTCAACGGCCGGCATCCGACCTTCGTGCTGTTTCTCGATGTCGACCCGGCAGTGGTGGACGTCAATGTGCACCCGACCAAGCACGAGGTACGCTTTCGCGACAGTCGCATGGTGCATGACTTCCTCTATGGCACGCTGCACCGCGCGCTGGGCGATGTGCGTCCCGAAGACCAGTTGGCGGCGCCGGCGAGCGTGACATCGGTGAGCCCGCTCAGCGGTGTGGCCGCGGGCGAGTTCGCGGGGCAGAACGAGATGAGCCTGTCGACCAGCGTGCCCGAGCGCGCGTCGGGCGAAGCACCAGCGTGGCGCGGTGCCGGGGCTGGCTATCAGATGCAGCGTCCAGCCTCCGGCGGCCATGTCGCCGAGACGCAGGGCGCTTATCGGGAATTCTTCGCCCCGCTACCGGAAGCCGGCCCCGCGCCGTTGCCTGCCAGTCAGGACGATGTGCCGCCGCTGGGCTATGCGCTGGCGCAGCTCAAGGGCATCTACATCCTTGCGGAGAATGCCCAGGGCATGGTGCTGGTGGACATGCATGCCGCCCATGAACGCATCACCTACGAGCGCCTGAAAACCGCGATGGCCAGCGAAGGCCTGCGTGGTCAGCCGCTGCTGGTGCCCGAATCCATCGCCGTGAGTCAGCGCGAGGCTGATTGCGCCGAGGAACACGCGCAGTGGTTCCAGAAACTCGGCTTCGAGTTGCAGCGCCTGGGCCCCGAAACCTTGGCGATTCGCCAGACGCCTGCGCTGCTCAAGCAGGCCGAGGCGACTCGGCTGGTGACCGATGTGCTGGCCGATCTGCTCGAATACGGCACCAGCGATCGCATTCAGGCGCATCTGAACGAG
>LNAP01004709.1_pt1 | contig 12442 bp, 12 predicted proteins | sample 602601 | NCBI WGS metagenome assembly LNAP01 (sample SAMN02440304, study PRJNA202911) | soil metagenome | biome: Subtropical and temperate rainforests or woodlands; isolation source: soil samples (1 kg each in a 20% v/v slurry with milli Q water) were... ... | reverse complement strand
GGCAATGAGGCTGCCGATGCGCGCGGCGGCCAGCGCGTGCGCCTTGGACAGCGTGCGCAGCACGGCCACGTTGTCGTAACGCGGCAGCAGCGTGACCGCCGACGGCAGCGCGGCGTACTCGGCATAGGCCTCGTCCACCACCACCAGCGCCCTGCCCTGCAGCGCCGCGGCTACCCGTTCCACCTGCTCCAGCGTGATCGCGCTGCCAGCCGGGTTCGAGGGCGAACACAGGAACACCAGCTTGGCGTTGCCGGCCAGCGCGGTGGCGATCACCGCGTCGATATCGGCGTTGAGCGCATCGCCGTCGTCACGCAGCGGCACCTCCAGCAGCGGTGCGTTCTGCAGCCGCGCGCACACCGCGTACATGCCGAATACCGGCGGGGTCACCAGCACCGCATCGCGGCCGGGCTCGCACAGCGCGCGCACCAGCAGGTCGATCGCCTCATCGCTGCCGCGGCCGACCAGCAGCTGCTCGGTCGCGCAGCCATACAGCTCGGCCAAGCGTGCACGCAGCGCAGCCGGCTGTGGATCCGGATAGCGCCGCGCGCGGCCTTCGCTGTCGGCCGGGTTGGCCCAGGCCGACTCATTGGCGTTGAGCCACACATCGCCGACCAGTGCGCTGCTGCGCGCCGACGAATAGCCGGCAAAGGCCTGCAGGTCTGCACGGACCAGCGACATCACTGCATCGGGCGCGCTCATGCGGCCACCTGCATGCGCAGTGCCACCGCATTCTCGTGCGCGTCCAGGCCTTCGGCACGGGCCAGCGTGCGCGCACAGCCGCCGATCGCGGCAATGCCCTGCGCGGTGGCCGACTGCACGCTGATCAGGTTCTGGAAGCTGGCCACGCTCACCCCGCTGTAGGCGCGTGCGGCGCCGGCGGTGGGCAGCACATGGTTGGTGCCGCTGCAGTAGTCGCCCAACGCCTCGGGCGTGTAGTCGCCCAGGAATACCGAGCCCGCTGCCTCGACCTGCTCCAGCCACGCGCGGGGTTCGCGCAGGGCCAGGATCAGGTGCTCGGGTGCGTAGCGATTGCTGATCTGGAAGGCCTGCGCCAGCGAATCCACCCGGATCAGCTTTGAGGACTGCAGCGCCTGGGTGGCGATGTCCACGCGCGACAGACGCGCCAGCTGCGCCTGCACTTCGGCGTCGACCCGCGCCAGCATGGCGTCGTCATCGGTGAGCAGCAGCACCTGCGAATCGGGACCGTGCTCGGCCTGGGACAACAGGTCGGCGGCGACGAACGCGGGATTGGCACCGGCATCGGCGATCACCAGCACTTCGGACGGGCCGGCCGGCATGTCGATCGCCGCCGCACCGTCCTGCGCCACCTGCTGCTTGGCTTCGGTAACGAAGCTGTTGCCGGGGCCGAAAAGCTTGTCGCAGGCCGGCACGCTGTCGGTGCCATAGGCCATCGCCGCGATCGCCTGCGCGCCGCCCAGCTTGAACACGCGGTGCACGCCGGTCAGGCGCGCGGCCACCAGCACCGCAGGATCGGCCGTACCGTCGGCACGCGGCGGGGTGCACAGCACCACCTGTGGGCAACCGGCCAACTGCGCCGGCACGCCCAGCATCAGCGCGGTGGAGGGCAGCGGCGCGCTGCCGGCCGGCACATACAGGCCGACCCGAGCGATCGGCCGGATGATGCGTTCGCAGACCACGCCCGGGGCGGTTTCCACCGCGTAGGGCTGGGCGATGCCGGCCCTGTGGAAGGCTTCGATGCGCGCGGCGGCTTCGACCATGGCCTGCTTCAGCGCCGGGTCGATGGCCGCCTCGGCCGCGGCGAACTCGGCTTGGCCGACTTCAAAGGACGCCGGCGCCGCCCCATCCAGACGCGCGGTAATGGCACGCAGGGCTTCAAGCCCGCCACTGCGCACCTCATCGATCAATGCGGCGACCGTGCGCCGTGTCTGCGCAGCCACCGTCTGCGCCGGGCGTTGCAGGGTGCGTGCCTGCGCATCGGCATCCAGCGCGCGCCAGAGGCTGCGCTGCACGGTCAGCGATTGCGTGCGAAGCGATGCGTTCATGCCAGCGAGCGCTCCACCGACAGCACCATCAGCCCGCGCGCGCCCGCCCGCTCCAGTTCCTCCAACTGCTGCCAGCTGATCGCGGTGTGGCACATGGTCTGCAGCGAAATGCCTTCGGCGTGTTCGCCCGGCAGCTGCACCAGCGGCTCGGCATCGACCAGCAGGCGCGTCAATGCCGGCACCGTATCGGGCGCGGCGCGGAACATCAGCAGCTTGCTGTCCTTGAGCTTGAGCACCCCATCCATGCGCCGCAGCAACATCGCCGAAAGGTCAGCGCGCGCATCGTTGAAGCCATGCACTGGACCGGCCAGCACGGCCTGGCTTTCCAGCAGGGTCTCGACCGGCTTGAGCTGGTTGGCGCGCAGCGTGGCGCCGCTGGAGACCAGGTCGCAGATCAGGTCGGCGGTGCCCAGCTTGGGCGCAATCTCGACCGAACCGGACAGCTCGACCACCGCCGCATCCACACCGCGCGCGCCGAGCCACTGGCGCAGGATCGCCGGATAGCTGGTGGCGATGCGCAGGCCCTGCAGCTGCTGCGCGCCTTCCCATTCCCAGGTCTCGGGGATGGCGAGCATCAGCCGGCAGCCGCCGAAGCCAAGCGCGCGCACTTCGCGATAGGCCGGTGCCAGGCCGAGTTCCAGGCGCGCGTTGGCCTGCTCGTCCAGCTCGTTGCGGCCGACGATGCCGTAGTCGCACACGCCATCGGCGATCAGGCCGGGAATGTCGTCATCGCGGACCAGCAGCAGGTCCACGGGTAACGATTCGCCGTAGCAGAACAGCCTGTCGCGGCTCTCGCGCCAGCTCAGGCCGCAGGCGGCCAGCAGGCTGCGCGCGGGTTCGGCCAGGCGGCCGGATTTCTGGATGGCGATGCGCAGACGGTCGCGCGTCGCGTTGGCGACGATGGCAGGCATGAGAATGGACTTCACTGTGCGGCGCTGGTGCGCGACTGCTGGCGACGCAGCGCAGCGGCATAGCCGCCGGCGCCGGTCTCCAGCGTGCGCGCGACGCGCCCGATGGTGGTGACGCTGACTTCGGTCAGTTCGTGGATTTCGCGATACGGCACACCCTTGAGGATCAGCGGCACCACCCGCCAGCGGTCGGCCATGGCCTCCAGCTCGGCGGGGGTGCACAGGTCCTGCAGAAACGCGCGCACGTCCTCCGGCCGGGACAGGCCGGCCAGGGCGCGGGCCAGCGACTGCAGGGCCAGGCTGGCGGTCTTCTCGTCGATGTCGGTGCGACGCTTCATGGATGTCTCAATGTATTAACGCGCTATCACGTTAACACAATCCGTGCGCCCGGACAACCGATGGAACGTCCCCGAGCTGCGCCCCCCGCTTGCGGCCATGCGGCTCGCATCCGTGGATTGAGTCAGCCGAAGACGCCTGCAAGGATCCCGAGCTTGCCCGCATGTTCGTGGGCCGCCGCGCCCCGCCCCGGATTGGCGGCAGATGGTTATCCGGGATGCACGTCGTGGCCAGCCGTTCCGACGGGGGCGGAAGCAGAGGCCTCGGTTGCCGGGGCACACCAATGGCATTCATGGGAAATGCGCGCCGACAGGGGCTGGCCACTGAATCGGGTCCCCTGGAACAGGCAGGCCAGGAAGATCGGACGGTCGACCGCCGCATCCACCACGACTTCACCGCCCTCGAAGGTGCAGCGGACAAAGGCCAGTTCATCCTGGCCTGCCTCGATGTCGATTCGGGTTCCCGCGGGGAACCAGCTATCCCGGATCACAAGTCTCATCGGACGCCTCCGGCCGCAGTGCGGACCGCAACCGACCCCAGTCAGTCGGTTTCCACCCTCACATGATAGTCGCAGCCCACCCAGGTGCTGGACACCTGCCATCGGAACGTGAAATCCAGGCGCTGGCCGGGCCGCAGGGACCGGACGTCCAGCTCCGCCACCTGAAAACCCAGGCCGCTGTCGACGCTGATCAGGTCCTGGGTGTCCTGCCAGCCGTCGACGCCCCAGTGGATCAGGGCTGGCGCAGGCAACAGGATCACCAGCCCAAGCCCGGGCTGGAGGGTGCCGATGGGCGCCATCTGCGACCAGAACGCGCGCTGGATGCGCGGACGCTGTCCCTTGTAGCGCGCCCAGACCGCTCGGGGCCGGTCGAACGGAGCGCCCAGATGGCGCGACACCATCAGCTTGGTGAACTCCGCATGGGCCCAGACCAGGGGCATGGCCGCCCCGGTCGGACGCCCGAAGACCAGGCGCCGCGCCGGCACGTCCGGGCCATCCCAGACCTGCTCGGGGATCAGGCCGGTGGCATTTGCCAGCCCCGCCATGGTCTCCAGCCAGGGCAAGGGGTCCTGACCTGCGGCCAGCGCATAGTGCCCGCGCTCGCCGGTCAGCAGGGGCCAGGGCCGTCCGCGACCGGTGCCGTCGTAGGCGCGGCCATCGTCGTGTTCGCCATAGCCGTCGCCGTTGTAGCGCCGCCACACCGGTCCGGCCGGCGTGTCGACCTTGAGCAGATGATCCACCACCGCCAGGCTGTCGAGGATCAAGGGATCATCGGCAAGGCGCAGACCGAAGCGCACCAGCTGGAGAAAGTCGGTGGAAACGTGCTCATCGGCCGGCAGGATCAGACCATCTTCGCGGTTGCGGACCGGCAGCGGCCGGCGCAGGGCGGCCGCTCCCTGCTGCAGCACTTCCGCAGGAGCGGTGCGCACATGGTAGGCCGGCACGCCCAGACGGTCCGCCAGTTCGGTGTTGCGGGCCACGGCCCAGGATTCGAGGCGATCATTCCAGTAATCAGCCAGATCCAGCACCCATTGGCGGGCGTCCTCGGCCACGAAGTCACTGCCCGCCACCAGGGCGGCGATACAGGTGGCAAGCGTGAAGCTGTTGATGCCGCTGTTTTCTTCCCAGCGATCCTGCTGGGTGACCGGCCCCTGCAGGGCAATGAAGCCCAGCGCCTGGCCGACCATGGCGCCCACTTCGATTCCACCCAGGCCGCCCCGTTCATCGATTGCTGCAGCCAACAGCACCGGGAAGGCCGTTTCGTCCAGCTGGACCCCCGACCAGAAGGGTTTGCCGCCCAGCCATTGGTTCTGGCTCCAGTGGCCGCCCTCGTGCTGGCTGGCGATCAGGTAGCGCAGGGTGTCGCGGGCTTCCTCCTCGGCGCCCAGGGCCAGCAGCGCGCCTGCACATTCCACCAGGTCGCGCGGCCAGACCAGGTGGTAACCGCCCCGCTCTTCCCCCGTGTCGCCCCAGGGAACGCTGAGGCTGGCCACCATCGCCCCCGGATAGGTCTTGTCCAGATGGGTGCGCAGGACCATGGCCGAGACCTGCAACTGCCGGCGCAGGGAATCGGGAAGATCCAGCGGCACCGCAAAGCGCTCACTGCGGCGCGCCTGCCAGGCCTCCCAATCGGCGACCTGATGTTGCAGGAGCATGTCGAACGGTTGCAGCAGGCTGGAGATGGCCAGGGTCGCCGCCGCGCTCATGCTGCTGCCGAAGCCCAGGGCCAGCACTGCCCGGCGCGGCAGTTCGCCGGTCAGGGCGACATTGCCCGGACCGGCGCTGGGATAACGCCAGGTCAAGGCGCCGTTGCGGGCAAAATCCTGCCAGCCGTCGCTGTGACCGACGTAACCGGCGCTGGCCGCGCTGAACGCGTCGCGCTGGTCCTCATCCACGGCGGCGAGGGCCAGCGCGAAAGGCCCTTGCCCGGCCAGCAGCACGCAGCGGCCACGATGGCGCCCGACCGTGGCGCGGTTGCCATGGCCGGTTGCCCCCAGGCGGGGGGCGAGCAGCACGTAGGGCCGCAGCTGCGCGTCGCCGTCCAGCCGAACCTCGATCGCCAGCACGTCGCGTCGCGGATCTGGCGAGATCCGCAACCGCAGGGTGTACCGCGGGTGGTGGTGGCTGATTTCCAGGGCCGCAACCCCCGGCGCCACGAAATTTACCGTGTAGTTTTCCAGTCGCTTGACTTCGGACCAGAAGCCGCGGCCATCGGCCACGATGAAGCCCAGATCGCGGATCTGGGGAAGGTCGACACGCGGGTAATAGACCTCGTTGAGGATCCCGAAGCCGGTGGTGAACCACAGCCGCGAAAGCCCGAGCGAACAGCCCACGGCATCTTTCGCACTGCTGCTCCAGGTCGGCGCGATGCCGGGACGGCCGGGAGCATCCAGCGCGAACTGCGGTTTCTTCAAATCGTCCAGATCACCCATCGTGTTGCCCAAATCCTCTGCGAGCTGACGCACTTGTGTCACGCCGGGCCCGTTGATTGCCATGGAATACCGCGTCTGCCTGTGAAAGCACCAGCATGGCGCGGCGAACCGCCGGAGTCAGGAGCCACCGATGCCAATGGGCGTTGACCGCCCTGACATGTCAATCATAGATTGTCGGCCCGGTGCGAGGCGTGCTGCCCGATGCGGCGCTGACACAGGATTACGCGCACATCATTTTCGACACGGCCCCTACCGGCGACAGCAGCCACGGCAGAAGCCGGCGGGCAGTTGGCGACCGAAAGGCGTTTTGATAACAGTTATCAAGTGAGCTATCCTTGGCCAGCTTCCTAGTGAAGGTGAACACCATGATCAGCGCCGACCTCGGCCAACTACTTGAGCACTATGTGGCGCAGCTAGTCGCCTCTGGCCGTTACGGCTCGAAGAGCGAAGTGCTGCGCGAAGGGGTGCGCCTGATTCAAGATCGGGAAACCCGTCTCGCAGCGTTGGACGCTTCCATCGCCCGTGGCATGGCCGACGCCGACGCCGGGCGGACGAAGCCTGCCGAAGCCGTGTTTGATCGGCTTGAAGCGAAGTATCGAGCGCAGGCGGGCTAGCACCGCATGATCGTGCAGCTGTCGGCGGAGGCCGAGGGCGACCTTGAACGCATCGGCGATTACATCGCCAAAGATAACCCGCGCCGAGCGCTGACCTTTGTGCGCGAACTGCGTGAAAAGTGCATGGATTTGGCGCTGACACCGGAGGCTTTCCCGCTCGTGTCCCGCTATGAGCGGCACGGCATCCGCCGCTGCGTGCATGGCCCCTATTTGATCTTCTATCGTGTCGCGGCGGATCGAGTGCTGATCGTCCATGTGTTGCACGGCGCGATGGACTACGCACCGTTGTTGTTCGCGTAGGCGAGCCCTTCTGCGGCTCGCCTGCTCGGTGGTGGTGCCTTTTGCTTTTGGCCCTTCTGGGGCGAAGTGGGTGCAGGCGGGGGCCAAGGTGTGGGCGGCGTCAGCCGTCCATCGGCTTGTCCCCCGGTCTGTGCCCACGGTGGCCGCAGGCCCTCCGCCTTGCATCCTCCCCGTCTGGGGGACAACGCGGGTGCACAAATGGAGTGGCCATGGGGGACGATCGGCCACCGCATCTGGCAGGACACCAACAGGCAGCCCGCCAGATGCGACAGACAGACCGGAAAATCCGGTCACTCCACCTTGACTTCGATGCCTTTGGGCTTGGTTTCGGCTGTCTTGGGGATTTGCAGGGTCAGCACGCCATCCTTGAAGGTCGCCTTGGCCGCACTTGCGTTGACATTATCGGGTAGCGAGAAACTGCGGCTGAAACTGCCATAGAACCGTTCGATGCGATGGAATTTCTTGTCCTTTTCTTCTTTCTCCTGCTTGCGCTCGCCCTGGATGGTGACCACGCCGTTGTCGATCGTGATCTTGACATCGTCCTTGTTCACCTCGGGAATCTCGGCCTTGATCGTGAACTCGTCCGGTCCCTCCGTGATGTCCACCTGCGGTGACCAATCCGCCACGGCGGCGATCTCGCTTCCGCCCCCTGTACGACGCATTCCCATGGCGCGGGTATACCGGTCGAACATGTCTTCGATTTCATGCCAAGGATCCCATTTCACTAAAGCCATGATGCACCTCTCGTCAGCGGGCCGTGAATGAAGATGCTGCCGTCAAATGACCCGCATGCTTTGAACGGCGGCCGGTGAAGGGAATGATTCCGATTGGCCGCGGCGGGGATTGCGCGACCGGGATGCGTAAGGACCTCTTCGACTTGCATGTTGATTCCCGCTCTCGATGGGGTGATCGATACGGTGTTCACTTGAACTGTTCCCACGCACTGCAGCGAGACCAGGCCACTTGGCCGATACACATCAGGCACCGGCGGCGCTCAGGCACCTCACGAACCACGCGCTGGCCAGCCTGGACACCTCGTCCAGCTTGCCCGGCTCCTCGAAAAGATGGGTCGCCTCCGGGACGATGGTGATGCGATGCTCGCAGGAGAGCCGCTGCGCTGCCCGTTCGTTCAGTGCGATGACGTCTGTGTCCCAGCCGCCGACGATGAGCAGGGTCGGCGCGCGAACCCGGCCGAGCGCCTCGCCAGCCAGGTCGGGCCGGCCACCGCGCGACACCACCGCGGCGACCGAATGCGGACGGTCTGCAGCGGTGATCAACGCGGCCGCAGCGCCAGTGCTGGCACCAAACAGCCCAACCGCCAGTGATCGCGACACGGTTTCATTGCCCAGCCAGTCGACGGCAGATGTCAGGCGCCTTGCAAGCAGTGGAATGTCGAATCGATATTCGGCGGTGACCAGATCGCGCGTGTTTTCCTCGGCAGTGAGCAGGTCGAACAACAGGGTGGCAAGCTTCGCCTGATTCAGGAATTGCGCCACACGCTGGTTGCGACGGCTGAAACGGCTGCTGCCGCTGCCGTGTGCGAAGGCCACGATGCCGAGCGCGTCCGGTGGCATGACCAGACTGCCCTGCAGCAGGGCTCTTCCGGAAGGGATGGCCACGTCGAGGATCTGGACGGGGGACATGGGCATGGGTCTTCAGGCCGCAGCTTCCACGGCTTCGGGCCAGTGCCAATGGCGCGGCGCATCCAGGGGTTCGAGCGCAGCGGTTTCGTCGAGATGGAACACTGCATCGAATTGCTGGGCCAGCGAGGTGACGAAATAATGGCTCGCGCGCTCGGTCTGCGGCACATAGATCACCCCAATGGCGCGCTCCAGCATGGTTTCTCGCAGGGGTTCGGCCGCGGGGTCGTTCAGCTTCAGGAAGAAGCGGTCGATGCCCGTACTGTGAAACAGGTATTCGTAACTGTCATGCAGCGCGGGCCGGACCCATTTGTGTTCGACCTCGCCATCCCACTGCGAGGCCGCCGAAACGTGGCCTGTGTAGGTGGTGAAACCCACCAGCAGCGCCTTGTCCCCGACCTCCTGCCGCATGAGCTGGCCCAGGTTCCATTCGCCGCGCAGATGCGCCTCGGTCGCTCGCGCGTCGCCCAGATGCGAGTTGTGCGCCCAGACGACCACCTTGCCGGTCCCGCCACGGCGAATCCGGTAATCCGCCAGCGCCAGCAGGGTATCGCGCATATGGGCGTCGCGCAGATTCCAGGTGTTGATGCGTCGACCGAACATGGCGCGGTAATAGGTCTCGGCATTGACCACCACGGCCGCGTTGCGCTCGGCAAAGAAATGCGCATCGATCGCCGCCAGGCCGTTGCGTTCGAGATAGGCCTGCGCGTCCTCGCGCAGCTGCAGCAACTGCGCCACTGTCGCCTCGCGGGCGGCCGGACGCTGGCCGAAGGCCGCCTGATAGCCGTACACCTGGGGCTCGCGCACATGATCGAGCGCTGCATAACGACCGCGGGCGATTTCCGCCTGCTCGGGATCGACCTGCTGCAGATAGTGGATCACGGCGTCGGCTGAGCGGTAGAGGCTGTAGAGATCCAGCCCGTAGAAACCGACGCGGGCTTGCGGACCGAGTTCGGCGTTGCAGGTCCGCAGCCATGAGATGAAATTCAGGACTTCGCGGTTGCGCCACATCCACTGGGGAAAACGCTCGAAGTCGTCGAGCGCCGATGCGGCATCGTCATCACCGTCGCCCTGAACGTAGCGGTTGACCCGCCACGCATCGGGCCAGTCGGCCTCGACGGCAATGGCATCGAAGCCGTGCTCGGCAATCAACCTGCGGGTGATCTCCGCGCGCATGCGATAGAACTCCTGCGTGCCGTGGGTCGCCTCGCCGAGCAGCACGAAACGCCGGTCGGCAGCCATCTCCAGCAGAGCGTCATAATCTGTGGCGCGGTCTTGCAGACGCTGCGCCAGTGCGCGTGTCGCCAGAAAGGGCGTCATCGGTGCCGTCATTTCAGTGCTCCGGTGGAGTCGAATTGCGCCAGCAGGGTGCGCACCTCATCGTCGCTGGTCTGACCGAAGTTCCGGTAAAACTGACCGACCGCCTGGAAATCGGCCGGACTGAGCACGCAGACGAATTCGTCGGCCACATCCTGCAGGCGTTCCCGCGTGTCGATGGGTGCAACGGGAACGGCGACGATGATTTTTTCCGGCTTGCGCGTGCGAAGTGCCTTGAGTGCGGCGCGCATCGACGCTCCGGTGGCAATGCCGTCATCGACGACGATGACCGTGCGCCCTTCGATCCGCGCCGCAGGACGGGCGCCACGGTAAAGCGCTTCCCGCCGTGCGAGTTCGCGATATTCCTGCGCCAGCACGCCTTCGATGTCGCGCTGGGTGACGCCGGACACTGCAATCACATTGCGGTTGAGATCGATCGCGCCGCCGGATGCAATGGCTCCCATCGCCAGTTCCGGGTGATGTGGCAGGCCGAGTTTGCGCACGATGAGCACGTCGAACTCCGCGCCAAGGGCCTTTGCCACCTCGTAGCCCACGGGAACTCCGCCGCGAGGAAGCGCCAGGACAACGAGGTCGCTTCGACCCGCATAGGCGTGAAGTGCTCCGGCCAGCAGTCGACCAGCCACATACCGGTCTTCGAAATGACTTTCCATCGCACTACCTCGCGCTGGATGTTGCGATGCCGGGGTATCCCGATATGACTCACGCTAAGCGCATTGCAACCCCGGCGCCTTGATCTTGATCAAACCGACGTCGGCAAGACCCGGGCGTTCAAGGGTGTGTTGGGTGCGTTACACCGGGGCGACAATCCGGGACTGCGGCGGGTCAAGCAGCGGCCTGGTCGCGACGTCGCGGACCACGATGGTGAACATGGCTCTCCTTGCCGGCGGCTGACGGCCTCGGCCAGCGTCTGGTCAGGCTATCAGCCGACAGCTCACTCCCACTCCATCATCAACAGGCCACCCAAACCCGCGTGGTTAAAGGACTTGGCTGTGATCGACATGGGTCTTTACCGTCGTTTTTACCGTCAGAAGCGCAGATCTTTTGCTGGCGCGGGAGATGGAGCGATTCTTGAGGGAGCGACGTTTTCGGCGCCATCATCAATCAGGTAGAAGGATACCTAAAGACGAACCCGTTCCCAAGGCATCATGTCGGGATCGGTGCCACGGCTGCGTCCGGCCTGCATCGACGGCGGGCGACACTGGGGCCACTGAAGCTTCGCGATAAGACAGAGATCAGAGCATGACAGATTTAACCGCCAACGCGATTGCCTGCCTCGGATGGGGTTCCCTCGTCTGGGATCCCCGCGACTTGCCCTGCCGTGGAAGCTGGCACAACGACGGGCCCTCACTGCCGGTCGAGTTTGCGCGCGAGTCAGGCGCGAAGAAGAATCAGCGAGGCGACAAGATTACGCTGGTCGTCTGTCCCGAGAGCGCGCGTGTTAGGACCTACTGGATCTTGCTTGATGTACCTGACCTCACAGCCGCACGAAGGTGCCTGGCCGCGCGCGAAGGCATTCCTAAGAACTGGGAAACCGATATCGGCTTTGCCGATTGTGCCAGTGGCCACACGCACGGACTGGAAGCCGACACGATCACAACCTGGGGATCGGCCATCGGTCTAGCCGGCGTCGTCTGGACAAACCTACCCTGCAAGTTCAATGGTCAGCAGGTGATGCCCAGCGAAGCCGAGGTCATAGCGTTCCTACGGGCTCTGGATGGCACCAATCGCGCACCTGCAGAGCGATATGTCCGCCAAGCCCCGACCCAGATAGACACGCTCTACAGGCAAGCGATCGAACGGGAGCTCGGGTGGCTCCGTCACGGCTAAGCTGACCAACAGGCGCATCCGTCAACGGCATGCCCGCTCCCTCCCCCGCCACTGCTACGTACGGTGCTCAGGCGAGTTCGGTGAGATAGGCAGATTCACGACTCCAGATGGCACTCCGCTACTTCTTCCTCAGAAGCCACCGCAGGGCGCTTGAAAGCGAGAGCACGCGCTACTTCCGTTGTTGAATCAGCCGAAACAGTTCGGCTTGATACTGTGCATCGTGGAGAGCGTCGTGATCCCCCTTCAGCGTAGGATTCAGCGCGGCAGCAATTTGACTGGATCGCGTTTGCGCCCAACTGCTACGCGCAGCTCCCATGTACATCGATTTGATGTCAAGCGCGGCAAACCCGAAGGGGTTCTCGCCCAAGTAGCGATGGAAGTAGTAGTTTACGAAAGACCAGTCGAACGGTGCATTGAATCCAACAAAGACCGGCGTGGCATCAGGTCCTGCGGTGCTGATCACCCAGTCTCTGAACTTCTGCATGCCCACCGCAGGATCAAGTCCATCGCGCTCCAGTCTGTCC
>LNAP01004706.1_pt1 | contig 12444 bp, 9 predicted proteins | sample 602601 | NCBI WGS metagenome assembly LNAP01 (sample SAMN02440304, study PRJNA202911) | soil metagenome | biome: Subtropical and temperate rainforests or woodlands; isolation source: soil samples (1 kg each in a 20% v/v slurry with milli Q water) were... ... | reverse complement strand
TTTGGTGCCACCCAAGCCCCCCCATCCTCTCAGGCTGAGCCCACCCCAACCGTTCGTAACCCGTCCGTTCGGGCTGAGCCCACCCCAACCGTTCGTAACCCGTCCGTTCGGGCTGAGCCCACCCCAACCGTTCGGGCTGAGCCTGTCGAAGCCCTTAGCCATTTCTCACCCCTCAGAACCACCCAAGCTCAAGACGAACCGTTCAACCAACGTGCCGTCGGCTAACCCATCATGCAAAACACTTTGACCCTTCTCCCTTGGCCAGCCCTGGTGGCTGGTGGTGTTGCCTTGCTGGTGGCCGTGCTGCTGGTGGCCACCCAGCGTTGGCATGGCCACCTGAGCATGGACAGCTCTGACGGCGTGCAAAAGTTCCACACCCATCCCACGCCCCGGGTCGGTGGCATCGCCATCGCTGCGGGCATCCTGGTGGGTTACCTGCTTGCCCACCCCGACAGAAAATCCTTGCTGGCCCCCCTCATCCTGGCCGGCATCCCGGCCTTTGCCTTTGGCCTGCTTGAAGACATTACCAAGCGCGTCAGCGTGCGCACCCGCCTGCTGGCCACCATGGGCTGCGGCGTATTGGGCTGGGCCATCACCGGCTATTCCATTACTGAGGCCAACTTACCCGGACTTGACTGGCTGCTGGGCTTTACCACCATTTCGGTACTGTTTACCGCCTTTGCCGTGGGCGGTGTGGCCAACGCCATCAACATCGTCGACGGCTTTAACGGCTTGGCCGCAGGCACCGTCGTCATCATCCTTACCGCCTTTGGCGTGATGACCACCGCCCTGGGCGACCACGACCTGGCCCTGGTTTGCCTGATTCTGGCCGGTGCCGTGGTTGGCTTTTTGCTGGTCAACTGGCCGCTGGGCAAGATCTTTTTGGGCGATGGCGGGGCCTACTTTGTCGGCTTTGCACTGGCCTGGATTGCCGTGCTGATTTTGCGGCGCCACCCTGAAGTGTCGGCCTGGGCGCCCATGCTGGTGTGCGGTTTTCCGGTGCTGGAGGTACTGTTCAGCATCGTGCGCCGCCGCCGCCGCAACCTCAGCCCCGGCGACCCCGACCGTTTGCACCTGCACAGCCTGGTCAAGCGCCGCTTGGTGCGTTTCTTGTTGCCCAACGCCAGCAATCTGGCGCGCAACTCGACCACCGGCGCCATCATGTGGATTGCCGCGCTGATTCCTGCGGCCATTGCGGTGAGCTGGCCCACCAGCACCGCCATGCTGGTGCTGGGCTTTGTGTTCTGCGCCCTGCTGTACACCGCTGCTTATGCGCGGTTGACGCAGTTCCGCTGGTTCTGGGCCGCGCGGACCTTGCCATCAGACCAATCAAAACCAGACATTCACTCCGAGCCGCAAGAGGTATGCAATAAATCATGAACCTGGACAACATAAAAGTCGCCATCATTGGCCTGGGCTATGTCGGTCTTCCGCTGGCAGTTGAGTTTGGCAAAAAGCGTTCCGTGGTTGGTTTTGACATCAACACCAAGCGCATTGCCGAACTGCAGGCCGGCCACGACCACACGCTGGAAACCGAACCCGAAGAGCTGCAAGCCGCCGAATTCCTGCGCTTTACCACCCAGCTGGAAGACCTGCGCGGCTGCAACTGCTTCATCGTCACCGTGCCCACGCCGATTGACGAACACAAGCGCCCCGACCTCACGCCCCTGATAAAGGCCAGCGAAACCGTGGGCCAAGTCCTCAAGCCCGGCGACATCGTGATTTACGAATCCACCGTGTACCCCGGCGCCACCGAAGAAGACTGCGTGCCCGTGCTCGAAAAATTCTCGGGCCTTGCCTTCAACAAAGACTTTTACGCCGGCTACAGCCCCGAGCGCATCAACCCCGGCGACAAAGAGCACCGCGTCACCACCATCAAAAAGGTCACCGCCGGCTCTACCCCCGAAGTGGCCGACCTGGTGGACGGGCTGTACAACCAGATCATCACGGTAGGCACCCACAAGGCCGCCAGCATCAAGGTGGCCGAAGCCGCCAAGGTGATTGAAAACACCCAGCGCGACCTGAACATTGCCCTCATCAACGAGCTGGCTGTCATTTTCAACAAAATGGGCATAGACACCGAAGCCGTGCTGCAAGCCGCCGGCAGCAAGTGGAACTTCTTGCCCTTCCGCCCCGGCCTGGTCGGTGGCCACTGCATTGGCGTGGACCCGTACTACCTGACCCACAAGGCCCAAGCCATGGGCTACCACCCCGAAATCATCCTTGCCGGCCGCCGCCTGAACGACGGCATGGGCGCCTACGTGGTGTCCCAGCTGGTCAAGGCCATGACCAGGCGCCGCGTGCATGTGGACGGTGCACGCATCCTGGTCATGGGCCTGGCCTTTAAAGAAAACTGCCCCGACCTGCGCAACACCCGCGTGGTGGACATCGTGGCTGAACTGCAAGACTACAACTGCCAGGTGGACGTGTACGACCCCTGGGCTTCCGCTGAAGAAGCGCAGCACGAATACGGCATTACGCCCGTGACTCAGCCCCAGCCAGGCACTTACGACGGCATCATCCTGGCCGTGGCCCACCACCAGTTCAAGTCCATGGGCGCCGCAGCCATTCGCGCCCTGGGCAAACCCAGCCATGTGCTGTACGACCTGAAATACCTGCTTTCGGCTGAAGAAAGTGATCTGCGCTTGTAAGCAGAAGATTGCTTTTTCTTGAGAGCGACATGCTTCAGAAAACGCCGTTCGCCCTGAGCTTGTCGAAGGGTTGCCCCCCAGAGAGTGCCCTGGCTTCGACAAGCTCAGCCCGAACGGATGGGAGCGAGGCGTCTGAGCTATGTCGCCAATCAGGTAAAAAATAGGTTTTTCGCACGCCAGATCCGCGCAAGCTGCTATGAATAATGAAGTGAAATGACCGCCTACCAACAACTGCAAACCCGCCTCGCCCAAGAGCCCCGCACCTGGCTTATCACCGGCGTGGCCGGCTTCATTGGCTCCAATCTGCTCGAAACCCTACTCAAGCTGAACCAGCGCGTAGTCGGCCTCGACAACTTCGCCACCGGCCACCAGCGCAACCTGGACGAAGTGCAAACCCTCGTCAGCCCTGCGCAGTGGGCTAACTTCAGTTTTATCCACGGCGACATCCGCGAGCTGGCCGACTGCCAAAAGGCCTGCGAGGGCGTTGACTATGTCCTTCACCAGGCCGCCCTCGGCAGCGTGCCCCGCAGCTTGGCCGACCCCATCACCACCAACGCGGCCAACATCACCGGCTTCCTGAACATGCTGACAGCCGCCCGCGACGCCAAGGTGAAAAGCTTCACCTACGCCGCCAGCAGCTCCACCTACGGCGACCACCCCGGCCTGCCCAAGGTGGAAGACACCATCGGCAAACCCCTGAGCCCCTACGCCGTCACCAAATACGTCAACGAGCTGTATGCCGAGGTATTTGCCCGCTGCTACGGCTTCAACACCATAGGCCTGCGCTACTTCAACGTGTTCGGCCCCCGGCAAGACCCCAACGGCGCCTATGCCGCCGTCATCCCCAAGTGGATTGCCAGCCTGATCAAGGGCGAACCCGTTTATATCAACGGCGACGGCGAAACCAGCCGCGACTTCTGCTTTATTGCCAACGTGGTGCAAGCCAACCTGCTGGCCGCCACCACGCAAAGCCCTGAGGCGGTGAACCAGGTTTACAACGTGGCTGTGGGCGACCGCACCACCCTTAACGAGCTTTTTGACCAGCTGCACCGCAACCTGCTGCCGCTTTACTCACACCTACAGGGCACTCAGCCCGTGTACCGCGACTTCCGCTCGGGCGACGTGCGCCACAGCTTGGCCGACATCGGCAAGGCGCAGCGCTTGCTAGGCTATGCGCCCACGCAGCGCATCGGCGAAGGGCTGGAGTTGGCCATGCCGTGGTACATCGGGCAAAAGAATTGAAACTTCCATGGAGCGCCAAGGCCTTCGGCCTTGCAGCGACGAAAGTGTCCGGTCTTCGCCAGAAAAGCGCGGCAATCCACGAATCACGGCATGTTCAAGACCTCTCTCATTTATTTTCTGATTCGCGCTGTTAATGGTGTGCTAGCGCTAGCTACGATCTACGTACTCACTCGTCTTCTGTCTGCCGAGCAGTATGGTCTTTACGCATTGGGTATGGCGGGAATTGGCTTGTGTGGATCAGTATTGTTTCAGTGGATTGCCGTCGCCGTTTCCCGGTTTTACGCCGCCCATGTGGCTGAGCCAGATGTATTGCTTACGGAGGCGTATCGGCTCTTTTTCCGTATCGCCATCGTTGGATTAGCCTTAACGGCAATTTACGCTGTGTGGTCCCCAATGCCTGCTGTTACCCCGTTGCTTGCCTTGGCTATTGGTGTTGGTGCGATCGCCATGGGTTTGCATAGTTTGGGCCTTCAGGTTGCAAATGCCCGTGGGCTACCTGTGAGTTTTGGCCTTCTCACGGCTTCCCGTGGTGCGTTTGCTTTGGCTGCAGCAGTAGCGTTCGTGCTGGCTGGTTTTGGCGGCGCGGGTGCGGTCTTTGGCGTTGCACTCGCCTGCGTGTTGTCGGTTGCCTTTTTTGGCGCTCGTCGGCAGACGAAGGTACGACACAACAGTCCCGAACTGCGCCGCCAGATGATCGTTTACGGGTTGCCGCTGACTTTGACGTACTTCGCCACTATGGTGCTGGATGTCTCTGACCGCTTCATGATTGGTTGGTGGCTTGGGGCACCCGCAGTGGCGGGTTATGCGGCAGCCTATGACTTAACGCAGCAGGTAGTAGGGGCCATCATGAATGTGCTATTTCTGGCTGCCTATCCTCGTGTTGTAGCTGCATGGGAAGCCGGTGGTGCCACTGCTGCAAGTCAGGCCATGCTTCCGTTGTCTCGCGCCATGCTGCTTGGTGCCCCGCTCATTACCGGAATTTTCATCGGATGGGCATCTGATATTTCACGAATGGTTTTCGGTATATCAGTCCGCTCTGATGCCGCTCAAATCATGCCATGGGTGGCATTTGCTATAGCCGTTGGTTGTCTGAAAAGCTATTTTTTGGATATCGCATTTCAACTCGCCAAAGTGACGCACATGCAAGTACGTATAACCGTAGTAATGGCTGTACTGAACGTCGTGCTAAATCTCCTATTGATGCCCAATTTTGGTGTAGTGGGTGCCGCAATTGCTACGGCCGTAGCCTTCTCTATTGGCGCCATTCTGAGTTGGTGGTTTGGCCGGCGCTTGTGTATATACCCTGCGCGCGCACGCGACGTAATAAGCATGTTTTTCACCCTGTTGGCTATTATTATGGCTATGTATATATCCCCAACGAGTTCCTATGGTGATATTTTTGATGCAGTTCTCCGTCTATTTGTCGGTCTGGCTGCTTATGTCGCAGTCGTATCGATAACTGATCTTGCCGGTGCACGGTCTTCCTTGATCTTCAAGTTTTTTCCAGTCTTTAAAAAAATGCACCATGAGTGAGCCCTTATTCACTGTTTTTACCCCTACCTATAACCGTGCGCATACATTGGGGCGTGTCTATCAAAGTCTTTTGACTCAAACCTTCACAGACTTTGAATGGTTAATTGTGGACGATGGTTCCAGTGATGGAACCAAAGAACTCGTGAGTGGATTTATAAGTGAAGGACGGATTTCAATACGTTACTTCCAGCAACCTAATGGCGGCAAGCACGTAGCATTCAATCGGGGTGTTTGTGAGGCACGTGGCGAGTTATTTTTGCCATTTGATTCTGACGACAGTTGCGTGCCTATTGCACTAGAGCGATTTCGTGCGCACTGGCTGGAAATCCCTGAGCTTGAGCGGATAAACTTCTCTGGAGTGACATGCTTGTGCAAAGATGAAAAAGGAGAGTTTGTGGGGGGCATGCTACCAGCCCCAATCCTTGACGGGCACCCCTATGAAGTCACGAGCTGCTATCGTTTAAAGGGCGAGAAATGGGGTTTTCACTGCACTGAAATACTAAGAGCATACCCTTTTCCCGAGTTTGAAGGTGAACGATTCGTCCCGGAGTCATTGATTTGGAATCGAATAGGGCGGTTATATAAAATACGGTTTATTAATGAGGCTCTCCGTTATTATTTTAATTCGCCAGATGGTTTGAGTGGTTCTATGGTGAGGATTCGTCAATCTAGCCCTAATTCGACATTTCTTTACTATTCCGAGGCGTTATTTTTGCCAATGAATTTCAGCGACCATCTGCGGATAGCTGTAAATCTATGGCGATTTGCTTTACAGAGTAAGCAGTGGCCGAAAATTTTCTTAAAACATCAGAATATTTTTTTGATAATTGCGGGATTCTTTCCAGGTATTACCCTGGCAATTAGAGATCAGATAAGGGCTAAGTAGTGTTAATCAGCCTGATCGTCGGAATGGTTTTGCTGTTGACTGCGTACAATTTTTTTCGGATTGTAAGAGACGCACTGCACCCTGCTGTTGTATTTCCTGCTGTTTGGGGGGTGACGATAACAGCTATTGGTTTAGCCGAACCCTTTGGTTATCTTCAAATTACCCCCGGTACTTTTTTAGTATTTATTCTAGGAATTTTTTCATTTATGGTGGGGGCTCTTTTGGGGAAAAAATCTCCAAAATATGCTGGAAATATGCCGACATACAACCTGGACTTCAAGAAGATTGCTTGGTTTTGCTTGGCTCTGCATGCAGTCATGTTGCCTTCCTCCTGGGTTGAGATCAATCAGATCACCACTGGTGCAGAGGATATTTTTGCATCAGCCTATCGTTTGCGTGCAGCCTCCGTTAGCGGTGAGGAAAAAGTTGGTGCGCTGGTTGGAAATTATTTAACGTCAGGTTTGTTTTTTGTTCCTGTCTTATTGATTGGCTGGCTTCAGAAAAAGGTCAAACTGTGGATGTTTGTCATTTTGACTATTCCATGGGTTATCTTGAATATTTTTATTGGTGGCCGTAGTGGGTTGATTACGCTAATTTTTTCATTGATTTATGTTTATATGTCGATGGGTCGGAAAATTTCGCTGCAATCAATCATTGCATTTGGATTCAGCTTTATTTTTGTCTTGATAGCTGGGAATTTGCTCGTTGGCAAGATTGATGCAAGTATTGAGGATGGTGTTTTTGCTATTGCTCGACAGTCTTTAAAAGGATTTTTTGATTATTTTTTACAGGGCTTAATTCTATTTTCTGAATACTATCAACAACCAAATAAAATATCTCCGACGTGGGATGCCTTGGTATTCCCTTGTCAAATGTTGGAGAAGGTGAGTTGGTGTGTCCCTCCATCTCAGCATCAAGGGTTCATGATGTTTACGAATAAGGGTGATTACGGAAATGTATATTCAATATTTTTTTCAATTTATCCGAAATATGGGTGGTTGGGATTGTTCTTAATAAGCGGCATTTATGGATTTTGGGCGAAGTTTCATCATGCGCGAAGGCACCGGTCGATATTTAATTTATTGATTGGAGGGTTTCTATTTTCGGCCATCTTGCTATCTGTATTTTCGGATTCTTTTGGTACGAATATTTATTTTTTCGTGAAGATTTTTTTAATTAGTTCGGTGGCATCTTTTGCATTCAGGCAATCTAAAAATAGTAGCGTTAACTCAGGGCGTTAACACCCCGAGTACCAGGTTTCGCTGGCAACAATATGTTGAAGACTTGACGCATGCTGGCCTTGATGTGTCCGAGTTGTCCAGCCATTTCGGGGCTTACGCGCCCGTGTCCAAGGTTCGCCGGCCGTTTTGGCTTGGGGCGACCATGGCGGAAAGCCTGGCCCGCACCCTCAGCTCAAGCCGCTATGACCTTCGTGTTCTTCAACGCAATCTGACGGCAACCCTTTGCACATGGGAGCCATTGCTGCGCAAACCTTTTGTTTTTGATGTGGACGACGCGATTTTCCTGGGCCCTCGGGGTGCCAGTGCAGACCGTATTGCGCGCTCGGCTTCACTCATTATTTGCGGCAACAATTTTCTGGCCGAGCATTTCTCGCGTCATGGCCGCGTGGCGATTTTGCCCACGGCTGTTGACACTCTGCGTTTTATGCCGCGAGTGGCCCCACAGCCTGCCAAACAAGTGATTGGCTGGTCGGGATCGTCCTCTGGGCTGAAATATCTATACGGTATCGAGCCTGCAATTTTGAATTTGATGCACAAACACCCGGACGCTGTTCTCAAGGTGGTGTCGGATAAGCCGCCCGTTTTTAAAACATTACCGTCGGATCGAGTTGTTTACGAGCGGTGGAGCCCGGAGCGGGAAGTGGCCGTTTTGCAGGAGTTTGCAGTCGGGATCATGCCGCTTGAAGATGATCTTTGGGCGCGTGGAAAGTGCAGTTTCAAGATGTTGACCTATATGGCTGTGGGTCTGCCGGTGGTGGTGTCACCGGTTGGAATGAATGTGGAAATACTGGCCCATGGGTCTTGTGGCTTTGCCGCGAAGACAAACGACGATTGGGTGGATGCAATTTCCAATCTACTGAACGAGCCAGCGTTGGCTAACCAGATGGGTCGGACCGGGCGGCAAATTATCGAAGCGCGTTACGCGCGAAATGTGGTTGCACCGCAACTGGCGCAGCTACTGAGGGAGCAAATTTGAGCGACAGATCGATTACGCGCGTGTGCCACGTCATTGTTGGGCTGAACGTAGGCGGGGCTGAATTGATGCTGAACCGCTTGATCCAATCCCACTTGTCAAGTGTTGGATACGAGCACGCGGTTATCTCACTCACGTCCTTAGGCTCCGTCGGGGCTCGGCTTCAGGCGCAAGGCGTGGAGGTGCAGGTTCTTGACCTGCGCGGTGCGTGGGATGTGCTACCCAAGTTGGTGGCGCTAATGAAAATTTTTCAGCAGATAAGGCCAGACGTTGTTCAAACCTGGATGTACCACGCCGATTTTCTAGGTGGCTTGGCTGCCCGTATGGCGGGTATTAAAAACGTCATCTGGGGCATTCGGGCCACTGACGTGTCTGCTGGTGGCTCGCGCGCCACGGGGGCGGTGCGCTGGCTTTGCGCCCGACTATCTCGCTGGATACCCCATACGATTGTCTGTGCCGCTGAAGCGTCGCGCCGCGTGCATGTAGCGTTGGGCTACCGCGCAGACCGCATGACAGTAGTACCCAATGGATTTGACTTACCGCGCCTTCAGGCCACGCCGGAGCAAGTGGCGGGGCTTCGGTCTGCGTGTGGTTTTTCAGCAGATAAGGTGGTGGTGGGCACGCTGGGCCGTTTTAACGCAGTCAAAGACCCGCATAACTTTGTGCGTGCAGCTGGGTTGTTAGCCCGCGAATACCCGAGGGTGCAATTTTTGATGGTTGGCCGCGACTGTGACGCTGCCAATGCCCAGCTCATAGGCTGGATTAAAGCCACCGGTTATGCAGATCGTTTCGTGCTCTTGGGTGAGCGCAGCGATGCGCCGGTTTGTTTGGCTGCCATGGATGTGTTTTGCCTGTCTTCCCGCACGGAAGGCTTTCCTAATGTGGTGGGCGAGGCCATGGCCATGCGCAAAGCATGCGTGGTCACTGATGTGGGCGATGCCGCTTATTTGCTGGGTGATTGCGGTGTGGTGGTGCCAAAAGAAGATTCTGCTGCGCTGGCAGATGGAATGACCCAACTGGTGAGCCTTTCGGTTGCTGATCGAGCCGAAGTGGGGGAACGTGCTCATGCACGTATTGCATCCGAGTTCACCATGGACCGCACGCGAGAGCGGTTTGAGGCGGTGTATGCCAATGTGCTGTCGGGCCAAGCTCTGCAACAAGTCAATAAAAATAAGCAGGGATAGTCAGTATGTGTGGATTTGCAGGATTTTTGTCACTTCAGGTGGCCCAATGGGGTGAGCCGGTTTTGCAGCGTATGGCCAGTGCCATTGCCCGGCGTGGACCGGATGATTCGGGGTATTGGCTCGATGGCAATGAGGGTGTTGCGCTGGGCCACCGGCGCCTGGCCATTGTGGATTTGTCGCCTGCAGGGCACCAGCCCATGCCATCCGGCAGCGGTCGTTATGTGATTGCCTTCAATGGCGAGATATATAACCATCTGGAGCTGCGTGCCGAACTGCAGGAAGCAGACAAATCCCTCGCATGGCGCGGACACTCCGATACTGAAACGCTGTTGGCGGGTTTTGATGCCTGGGGCATTGAAGCCACAGTCAAAAAGTGCATTGGTATGTTCGCTTTTGCCGTGTGGGACAAACACACCCGGGTGCTGACCCTTGGCCGTGACCGTTTGGGTGAAAAGCCGCTGTACTACGGCTGGCAGGGCCAGGGTGAAGGCGCTGCATTTTTGTTTGGGTCCGAGTTGAAGGCGCTCAAAGCGCACCCGGCCTTTGCCGCAGAGGTGGATCGCGGTGCGCTCAGCCTGCTGATGCGCCACGGTTACATTCCTGCCCCGCACAGCATTTACCAGGGTATTTCCAAACTGCAGCCCGGCTGCTTGTTGACGCTGTCATTGGCCGAGCGCACGCCAAAGTTGATGACGTACTGGAGCGGCAAGTCGGTGGTGGAGCAGGGGCTCGCGCAGCCGTTTACCGGTACACCCTTTCAGGCCGTTGATACCTTGGAGTCTTTGCTGAAAGACGCTGTGCGCAAGCAAATGATGGCCGACGTACCCTTGGGCGCATTCTTGTCGGGCGGGGTTGATTCCAGCACCATCGTGGCACTGATGCAGGCCGTGGCCAAAGAGCAGGGCGGCTCGCCCGTCAAGACCTTCACCATCGGATTTAACGAGGCAGGCTACAACGAAGCCGAGCACGCCAAAGCCGTGGCGCGCCATTTGGGCACGGACCATGCCGAGCTGTATGTGTCGCCCGAGCAGGCGCGGGATGTCATCCCCAAGCTGCCCGGCCTGTACTGCGAGCCCTTTGCAGATAGTTCGCAAATTCCCACGTTTTTGGTCAGTCAGATGGCGCGTCAGCACGTCACGGTGTCGCTCTCGGGTGATGCGGGGGATGAGTTGTTTGGCGGCTACACCCGCTATATGTTGAGTGAAAAGTTGTGGGGAAAGCTGCAGCGTGTGCCCATTGGAATGCGCCGCGCCGTGGCGGCCGGCCTGAACCGTGTGTCCCCCAGCGCATGGAATCGGCTATTGGGGCCAGTGCAAGGTTTGCTGCCCCAAAGCTTGGCGCAATCCAATATCGGCGACAAGTTGCACAAGGGCGCAGGCGTAATGTCAGCCAGCACACCGGCCGAGCTGTATCACCTGCTGGTCAGCCAATGGACAGACCCTGCTGCGGTCGTTATCGGCGGTGCTGAGCCGCTTACCGCATTGACCGACACCAGCCAGCAACCCGCTACCGACGGCTTTGTGCACCAGATGATGGCGCTGGACATGCTGAGCTATCTGCCAGATGACATTCTTTGCAAGGTTGACCGCGCCGCCATGGGCGTGAGCCTGGAAACTCGTGTGCCCATGCTGGATCACCGGGTGGTGGAGTTTGCCTGGAGCCTGCCGCTGGACTACAAGGTGCGCGCTAGTGTGGGCAAGTGGCCGCTGCGCGAGGTGCTGTACCGCCATGTGCCGCGCGAGTTGATCGAGCGTCCAAAAATGGGTTTTGGCATTCCGCTGCACGACTGGCTGCGTGGTCCGCTGCGCCCTTGGGCGGAAGCGTTGCTGGACGAAGCTCGCTTGCGGAATGAAGGCTATTTTCACCCCGAACCCATTCGTCAAAAGTGGGCTGAGCATTTGAGTGGGCAGCGCAACTGGGCTCCGCACTTGTGGTCCGTGTTGATGTTTCAGGCTTGGCTGGAGCATGAAAAATCCTGATGGCTGCGTTGAAACCCACATGAAAATAATTCTCTTCGCCAACACCGAGTGGTATTTGTTCAACTTCCGCCTGTCCCTCGCAAAGGCGTTGCAAGCGCAGGGGCACGAGGTGTTGCTGATTTCGCCGCCCGGCGAATACGGTGCGCGCCTGCAGGCGCTGGGCTTTCGCTGGGAGCCGCTGCCCATGGACCGCAAAAGCTTGAACCCGCTGCAGGAACTGCGCTTGCTGGCATACCTGTGCCGGCTCTACCGGCGCGAGCAGCCGGCGCTGGCGCATCACTTCACCATCAAATGCGTGGTGTATGGCTCGATTGCCGCGCTGCTGGCGCGCGTGCCGGCGCGGGTGAATGCGGTGGCGGGCATGGGTTATGTGTTTACCAATCAGGCGCTCAAGGCGCGGCTGCTGCGGCCGGTGGTGCGCGGGCTGATGCGGCTGGTGCTCAATGGCCGGGGCGCGCGGCTGATTTTGCAAAACAACGACGACATGGCTGCCTTTGCCAAAGCGGAGCTGGCCCGGCCTGAGCTGACGCGCCTGGTGATGGGTTCGGGGGTGGATTTGGCGCGTTTTACGCCCCGTGCGCCGTCAGTTCAAGCCGGTCATGATGTTGCAGACAAGCGTGTGGTGCTGGCGGCCCGCCTGCTGTGGGACAAGGGCATTGCCGAGTATGTGGAGGCAGCGCGCCTGCTGAAGGCCAAGGGTCTGCCCATTCGCTTTTTACTGGCTGGGGCGCCCGACCCCCGGCCCCCCCGCCGGC
>LNAP01005172.1_pt2 | contig 12447 bp, 8 predicted proteins | sample 602601 | NCBI WGS metagenome assembly LNAP01 (sample SAMN02440304, study PRJNA202911) | soil metagenome | biome: Subtropical and temperate rainforests or woodlands; isolation source: soil samples (1 kg each in a 20% v/v slurry with milli Q water) were... ... | reverse complement strand
ACGCCATGGTCTGTTGACCAAGTATGTTGACGTATGCCGGACGAGCATGGCGCTCGTGGGAGACTACTCCCCTAGGACGGAGCGGATTCTGCCTAGGCAGAATCCGTTAGGCAAGCACTTATTTATCAGCCGCGTTTGGCCCGGTAGATTCGGAAACCTTGTCCTTCAGCCTTGATTGCACACACGCCCAAGTGCTCTTCGATCAGCGGTTGATACTTCAGGAAGCTGTTGGCTACCAGCCGAAGTTCGCCGCCGTTTTTCAGATGTTTAGCCGCTTTTCGTAGCAAGTTCTCGGTGGCGAAGTAATCGGTGTGTACGCCGACATGGAACGGTGGGTTGCTCAGAATCGCGCTCAAACCCATGGGCGCGGCATCGATGCCGTCACCGGTCAGCACCTCCGCGTCCAGGCCGTTGGCGGCCAGGGTCAGGCGACTGCTGGCGGCAGCAAACGCGTCCACATCGAGCAGGGTGACCTGGTTGTGCGGATAACGCCGCTTGACCGCCGCCCCCAACACACCCGCGCCGCAACCGAAGTCCAGCAAGTGGCCGCTGGGCAGTTTGTCCAGATGTTCCAGCAACAGGGCGCTGCCGCGATCCAGTCGACCGTGGCTGAACACGCCCGGCAGGCTGATGACTTTCAATGGGCCTTCGGCCAGTGGCAGTTCATATTCCTGGGCCAGGCTTTCCAGCGACTTGGCTTCTGGTGCATTGGCCACGGTGACCTGCCAGAGCTGGCAATGCCGTGCGCTGTCGAGCTTGCGGGGTTTGCCGAAGGGGTTCAACTGCTTGGCCGCGCCTTCGATACCACTGCGTTTTTCGCCCACCAGGTACAACTCACGGCCGGCCAAACGAGAGGCGAGGGCGTTGAGGATGTAATCGGTCAGGTCTTTGGACTTGGGCAGAAACACCACAGCGCTGTCGAACTCGCGCTCCGGCGCATTCACACCAAAATGGCTGCGCTCGGCGAAACGGGCGTCCAGCGCTGCTTGATCGCCGGCGTGCCAGCACCAACCATGGGCATCGGGCAAGCGGCCCAGTAAATCATCGGCGGGCAAACCGGCCAGCAACACCGAGCCCTGGAATAACTCGGCCTGACGAAGCAGTACTTCACTGCGCGGATCCATACTCTGCTCCTGGAAAAAAGTGCCGCAGTTTATCAACTGACGACCCGCAGCGCTTGACCGCTGAAGTAGCCTTGGGCGTTTTCGGTCAACTGGCCAACGATTCTTTGCCGCGCCTCGCGACTGCCCCAGGCGTTGTGCGGGGTGACGATCAGCCGTGGAATATCCTGGGCCAGCAGCGGATTGCCCGCCGTGGGTGGTTCGACGCTCAACACGTCGGTGGCCGCGCCGCCCAGATGACCGTTGCGCAGGGCATCGGCCAATGCTTGCTCGTCAATCAAACCACCGCGCGCGGTGTTGACCACGAAGGCCCCGGGTTTCATCGAGGCCAGTTCACGGGCGCCGATAAAGTGGCGAGTGTGTTCGTTGAGTGGGCAGTGCAGGGTCAGGGCGTCGATTTGCGGCAGTAGTTCACTCAGCGGCAAGCGGTCCGGTCGGGCAGGGCGCCCCGGAATCTGCCCCAGCAACACGCGCATGCCGAACGCCTCGGCCAACCGCGCCACGGCACTGCCCAGTTCGCCATGGCCAAGCAGACCGAGGGTTTTGCCTTCCAGTTCGACGATCGGGTAATCCAGCAGACAGAACTGTTTCGCCTGTTGCCAGCGACCTTCGGCGACCGCCTTTTGATAGTCGGCCAGGCGCGTCGCCAGATTCAGCAACAACATGATCGTGTGCTGAGCCACAGACGGCGTGCCGTAACCCTGGCAGTTGCAAACGGTGATCCCGTGGGCGCGGGCGGCGGCGAGGTCGACGTTGTTGGTGCCGGTGGCGGTGATCAGGATCAGCCTCAATTCCGGGCTGGCCGCCATGGCCGCCGCGTCGATCACAATCTTGTTGCTGATCGCGACGCTGGCGCCTTTGAGGCGTCCGATCACCTGATCAGGCGTGGTCTGCGCGAACAGCTGCAATTCGCTGAAGCACTCGCGAAGTGGGTTGAGATCGAGATCGCCGAGGTCCAGGGACGGATGGTCGAGGAAAACGGCGCGGCGAGAGATCGTCATCAACTGTACCTTTTGTGCATTGAACTGAAGGCGTAATCTGCCGAGCCTACCAGATGAAACAATGGGTCATGCTGCCGAAGGCTGCGTTCGCTGTAGGAGCGAGGCTTGCCCGCGAAGCAAGCACTGCGGTGTATCTGATGCACCGCGTTTTCGTTCTTCGCGGGCAAGCCTCGCTCCTACAGATTGCATTACGGTTGGCGGTGGCCACAGGTTTCACAGATGCCATAGGGTGTGACGTCCACCCTGGAAATTTCAATTGATCAGCCTGCCCCAAGGGAGTCCTCATGTACTGGACAGAATTCTTGACCGTTGCCCTGATTCACCTGCTGGCCGTCGCCAGCCCCGGCCCGGACTTCGCCGTGGTGGTGCGTGAGAGCGTGACCCATGGGCGCCGTGCCGGAACCTGGACGGCGCTGGGCGTCGGCTCGGCGATTTTCCTGCACGTTGGTTATTCGCTGTTGGGTATCGGGCTGATCGTGTCTCAGTCGATCGTGCTGTTCAACGCCTTGAAATGGGCCGCCGCCGCGTATCTGCTGTACATCGGCTTCAAGGCCTTGCGCGCGCAACCGGCCAAACGGGTGGCTGATGACCTGCATCAGGAGGCTGGCGAACGCACCGCGCGGGGCGCTTTCACCTCGGGCTTCGTGACCAATGGCTTGAACCCGAAAGCCACGCTGTTTTTCCTGTCGCTGTTCACCGTGGTGATCAACCCGCACACACCATTGGCGGTACAGGCCGGTTACGGGATTTATCTGGCAGCGGCGACGGCAGTCTGGTTCTGCCTGGTGGCGATGCTGTTCAGTCAACAGCGTGTGCGCGCCGGTTTCGCCCGCATGGGCCACTGGTTCGACCGGACCATGGGCGCAGTGCTGATTGCCATCGGCGTGAAACTCGCCTTCACCGAGATGCATTGATCAAACACTACTCTGCCGAACTGCGCGGTCCCTTGTAGGAGCTGCCGAAGGCTGCGATCTTTTGATCTTCAGCGATATCAAAATCGCTCAGGGCCAAAAGATCGTAGCCTTCGGCAGCTCCTACGCCTGATTCAGCTGCACATCCGATATAGATAACGAATCCCTGCAAATGCTGGCGTAAAGCTAGCATTTATACGGCTGTGCAAATCATCCCTTTGGCTGATTTGGCTGGCGTTCAAGGGCTCTAGAGTGCTTAGCTTTAGAAACCAAGACCGTGCAGTCAGAAAAGGGACTCTTATGTTGCAGACTCGCGTTATCCCCCCAGCCGAGGGCGCTTACCAGTATCCGCTGTTGATTAAACGGCTGCTGATGTCCGGTGCCCGTTACGAAAAAACCCGCGAGATCATCTACCGCGATCAATTGCGCTACAGCTATCCGACCCTCATCGAGCGGGTCGCGCGGCTGGCCAATGTGCTGACAGCCGCTGGCGTGAAGGCCGGGGATACCGTGGCAGTGATGGACTGGGACAGCCATCGCTATCTGGAATGCATGTTTGCCATCCCGATGATCGGTGCGGTGATCCATACCATCAACGTACGCCTGTCGCCGGAACAGATTCTCTACACCATGAACCACGCCGAGGACCGCTTCGTGTTGGTCAACAGCGAGTTCGTCGGGTTGTACAAGGCGATTGCCGGGCACCTGACCACCGTGGAGAAAACCCTGCTGTTGACCGACCTGCCGGAAAAAACCGCCGAACTGCCGAACCTGATTGGCGAATACGAGCAATTGCTGGCTGCCGCCAGCACGCAATACGACTTTGAAGACTTCGACGAAAACTCGGTTGCCACCACGTTCTACACCACCGGCACCACGGGTAACCCCAAAGGTGTGTATTTCACCCACCGGCAACTGGTGCTGCACACCATGGGGGTGTCGACCATCATGGGTTCCATCGACAGCGTGCGCCTGCTGGGCACCAACGATGTGTACATGCCGATCACCCCGATGTTCCATGTGCACGCCTGGGGTTTGCCGTATGTAGCGACCATGCTCGGGCTCAAGCAGGTCTACCCCGGCCGTTACGATCCCGAGTATCTGGTGGAGTTGTGGCGCAAGGAGAAGGTGACCTTTTCCCACTGCGTGCCGACCATTCTGCAAATGCTGCTCAATGCCAAAGCGGCGCAAAACACCGATTTCGGCGGCTGGAAGATCGTCATCGGCGGCAGTGCGCTCAACCGTGCGCTGTATGAAGCGGCCAAAGCCAAAGGCATTCAGTTGACCGCCGCTTACGGCATGTCGGAAACCGGGCCATTGGTATCGTGCGCGCACCTCAACGATGAGCTGATGGCCGGCACCGAAGACGAACGCACTACCTACCGGATCAAGGCCGGTGTGCCGGGGCCACTGGTCGAGGCAGCGATCGTCGACACCGACGGCAACTTCCTGCCTGCCGATGGCGAGACCCAGGGCGAACTGGTGCTGCGAGCACCGTGGCTCACCGAGGGCTATTTCAACGAACCGCAGAAAGGCGCAGAGCTCTGGGCCGGAGGCTGGTTGCACACCGGCGACGTGGCGACCCTGGACAGCATGGGCGTGATCGACATTCGCGACCGGATCAAGGACGTGATCAAGACCGGCGGCGAGTGGATCTCCTCCCTGGACCTGGAAGACCTGATCAGCCGCCACCCTGCGGTACGCGAAGTAGCAGTGGTGGGCATCGCCGATCCGCAGTGGGGCGAGCGGCCGTTTGCGCTGCTGGTGGTCCGTGAAGGGCATGAGATCGGGGCCAAGGAACTCAAGGAACACCTCAAGCCGTTCGTCGAGCAGGGGCACCTGAGCAAGTGGGCCATCCCGAGCCAGATCGCCATTGTTACTGAAATTCCCAAGACCAGTGTCGGCAAACTCGACAAGAAGCGCATCCGCGTCGACATCACCGAATGGCAGGCTAACAACAGTACCTTCCTCTCGACGCTTTAAGCGTCATCTGGCGCGCCGAAAACGGCGCGCCAGACCCACCAAGCAAGCGCTTGGCTTGTGAAATCCGAATTTTCAGCCATCCTTGCCGTGCCGACAGGTGTCGGACTGGCGAAAGGACTGTTCCAGAGTGGCCGGCAGCTGCAAATCACACTTTAGAGGGATCAAGCACTACTACCTGCTGGCTATAGTCCGCTCAAGGAATTTTTAAGAACGGAGCGCGCACAAAACGGGGCGATGCAACTTTGGCGTGACGTCGGAACCACTTGGCTTGCGGTCACCCACAACGTTTTTAAAAGTACTCAGCCATAACAATAATGCACATGGAGTAGCGTCGATGACATCAGTAAACCAGTTCTGGCGCCGGGCGAAACTGCCCCTGGCGGTCAGTCTTGCCTCTTCGCTCGCCGGGCCTGCATTCGGCGTCAGTTTCAACGTCGGTGAGATCGAGGGGCAATTCGACTCATCCCTGTCGATCGGAGCCAGTTGGTCTACTCAGAGCCCCAACAAAAACCTCATCGGCGTCAATAACGGGGGCCACGGCCTGTCCCAGACGTCTGATGACGGTCACAACAACTTCAAGAGCGGCGAAACCTTCTCGAAGATCTTCAAGGGCATCCATGACCTTGAATTGAAATACGGCGACACCGGCGTCTTCGTCCGGGGCAAATACTGGTACGACTTCGAGCTCAAGGATGAAAGCCGCGAGTTCAAAGACATCAGCGACAGCAACCGCAAGGAGGGCGCCAAGTCCTCCGGCGGCCAGATCCTCGACGCCTTCGTCTATCACAACTACGCCATCGCCGATCAGCCGGGTTCCGTACGTCTGGGCAAGCAGGTCGTGAGCTGGGGGGAAAGTACTTTCATCGGCGGCGGCATCAACTCGATCAACCCGATTGACGTGTCCGCGTTCCGTCGTCCTGGCGCCGAGGTCAAGGAAGGCCTGATCCCGGTCAACATGTTCTATGTATCCCAGAGCCTGACCGACAACCTGTCGGCCGAAGCGTTCTATCAGCTCGAATGGGACCAGACGGTTGTCGATAACTGCGGCACCTTCTTCTCCCAGCCGGACATTATTGCCGACGGTTGCGAGGACAACCTGCGTGTGCTGAACAAGCGTTCGACCATTCCAGCCATCGCATTGGGCCCATTGGCCGCCGCGGGCGTCGACGTCAACGAAGAAGGTGTACTGGTGCGTCGTGGTCCTGACCGCGATGCGCGGGACAGCGGCCAGTGGGGCGCGTCCTTGAAGTACATGTTCGAACCGCTCGACACTGAGTTCGGCGCGTACTTCATGAACTACCACAGCCGGGCGCCGATCTTCAGCGCCACAGGTGCTCCGCAATCGATCTACAACGGCGTGGCAGCTTTGCCGGCTGCGTTCCGCGCGCTGGGGCCGCTGGTGGTCGCCGGTAATTCCGAGTACTTCGTCGAGTACCCGGAAGACATCCGTCTCTACGGCTTGAGCTTCTCCACCACGCTGCCTACCGGTACGGCGTGGAGCGGTGAGATCAGCTACCGTCCGAACGCGCCTGTGCAGCTCAACTCCACCGACATCCTGTTTGCCGGCGTACGCCCATTGGGCGGTGCCTTGGCCAACGCTTCGCTGCTCCCCGGTGTACCGGGTCAGGATCTGCACGGCTATCGCCGCAAGGAAATCACCCAGTTCCAGACCACTCTGACGCACTTCTTCGATCAGGTCATGGGCGCCAGCCGTCTGACCCTGGTGGGCGAAGTGGGCGTGACCCATGTTGGCGGCCTGGAAAGCAGCTCCGAAATCCGTTACGGCCGTGACCCGGTCTACGGTCCTGGTGAACTGCCAGCTACCGGCGGCCTCAACACCTGCTCGGCGATCCTCAACACCAGCACCATCAACGGTGCCGGCGCGGGTACTGCAACCAACAACCGCAGCCGTAATTGCGAAGATGAGGGCTTCACCACGGCGATGTCGTGGGGTTATCGCGGTCGCGCGATCTGGGAATACAACGACGTATTCGCCGGTGTGAACCTCAAGCCGAACGTGGCCTGGTCCCACGACGTGAGCGGTTACTCGCCTGGCCCTGGCGGCAACTTCGAGGAAGGTCGTAAAGCGGTGAGCCTGGGTGTCGATGCTGAATACCAGAACACCTACACCGCGAGCCTGGCGTACACCAACTTCTTCGACGGCAAGTACACCACCGTGGATGATCGCGACTTCGTTGCACTCAGCTTCGGCGTGAACTTCTAAGCACTGTATTTTCAGGACGAACACATTTATGAAAATAACAAAGAGTCTGTTCCACGTTGGTGTTCTGGGGCTGTCGCTGCTGGCAACCGGTGTCATGGCGGCGGTCCCGGCAGCCGAAGCGGACAAGCTGGGCAAGAGCCTGACCCCGATGGGCGCCGAGATGGCGGGTAACGCCGACGGTTCGATCCCGGCCTGGAAACCCATGCCGAAAAACGCCGGTGCCGTGGACAGCAAGGGTTTCCTGGCTGATCCGTTCGCGAGTGAAAAACCGCAGTTCACCATCACCGCGCAGAACGTTGACCAGTACAAGGACAAGCTCGCGCCGGGCCAGTACGCGATGTTCAAGCGCTACCCGGAAACCTTCAAGATGCCGGTCTACCCGTCCCATCGCGGTGCCACCGTGCCGGATGAGGTGTTGGCCTCGATCAAGAAGAACGCCACCAACACTAACCTGGTGTCCGGTGGCAACGGTCTGGAAAACTTCGAAACCGCGATCCCGTTCCCGATTCCGAAAAGTGGCGTTGAAGTCATCTGGAACCACATCACCCGTTATCGCGGCGGCAGTGTGACCCGTCTGATCACCCAGGCCACGCCGCAGCCGAATGGCTCGTTCAGTCTGGTGTACTTCGAGGACCAGTTCGTGTTCCGCGACAAGATGAAGGATTACGACCCGAAAAACCCGGGCAACATCCTGTTCTACTTCAAGCAGAAAGTGACCGCGCCGGCGCGTCTGGCCGGTGGTGTGCTGCTGGTGCACGAAACCCTCGACCAGGTTAAAGAACCGCGTTCGGCGTGGGTCTATAACGCCGGGCAACGCCGTGTACGTCGTGCGCCGCAAGTGTCTTATGACGGGCCGGGTACCGCTGCCGATGGCCTGCGTACCTCCGACAACCTGGACATGTACAACGGTGCGCCGGATCGCTACGACTGGAAGCTTGAAGGCAAGAAAGAGATGTACGTCGCCTCCAACAGCTACAAGCTAGACTCGCCGCAATTGAAGTACGCCGACATCATCAAGGCCGGCCATATCAACCAGGACCTGACTCGCTATGAGCTGCGCAGGGTCTGGCATGTGGTTGCGACCCTGAAGGAAGGTCAGCGTCACATCTACGCCAAACGTGACTTCTACATCGACGAAGACACCTGGCAGGCGGCGGTGGTCGACCACTACGATGGTCGCGGGCAACTGTGGCGTGTCGCCGAGGCTCACTCCGAGAACTACTACGACAAGCAAGTGCCGTGGTACGCCCTCGAAACCCTGTACGACCTGCAATCGGGCCGCTACCTGGCCCTGGGCATGAAGAACGAAGAGAAGTCGGCATATAACTTCGGCTTCACTGCCAGCACCGCCGACTTCACGCCGGCAGCATTGCGTCAGGAAGGCGTTCGCTAATACGGTGTAACCCGAGGCCGCATCCTCGAAAAACGCCCCGACTGGTTCGGGGCTTTTTTTTGGAATTTTGTATCAGGGCGCATTTATTAACGCGGGGTGACTCGCGAAACTTCGGTGGCCCCTTCGCGAGCAAGCCCGCTCCCACATTTGATCTCTGGTGTTCACACATAATGTGTTCACAGAAGGTCCCGTGTGGGAGCGGGCTTGCTCGCGAAGGGAGCGACGCGGTCTGTCAAAAAAACTGCACCTCAGGCTTGGCAACTTTTGTTCGTAGTCTTTTTGTAGCCATTTGTAGCAATAACCTTCAATAGCTCTTCGTTTACCGCTAGGCTGCGGACATCTGTAACGCCGCCATCAGCCTTTCAAACAAGAGCCGGCCATGACTGATCTGTCTCCATTTCCGGGCCCTGCAAGCGTTGCCGTCGCCACATTGGACGGGCGCTTTTTCCGGCCTCCGCTGCCCGACGGCCATGTGCTGCGGCCGCGTTTGTGCGAGCGTCTGAGCGCCGGCCTCGGTGGCAGGCTATTGCTGGTCAGCGCGCCAGCGGGGTTTGGCAAGAGTTCATTAGCGGTGGAGTTTTGCCAAGGGTTGCCGGGTCACTGGCAAAGCCTGTGGCTGGGGTTGAGTCCTCGGGACAGCGATCCCGGTCGTTTTCTTGAGCGCCTGCTCGAAGGTCTTCAGGAATATTTTCCGCAACTGGGCCGCCAGGCGCTGGGGCTGCTGAAAATGCGCCAACGTCATCAGCCGTTCGCCTTCGAAGAATGGCTGGACGGTTTGCTCGATGAACTGGCCGTGCACCTTTCACCCACTACGCCGCTGTTACTGGTACTCGATGACTATCATCTGGCCCAGGGCCCGGTGCTTGATCGTTGCTTGCAATTTTTTCTCAATCATTTACCCGATGGTCTGCTGGTCATGGTCACCAGTCGGCAACGTCCCGACTGGCATCTGGCACGCCTGCGACTGTCGCGGCAACTGCTCGAGTTACATGAACAGGATCTTCGACTGACCCACGATGAAACCCTGAGCCTGCTTGATCGGCACAGCATTTCATTACGTGGCGAGGCGCTGGAGAGTTTGATCCAGCGCAGCGAAGGCTGGGTGGCCGGGCTGCGCTTCTGGTTGCTGGCGGCCTCCGAGGCGGGCAGCGAAGGCGCATTGCCCCAATCGCTGTACGGTGGGGAAGGGCTGATTCGCGATTACCTGCTCGAAGAAGTCATCGATTGCCTGCCCGCCGAGGTGCAGTCATTCCTGTACGAGACCGCGCCCCAAGAGCGCTTTTGCAGCGAGTTGTGCGACGCCGTGCGCGAAGCCCATGACAGTGCCGAGATCCTGCGTTTCCTGCTGGCGCATCAGGTGTTTCTGGTGCCGCTGGACGAACACGGTCACTGGTATCGCTATCACCACCTGTTTTCCGACCTGCTGCGCAGCCGGCCCACCGCCCAGGCGATAGTGCCGACGGCCAGCCTGCATCTGCGTGCCTGCCGCTGGTTCAACTCTCAAGGGTTACTCGATGAGGCGGTGGAGCAGGCGTTGCGTGCCGGGCATCTGGATGTTGCGGCGAATCTGGTGCAAAACCTCTCCGAAGAACAGCTGCTGGCCGAGCAGAACGTCGGCATGCTGCTGCGCTGGAAAATGGACCTGCCCGACAGCCTGCTGATCAGCACACCACGGCTGATCGTGCTCTACAGCTGGGCGTTGGGGCTGGCCTGCCAGCTGGACGCCGCCGAGGAGCTGGCCAGCCATTTGAGCCGCTTCTTGCCGGCGCCGTCGGCTACTGCGCAAAAATCCATGCTGGCGCAATGGCTGGCCCTGAGCGGCATCATCGCCCGGGGCCGAGGCAATCGCGAGCTGACGTTGCGCTATTGCACCGAAGCGCTGGAGAGCCTGCCGGCCAAACGCTATGGGCAACGCCTGATGTGCCTCTCTACATTGTCGAACCTGGCCATTGCCGACAGCGACCTCTGGCGTGCCCGGGGGTTGAATCGTGAGTCCCTTGAACTGGCACAACGAGTCGGTAATCCATTGTTCGAGGCGCTGGCCCATTACGACCGCGCCCGTGTGCTGCAGGCGCGTGGGGAGATTCTTCGCTCACTGGATGAAGTCCGCCAGGGGCTGCAACGCCTGCAAGGCTTATCCCCGCAACGGCTGTACGCAGTGCGCGCGCGGCTGATTTTATACGAGGGATTTTTGCTGGCTCTGCGCTTGCAACCCCAGGCTGCGCGGGCACGTTTGCAAGCAGGGTTGGGCGAAGCCCGGGCCTGTCGCGACATCAGCGTGCTGATCGGCCATTGCGTGATCGCACGGCTGGATGGCCACAACGGCGAATTCGCAAAAGCCTTCGCCGAACTCGCCGAGGCCGAGCGCCTGATGCACATCTGGGACGTCCCGCCGATTTACTACCTGGCGATGATCACTCTGGTCAAATGCGAACTCTGGCTGGCCCAGGGCCGCACCGACCTCGCCGAAGCCTGGCTCACGCGATTGGGTCAGACTTACAACGGCGAGCATCCGGCGGCCCCCCCGGAGTTCCATCCGCAACTGCCGCTGCACATTGAACTGCAACAGGCGGTGCTGGACATGATGAAGGGCCAGCCCATGCTTGCCGAAGGGCGCTTGGATGCGCTACATGAACACGGTCAGCGTAGCGGTCGGCAGATGCTCAGCGTGATGGCGCTCAGTCAGAAAATCATGCTGTTGCTGGCGGGCGGGCGCGAATCCGAGGCGCGCAAGGCGCTGGCCCAGGCTTTGGAAGCGGCCGCCGGAGGCGTCCTGCAACCGTTTGATCCATTGCTGGCCGAGCACGCGGACTGGCTACGCGGGCAACTCCAACTCTCTGTACCGACGGCCGTTTCGCAAAGTCTCTCGGAAAAACTTCCGGCCATGACCTCCCGCCCGGTGGTGGAGTCATCGCCTGCTGCCGAACAGCTCAGTACGCGCGACTGATCGCCCAAGGGTGTTCGAACCAGGAAATCAGCGATCAGTTGTTTATTTCGCTGCACACGGTGAAAACCCATGCCAGTCATATCAACAGTAAGTTGGGGGTTGAGCGGCGCACGCAGGCGGTGGCGCGGGCGAAGGAGTTGGGGATGTTGGTTTAATCGCCCAAGAACCTTCCGCGGTACAAACGAAAAACGCCCCGAACAAGTCGGGGTGTTTTTCGTTTGTACCTACCGGGCTGGTAACAGCCCGGAATTTGCGACGAACCATCAGGCCACTAGATCACTGGCGCTGAAGGTATTGACCCCCACCATCTGGATTTCGAAGTCCGCACCGGCGTTGCCGCTGACGTTGCCCGAGAGCACATGATCGACGAAACGCACTTGGCCTGCGCCTGTGAAGTCATTTGCACCGATGAAACTGAAGCCATTGATGCCATCCAGTAGAAGATTGGCATCGAATTTCGTCAGGTCGATCTTGTCGCCCTGCAGGCTGTTGAAGTCGGTGATGATGTCGCGATTGGCACCGAACCCTATCTCGTTCAAGGTACTGAACACGAAGGTATCGGCACCGGTACCACCGGACAGGGTATCGGCACCCGCCCCCCCATCGAGGACGTTGTTGCCGGTGTTGCCGGTGATCACGTTGTTCATGGCGTTGCCGGTGCCGTTGAGGTTATCGGCAAAGCGCAGCGTGAGATTCTCCAGGTTGGTGCTCAGGGTGTAATCGGCCATCGAGGAGAGCACGGTGTCGATTTCGGCGAGGGAGGTGCCGCGTTCGATGATCGTGTCACCGACGTTATCGACGAAATAGATGTCGTTACCGGCGCCCCCGTCCATGGTGTCCGCACCTACCTGACCGTTGATGATGTTG
>LNAP01004705.1_pt1 | contig 12447 bp, 6 predicted proteins | sample 602601 | NCBI WGS metagenome assembly LNAP01 (sample SAMN02440304, study PRJNA202911) | soil metagenome | biome: Subtropical and temperate rainforests or woodlands; isolation source: soil samples (1 kg each in a 20% v/v slurry with milli Q water) were... ... | reverse complement strand
CAACGTTAGATAGACCGCCATGCCCACGTAGATGTGCAGCGCGTCCTTTGACAGTCCGGTTGCCGACATGAGGGTGAGCTTGATGCTTTGTGCGGTTGAGGTTTCCATGAGGTTCTTCCTCCTAATCCTCTACAGACCCTCGACCCTGGGCCGAATATCAATTTTTAGTCGCTCTTGCACCAACAATTCCGGCGCACCCTTGCAATCAGGCCTCAATCACACCACCATTGCGAATAGTTTTCATTAACATGGACGCGACTCGCTGTGTTTCCTACTCATCCGGCAAACCATGATCCTCGCCAGCAGGCGCTCCATCGCCTGTTTGGCGAGCACCACAGCTGGCTGCTTGAACGCCTGCGTCTGCGCCTGCACTGCCGCGAGGATGCCGCCGATATGGCTGCCGAAACCTTCGCTCAGGTTGTGGCACTGCCGGATCCCCATGCCATTCGCGAGCCCCGGGCGTTGTTGAGCCTCATTGGCAAGCGGCTGATGTTCGCCCGCTGGCGGCGCAATGATGTCGAACGTGCCTATCTCGACGCCCTCGCTTCCTTGCCCGAGCCGACCGCGCCTTCGCCCGAGGAGCATTGGGTGGTGATGGAGGCATTGATGGCGGTCGATCAGTTGCTGGATGGCTTGTCGTCCAAGGCCCGCGCGGCGTTTCTGTATAGCCAGATCGATGGCCTGACTTACGCGCGTATCGCCGAGGAGTTGGGGGTGTCGGTGACGCGGGTGCATCAGTATGTGGTGCAGGGACTGACGGCGTGTTATCGGGGCGTGTCGTGACGACGGTGTCCCCGGTGGCGGCGCAGGCGATCGAGTGGTATGCGCGGCGTGCTTCGGGTGTGTTCACCGAGCAGGATCAGCAGCAATTGCTTGGGTGGCTGGCCGCCGACCCGAGTCATCTGCGCGCCTGGCAGACCTTGCAGCAGCAGTTGAACCGAAGCGTGACGCCGTTGGTGCAGCAGCAGGCCGCCGTCCATGCGCTGTGCGACGCCGGGTACAGTCGTCGTCGCATGCTGCGTGGCGCTCTCGGCCTGGGTGCCCTGGCTGTCGGCGGGCAGTTGTTGACCATGCCGGGTGGGCCGTTGCACGCACGTTTGCGCGCCGACCTGCGCACATCGACCGCCCAACGCCGTACGTTCACCCTTGATGACGGCTCGACCTTGCAACTCAATGCGCAGAGTTCCGTCGATCTGAATTTCGACCCTCGGCAGCGGCATGTCCAACTGTTGCGCGGCGCGGTGCAGGCCCAGGTGCGCAGCGATCCGGCGCGGCCGTTCGTGCTGGCATGCCCGTGGGGCGAGGTCTGGCTCGACAGTGGCCGCTGCCTGCTGGCGATGCAGGCCAGTCAGCCACAAGTGTGGGCGCTGGAAGGCTCCTTGCAGTTGCGCACGCCCCATCACAGTCAGCATCTCGCCGCCGGACAGGGCCTGGCATTCAATGGCAGCCGCTGGCAGGACCTGCCTTCGCATTATGTTGACGAGCGCAGTTGGACCAGAGGGCTGCTCGAAGTGCATGACCAGTCTCTGGGCCAAGTGATCGAGCACCTGGCGCCGTACCACCAAGGGCTGCTGCACGTTTCGGCAGCGGCGGCAGCGCTGCGGATATCCGGGGTGTTCACCCTGGATGACACGCGCGGCGCGCTGGCCGCGCTCAAGGATGTGCTGCCGTTGCGCATCGATACCTGGCTGGGCGTGTGGACGCGAATCGAGCGTGTCTGAATTTTTTTCCTGACACCCCTGAAAATATCCGGGACTCGCGTCACATACCTGATAGATGCGCGAATTCCGCGCACTCGTTTCCGTACTTCTGCGAGCCCGCTCATGCATCCCAACCTCCTTTTGCCGCTGTTTGCCGGCTGCCTGGCCAGCTTTACCCTGCAGGCGGCCGAAACCGCCTATGACTTCAACCTGCCCGCCGGCGCTGTGGGCAATACGCTGATCGGCATTGGCCAGGTGAGTGGCCAGCAGGTGCTGTTTATTCCGGCGGATGTGGCAGGTCGCCAGGCGCCGGCGGTGCGTGGGCACCTGAGTGCGAGTGAAGCGGTGCGCCGGAGCCTGGCGGGCACCGGCCTGGGTGTGATGGTCACCACGAGCGGTGCCTTGAGCGTGCAACGAACCGGCGACGGCCTGACTCTGGACGCCATCAACATTGATGCAACCCGCCAGGGCGGAGAAAGCGCCGACGTCGGCTATGTGGCGCAACGTTCGTCGGTTGGCACAAAAACCCGCACGGAACTGGTAAAAATCCCACAATCCGTGTCTGTAGTGACCCGCGAAGAACTCAACGCGCGCAAAAGCGACAACCTCTCCGACGCGCTCAAGTACACCCCCGGATTCAGCAGCCAGCCCGCCAGTTTCAGCCGCACGGCCGACGACTACACCCTGCGCGGCTTCAACGTCGGCGCCGGTACCGGTGGCATCCTGCGCGATGGCATGAAACTGCAATCGAACCCCTACGACGGCAGTGTCGAAGCCTATGGTCTGGAACGTGTCGAGGTCCTCAAGGGCGCCTCGTCCGTGCTGTATGGCCAGCTGTCGCCGGGCGGCATGATCAATACCGTGAGCAAGCGTCCTACCGATACGCCGCTGCATGAAATCGGTCTGGAACTGGGTAACTACGACCGTCGCCAATACACCCTCGACCTCGGCGGCCCGGTGGATGACCAAGGCCAGTTCAGCTACCGGCTGACCGGCCTATGGCGCGACAGCGGTACTCAGGTCGACCACGTCGACGATGATCGCCGCTACATTGCTCCGGCCGTGACCTGGAAACCCGACGACGATACCTCGCTGACCGTCCTCGCCAGCCACCAGGAAACCGAGACGGGTTTCTCGCCGCCGATGAGCTATGCGCTCAGCACCTACAGCAACACTGCTGGCTACAAGATCGGCCGCAACCAGTTCGTGGGTGAGCCCGGCTACGACCACTTCACCAACCGCATGGACACACTCGGCTACCTCTTCGAGCATCGCTTCAACGACAACCTCAGCGTCAATCAAAGTCTGCGTTACTTCCAGGCCAACACCAATTGGGACTACCTGATTCCCGTGTCGGTCAGCGGCAGCCGACTGCAGCGCCGCTACAGCGCCCGCGAAGAACGCTCCACCGGCTGGACCAGCGACAACAACCTCAACTTCACTTTCGACAGCGGGCGCTGGCAGCATGACCTGGTGCTGGGCGTGGACTATTACCACAAGACCTACGATTCGCACCGTCTGATCAGCTCGACCCTGGCCCAACTGGCGCCGCCGCTGAACCTGGCCAACCCGCAATACACCGGCGTCGGTGCGAACACCGCGCCCGACACCGGCAGTGACCTGCACAGCAGCCAGGCTGGCATCTACCTGCAAGACCAAATCACCTTCGACGACAAATGGGTACTGCTGCTCGGCGGCCGCCAGGACTGGGCCGAGAGCGTCACCACCACCTTTGCCACCGACGCCCGCGCCACCCGCAACGACAAAAAAGCCACCGGCCGTGTAGGTCTTGTCTACCTCGCCGACAACGGCCTGGCGCCCTACATCAGCTACAGCCAGTCATTCCAGCCGGCCAGTGTCAGCAACCCGGCCTTCGGCAACGCCTTTGCCCCACTGGAAGGTGAACAATACGAAATCGGCCTGCGCTACCAGCCACCCGGCACCGACACTCTGCTCAGCGCCGCCGTCTATCAGCTCGACCAGGACAACTCCCTGAGCCTCGACAGCCTCACTAACACCTACGTGCAATACGGCAAGACCCGCTCCAAAGGCCTGGAGCTGGAAGCCAAGAGCAACCTCACCGAGAACCTTCAACTCAGTGCCGGCTACGCCTACACCGATACCCACGTACTGGAAGATAAGACCGCCAGCAACGTAGGCAAACGCATCGAAGGCGTGCCCTACAACAGCGCCAGCCTGTGGGCCAGCTACCGTTTGGCAAGCCTCGGCCTGGAACGCCTGCGCCTGGGAGCTGGCGCCCGGTACACAGGGACCACGCGGACCACACCGAGTGTCTACGATGGGAAGATCCCGGCTTACACGCTGGTCGATGCGCTAGTGAGTTATGACGTGGACAGTCACTGGCAACTGCAGGCTAAAGCGCAGAATCTGTTTGACAGGAAATACCTGTATTGCAATACCACATGCCGGTATGGCGATGAGCGCAGTTTGATTGGTTCGGTTACGTATAAGTGGTGATAGACCGGGCGGTTTAGAGGCTCCAACCTGAGTCCGTCTCTTTTCGGAAGAAAGAGGCGGGCGCTGGTTGGCGCAAGGAAAGGGCCAAGAGGAAAGTTGCGGCAGCGGCACCAGAAGAGCGGTATGTTTTTTCAGATGTCCCGCGTACAGTCTCCTCTGTTATTCTGATTCGAAAATCATGTGTGTGGCTGAGACGCTATGTTGCATTCAATCAAGTTATCAAGCGACAGAGATGTCGGCTAATTAATGGTTGGGGAAATTGAGTATGCACCGCTTAATGGCAAATGGACTTATTTTTATCAGCAATGCGATATTATGTTCTGGCTGCACATCCTATTCGTCGCAACCGACAATCAACGAACACATCGAACCCGAAGAAAAAGAAAATATCTTCAGCTTTAGTTACGAAATCAACTCTCCATGGAAAGAGAGTCGCTTTGGCAAGGACGCATACGCAGCGACACTGAAATTCATTCCTGGTGCGCAAGATACCAGCTCAAACCATACAACTTCGACCCTTCCTACATTAGAAATAAAAATCTCAGAGGTTTCATCTGGCGGCGCATGCGCACAAGAGTACTTAACGGGCTTGAGTCTTGGTTTGATTCCTAGTTGGTGTACAAGGCCAAACCTTTTCAGGTTTAATTTCATACTGAATAAAGAGCGCAGCGTCTGTAGGCAAAAAAATTATTCAATAAGCTCCACGACGACCTCCCATCTCACCATGATTCCCTTCGCCCTATTCGATGCGGACAATCAACCATTAATGCTCTATCAGGCCGCGCTAAAAAATTTCCTTCAAAGAGGTCAATGTCAAGCATTGGGGGGCGTTTAAGGTCGAAACTTATCTTGGGTGACCGTCTGCTGCGGGATCGTTTTCTGACTTTCGTTTAGCGTTGAACTGCCAGGGTTCTCCTAAGCGATGAGTGAGTAATTACATGGTCAGCAAATAGTAATAGCGCGTCGATTCAGTGCGCTGGTTTAGGTGGTGATTCAAAAGCCACGCCTGGTGGTTTCTCTGCCAAGTCCATGGCTTGTCGCGTTGCCAGCGCTTAGCGATTGCGCTTTGGTCACTGAGCGTGGGTTCAGGATCCGGCAGGCTAGCCTGTTGTCACTACTTCAGAGAGTGCCAGTATCTCAGCTGCCAAAATTCTGGGGGGAGCGTTACTGGAGCCATGCCCAGAGATGCACGATTGCAGTCCTCGGGCGGCATTTTCGATTGAAGTGGGCGTGTCAACGACACAAACATTTCAGAGCCTGCAACGGTCATGAACGTTTCCAGCCGGATGAACCCAACGCCCACAAACAAAAAAAGCCCACCTTTCGGCGAGCCTTCTTCGGTGTTGCGTATGGTGCCGGCACCAGACGAACGGTATGTTTCGGCGAGAGTAGGTTTTTCGGGCATCTGGAGTTCGCTGGAAAATTCGGCGTACCCCAACTAGTAACTATAAACAAATCAGCTAGTTATGGCGTTCGGTGGAATCGAACTCGGGATTTTTTAGATGTCAGCACGTTGTCGGTCTGCAAGTAATTCAGAGCCGCATACGGAATGGTAAACCTCCCGAATTCGCACGTTGTTGATCATCCCCTCCGTCGAGAATAGGTAGGAATCCGCCAAAAGCTGCCGTGGCGACAGGCAGCAGACGGCCAATAGCTGCCATTCACAAGGGCTAATTTCGAGCTATTGCGCTGAGATATTGCTATCGACCACAAGGCAAAGCCGCTCGCTCCTCCTCTGTCCAGCACCGCTCCAGAAATATACATGCTTGGCAGCAGGTCCGGCTGTCGATAGCTTGGATGAGGCACCGCGCTTCGCGACGGTCCTGAACAACTTGGTGTGCACAGTGGTGGCGCTGAGTATCAACAAAAAACGCTGGAGGATCGACCGTACGAGCACTGATTGCGGAATGCATCGTGGCATCAGCTCCGCATTCGGCCCAGCTATGATATCGGCATTCTTGCACTCGGGGTTCTGCGAGGAGAAAGTGCGTCGCACTACCAGTGGCGACGAGCCATTCGTCCGCTTCTGGTAGTGAATCCACCGGCGCTTTCGACAAACGATCGCTACGGAAGCCCGGAAAGGCTGAAAGCTCAGCTAGGGTCAGTTCGCCACCAAGTTCCATAGCGCATGCTGCAACCAGCGCGGCACCATGGGCGCGAACTTCATCCAGGTGCGGCGCAAGCGTTTCGACGTCATCATTATTCCGTCGATAGTCGAGTTCGACCGGGGTCTCGTTGTGGATCACTGTGAATAGAGCACCATCTTTGCGGGTAACGAATAGTGCTGGGTAGATCAGGATGCGCGGTCTGGGGGTGAACAGCTTACTGCCGGTTCGCTCATAGTGGACATGCACACCCTGAAAGGCGCCGGAGACTTCGCCCAGCTCCAAGTATCGCCTCAGTTGTGCCGGACGCAAAGGCACCGGTGCGTCTATGGTCAACGTCGAACGATGGAGAAGGTCGAAGATTTCCTCCGCCCGCTCCTTAAGCTGTGCGCGTGTGAAGGTCGCGATATCGTCTGGCCGAGCAGCGCCTAGGAAAGTTTCAACTGGCGTCTTAAACACCACCATCCACTCGCCGCTGATGATGACGGCTCTGGGTAAGTTGTGGCTGTAACGCTCCTTGAGTGTTTGGACATAACCGCTGACTTGCCGCAGATAGCTGTCCCACTCTCCAATGATCGGCGAAGTATCCTCGGCCTTTCCTCCCCGTATATGTTGGATCGCTGCGACAAGTAGTGCGGCCTCACTATTGTGTTGACCGTCCCCTCGAGCCGAGATCGCAGGTTTGTCCCAAGCTTTGGCTTCTATCAGCAAGAGTGGTGTCCCACTGATGTCGGCGACACCTACATAGTCCATGAACCTCGTGGTGTTCGCTTGTAGGCGTGCCTCTTCAAGGACATTGCCCAATGCGCCAAGTCGCCACCCAAGGTGTGTAAGCAACTCATCCACGAATAGCAGACGCGTATCATGCTCGTGGGGACGGCGATTCGGGTCGAGCTCTGCGTAAGGGTCTCGCTGCGGTCTTGCTAGCTCCAACTCTAACGTAATGAGGAGGTCGCTGAGCCCCCGCTTAAAGAGGTTTTGTAACGCAGCCCGATTCACTGGATAAATTCCGGCAGGCGATAAAGCAAGCGCCGTGCCGCCGGCCATCCGGCGTCCATGAAGATTTCTAGGCAGTCAATTAGCTCTGCGCGCCTGGCTGAGTCCTCAAAGATTTCCTTGTGATCAGCAAGGAAGACACCTACGAGTTTGACAAGTAGGTCCACGCCCAAAGTATCGTTTTGATAGCCTAATCGGGTACTCGATTGAAGAATGCTAATTGCTAAATCGAAGGTAGCACCCGCGTCTACATCGACTAAGCGCTCGACGAGCTGAAGCAGATAATATGTGGTGTGCGGTTGAGCATACTCGCCGATCCGCTTTAGGAGATCTGCGTTTTCTTGTAGGAACACCTGCAGACCTGAGCGGAAATCTGAATCGTTGTCAGCCGACCGATTGCGGTTCTCGTCAGTCGCAAAAAACATCTGCATACCTGCCGTGTCGATCAGCCGCGCGCACTCCCGAACCTCTTCACTTGCTGTGCCGTCCAAATCTGGAGCCATGACATACCTGGCGAGGCGGGTATTTGCAGCATTTACAATGTCAGAGACAAGCGTTTGGGAGCGCTGGCGGATGCTGACGTACTTGTCGGGGGTATCAGCGATCCCGGCAACAATGGCGTCGCGCAATGTGGCTAAGATTGTATTTGTTGCTTCGGAGTGCTTCCACGGCTCCCCTACCCATTGATCGATAACAGCCTTTGCCCCTGTCGAGTTATAGGTGACCCAAAGAATTGTGAGGTTATCTGCGATAGCTTTATGCAGACGCCGTTCTCGATCTGACCCCGATGTCTCCCGCTGTGACAGCATCAACAACAACTCTAGACTTCGATGCTGATCTGAATGTATCAAGCGAGAGACGACCCCACCAAGAAGATGCTCGATGACACTTAGATTAGGTTCGTTCGTAAGGTGCCCATTCAGAAGATGCCAGAATCGATCACGATCTAGGTCCCAAATTCGGACAAGACGGACCGATGCGCTCAGCCGGACGGCTGGGTGGGAATCCGAAAGCAGATCCTCCGCCTGCGCACCCAGTTGGGGGTAGAGATCTGCTCGTTGGGCAAAGAGATCCCAATAAGCTTGCGCTGCTTCAACCCGCGCTGCGGGGCTCCCCCAAGCAGCAGACTTTTCGAACTCGGTCTCCGTGTCAGCCTCAAGCTCAGGACTTTCGGATCTAGCAGCTATTTCCAACAGTGCTGTAAATTCTGCATCTTGTTCAGGCGTAGGAGGCACCTCCTTCGATACCAGCAACTGTCGCGATACGATGGCTTCGCAGCCTTGACCAATGATCCCCTCCGCATGCCGCTTAAGACCGACGTGTGCTACATCGTCATCTAGTAGGGTTTGTATGGATTTGAGCGCTGCGAGCGAGTCTTTAAGGGAGGTCACTGCGGCATCGTCAGACTTCGATTCAAGCCCAAGCAGTCTCTCCGCGGCTTTGATCGCGTTTATGACAGGCGAGTTCTCAGGCGCATCTTTGTCTAGACCTTGCATCCAGAAAAAGTCCTCCGGAGTGCTCCAGCCGGAACGGATTGTGAATAGCCTGTCATTTGTTGCGGTCTGACCTTGGGCAGAGGCGTCGCAGATTCGGCGAGCTTCGCCAGTGATCAAGTTTTCCCTGCCGAGCGCACCGAAAAGGCGCTCTAAGAAGGCCAGGCGAGCTTCGTCGTGATGTGTAAACTGCGTAAACTCGAAGTGAAGCACACTCTCTTCGAATGCCTGCCGTTCTTCCGTTGAACGTCGAATATAGCCTTTCGCAACGAGATCAATTGCGTCCTTTCGAGTATCGGGGAGAACGAGAAAGGGCTCTGTCACTGCTATGGGCCAGAGCAGGTCTACTAGACCATCGGAGCGCTCGACAGCACAGAGGAACATCCGAGACCAGAAGATCGCTAAAGAAGCCTCATCGATTAGGATGTCGATCAAAGCCACAGCCTCAGGCTCGGTTGCGGCTTTGAGGCGCTCGCGCAACTTGGCCACTAGGCGCTCTGCATCACGGTCGTGAGTGCTGTCGGGATCATGCGCCCACACGTAGCTGCGGTCTTCTCGCAGATGGATTGATCTTCCTCCAGCCTGAATCTCTATGTTTAGGGCTTCGTCGGAGATTGCATGCTCACGTGCGACGTATCCTTCGATCGCATTGACGACAGCCGTAATCGCAGCTCTTGGATGCAGTTGTAGAAATTTTGGCAGGTACTCGCCCAGTGACCATCGTGCCATCCCGTAATCCTGCCGGGCATTGGAGGTAAGGTTGAGGATTTGGCTATGGTTGATCCTGGTCTGGTGATCGTCCGTCACTTCGTAATCAAATACCGTCCGGTAGACAACTGTAGCGACGAACTCTGGGTCGACTTCTCCGATTGCTGCAATCTTGTAACAGACCGTTGGTACCTCGGCATGCCCGAAACGGTCTAGTCGATCGCGGTCGAACAACTGGGCTATCAAGCCTCGAGACGCAGCGATGTCACTTCCGTAGGTGGCAATGACGAAATCAATGGCGCTCCTGACAATGAACCCCGGCTCGGGCTGGATAAGCCCGTACGTCAATAGTGCGCGTGCGGCTTGGCCAAGCATTGGTTTGAACGCGTCATCTTCGGTTCTTCCAATAAGATTGTGGAGCAGAAAGCGAAGAGTATTTGCGACGTTGCTCGGCGCAGTCGCCAATCGATCGGCGAGACAAACCCATGGCCCCAGAACTACCTCCTTTTCGTCTTCCAGCCGCACAGCCAAAGCACCTGTGACATGTGACAGGGTCTCTAGAGCCCCCTTGTTACCCGCGATGGCTAGATTCCCGAGTTGAAGGCAATCATTGGCCGAAGTTGGAAACTCTGCACCCAATCGGCCAGCAGTGCTGCGGATGATTGGGTCGGCATCTTTTTCGTTGATGAGGTTGCCCAGTGCCCCCCAAAAACGCCCGTGGTCATGGTCAGACTCCCAAATTTCGCGAAGTACGAATCCAAGTGCTGGTGATAGCATCAGTCCCAGCGCGTCAATCTTACTGAATCGATAAGTCCTGTTACTTATAGCGCTTGGGTCTAGGTAGAGCCGCGCGGCTGCATAGTCGAAGAGGAGATGATGTCGGAACTGTACCCACCGTTCATTATCAACGACCACGAGTACACCCTCTCTACAGAGGGTGTCGATCATGGCCGGGGCGTCAAATGCCACCTCAGATTTTGGTGCGCGAAGCGCCCGCGCCTTAACCATGAATTGCACCACGCGGCTGAGGCTACTCGTTGCTGGTGAACCGTGGCCTTCCACACGGTGCTCCCAATAAAGGCGTAATAAGTCGGCTTGGGAAGCGACTGCGTGTAGTTTCTTTACCGCGTTACCCGAGATCAATTCGCTCAGAAGTCGGGTATTGAACGGCACCATGGCCAAGTCACGCAGACGCGGCGGCGAGTTTGCAAGACACGTAGCCAAGGCAGGTGACTGTTGGAGGAGTTGCTCAAACTCCGCTTCTGACCACGAGGGCACCTGAATATGTGAAACGTTTGAGAAGGATGGATCTGCGAGCGACGTCTGCGGCGGTGTTCCTCTGAAAAGAGCACGTAGCTGTTGACCCATGCGCAGGTCGAAATTACGAATCGATGCCACAACGTTCCAGCGCCCCTTCCGCTCAAGAACTCGCTCGATAAGAGTTCGAAAGATGTTTTCGCCATGACCGCCGCGCGTTGCGTCCAATGCATCCACAATTAGATAGGCCTTCCCCGGTCCGTCCCAAGCTTCAAGGACATCAAGGATCGGATGCTTTAATCCGACTTCACGGGATAAGCCTTCGAGGCTTTCAATTGAGTAGCGATCAACGGCAAGTTGAAGAACATCTAAACCGTCCTCGTCCAGCTTCTGAGCAAGAGCATTCAGAACACCGCTCTTGCCAGCTCCGGGCTCACCGATAATGAGCAGGGGACCGCTACGCACTGCCGCCTCAATCGCGGTTTGGCAGTCGCGACGCACGGACAATGATTCGCCGTTGCCTACGTCGATCTTTTCATAGCTGGCGAGCGCTTCTGCGATTTGCTTAGAGTGTCGCTTAAGCGCCTGGATATCACTGAGATACTCGGGAGGTGCGTTGAGCGCGATACCACGGCTGGCGAGTAGTTGTCGCCAGACGGGCAGGTCACCGCCGCCACGCTCCTTCATCAACTGGCCGCTTAAATCGGACAAGGACGCGAACGCTGCCGCGGCATCTACGTCTGGTCCAAAGACTTTGATAAGGGAGCCGCTCGCTAACGCGTACCCTTGGTCTCCGTCAAAGGTGAATATGTCTACAAGTTTCGCTAACTCCAGCAGCAGATCATCGTTAAATGGACTTTTGGTGACGCTCGCCCAAGCCCGCTCGACCAAGCTTGAGAACACTTGATAAGCGCGTTGCTGTGCCTGGTTGAGTGCACCTCCGCCTGGCTGTGAAACGAGGCGTAGCGCGGCCGGTAAATCGTTTTTAATCTGGGCTGAGGCTTGAGGGCTTACAGCCAGCACCAATCGGTCTCGGACCGGATCGAGGGGTCGATTCCACCCCATAGTGCCATCACCTTGCTGAGCGACGAGCCAATGACGAACGAACTGCGAGATTGTCTTCCCCAACGGTGAGCTAGGGTCATCACTAAGATTTGCAGTTGTCTTAGCCTGAACGGCGATGTAGCCGCCGACGCTGGTCTTGATCAGCAGATCGTCGACGGGTGCCTCTGTTTCGAAACGGACCCATTCAGGAGTAGCGGCCCCAAGGCGAAAGCTGTCGTCTAACCTGTCGCCTGCGAGAATCCATGATGAGAAGAGCGCCCCGAGCTGTTGTTCGAAACGTATCCCGGCGCTGGTCGCAGCGCCACCACCACCTATTCGGTCACTGGGGGAGGGATTTTGCGGTGTGTGGGTCAAGGCACATTTCCGTTCTACGTCTGACAATGGGGTAGTGATAGCTGGGTTCACTCGCATTAGCAACCCGTCTAGTCACAGGCTGTCCACCGTGACCGGACTTGAATCTGCGTTACATCTCCCATTGTTGCGCCCCCTTTTACCCGCCATAACCACGCCAATGCATTGTCTAGGCTTCACTCAGCGTCTGCTTCTGGCCGTTTTCTGACCTTCGTTTAGAGGTTGAACTGCCAGGATTTTCCTAAGCGATGAGTGAGTAATTGCATGGTCAGCAAATAGTAATAGCGCGTCGAT